>Ga0315277_10002508_pt1 | contig 25561 bp, 20 predicted proteins | sample YL17G05_15_MG_FD_203695 | JGI IMG/M metagenome (GOLD analysis project Ga0315277, IMG submission 203695) | Sediment microbial communities from Yellowstone Lake, YNP, Wyoming, USA - YL17G05_15 | ecosystem: Environmental > Aquatic > Freshwater > Lake > Sediment | place: USA: Wyoming | collected... | reverse complement strand
CCAATTCCTGTGCCTTCTGAACCGCATAGATAGCCACGTTCCCGGAACCGGAAACCACGACTTTTTTGCCCTTCCAATCGGTTTTGCGATCCTGCAGCATCCGGCTCACAAAATAGACCAGACCGTAGCCGGTAGCCTCAGTTCGTGCCAGTGAGCCGCCGAACTCGAGCCCTTTACCCGTCAACACACCGGTAAAAACATTGCTCAGTTTCTTATACTGGCCGAACATATATCCCACTTCACGCCCGCCAACGCCGATATCCCCTGCCGGAATATCCGTATCCGAACCGATATGACGGAACAATTCGCTCATAAAGGCCTGGCAAAATCGCATCACTTCGTTGTCGGATTTGCCTTTCGGGTCGAAATCGCTGCCGCCCTTGCCGCCGCCGATGGGCGTGGTGGTTAGCGCGTTTTTGAAAATCTGCTCAAAACCCAGAAACTTGATGATGCCCAGATAGACCGAGGGATGGAAACGAATTCCGCCCTTGTAAGGGCCAATCGCGCTGCTGAACTGGACGCGAAATCCCCGATTAATCTGCACATTACCCTTGTCGTCAATCCACGGCACACGGAACATAATCTGCCGTTCAGGCTCCACAAGCCGTTCCAGTACCTTGGCCTTCGCAAATTCGGGGTTTTTCTCTATCACCACCCCAACGGATTCCGCCACCTCCCGGACGGCCTGATGAAATTCACGCTCTCCGGGATTACGAGCAATCACTTGCTCCATAATGCTGTCAACAAATTGCATAGCCATTTTTGTCCTTTCTTCTCGATATGACCGTTTTTGGGTTTTCCATCCGTACAGCAAACGAACGAACTGCTTTACAAATTATAAACTGTACTTATAATACATTTAGTCAGAATTGCAAATAAAGTCCAATAATAGTAGGCATAAGTTATCTTAATGAACCTTGAAACCGCAAAACTTTTCTGTGACCTTGTTGAATTAAAAAATTTTTCCCGTGCGGCGGAGCTTCACGGCATCAGTCAATCCGCCGTTTCGCAACAGATCGCCCACATTGAAATGACCCACCGAATCCAGCTTTTCGACCGCAAAAAAAGGCCTATAGAACTGACCGCCGCAGGACAATTTTTTTATAAGGCGTGCAAAGATATTCTGGAGCGATATAATCGCCTTACCAGCGAGTTATCCCAGTTGAGCCAGTCGCACAGTTGCATTCGCCTGGCGGCAATTTTCAGTATCGGAATGCACACCCTCCAGCCCTACGTTAAAAAATTTATGTCCATCTATCCGGATGTGAACCTGTCTGTTGAGTACAACGATGCCAAAGACATCTATGACAAGCTCCTGCGTGGACAGTTGGATATTGGCGTCGTCGCAGTGCCGCGGCGGGACCGTAATCTGCAGGTGTATGGATTCGAAAACGAACCGCTGATGCTGGTGTGTTCGCCGGACCATTTCCTGGCGACGCATAATGAAATTGACATTCACCAGTTGCAGGGAGAAAAGTTCATCGCTTTTGCACAGGATGTGCCCACACGGGAGCTGATTGACGGCATTTTGTCGCGGTACGGCGTCAATGTCCGGATTATGATGGAATTTGACAATATCGAAACGATTAAGCGGGCCGTGGAAATAAATTCCGGCATCAGCATTTTGCCCAGGTCTTCGCTGCGAATGGAACTGGCCGGCGGGTCATTAAAGGCGATTTCATTCAGCAACGAAAATTTTTACCGCCCTACCGGCATCATTGTGCGAAAAGACCGAACCTTAAGCAAAGCCGCCCGCTATCTGATAGAGCTGATGCGAAAAGACTTTGAAGCGGACGTATAAAAATGAGCGTCATTCGAGCGGTGATTTTTGATTTGGACGGCACGCTGACCGAGCCGTTTCTGGACTTTGACCGGATACGACAGGAAATGGGCCTGCCGGAAGGAATAGGCGTGCTGGAGGGTATAAACCGACTGTCCATAGAGCAAAAACGCCGGGCCGAAAAAATTCTCACCAAACACGAAGACCACGCCGCTCAAAACAGTAAATTAAACGAAGGCGCAAAAGAAATCCTGGATGTTCTCCGTCAACGCGGCATCTCCGTCGGACTGCTGACGCGAAACCTGCGAAAAAACGTAGAGATGGTCGCCGCAATTCATGGACTGCGATTTGACGCAATTGTGGATCGTACCGATGGGCCTGTCAAACCGGATGGTTTTGGTGTATGTCGATTATGTGAACGATTCGCAGTTCTGCCTTCTGAAACCCTTGTGGTAGGCGATTTCCGGCACGACCTCCAATGCGCCAAAGACGCCGGTGCCATCGCGGTTTTGATTCGCACACATTCGAGAATCGATGAATTTGTCCATTTGGCGGATTTTACCATTGACCGCCTCGACGAGCTTCTTACAATCATCGACAGCAAATAACAAATACAAGCCCCGAACATCATTGAGCGGATTTTTTAGGCAGGATTAACGTGATTAACATGATTTTTTAACCACAAAACACTCTGAAGACACGAAAATGGTTGCAGCTTCATCATAAAGCACAGAAAGAACAAAAACAGATTCGACTTTATTATGAACTACAAACAAAGAACCAAGAACTTTCTCACTATCTATAGCAAATATTGTATCTGACACCTTTTATTTCTCAACTATTTCCACTTGAAGTCGATAGAGCGTGTCACCACGCTTAGCAAATGTATGGAAGGTTGTTGAGGTATCAAAAATGAATTCACTGCCTAAGTATCTTAAGTAGTACAAACATAATCCATGAAAAAAATACGCTTCTTCCGGTGTGACGTTTGGATATTCGGAAGGAAACATTTGGTTACCGGAAGCTGTATGCAGAAGATCGTAGTACTTTTCCGATTCTGCATCATCTACAATAATGCCCCAACCATCACCATCCTTCGCCCAGTATACAAAATGCTTACCATCTGGGCTGAACGTTCCGTTTACAACCATATCATATTTCTTGCCTTTAATCTTATCTGTAACGACTCTCCATTGGCCTGCTGCTTTCTTGATATGTTTTATGCCTTTTTCATTTGGGCTTTTTATCTTTGTTGTCGTAGATTCTATCTTGCCGATAGGAAAACCATGGTCATCGAATTGTGGGATTTCCGGTACTGTCATTTCTTTGTTCTCACATTCATTTTCCTTCAAGGTTACCGGCGTTTTCCCTACATTCACAGAGTATGCCAATTGCATGCTATCAGGGCTGAAGTTTACAAAGTTGACCCCGTCATATATTTCTTGTTCATTACCATCCAGAACAACCCTCGATTTTTCTCCGTCCAGTGCTGCATATGTCACATGCTGACTGTCAGGGCTAAAGATTAACTCCCCAATCCCATCATAACCTTTTTGTTCTGTGCCATCGATAACAGCTATCCATGTTTTGAGAGTGTTAGATAGTAGGAGTTTAAGCTTTTGTTTGATTGCATATGCTACGTGTTTGCTGTCTGGGCTAAATATGGGAATTCTCCCAATTTGACCTTCGTAGCGTTTCTCCTCTTGGCCGTCTACAACAACCAGCTCTTTATCACCTTGTCTGACCGCATACAATACTCGTTTGCTGTCCGGGCTAAAAAAAACTCTGCTTATGGCATCATACTGGGGTCCCTCCACACCGTCCACAATCGCCATCCATTTATTGCCACGTTTTGCACAGTATGCGTAGCGTTTCCCATCAAAGCTACAAACCGGGTCATCCTTACCAAAGCTATCGTATTGCTTTCCTTCAATGTCACCAACAACAGCCATCCACTCCCTGTATCGTCTGGCGGCATAGACAACCTCCCCGGTATGCGACAAGAACCTTATGTGAGAAATCTGATGGTATTTTTCCCCTTCGGTTCCGTTCAGCACTACACAATACATTGACCCAATTTTTGCCACGTATGCGAGGTGCTTTCCGTCAGGACTAAATGTTATGTTGTTTATTTCGTTATAGGTTCCCTGCTCCTGGCCATCCAACACAACTCGGTATGTTGAAGGCCCACCGGGATATTCGAAATATCGGGACTGTTCCGCTACCGGCTCAGATGTGATTATCGTCCCTTCGGAATTGTCGGACTTAGCTCCTGTTCTGCTAATTCGCTGACCTGCAACATAGGCAATTCTTTCCCAGTCAGAGGTAAGTGTTATGTTCGATATACTATCGTAAGGTTTTCCTTCGACTCCATCGATGACAATAAACCGTTTGGCTTCTTTCTGGCCCACGTATAGAAAGTGTTTGCTGTTAGGACTAAAGCTCAGGTTGTACACGCGGTCGTAGGTTTTTTGCTGAACACCATCAATTACAAATCCGGTCATTTGACCCTGAGGTTTCACGTAAGCAATCCTATTTTTGTCGGGACTTAATAGAAGTTTTGCGGGGTCATATCCGTCCCCACATTTCCCCATGGGTATCTCTTTCATGAATAGCTTGGTGTTTGAACTGAAATATCTAATGTACATAAGTGAAATCAAGATGAGACAGAATGCAAGTATTCCCAAAATAACCATTGTCTTTTTCATTTTTTTCCTCATATAGTAAAGTTAATCATTTTGTATAGTGATCCCAATGATCACCTTACTTTTACTTACCCCAAAGGGGCTAAAATTCCATATTTACTTCTGGTGGTTATGCCAGAGATATTGGTTGAAAAATTTAAGGGGTCAGGTACATTTGTCGCCATTTCTTGCTTATCTTTTCCCTTTAACATTCATCTTTCTACAAACTACGAATCAAGAAATAAGAATCTTTTTCATTCCTCAATCGAAAATCGATAATCGAACATCGAAAATTCTAACTCAATTTATAACCCTTGCCTTGAATTATACTTTTCCTATCCAAGTTTTCCAAGTCCCATTTTCCACTCAATCCAGACCCGAATTCCCCCCACATTTTTCTCGCTTTTTGCTCAAATTATGGTATAAAATTCCCCTATGTGGAAGCAGTTTTCCACGAAGTGCGGCGGCGGACCTGTCACGTCGTAGTTTTAACGAAGACGGAAGCCGCCCGATACATAAAAGCGCGGCGGCGCAAGCCGCCCGATTAAGGAAAGGAGCTTTGTAGTCTAAGAACTACGAACCAGGAACTACGAACTCAACAATGTCTTCATAAAACGAACCCAATTTTCCAGAGGCCAAAACCTCAATATCGAGCCAAAAACAAGGAAATAGTCAATGCAGGGAAGGTCAAAAAAACGAAACGAACCCAATCTTAACAAAATCTTAATATTTATTCTCTGCTTGCCCTCGAATGTCTTTATCGGGGGTGTTCTCTGCGGTGCTTGTGCGGCCGAATCATCTCATCAGGTCCCCGCCGTCGCATCATCCACGCAAACATCCGACCCCAACCGTATTGACCCAGCCAGTCCGCTTGGCCAATTATTGGAAAAAATCAATCACGCGACTAAAAACATCAAAAGCTGCCGGGCCGCGGTGGAGTACCTCTTTATCCAGGAACCGGAATTGCTGAACAGCCAAACCCTGCGAAAAGGAACGCTGTACTACCGCAAGGACGACAAAGGCTCAAAACTGCGTCTGAATTTTGACACGGTCAAACAGGACGATGCCGAGGAGCATAAAAAGACAGAGCAGTATTTTTTTGACGGCGTCTGGCTGACCAAAATCGATTACACCCTCAGGCAAATCGACCAGTATCAGCAGGCCCCTGTGGACAAACCAATGGAGGTCCTTGACTACATCAGCCATAATTTCCCCATCGTGGGTTTTACGGGCACGGATACCCTGCAAAAACAGTTTTTCATCCAGCAGGTCAAACCGTCCGAAAAAGAAAACCACCTGCATCATCTGCTGTTGAAAGTCAAACCGGATTCGGTCTATAAGAACGACTACACGCAAATCGACCTGTGGGTGGACGACGAGAAATTCCTTCCGGTACGAATGATGTCTGTTTCCACACAAGGCGACATCTATGACATCCGCTTGTCCAAAATGGAATTGAACCAATCTCTGCCGGATAAAATTTTTATTATTGAAACGCCGGCGGATTTCAGTAAAAATGTCAAAACGCTCGACCAGAAAACCCAAGGAAAGGATACCCAATGGCCACAGGACTTGTAATCTATTACAGCCGCAGCGGCAATACCAAAACGATGGCTCAGACTATTGCCGACGCGATGAACAAAGCGGGTCTGCCCACCCAGTGCAAAAGCGTTGCCGAAACCAAAATCAGCGACGTTCTGAAAGCTGACGCGATTGCGGTGGGTTCGCCGACTTATTATGGACGGGCCGCGGCGCCCATCGCGGCGTTCTTTGACGAAACCGTCAGCAAGCACGGCAAACTCAACGGCAAAATCGGAGCGGCCTTTTCCAGCTCGGCCAACATCGGCGGCGGCAATGAAACCACCATTCTCGAACTGGTCAATACGATGCTTATCCACGGAATGATCGTTCAGGGCGACCCGCAGGGCGACCACTACGGCCCCGTCTCTATCGGCAAACCCGACGAACGGGTCATAAGCCAGTGCCAAAGACGCGGAAAACGTATCGCCGAATTAACCTTAAAACTCTTTAAATGAACCCCGGCTAAAATTCGTTTTTTCAGGCAAAATCGAGGTTTGACAAACTCTCCGGCGGTTGATACACTGGAACCATCGTATGAAAATGGATTTTAACAGTCTTCTTTGGAGGTTATAACAATGCAGGAATACGAACAGCTCAAGACGCTTATAGCTGAAATTGAAAATGACATTCAAAAAGCCCATGGCGGCAACAAAGCCGCCGGCACCCGTGTCCGCAAGCAGATGCAGGCTATCAAGCAAGCGGCTCAGAGTGTCCGCAACAAAATTCTGGAAATCCGCACCACAGAATAAACTATCTCCCCCGCACCAGACAACCCGGTTGTTCGCCGGGGCGGGGATATTGTCGAGACACAAGGGTAAATATGCCGCCGGCTCTTTTGTTCGATTACACAAAACTCGATTTGAATAAAGTCGAATTTGACCGTGCGGCTATCGCCGAGGTCAATCCGCAGTTCTATGAAATGGCGCAACTGGACGGCATTATCTGGCACGACCTCGAAAAGATGATGTGTCTGGGTTACAAGGATGTAACCGATAAGGAATTCTGGGTGCGGGGGCACATTCCCGGCCGCCCTATTATGCCGGGAGTCATTATGGTTGAGGCCGCCGCCCAACTGTGTAGTTTCTTTATGCGGCGAATTTATGGCCTCAAAGGTTTTATCGGTTTTTCCGGTATTGATGAAACCAAATTCCGCGAAACGGTCGTGCCGGGAAACCGGCTTTATCTGCTGGGGCATATTTATAAGGTGCGCAGCCGGCAGTTCTCCGCCAAAGTACAGGGAATCGTCAATGACAAGCCGGCCTTTGAAACGGTTATTAGTGGAATGAATGTCTGATGGGTGCGCGGCTGGAGGAGTGTTTCAGCGACTCGTTAAGCCTCGGCCCTGAGGTGGAAATCAAAACGGCCCTTGCCCGCCTTCCCGCTCGCAGGGGCCTTGTTCTTTTCGCAGACGACCGGAATCGTCCGATTCAATTGTTGATATGTGCGGATATCCGGCGCACCGCCCGTGCAAGACTGATTCGAACCACACAGCCATCCGCACGAAAAACGGACATCTCCGTCCTGTGCAAAACCGTTTATTACACGCCGCAGAATAGTGAATTCGCCTGTCGGCTTTTGTATCATCGTCTATGTCATCAATTTTTCGAGGACCGGTTTTCTGAGTTGGTCTTGCTGCCCGTCCCGTGTTTTGTAAAACTGGATCGAGACGCCAAACTGCCGTATTTTTCTATCGCGGAAAATCCTTTGTCCAAAGAAAACGTAGCGGTATTCGGCCCGTTTATCAGCCGCAAACACGCCGTCGCATTTGCCGAGGCGCTGAATGAGGCGTTCGGCCTTTGCAGAAATCCGGATTGTCTTTCGACCGGCCGATATGAAAGCTGTCCCTACCTGCAAATGAAGACCTGTCCCGGCCCGTGTCGGGACGAAAAACCGCCGGATTCGTATCGGCGAGCGGTGCAAGAGGCGTTGGATGCCGCGGCGGGTAACAGCCAAAAATACATTCAGTCTAAAAAACAACAAATGCAGCAGGCCGCGGCCAACCTCGAATACGAGAAAGCCCGCCGGTTCCGCGACCAGTTCAACAGCCTCAAAGAATTAGAAAAAAGCGATTACCACCTGATTCGACCGCTGGAGCAGTTTTGCTGGCTGCATATCGACCGTATTGTCGGCCCCCGCAAGTCCCTGTCTTTTTGTGCCTTTCTGATTACCGCAGAGCAGACCATAGAACTGGACTCGTTTAACCTTGACCAGACGGAAGTTTTTTTGGAGAAATTGTCCACTTTTTCCGTCGCCGCTTCCAAAACGAACCCAACGCAAATGAAAGAACATCTTGCCACAGTTTGTCTGTTTTTATATCGCAATCGCCGCCCTGGGGTGTGGTTTGAGTGTTCGGGAAACCGTTATCCTGACCCTAATAGTCTGAAACGTCTTTTATCCGAAGCATTTGATGATACAAAAAACAATAACCGACACCCTATTCCTCCCGAAAAACGGTAACCATAATCACCAATAGTACTTACATAAACACAGAAGACGCTTGTATCCCTCTTTTGTCGTAAAATGTATCAAAATCTTTGAAAAAATCCTCACAATCGCTATAATAACAGGGGGTTGGAAATACTCACAAGGGGTTAAGATGACGAAAACGATAGCAATTATATGGATAATCTGTTGCTTCATATTAACAGCCAGGGCAGAACTCCCGGCCTTCCCCGAAGCCGAGGGCTCTGGCCGATACGCCACGGGCGGGCGAGGCGGAACCGTCTATGAAGTGACCAATCTCAATAACAGCGGCACTGGCTCAATTGTCGATGCTGTCAGTACGGGCAACCGCACGATTGTCTTTCGGGTCTCCGGCACGATCCTTCTTGGCGATGTAATATTGAAGCCGAAATCCAACACAACAATCGCCGGTCAGACGGCTCCCGGCGACGGTATTTGCCTTAAAGGACGGATACAGATAGGCAGTGTCTCTAACGTGGTGATTCGCTATTTTCGCATCGGCATGGACGAGCCAATCCGGGGGCGCCGGCTGGAATCCAGCCTGTGATATTGCCAACCCAGCAAATGGCAGCATAGATATTGAGGATTTTTGGGTACTCGTTGACAACTGGCTTTATCCGAACGGACTCTGAATATCTTAAAACCGAATGATAATCCAGTCTAAAGGAAGAGCCAATCGTAAAAAAAGACGCCAACTTCGCAGTCGGCGTCTTTACGTACCCCCAAGGGGATTCGAACCCCTGTCGCCGGGTTGAAAACCCGGTGTCCTGGGCCTCTAGACGATGGGGGCGTTGACCGTAATTTCACTCCATACTGATTGCTTCGACCGGACATTCATCCACACAAACGCCGCAATCGACGCACTTGTCCGTATCGACACAGGCCTTGCCGTCCTTCATCAAAATCGCTTCGCTGGGGCAGGCCTCTACGCAGGATTCACAGCCTGTACAGGTTTCCACATCTACTTTTGCCGGCATGGTTATTCCTTTCCAAATTCAATTCAAATCGCCGTATCCGTTGTTCAGGCCGAGAAATGTACAAAATTTCCCCTTTTTCCTCAATAGAATTTTGAAAAATTTTTCGCCGGGGAATTTTGTGTCTGCGGCGCATTATTTTCATCAGGGCTTTTGAGGTTGCGATTCAGGCTCGGCAGAAGCGGGGGTTTTCTCGCTGCCGCCCAGGGCAATCGCCAGCCTGCGATTCAGCCAGAATGGATCGTTTTGGGCGCTCCAGTCTAAAACCGACTGAAATGAGGATTTCTGCTGATTGGCCAGAAGCCACATCGCAGCCAGCCGAACCGGCCAGAGCTCATGATTGAGATTTTCGGAAACCGAAAGGGTCATCGCATAATCCAGAGGAACTGAATGCTCGGATAAAAAAATCAGCGTATTGACTCGGACCTTCCAGTTTTCGTCGAGAACCGCCCGCCGCACGGCATCGGTTAAAAGCGACGGTTCCGCCTGAATATGACGGTACAGAACCCTGCCAGCCTGATACACCAACTGCTCGGCATACAGCCCGGCAAACAGTTCGACGGCACGAATTTTCTGTCCTTCCTGCCCTTTGGCCAGGGCGTCAAGACGCTGGACAACAAATTCCTGGCTCAAAACCACTCCTTTTCGGCGAATGACGCCCTCAATCGCATTCACTCCTTTGATACTGCTGGCGATGGTCCCATCGCCGATTTCCGCCGGATCAAGGTAAACGCTGAATTTCACATCGACCGAAACCTGAGGGTGTGTGAACAGAATCCTGGTCAATTCGCCCGTATTGACCTCCAGACGCACCGAGACGGACTCGCCGGGTAAAATCGGTCTTGATGGGCGGAAGGTACCTTCGAGCAGGCGCGGCAGTTTGACATTCAAATCCCCCCGTATCTCGGCGTCAACGCGATAGCGGCCCCTCAAAAGACCCTGCCGGCCGATAACCAGCGGCATAGAACCTGTGTTGATGATGACCATTTGCGCTTCGATTACATTACCGTATGAAAATTCAAGACCGTTAAAACTCAATCTCGCCGAGAAAAGTTTATCGGGGCTGACAAACGCCGGGATAACCTTGTCGCCAAACTGATCCGTAAGACTCTTCCGCGTGGGTTCAGGAGATGTATCGCGGGTATATTCTACGCCGCATTGCTTAAGAAGCTCGACAGCCTTGTTTCGGACAGCCAAAGGAAGATAAGAATTGAGCGTTTTCTTCAGACGTTCCACAGCCTTTTGTTTTTGATCGTTTTGAATATCCAGACGTGCAAGGGTCAGCGTCGCCGCAGGAACATTTCCCCCAACCGCTTCGCCGTACTGCCGGGCCAAATCGTCCTGACGATTCAAAAGAAATGCGTATGCCGCCAGAGACTTGACAGTCGGGTCCTCGGGGCTTTGTGTAAAAGCCTTGTTGCACCAGGCCAGGGCTTTTTCCGGATTCTCCCGAACAAAGCAGTAAAACCAGCCCATTTGAATTGGAGACACATCCTGGGCTCCTGTGATGAGGAGTTGTTCGGCTTCGGATGCAATGGTGGAGAGAATTTGCCCTTTGTTAGGGTCGGATTCGACAAGTTTTTCCGCCGCCATTGCCGCGATGGACTCAACGGCGAGATTGAATCTGCCGGCTCGACGAAGCTGCTCGGCAAGAGCGATACAATGAGTCCGACGGGACGGGACAAAATAACAGCTCTCGGCCCAGCCGATGAGGATATCGTCATTCAGCGGCGCATCGGGACGAAACCATGCGTACAGCGACGCGGCATACTCGAAAGCGTCCGCGGCCAATTCATAGAGTTCCGCGCTGTATGCCGTTTGGCCAAACTCCACGACAGCCCGCAGATCGGTGGGATTAACCGCCAGTTTAAGTCGAAGACAAATCAGTTTGTCGCTGATGGCAGCGGCATCTGCCTGAGGGGGACGAAGCTCGTGAAGTTTATCGCAGGCCAGCAGATTGTATGGATTAAGTTGCCAGGCGTATTCAAAGTGCTTTATCGCGGTGGCGTAATCGGCTTTTTCCACGGCATAAAGTCCCAGTTGGGTCGCCACCTCGGAACCAAAGACCGGATTGGCCTGGGCAATCTGGCCAAGCAGCCGTCCCAGTAAGGATTCGCGTTCCGGACGGGAGTTGACATTCTCGATAACACAGTTTAAGGCCTGTACAGCGATTTCAAGGTCGGCTTTTTGACCAAGATACCGACGTAAAGACAACAGAATGGTATCGGAATAGTCCTGGCGGGAGCCGCACGCCCTGCCGGCGCCGCGAAGAAACTGCTCATATCCCATTGCGGATTGTTCATCCAGCAATATCCCGGCCTGCAGAAACGTCATCGCCACATCCACTTCCTCAGGGTGGCCGGCCAGCAGGTCATTCCCTAATTGGGTGAAAAGTTCGCCGGTTACGGGCGAAAAAAGCGTCTGTGGTTCCGCGGCATTTGCACACCAGGCCGCCGCAGCCAATCCCAATCCCGCCGTGATGTAAAGAATTTTTTTCCCAGCCATTCGGTACTTCCCGAAACACTTTCCCTCTTATTATTATACCCGCTCTGAAAAAACCGTCAAACCCCCAAATTCAACTTCAATAAAAAATGCCCCGAACAGGGCGCCCCTCGACCTTTCTTCATCCGATAGCCGGAATTCAACTCGCCCTCTCCGCCACGGCTGCAACGGCGGTATATACCGCCGCAGCTCCAGCCTGTTTAAGAGTTCGTGCACACTCTTCCAGCGTGGCGCCGCTGGCGGTAATGTCGTCCACCAGGCAAACCGCCTTGCCCGCAAAGGGATGACCTTCCCGCACGGCAAAGGCCCCCCTGACATTTCGGCGCCTTTGAGAATCGGTCTGCATCTGCCATTGATGAGGCGTATAGCGAATCCGCACCAAATCTTCTGAAATCAGCGGACAATCGCCCTTAAGATACTGCGCCAGCAGAAAGGACTGATTAAACCCTCTTCGAAAACGTCTGCGCCAGTGCAGGGGAACCGGCACAAGCATACCCACCTTCTCGGCAAAGCCGGCGGCAATTTAGTAAGAGCCTGTCCGAGTAACCCCTGAATAGCCGATATATCCAAAGGCGATGACGCCATTGAAAGGGTTCAGGGATGAAAAAGCAAAAAGTAAAGAACCAATACAGAATGTCAGACGCGTTATAGGAAAAGATAGTGCCGCTGTTGCCGAAACATCCCAACACGTATCGTTTCGGCGGCGGAAGTTTGCGAAAAAAATCCCCCTCTTCCCTCGGTTAGTTGCCCTCCATTCAAGGTTTGTGAATTTCCCCGACCCTCTCAAAATTGGCTGGAAAAATTCCATAAATCGCTTATCTTATATCCGCTTCATTCAAATATCTTCGACAAGGACGTTCGTATGGCTGAGAAACACAGAAAACATACACTGGGATTTTATCGGCGATTTTTCCAGGGATTTGGGCCGGGAATAAATTTAATGCGCATGCCGGCAGCCAAAACACACTCGATTTTTTCAGCGGTATGTTTATTTTTACTCTTTTTCCTGAACAGGACACTGGCCGCAGAGAAATCATGGCGGCAAATCAGCGATTTATCCGTATCCGAAATCGCCTCCCATTTCCAATCCCCGCCGCCCGAATATGGATTGAGTCTCTGGTGGGGCTGGAATGGCGACATAACCAAAGAAGTCATTACCCGCGACCTGGATGCTTTTTACTCCTGCGGCATCCGGATGGTTACCATTGAAGCGGGCTACCAAATGAGCAGCCCGTATCTATCCGACGGCTGGTTTAAGACGATCAAACTTGCGGTCGAGCAGGCCCGCTGTCGCGGAATGCGGGTCTGGCTGGTCGATGAAGGCAAATATCCCAGCGGATTTGCCGGCGGGAAGTTCAGCGATGAGCGCCCCGACCTGCGAATGCAGGGTTTGGTTGTCGCCGAGCGGATTGAACCTGCCGCAGGCGAAACTCTCACGCGGGCACTGTCGCCCGACATCGTCAGCGCTATCGCAGTCAATCTGACAGACAACACCAATCAGATACTTGACGTTCACACCGGTCGGCTGGAATGGAAAGTACCTAAGGGACAATGGCGGATTCTGCTGGTCGAGCATCAGTTTCGAACTTCCAACACACGCTCCGTAAATAATCCGCCCAACGTCAAAGACACCCGCAATTCGCTGTGTGATTACCTCAACCCCAAAGCGACAAAACAGTTTTTGGCGTTCACACACGAACAGTACAAAAAATATGTCGGCGATGAATTCGGCAAAACGATTCTGGGTTTTCGCGGCGATGAGCCGGACTATGCCTATATCCCCTGGACGCCGGCTATTGCCGATGAATTCAAACGGCGTAAAGGTTATGATGCAAGACCTTATCTGGCGTCATTTTTCGCGCCGCATTTGACCGACGAAATCCGCCGCGTCAGGGCGGATTACTGGGATGTCTGGTCGGATTTGTTCAGTGAAAATTTCTTTCGTGTTCAGGCCGATTGGTGCGCAAAACACAATCTGGACTATATGGTTCATCTCAACCACGAAGACAATATGCCGGAGCTGGTACGTTCCGAAGGGGATTTTTTTCAAATGTATGCGCTATGTGCAGATACCCGGCATAGACACCATTTGGAATCAGATATGGCCGGGCAATATCGCTGATTTTCCGAAGTATGCTTCTTCGGCGGCGCATCTTTTCGGCAGATGCTATGCGTTCACGGAAAGCTTCGCGGCCTATCGCACACGGCCGAATGCAGAGCAGGCCCAGTGGGTTATCAACTACCAGCTCGTTCGAGGCATTAATCTGGTTGAAGTGATGTCTGCCTCTGCCACGTCCGGCGGCCGCGGCGGTCTTCGGGGCTGGATGAAATCAGAGCAATTTCCCGCCATAGTGGCTTATGTCAACCGGGCCTGCTATTTGTTATCCCAGGGACGGCCGGGGGCTTCCATCGCCGTATATTGTCCCACCACCAGCCTGTGGCTCGGCGACAAGAATACCGACCCGAATTTTCTTCAAATGGCAAGACAACTGCTCGAACGCCAGCGCGACTTTGATTTCGTGGATGAACAATCGCTGAATTACATTTTAAAACTCGACAAGGAAGGCCTAAGAAATTTAAGCGGCCAGCACTATCAGACCGTCATTATTCCGTCGGTCAGCGTGATTTCAAAGACTGCTCTGGATCGTCTCAGGCAATTTTCTGCATCCGGCGGTCGTGTAATTTTTCTTGGCCGTCCCCCCTCCGAGATTGTGGAAAAAACCTTTCTCAAGGCTGCCGGACCTGTGGATATTCAATGGGCCGTCCGGGAACCCTCAGGACAGTTTACAGACCGCGTGATGGAAGCGTTGCCGAAACCCGACGTTGTACTGGAGCCATCCTGCCCCGCCGTGAAGTATCTGCATCGGCGATGGCGCGACGCCGATTTGTATATGGTTTTTAACGAAAGCAATGAGAAGCTGTCCTGCAAAGCGACACTGTCCGGAGAAGGCCGGGTTCAACTCTGGAATCCGGCCACGGGAAACATTGATATTCCAATCGGTATCTCGTCGGATAAAAATAGGGTACATCTGCCGCTGTCGCTGGAGCCGTACGAAACGAAATATATTGTTGTTGGCGTTTTGCCGCCAAATGTTAAAATATAACCGATGCGAAATGGAAACCACTTTTCGAGGAAAGGATATCCAATGATAAAACAGATTGTCGTATTATGTCTGATTCTCACTGTCAGTTGTCTGTCAGCGGCGAAGGATTCATCCGCAGTCTTTGACATCAAACAATATGGCGCCGTCGGCGACGGAAAGACGCTCGATTCACCAGCCATTAACAAGGCGATTGAGGCCGCAGCGGCAGCCGGAGGCGGAACGGTCCGTTTCCCGGCCGGAACGTATCTTTCCGGCTCCATCCGCCTGAAAAGCAATATCACGCTTTATCTCGATCAGGGCGCCGTTATCGAAGCCAAGGCCGATGCCGCGGTATATGACCCGAACGAACCCAACCCGTGGGATAAATACCAGGACTTCGGCCACAGTCACTGGCACAACAGCCTGATTTGGGGCGAAAATCTTCACGACGTTTCAATCCTCGGCCCCGGTTTAATTTACGGCAAAGGCCTGACCCGCAGCCTGCGCCGCGACAATCTGCCCAACAGCCTGGCCAACAAAGCCATTGCATTGAAAAATTGTCGCAATGTAATACTGCGGGATATTTCGATTCTGCACGGCGGGCATTTTGCCATTCTTGCCACCGGCGTCGATAATTTCACCATTGACAATCTTAAAATCGACACCAATCGCGATGGAATAGATATCGACTGCTGCCGCAATGTGCGCGTTTCCAATTGCAGCGTCAACTCGCCGTGGGACGACGCCATTTGCCTCAAAAGTTCGTATGGACTGGGTTTTTCCCGTGCCACCGAAAACGTCACCATCACCAACTGCTTTGTCGCCGGAGGTTTCGAAATGGGCACACTGCTGGATGGAACCTTCAAACGCATACCCGACAATGTCAGGGTCAGTCGTACCGGACGCATCAAGTTCGGCACCGAATCCAACGGCGGCTTCAAAAACATCACTATTTCCAACTGTGTTTTCGATAACTGTCAGGGCTTGGCGCTGGAGACGGTGGACGGCGGCCTGCTTGAAGACGTAACCATCACCAATATCACGATGCGAGACCTCGTGACGCCGCCGATTTTCATTCGTCTGGGCAGCCGTATGCGCGGCCCCGAGGGCGTCCCCGTCGGCAAACTTCGTCGCGTCAATATCAGCAACATCGTCGCATACAATACCGCGTCGCGTTATTGCTCCGTCATCAGCGGCATCCCCGGCCATCCCATTGAAGACGTTCATATCAGCAACATCGTATGCTATGTCCGGGGCGGCGGCACAAAAGAACAGGCGGCGATAGTACCGCCTGAGAAAGAAAATGCCTATCCCGACCCCGGCATGTTTGGCCCAACGCCGTCTTACGGTTTTTTTGTCCGCCATGTCAGAGGCATTGATTTTCATAACGTTCAAATTCGCTGTATCGAAGACGACCTTCGGCCGGCGTTTGTCCTTGACGATGTAAAAGACGTGCGTTTTGATACGCTGAAAACACCCAAAATTGAAAATGTGCCCACATTCATGCTGAAAAATGTCGAAGACTTCAAGCTCCACCAATGTGAGGGGCTGCCCGACACACAGCGTAAAAATGCATCGGGGGCTATCTCCGGAATGTTAACGCCATTGACCGTTGGGCCCTTTGCGGATCGCGTGGAGCGGGATTTTAACGGCGATTGGCGTTTTGCCAAAGGCGAACAGACCGAATCGGCCAAACAACTGGATTTTGACGACTCTGCCTGGCAGGCGGTGCAACTGCCGCACGACTGGGCGATTTCCGGCCCCTTCAATCCTGAAGAACACGGCTACGCCGGTAAGCTGCCGTGGAAAGGCGTCGGTTGGTATCGCAAGACATTTCAACCGGATAAAAAAGACAACGGCAGACAGGTTTATCTGGATTTTGACGGCGTGATGGCCTTTCCAAAAGTCTATGTGAATGGTCAACTGGCCGGGGGATGGGATTATGGCTATATGTCTTTCCGTGTGGACGCCACGCCGTATGTAAAATTCGGAGAAAAAAATGTTGTGGCGGTGGAAGTTGATACGCGCAACCACGGCACACGCTGGTATCCCGGCGCGGGCATTTATCGCAAGGTGACAATGACCCTCTGCGACCCGGTGCATATCGGCCATTGGAGCACTTATATCGCCACGCCTCAAATAGACGATAAATCCGCCGTCGTGCGCATCCGTTCAGCCATCGAAAATCACCTCAACGCTGAATCCAAAGTCAACGTAACGATTACCGTGCTTGACCCGAAAGGAAAAATACCGGCCGTCGTCAATATGACAGGCCTGGTCATTCCCGCCGGCGACACCAGCCAGCTGGATCAGACGGTAACGATTAAAAATCCGCAGCGATGGGACATTGCCAGCCCAAATTTATACACCGCCAAAATCACCATCACACGCGACGGCAAAGTCGTTGATACGGACATCGCAACCTTCGGCATTCGTACATTTGAATTCACGGCCAACGACGGCTTCCATCTTAACGGCAGGCGTGTCCAGCTTTACGGAGCCTGTCTGCACCACGACCAGGGACCGCTCGGTGGCGCATTTTATACCCGCGCGATGGAACGACAACTGGAAATTATGCGGGATATGGGCTGCAATGCCATTCGTACCAGTCACAATCCTCCCGCCCCGGAACTGCTGGAGCTGTGCGACCGGATGGGCTTTGTCGTCTGGGATGAATGTTTTGACAAATGGGACGACAAGGCCGACCGGGTGAAAGGTCAGCCCCCGCTGGAGGAATACGGCGAAAAACAGATTCGCAATTTTGTTATGCGCGACCGTAATCATCCGTGTATCGTCGTCTGGTCGGTTGCCAATGAAATCGGCGCCAAGTCCGCCAGATACGAAGATGGCCTCACGCCTGAGCGGGTGAAATTTATGCGTGAGTTTGTATTGAAATATGATGCGACCCGCCCCGTCGGTATGGCCTGCCATATCCCCGAAATGGCCAACAGCAAAATTCCCGATGCGCTGGATTTGACCGGATGGAATTATATGCGTCGATACGGCATCATGCGCGAACGTTATCCGGATAAACCTATTATCTACACTGAATCCGCATCGGCTCTGAGCACGCGGGGATTTTACGAACTGCCCCTGCCGGAAAATAAAACAGAGTACTCCAAACAGCAATTACAGGTTAATTCGTATGACCATAACGCCGCAAAATGGTCGGACATCCCCGACAGGGAATTTGAATTGATGCAGCAGGATAAGTTTGTGGCCGGCGAATTTGTCTGGACGGGTTTTGATTATCTGGGCGAACCGACGCCGTTTGACAAAGAGGCCCGAAGCTCGTATTTCGGCATCGTGGATTTGTGCGGCATTCCCAAAGACCGCTACTATTTATATCGCAGCTACTGGCGGCCGGATACGACGACTATCCATATTCTGCCGCACTGGAATTGGCCGGACCGCATCGGACAGAAAGTGCCTGTGTATGTTTATACCAACGGCGACTCGGCGGAATTATTTCTCAACGGCAAATCTCTGGGTAAAAAAACCAAATTGTCCCCGGACGCCCGCATCGACCTGCAAAAAGACCCCTATTACGCCGTGCTGGACAAATACCGGCTTCGCTGGCTGGATGTCGTCTATGAGCCGGGTGAATTGAAGGCCGTCGCGTATAAGCAGGGTAAAAAAATCGGCGAAGCGATTATGCGTACCGCCGATAAACCCGCCGCCATTCGCCTGACGCCGGACCGTAAGAAACTGTCTCCTACGGGCGATGACCTCAGCTATATTCTTGTCGAAGCCGTGGACGCCAAAGGAAATCCCTGTCCTCTGGCCGATAATCTGGTTCACTTTGAAATCAAAGGTCCCGCCCGAATCGCCGGCGTCGGCAACGGCAACCCAATGTCGTTTGAACCGTTCCAGGCCGACTATCGCAAATTGTTTTACGGCAAAGCCATGCTGATTATCCGCACCGAGGGCAACGGCGGCGATATACACATCACCGCCAAAGCCGACGGCCTGAAGGACAGCAAAACCGATCTTCATTCTGGTGACAATTTGCTGGAAGCCATCCTCGGCATCTTTGGAATTAAATAAATCGCGATTGCTCTATAGAAAAATTAGAGATGCAAGTTATGGTAAAGAAAGACAAAGGGAAAGGGATGATTCGCAAGTCTCAGGCAGTCGTGTATGCAGCCGTAATGATGTTCGCGTTGTCCACGTTGACATTCGGTCAAACTCTGCATAAAGACAAAATCGGCATTACGCTGGATACGCCGGGCGGGTTGACACGACTGGAACTCTGGAATGAGCAGACGATTCGTGTCCTTCACACTCCAACGCGGGATTTGCCGAAAAATTCGAGCCTGGCCATCGTTGCCAGGCCGAAAAAGGTTGAGTGGCAGTGTCAAGACAATAAGGATTATGTGCTGTTAACGACAGCAAAGCTTGGGGCGCGTGTGGACAAGGCAACCGGACGTGTTTGCTTTATGGATGCAAAGGGCACAACGATTCTGGCCGAGGCGGCCAACGGAACTTGTTTCGAACCTGCAACGGTAGGTGGTTTGGCGACATATCGCGTCAGGCAGCAGTTTGAATTCGATCCGCAGGAGGCCTTTTACGGACTGGGGCAGCATCAGCAGGGCATTATGAATTACACCGGGACGAGCGTGCATCTTCAACAGAAAAACATGGAGGTGGCCGTGCCGGTCATGCTGTCGTCCAGGGGCTATGTCATTCTGTGGGATAATCCAGCCGTGACCGATGTGAACCTTGGCGGTGGCAACGCGGAAGTCATTCCGTCCGCTCGGCTCTTGGACGAAAAAGGTCAGCCCGGCGGCCTGACGGCCTGTTATTACAAGGGCAAGGAGTTCAAGGACCTCATTGTCGAGCAAACCGACCCTAAAATCGATTTCAACTGGGGTCAGACACCGCCGACGGGTGTGCCGCACGATAACTACTGTGTACGCTGGACCGGCTTTATCGAGGCCAACGAGGCCGGGCAATACACCCTTCTTGCATCGGCCGACGATGGTGTGTGCGTATGGATTGACGAGCGGAAGGTGATCGATGAATGGAACACACAGGCTGTCAGCACCTTCCAGGCCGGCCTGAACTTTGCCGCCAAGAGCCGACACCGTATCCGCATGGAATATTTTCAGGGTGGCGGCGGCGCTGAAGCGCATCTGGCCTGGCAATTGCCGGCGACAAAACTCGCTTTCGTCTGGTCCTCTGAAGCAGGCAATGCAGTGGATTATTATGTGATGTACGGTCCACAGCCGGATCAGGCGATTTCCGCATACCGGCAGCTTACCGGCACCGTTCCGATGTTCGCCAAATGGACGTGGGGCTTCTGGCAGTGCAAAGAACGTTATCAAAGCCAGGATGAACTGCTGGGCGTTTTGTCCGAATATCGCAAGCGAAATATTCCGCTGGACGGCATCATTCAGGATTGGCAATACTGGAAAGTCGGCCAATGGGGTTCCCACGAATTTGATTCGCAACGTTATCCCGACCCGGCGGCTATGGTCAAAGCCGTGCATGATTCCAATGCGCATATCATCATTTCCATCTGGCCACGATTTGATTCTGGAACTGAATGTTTTGATGAAATGAATAAAGCCGGGGCGCTTTATCCGCCCGTCTATAATAATGTCTTTCCCAAGGGTGAGGGCAAGTGGTACGACCCGTTTAATCCCAAAGGCCGGCAGCTCTATTGGAAGCTGGTCAATGATAAGCTCGGCAAGCTTGGATTTGACGGCTGGTGGCTGGACGCCTGCGAAGCCGAACTGGGCGGCGAATGGGGCCAGATGCGCAACTTGAAGACGGCCGCCGGCTCCGGCACCACCGTGTTTAATGCTTACCCGCTGATGCATACCACAGGCGTCTATCAGGGCCAGCGCGCCGACATACCCCAAAAGCGGGTCTTTATTCTCGCACGCTCGGCCTATGCCGGCCAGCAGCGCAATGGCGTCGTAACATGGTCGGGTGATATTCAAGGCAACTGGAAAGTATTTGCCGCTCAGATTCTGGCAGGGCTTAATTTCAGTGCATCAGGTATTCCCTATTGGAATACCGACATCGGCGGTTTCTTCGGCGGCGACCCCGCCGATGCCAAATACGCCGAATTATTCACTCGCTGGTTCCAGTTCGGGACATTTTGTCCGATGTTCCGCGTGCACGGCACCGGCAAAGGAAAAGAATTGTGGCGTTTCGACGAAGCCACACAAAAAATCCTGATCGATTACGACCGATTGCGATACCATCTGCTGCCCTACATTTATTCCATAGCATGGCAAGTCACCAGCAACGATTACACGATGATGCGACCGTTAGTGATGGATTTTCAACACGATGCCCGGGTGTACAATATTGCCGACCAATATATGTTCGGCCCGGCGATTATGGCCAACCCCGTCATTCACGCCGGGGCATCAAGTCGCAAGGTTTATCTGCCCGAAGGCTCTCTCTGGTATGATTTCTGGATGGGCCAATCCCACGCCGGCGGCCAGACCGTTGATACGGCGGCCCCGATTGAAACTATGCCGCTGTTCGTCAGGGCAGGCTCGATTATTCCTTACGGCCCGGCGGTTCAGTATGCGAATGAAAAACCGGCGGATGCAATCGAACTGCGTATTTATCCCGGCGCCAACGGCGAATTTACGCTGTATGAGGACGAGGGTGACAACTACAACTACGAACGAGGCGTTTATTCTGTGATTCCTATCCGCTGGAATGAGCAAACGCGGGAATTGACGATCGGTGACCGCAAAGGAAAGTTCTCGGGCATGGTTAAGGAACGCACATTCCGCATAGTATGGGTGAGTTCCGATCACGGCACCGGCATCGCTCTGGCGAAAGCGGCGGATACGGAAGTGCATTATAACGGCAAAGCTGTAAAAATCCGTCCCCCGGCGGACAGCATACGATTCAAGCCGGGGAACTCCCCATTGTGATGTTTGTGCGCGACGGCGAGGTTATTCCGCATATCAAACGGGCCCAATCTACAATGCAGATGAACTGGTCCAATCTCGACCTGGTCGTTTTCGCCGCTGGTGCGAAAACCGCCGGAGGACTTGTCTGTCTGCCGAAGGATAATGTACTGCACGAAGTGGTTGTGTCCGCCAAATTTGGCGGCTGGAAACTGAAAACCGACCCGACCGCAGGCAAAGCAGCATGGAAAATGCAAAAGTACTCCGACTACAAACGGTAAACAGCCTCAGAACTCGGCAGAAAAATGATGCGAGCGGAAGACTTTTGCCTAACGGGCCATAATGCTGGAAATGCGGAACACAGGCAGCAATAGTGCAATGGCAATCGTGCCGATGACAACGCCCATAATGATAATCATCAATGGTTCGATCAGTGTCGTGGCGGCGCGGATGGAGTTTTGCAGTCTCTTTTCAAGAAAGACTGACACTTTATCGCAGACACGTCCGACCTGGCCGGATTTTTCACCGGCGCGAAGCATCTGAATAATACCCGGAGCGATCAGCTCATGATATGGAGCCAGTTCAATCGCGTCGGAAAGCTGATAGCCGTCGCGAAGGCGGGCGTCCACCATCGTCCACAAACACCGGAAAAAATAGTTATCGCAGGACGTCCGCATCACTTCCAGCGCCTCCAGCAGACTTACTCCGGTGTTGACCATCGTGGCCAGAATCCGCATACTGCGGGTCAGAACCGCGTCGATAAACATCGTGCCGAAAATCGGCGTATGTACTTTGACCCAGTCGATGGTTTTATGACCGGTAGGCGTCTTTTTCCAGGCGCTCAGGCCAAGAAACCCCAATATGCCCAGTGTGACGGCGGAGGCTAAAAACGTCGGGTTGGCCAGCAGACCGCTGAAATTGACCAGAAGCTGTGTCAGTGCCGGAAGCGCCGCGCCGCGGGATTCATAAATGCGGGTAAATCGCGGCAGAACGAAAAACATCAGCGAGCCGGTCGCAGTGACAGCCATCAACAGCATAATCACCGGATAAATCATCGCGCTTTTGACCTGCTTGCGGGTCTCGGCCTCGGCATTGAGATAGCCGGAAAGAACATCCAGCATGTGGGGCATCCTCCCGGACGCCTCGGAGGTCTTGACCATACTCACAAACATCGTATTGAAAATCCGCGGATAGGCCGACAGAGCCGAGGAAAAATTGTCGCCGTTTTTAATGCGGTCGGCCAAATCTTCAATCACGGTACGGAATATACAGGGCTTCATCTGCTCGGCAATGGCAATGATGGCGTCGCTGAGGACGACGCCGCTGTCGAGCATCACCGCAACCTGGGTGGTGAATAAAATCAGGTCCTGCCGCCTGACCGCGGCATTGGCGTAAGGAGACGGTTTCGGCGCGGCGATAGCAGACGCCCGAAGCGTTCCGCGACCGATATTCTCGCCGCTTTTTCGGCCAGTTCGTTCCAGAGTGTTTGTCGAATCATATAATGCCATATCCAGCGTCCTTATTCGCTCACATTGGCCACGCGGAGAATCTCGTCAATCATCGTAATGCCGGCGGCTACTTTATCAACGCCGTCCAGATGCAGCGGCCTCATCCCCATCTCCAACGCCGCGGCACGCAGCGCCTTGAGCGTCGCCCCCTGCACAATCATTTCCTGGACTCTGTCGTCCGGCGTGAACAGTTCGTGAATGGCGATTCGTCCGACGTAGCCGGTGTTGCGGCACTTTTTGCAGCCGATGCCGCGATAAAATTTCAGCGTTGAACCGTTCCATTGTTCCACCATTTTTCGAATTGCGGCCGACGGCTCGTACTCCTCCTTGCAGTTGGGACAGATTTTCCGCACTAATCGCTGGGCCAGAACGCCGACCAGCGACGCGCTGACCAGGTATGGAGCCACGCCCAAATCGACCAGCCGGGTAATGGCGCCGGGCGCATCGTTGGTGTGCAGCGTGGACAGCACCAGATGGCCGGTCAGCGCCGCCTGCACAGCGATACTGGCGGTTTCATGGTCGCGGATTTCACCCACCATCACAATATCCGGGTCCTGACGCAAAAGACTCCGCAGCGAGTTGGCGAACGTAAAGCCGGCGGCCTCGTGCACCTCAAACTGGTTAATGCCGACAACGTTGCATTCAACGGGGTCCTCAACCGTACAGATATTGACCTGTTCGCTGTTCAGTTCCGACAACACGGCGTACAGTGTGGTGTTTTTCCCGGAGCCGGTCGGGCCGGTCGCCAGAACAATGCCGTGGGGGGAGTTGATGATTTTACGGAATTTCCGCAGATTCTCATAGCTGAAGCCCAGCGACTCCAGACTGGTGAGTATCCGGCGGATGTCAATAACGCGAACGACCACCTTTTCGCCCCAGGTGCCGGGCATAACCGAAACACGCAGGTCAACGGGCCGGGACTGCATCAGCACGTGAATGCTGCCGTCCTGCGGCAGCCGACGCTGGGCGATGTCCAGACCGGCCATAATCTTGACGCGAGAGACAATCGCCGCGTGCATCTGATACGGAGGATGAATTTTCTCATACAGGCGACCATCGACGCGATAACGCACGCGAAGAATCTTCTCGTCGGGTTCGATATGAATATCGCTGGCGTTCTCGTGAACGGCGGTGTAAATCAGATAATTGACCAGCTTGACCACGGGGGATTGTCCCGCGACTTCCTCAAGATTGGAAATGTCCTCGGGAAGATTTTCAATCATTGCAAAGTCGGCCACCGCCGCATCGTCGATAATGTCATCAATGACAAATACGTTGGCCGCGGGCATATAAATCTGCAACGTCGCGCGAATATCGTGAGCCGTCGCACACACCACCTGGATGCGGCATCCCGCCAGACGCTCAATCTCGTCAATCAAAAAAACGTTGGACGGTTCGCTCAGCGCAATGGTCAGAACATTTCGCACCTTAAACAGCGGAAGAATAATATGCTCTTCGAGAAACTCTCTGGGCAGTAATTCAACCACCGCCGGGTCGCAAAGTTTCGGGCTGACCTGCGCATACGGAACGTTGTACGTCTCAGCCAGCGCCGAAGAGATCTGGTTTTCGGTGCAGTAGCCCATCTCCACCAGCACTTCGCCAAGCAGCTTTCTTTGGTCCAGGGCCTGTTGACGAGCCAGCGCACGCTCAATCTGCTCGGCGGTAACCACTTCCCGACTGAGCAGAAGCTGACCTAACTGCAACTTCTTGTTCGCCGTGGTTTCAGTCATCGCTGGATGATTTCCTGTTGTCTGTTGCTAATTTCCGATTCTGAAAATTCCAAATACCAAATTCCAAACAAAGTGCTTCAGGCGAAACTCTTGACTGCCTCGGCCAGTTCGCCATAGGTATCAAACTGACCCAGAAGCCGAGTGACCTCGAGAATCTTTCGACAGATTTCGTCCAGACCCGCCAGTTTGAGCTGCCGGAGACGATCCCGACAGCGATCATTGAGTTCCAGAAGCGTTTCGAGCGTGGTGCTGTCGAAAAGAACGACCTTGCTCATATCCAGAACAATACCGGTGATTTCAGACTCGGCCAACAGCGAACTGACGGCATCTTCAAAGGACTTGACCGTTTCATGTGTAAATTCGCCCTGAAGGCTG
>Ga0315277_10002506_pt1 | contig 25563 bp, 16 predicted proteins | sample YL17G05_15_MG_FD_203695 | JGI IMG/M metagenome (GOLD analysis project Ga0315277, IMG submission 203695) | Sediment microbial communities from Yellowstone Lake, YNP, Wyoming, USA - YL17G05_15 | ecosystem: Environmental > Aquatic > Freshwater > Lake > Sediment | place: USA: Wyoming | collected... | reverse complement strand
CCCCACCAGGCGATCCTTGTGGCCCAGGATGACGTGGAAATGGCGCCAGAGGTGCGGCTTGACCTGGCGGGGTATCTTGCCCATGGCGAAGAAGGTTTGCGCCAGCACCCCCTTAGGGGTGGTGTTGAATATGCGCGTGTGTTCGTCCTTCACCGCCCGGCTGGCTGCACCGATCAGCATCTCGACGATGGACGGAGCCAGGCGGGTCTTGAGCCATCCCAAGGCGTCGGTGGTCGAACCGGCCCAGATACCCACGCCGAGCGTTTTGTAGAAACTCTTGCGCAGCCCATCGTTGACCAGGAGGGCGGGGGCGACCGCCAGCCGGCCAATTTCGTGGGGCCGCCAGTGCGCCTCGTCCAGGTAGAACAGGGCCGCCCCGCTCATCGAGTGGCCGACGAGGGTGATGATACGCAGGCGGCTGGTGGCCTGCGGGCTGGAGCGCAGCCCCAACAACTCGATCCAGCGCTCGATGGCGGCCATGTTCGCCGCCGGATCGCAGGCTTCGACGGGGGGCAACTCTTCAGCAAAAGGGGAGCCGCCAAAGCCGTTCACGTCGGCGGCCAGGGCCACCAGTTGGGGGTTAGCGGCACACACCAGGGCCGGGATCTGCTCCCAGATGGCCTGGCTGCCATCCCAGCCATGCATGAACAGGACAAAGCCCCGCGCCCGGGCCATCGCTTCGGCATGCCGGTCCCCCTCGACCGCCGCCCCGGGCCAGAACACCCGCCACGCAAAATCCGCCAACCCCATCTGGGCGCGGAAATCGGCGGCCCGTTGCGGCTCAATCAGCCCGGCCCGGCCCAGTTCGTTGAGCGTGTAACCGGCACTGACGATCCCCTCGGTCGCTTCCTGGCGGACCGCCCCGTGCCCGGTGACCCAGTCCCACTTGTTCACAGCAATTACGGCAACGCGCGGTATGGAATGCCGCTCAGCAGCCCTTCGCGGCCTTCAAAAGCGTCCGCAACCGCCAGGCCCCCGGGGCCGATCTCGTAGCGCCGAATCTCTTTGGCATGGTTGGAGCCGCGCATCTTGAGCACCATGATGGCGCGCTGCATCGCGCTCTCGATCTCCACGTAGCGCAGCAGGATAATGGCGTCCACGATGAACGAGAGGCCTCCTTTATCGGCACGCCGGTACTCAGCCCGGCCCTCCTCACCCAGCAACATCGCCGTCACCCCCTCTCGTCGCAGGCCGTTGGCGACGGAGGCGTAGATGCGGCGCAGTTCCTGCACGTCGCGGGTGAGACGATCGAAGTGGGTCACGCTGTCGAGCACCAGCCGCCGGACGTTGGCGTCGAGGAGCAAGCGGTTGAGCCAGCCATCGGGAGACTCCAGGCTGGCCAGGAACACCTCCGGCGAGGTGAACACCTGGTGCAACTTGCCACTGGCCTCCAATTCCTTCAGGTCCCACCCCAGTGCCTCCGCATCCCGGTAGAGGGAGTTGGGGAACTGCTCGAAGGAGATGAGCAGCCCTGGCTCACCACATTTCGTCGCGCCGTGGACGAGGAACTGGAGCGCCATCAAGGTCTTGCCGGTACCCGGTGCGCCGCGCACCAGCACCATGGAGCCCGGCAGGAACCCTCCGTCCAGCATGTCATCCAGGCCCTTGATCCCGGTGGTCACACGCTTGTCTGCCACGTCTCACCTCCAATCCCGCCCTAGTGGTTCTTGGTGAACGTGATGTAGCCCAGGCTCGCGCCGCAATACCCAGGCAGGTTCACGATGATCTCCTCCGAAATGGGAAGATGGTCGTCCCGGTAGGGATCGTGCAGTTGCACCCGAATCTCGATCGGCTTGGGCTTGCTGTCGAAGAACTGCTCCCAGGCGGCCTTGTTGCCATAGATGGTGTTGAACCGCGCATCCGCGCCGGAGTTGACCACGGCGTCAATACCGGCCCCCCACACGTGCACCGGGAAACCGGCCAGCGGATTCTCGTCCAGGTCCTGGACGTGGCCCGCCACCCCCGTCCAACTGCAACCGTACTGGGGCATGGTCAGGTTCAGTTCGTAGGTATAAGGCCACGGAGAGCGCGTGGCCCGGGGCGTGGGCGTGACCGTGGGAGGGAAGGTGGGAGTGGGTGGAAAAGTGGGGGTGACCGACGGCGTCAACGTGGGAGTGGGTGTGTCGGTAGCAGGCGACATAGTCGGGCTGGCGGTCGGCGTCCAGGTGGGGATGTCGGTGGGGCCACTGGGGGTCGGGGTCTCCGTGGGCAACATGGCGACGGCGACGAGCGTGGAGGGAGGGAAGGGGTTGTAGACGTTGAGCCCGATGGAGGCATAAAAGCCTACCAGGCACACCGTGGCTACGAGCACCAGGACCGTCAGCACGTTGGCCAGCGCGCCTTTTCTATCGTTTCCCATCTTTAATCTCCTTGACCCGCCCTGCCTCAGGGTGTCGTTTCGACGAACCGCTGAACTGAAGCCTGGGCCCATAGCCCCTCGATCCACTCTTGCACCGCCCGATCCTGCATCAGGCGCAGGTTCTCCGGGCTGACAGGGCCAGCCGGGTCGCGCTCGACGACCTGCACGACGTGGTACCCCAGTGCACTGCCCACCACGCCGCTAAATTGACCGGGCTGCAAGGCAAAGGCCGCCTCCTCCACCTCGGGCGCCATCAGAATGCCCCGCGGGAAGAAGCCCAGGTCCCCCCCGCTTTCACGGGTGCTGGTATCCTGGGAGTAGGACTGAGCCAGCGCGGCAAAGTCGGCACCGCCTTGCAGTTGGGCCAGGATACGCTCGGCCTCGGTCGGGTTGTCTACCAGGATGTGCCGGGCGTGGACGTGTTCGGCAGTCGTCGGCACCCTATCCACGACGCGTTGCGTCATGGCCATGCCGATCAGTTGCGCGCGCACCTCTCTCCAGGCGTCTTCGTACGTTTCCCCCCACTCTGCCAGTTTCGCCCGAAAGGCCTCGTCGCCTCCGTTCTCCTCAACCATCACCTGCACGTAGGCGTCCACGTCGGCATCGGAGACGACGACCCCCTCGGCAGCCGCTGTTTGCTCAGTGAGCACCTGCTCGATCATCACGTTGAGGACCCAGGCGCGCGCCTGAGCCAGGTTCTCCTGCCCCTCGGCACTGTTGGGGTCAATGCCGCGGGACGACAACGAAGCGGCGTACCGTCCCAACTCGCGCTCGTAATCGCTCAGGTAGACCGGCTGGCCGTTGACCAGCGCGGCCAGGGGAGGCTCTGGGGTAGGCGAGGACGAAACGACGACTGCTTCAGTGGGTCCAGCGGGGACCAGGGGCGTAGAAGTGGGCGCTGGCGCCACGGCGGGTGTATAGGTGACCCACACCGGCGCACAGGCGGTGGAGGTGAGCAGCAACGCCAGCGCGGCAAGTCTCCCTACTGCTTTCCAATCCATGTGAACTCCGTTTCGATGATATGTTCCACCCTGGCGAAGGTAGCGGATAGCAAACCTTGGCCAGGGTTTTCATTGCAGATGGGGCCATTATACCCATAGCGCAGATTTTATGCAACCTGAGCGGCTTGCCGGGTGGGCCGCACCGCCGTGGAACAGGCGGTGCTGGAGCGCTTTCCAGGGCCCACGCGAAGCTTGCCAAAGCGCCGGGCGCCTGCTACAATTGGCCGACTCTCACCCTCCCGCAGGTTCGGACTGGCGATAGCCATCGTAACCTGGGGGAGGGTAGGACGCACGACAGCAGAAACGCTCCATGACATCTCGACGACAATTCATTGCACGCCTCCATACTATCCCGAGTCGGGCCATCCAACGCTGGACACTGGCGCTGGTGGTGGCCGCGCTGTTGCTGGGCCTGGCAGCCGAAGGCCCCCCACCCGCCAGCCTCGACACGCGGGCCACCCGCATGCTGGCCGGTGAGCAGTTCGATTTTGTGGGTTGGGAAGCGATGGCGCTGCTGGGCAAACTGGCCCACGTGCTGGTGGCGCCGCAGCGCTACATGGACGAACCTGCCCGCCGCGATTTACTCCTCGACTACCTGAGAGCGGTGGCCGACATCGAACGCCTGGACTGGGAAATCCAACGCGCCTATACCGACCCGCAGGTGGAGGACGCGGAGGCCACGACGGCGGAGTGGCGCGCACGCCTGGCCGGATTGCGGGCGGCGGAGGAAACCCGCCAGCCGCTGGCCGAGGCGATCCTCGAAGAACAGACGGCCTGCGTCCTGGTGGAAGAAGGGTTCGGCCTGCTGAGCCAGGAGGTCCCGCCCGTCGGCAGCCACTTTACGCCACTGCCTTTGCTGCTCGTCGTCTCCCCCCGCGACCACATCGAACGGACGTTTGACCTCAGCCTGCGCCGCGGGCTGGACGTGGCCCAACAGGAAGCGATCGAGGCACAGATGGATGCAACGCTCGACGTCTCGTCGCTGGTGACCCACATCGGGGGCATGGCGGCCTATCCGGCCATGCTGTTCGAGTCCAGTTCACTCACCTGGCTGGCGGACGTGACCGCCCACGAGTGGGCGCACCATTATCTCACCCTGCGGCCGCTGGGCTGGAATTACGACGCCTCTTCCGAGGCGCGCACGATCAACGAGACGGTGGCCTCCATCGTGGGCAAGGAAATGGGGCGGCGGATGATCGCCCGCTACTATCCCGAACTGCTGCCGCCGGAGCCTGCGGCGGAGGAGGCGGAAAGGGAAGCGTCCCCGTCGGAGCCACCCGCTTTCGACTTCAACAGCGAGATGCGGCAGACGCGCGTGCGGGTGGACGAACTGCTGGCCCAGGGCCAGATCGAGGAGGCAGAGGACTATATGGAGATGCGGCGACAGGAATTTGTCGCCCAGGGCTATGGCATCCGCAAACTGAACCAGGCCTACTTTGCCTTCCACGGGGCTTACGCCGACGAACCCGGCGCGGCCGGGGAGGACCCGGTGGGGCCGGCGGTACGGGATCTGCGCGCCCGCAGCCCCGACCTGCACACCTTTGTGGCGCGTGTGGCGCGCGTGACGACGCTGGCTGAACTGGAGGCGCTGCTGGGCAAGGTGGATGACTAGGGATGCTTCGCTGCGCTCAGCATAACAAGCTGGGCATGGGGAGATGCCTCGCTGCGCTCGGCATGACAACCGCTACTGGCGCTGGTCTAACTGACCAGCCTAATCCCCTTCTCAGCCGCAGGGTGCTTCGACCCCGTAGTCCTGGGCGGCTTCGTGCAGCGGCCCGCGCGGATTCCAGGCCAGGGCCGAGCAAGGGGCGGGCAACTCGAAGGTATGCGAGGCGCCGGTCTCAATCTCCACTACACGAAGGGTGCGCATGCGGCTCCCCTCCACGATCGCCACGTACCGCCCATCAGGCGACAGGCTCCCTGCGGCCCAAGAACTGGACTCGAACAGCAACTCGCCGTCAATGCCTGTCACAGTGATCCTGATCTGGCCACCGGTGGAGGCCAGAGTGAGGAACCGGCGGCCATCCGGCGACCACCACCCGCCGACGTAAGCGACATCCTGTTGGGTCAGCAAGATATGTGGATCGCTACCGTCGGGGTGGATCAACCCAACACTCCCCTGCGCCCGTCCCGTGTCTATATGCTGGACGGCCCCGAAACTGATCCAATCGCCAGCCGATGACCAGGCGAGCACCGACACACCCAAATCAGCGCGCTCTGCGCCAGGATCGAGGAGCGCGACCAGGGCCGACCTGTCTAGCAACGTCCTCGTCACCCCATTGGTCACATCGAGTATTTTCAGGCCTGGCCAATCGTCTGTGCCGGAGAAGGCAATCTGGCCCCCGTCAGGCGAACAGGCCACCGCCAGTCCCTCCCCTACCGGGCGGGAAGCAGAACCATCCGCTTGGGCCAGCCACAGCGCCGGCGGCGACGACCCCTGGGTCGCGACGTAAGCCAGGTACAGGTACGGGCCACACCACGACACGGCGGACAGATAACCACCGCTCAGCGCCACACTGGCATCGGTTTCCACGTCCACCACTCCCCCTTGCGGGGACGGACCCGCCACCGAGTAGGCGGCGTACCTGCCATCGGGCGACCAGCCGAGCGGCATGGCGTCTGCGGGCACACTGGCCAGCCGGCGCACAGCGGAGCCGTCCGCCTGCAGAAGGTAGAGCCTACCGCCGTGGATGGCGGGTTGCCAGGCCAGCAGTCTGGCGCCATCGGGCGACCAGAGCAGGGTCTCGAAGCCTGTACCCCACAATAGCGGCATCATCGCCGGCTCGTCCAGGCGCAGTCCCCACAGGTTCGTGAGGTCCCGGCAGGCGACCACCAGGTCAGCCTCGGCGAAGGCCCCTGCCTGGCCAAACGGCTCATCGCTGGGCGGGCGACCGGTCACCTGGCGGACGAAGGCCAGGTAACGGCGCTCGAAGGTAAACCAGTTCTCGCCCAGCGCAGCTGAAATCGCTGCTCCCTGCGAGGGGGCTCTGTACAGCGTGACGAGCACGTCGGCGACCCGGGACGGGCCTCGCTCCTGTTCGATAAACGCCAGGAACAGGTCAACCTCCGCCTCGGCCAACGGCCGCCGGGGATCGTCCTGGGCCAAAGGGAAGCGCCATAGCGCATCCAGAGAGAGCCATTCCTGGGCGTCTAAGGCCCGGCCGACGAGGTCGAGGTCAGGGGGAGAGGGTGCTTCTTGCAGCCCCAGTTTCGCCCGCAGCCACGCGCGCCCCCTGGCGCGGAACAGTTCGCCCCCTTGATCTCTGAGCGACGCGGCACGAACCAGATAGCCTGCCTCGCGGGCCGCGAGACGGTCCACGAGCAGGTCCTGCAGGGCTTGCTCCCAGGCCGCCTGGGCCGATTCGCCGGCCGGCACACCGACGACGAAGGGGGCCGGCAGCGCGCCGCCCGGCTCCTGCGCGGCGTCCAAGGTGTCGGTAAACACCAGCGGCACCGGCGCAGACGACTGGCAGGCAATGAGAGCACAGAACTGCTCGGCTATCCCCTCCAGTTTGAAGGCGACCGGTTTCATCAGGTCGGCGTCGGTGGCGAAGGAGGTCACGACGACCCGTTGGCCGGTGAAGATGACGGTATGGCCCGCGTAGCCCAGGTCCGCCCGCGTGTGGAGCCAGCGGCCGTCGGCGCTGCGACGGTAGAAGCGGGTGGCCCGGAAAGGGAGCGCCTGGTCGCCGGGAAGGCTGGCAAAGCGCACGACCTCGACGCGCGCCGCAACGCCCACGGCCCGAGCATTCTCGACCGAAACGGCGGCCGTGGCGGCCAGGCCAGGCAGGGGCGGAGGGAAGGTGGCGTCGGACGCCAGGCGAGCCTGCTGGGCCGCCTGCCAATGGGGGTCGGCCTCGTCTTGCAGGCTGAGATAGAGGGCCACGTCTCGCTCGGCCAGGGCCTGCAACTCCAGTTGGGCGACGGCCTGCACCTCGGATTCGACCAGCCTGAGGGCCTCGCGCCGCACGCGCCACCAGGCGTAGAGCCCCACCACCACCAGCGCCAAGACGACCGCGGCCAGGGTCAGCCAGAATCGCCAGCGAGGACGCCGGGGGCGGCGCTCCTCCTGCGGGGCCTGCTTGGGGATCTCGTCCCCAAAGTGCCACTCCAACTCAACCGACATGCCACCCTCCCCAATAGGACACGGAGAAACACGGATTGGACGGATGGACACGGATCAATTAGGGGTGAAGGTCTTCTCCTGGCCGAGAGAAGCCGTGAAAATCCGTCAAATCCGTAAGTCCGTGTCCGATTGACTACACTACTGAACGGTACCATCGTAGTATAGCACGCGGTAGGGGCGTGTCAAGCATGAGGGGGGTATTTGGATCGCGAAGGGCGCGAAATCTCGCGAAATACACGAAACCGGTCCCGAACACGAGGTCGGCCCTGTATCAGCACTCTGCCACTACAAACACAACTGAGATGGAACACACCCGATTGACTTTTGGGCAGAGTCGCAGCATAATATCGGCATCTGCTGGTGTGGCCGGTTCTCTGACTGAGCCACTGTGGAACACGAGATTGGGAGGTGAAGGAGAATGGCGGAGCAGGTGCGCATTGGGTATCGCGTCGTCGGTACGATCAAGGGTGTGAAAGGGTCTTGCAGCGCGGGTCACAAGGTAGGGGACCAACTCGAGCTCAGCGGGCACAGCGCGGGCGGGTTGTGCGGGTTCCTGTACCACAGTGTGTTCCCGTACCTGGTCATGCTCCAGTTCGGCGGTGGATACCCGGCCGAATGGGGGGACCCCGACGTGGTCGAGGTGGACTGCGTGGACAAGATGAATGCGGTGACCATCGAACTGCGGAGGGTCAGGGAGTAGCACCAGGCAGTGAGCAAGCCATGAGGAAGATGATATTGAGATGGGAGTTGGCCGGCATAGCGTTCATTATCCTGGTGGACTCTGCCCTGCATTTCGTGTTCGAGTGGAGTGGCTATTGGCGGCCGGCGGCCCTGATCGCTGCGGTCAACGAAAGTATGTGGGAACACCTGAAGATGGCGTTCTGGCCGGGGCTCATATTCGCGCTGGTCGAGTACCCATTTATCAGGAAAGCAGCGCACAACGTGTGGGTGGCCAAGGGCCTGGGGCTGTTCACGATGCCGGTGGTGATCGTGGCGCTGTTCTATGGGTACAAGGCCATAGTGGGGCGGGACTATTTGTGGATGGACATCCTGATTTTCGCCCTGTCAGTCGTGGCCGGGCAGTTGGTGAGTTACAGGATTCTGATCGCACACAGGATGGGGCCGTCCGCCCAGTGGGCTAGCGTAACCCTGCTGCTTGTCCTGATCGCCGCGTTCTCGTCGCTCACTTACCGGCCACCCAGGGTCTTTCTGTTCGAGGATCCCAGGACACACGAGTATGGTATCCTGGATGGGAGTGTCAAGTAGGCAGCAGTCGGCGGGTGGGCATTTGGATCACGAAAGACGCGAAATCTCGCGAAAGAACACGAAAGCGTCCGCTGCTTTGGCGCGTTTGGGCGATTTCGTGGTAGTGGCGCGCCCACATGAGGACTGAAGGATGACCTACGAATGAAAGCCATCTCGATTCGTCAACCGTGGGCGTGGCTCATTGTCAACGGCTACAAGGACGTGGAAAACCGCACATGGTACACCTCCCATCGTGGCCCGCTCCTGATTTGTGCGTCAAAGGCGCTTGACCCGTACTTGTACGAAATCCGGCGGGATGTGCTGGCACAGGGCGTTGAATTTCCTGACGCTGAGCATATCGAGCGAGGGGGCATTGTGGGGCAGGTGAACGTCGTTGACTGCGTGACCGAAAGCAGCAGCGAGTGGTTCAATGGCCCGTATGGCTTTGTGTTGGAGGATGCGCAGCCGCTGCCGTTCCAGCCTTGCAAGGGGCGGCTCGGGCTGTTCGATTTGTGAATGTCCCGCCCCTGCACCGCTGGCCCAGTTTGCATTTGACTTGCGCCATTGGCGCTGAAGGTATTGACTTCTCCCCAGAGTTTCAGTACAATATGTATGCGCGCACGAAACCAACGCCGCAGGCACGGAGCGAGCCTGAAGCATTGACTGAGTAGCAAGAGCGCGTTGGAGGAAGGATATTGCAGGACAACGTAAACCGCCCGCCGTTATGAGGTGTGGCGGTATTTTTGTTTTTGAGGGAGAACCGACGCAGCGGGTCAGTAAAGTTCTGCTGGCCCTCCGAGCCGTTGTCGAGCTATTGTGGAATGAGTACCTATGAGTGATGAACGTCCGACATCAGAAGTGAAGGTCACTGGCGATGGTAACGTGGTGGGCGACGGCAGTTCAGCACAGGTCGTCAAGGCTGAGAGCGGCGCTACTATGGGCAGTGGCGAGAACTAGGAGAGGCATTTAGCTTGCCCGATCAGCAATGGGGAGCACACGTGTGACACAGACCAAGCCACCTGTTACTGGGACAGCACATACCTTGCCCTTCGACAGACTGTCACCGCGCGACTTTGAGCGCCTCTGCCTGTGGCTCGTCGAGCGCGAGGGATACGAGCAGGTCGAACACCTGGGTGCGGCAGGCAGCGAGCAGGGGCGCGACATTGTTGCCTGGCGCGGGGGAGAGCTGTGGGCGTTCCAGTGCAAGAGCGTGCAGAGGTTCGGCCCCAAGGACGTCCTCGCCGAGATCAACAAGGTCGTGGGATTACCCGATGACCTGCGACCCGCCGCGCTTGTGTTCCTCGTTACCTGCGATGTTTCTGCCAGGACTCGCCAGAAGGCACGCGAACGCTGTGGCGAGGGGATGGAGTGCCACTTCTGGGCCGGTACCGAACTCGACGCGATGGTGAAGCGCCACCCTGAGATCGTGGAGGAGTTCTTTGGAGGGGGCGGGGATGACGCCATCAAACCGAGCTGGTGGAAACGCTTCCGCCGCCATCCCCTGGTATTCTATCCCACCGCCGCGTTCGGAATCGTAGCGGCTATCGTCGGACTGCTGGCTGGATTGGCAAGCATAGGAGCCGACATCGGCGTCGCCAGAGAGCAGCTTCAACAGTGGGGCGTGATACGAGCCTTCCCTCCCGAAGGACGGGGCGAGACACTCATCGTCATCGCCAGCTTCTACTACTCGGAGGGACTACCAGATACAGAGGCCCACCACGAAATCTACCGTGCTATCCAGGAAGCCAAAGAGGGCCTGGGCTTCTCCAATCTTCGCGTCGAGGTTGAACCGACGCGCTTACGTGCCGACGATCTGGACGGGGCTCAAAGGTTAGGCGAACGTTACAAGGCCAGTATGGTCATCTGGGGAGCTGACACGGGCGTCCGAGTTACTGTCAATTATCTCAATCTCAAGCACCCTGACTTCGAAGCGGCCGAAGTCGAGATCAGCGAAACCGAACGCACGCAGTTGGCGAACCCCAGTGCTTATGCGGAGTTTGTGACGCGAGACCTGCCAGGTCAACTCACCTTTCTCTCTCTGTTTGCAATTGGGCAGTCCTACGGCATAGAGGGAGCGTACGCTGATAGCCTTGAGGTGATTCAGAAGGCAGTCGGTTCAGTGGTGCCTGGAACGGAGCCACTGGAGGGTTTAGCCAGCGCCTATTTTGGCCTTGGCTGGCTTCACCAGGTGCTGATAGGCGACCTTGACCGCGCCATTGCTGACTACGATCAGGCTATCGCCCTCAAGGCTGACGACGCTGAGGCCTACAACAACCGTGGGAACGCCTATGCCGACAAAGGCGACCTTGACCACGCCATTGCTGACTACGACCAGGCCATCGCCCTTAAGCCCGACTCCGCTGAGGTCTACAACAACCGTGGGCTTGCCTATGCCAAGAAAGGCGATCTGGACCACGCCATCGCTGACTACGATCAGGCTATCGCCCTCCAGCCCGACTCCATTGGGGCCTACAACAACCGTGGGAACGCCTATCGCAGAAAAGGCGACCTTGCGCACGCCATTGCTGACTATGATCAGGCTATCGCCCTTGAGCCCGACGACGCTGGGGCCTACACCAACCGTGGGAACGCCTATGCCGACAAAGGCGATCTGGACCACGCCATTGCTGACTACGGCCAGGCCATCGCCCTCAAGCCCGATTTCGCCGACACCTACTACAACCGTGGGAACGCCTATGCCGACAAAGGCGATCTGGACCACGCCATTGCTGACTACGACCAGGCTATCGCCCTCAAGCCCGACGACGCTGAGGCCTACACCAACCGTGGGAACGCCTATGCCGCCAAAGGCGATCTGGACCACGCCATTGCTGACTACGACCAGGCTATCACCCTCAAGCCCGACGACGCTGCGGCTTACTACAACCGTGGGAGTGCCTATGCCGCCAAAGGCGACCTGGACCACGCTATTGCTGACTACGACCAGGCTATCGCCCTCAAGCCCGACTACGCTGAGGCCTACAACAACCGTGGGAACGCCTATGCCGACAAAGGCGACCTTGACCACGCCATTGCGGACTACGACCAGGCCATCGCCCTCAAGCCCGACGACGCTGTGGCCTACAACAACCGTGGGAACGCCTATGCCGACAAAGGCGACCTTGACCACGCCATTGCTGACTACGACCAGGCTATCGCCCTCAAGCCCGACTACGCTGAGGCCTACTACAACCGTGGGATCGCCTATCGCAGAAAGGGCGACCTTGCCCAGGCCATTGCTGACTACGACCAGGCTATCGCCCTCAAGCCCGACTACGCTGAGGCCTACCACAACCGTGGGCTTGCCTATGCCGACAAAGGCGATCTGGACCACGCCATCACTGACTTTAGCCAGGCTATCGCCCTCAAGCCCAACTACGCCAGGGCCTACTACAACCGTGGGAACGCCTATGCCGACAAAGGCGACCTTGACCACGCCATTGCTGACTACGATCAGGCTATCGCCCTCAAGCCCGACGACGCTGTGGCCTACAACAACCGTGGGAGTGCCTATGCCTACAAAGGCGACCTTGACCACGCCATTGCTGACTACGATCAGGCTATCGCCCTCAAGCCCGACGACGCTGTGGCCTACAACAACCGTGGGAGTGCCTATGCCTACAAAGGCGACCTTGCCCAGGCCATTGCTGACTACGACCAGGCTATCGCCCTCAAGCCCGACTACGCTAAGGCCTACTACAACCGTGGGCTTGCCTGCGTGCAGGCGGGCGAAAAGGACAAGGCTACTGCTGACTTCAGGAAGGTCCTGGATTTGAGCAGTGATCCCCAGTTGCTGCAGAAGGCAGAAGAGCGGTTGCAGGCGCTAGAGGCGCGGTGACTGACCCAGCCAGATGGTTGATGAACTCACTTCTACAATGCGAGGAGATGTTGAGCGCGAGCGAGGCCATTGGAGACAAGCGCCCCGCGCTGTGGCTGAGCGACAACTGAAACCCGCCGCCCGCAACTCGCCGCATGACTGCTGCCGAAGCGGTGGCGCTGAGGCTGGAACGGGTGGGCCAGTCTGCACTTGACTTGCGACAGAGGCGCTGCAAAGTGTTGACTTCTACCCTGAGTTACGCTATACTATCATAGTGCAACAAAAATCGTCTCGCGACTCTACCCAGTCCGAGACGATGACCAAGGCGGTGGGGGCCGCCCTGGTGCCAGAGATTCTAGCACAGAGCCCGCCCGCCGTCAAGGTTGGGGCGGGTGCTTTTATTGCCGTAGGATGTTATTGGCCACGCCTGCTTGACCTATGGATTAAGGGACGACAAAATATGAACAAGAAGTCAACCGAGGAAGTAGTGAAGGACAAGTTCTTCGCTTTTCTGGCAGACACCTCTCTCTCGCACGCACGTAGAGACCATATACACGCGGGCCACAGCTACGGCAGCAATTGCTTACTGCTGGGCTGGAGCCATCAGCCGTATAGTGAAGCAATTGAAGCAGTGCACGAAGCACTGCCCCAGGTTTCTAAGAGAAGCACAGGTAGAGCCCTCTCAAACTCAATGCGAAGACTCTTTGAACGGCAGTTTGTCAGAGAGGATGCTGACGTTGAAGCTGAAGCACCAGTCTTGGACAGCATACTACCAAAACTGGATTCTTCGGATGTACTCGAAGAGATAACGGATTTCCTCGAACTTCTGAAGTCTCAAGTCAGACCATGGACCGCGTTTATGTTCGTTGAGGGCGTGGAACTGAAAATCTCTCAACTAGAAATAGGAAGGGCCACACTCTACCCGAAGCGAGAAGGTCCCCTAGTCCCTCTTCTGGAAAAATTGAAGAACGACTCTACTTGGGAATGCGTCTTGCAGGACATTGAGAGAGAGACTGCGCATACTCACTGCTACTTGACCGTTAGTATCGAGGGTGAGGATGACTTTGCAAACCAGGAGGCATTTCGGAAAGGGCAAGACGTCATCAATATTCTCAATCTGTACCTCGCCTCTTCCGGTCACAGAGCTTCCTTCTACCAGACTATCGGCATTGTAGGCCAGCCAGCGATGGTGCGTGGTCAATTCGTTCTCAAGTGTACTCCACGTGTTGGGCAGGACGACGATCAGGTGCAATGGGGCTACTTCGGCCAACTTCCACCTGGTCGTTGTTATGATATTGACTGTGGTAAGGTGCAGCAATGGAAGCGATTGGGACTAGATGCGGTAGTGGCTAGCGTCGAATCCGCAAATCCTCAAGCTCGCTCCGCTCAATCAAGGATTAAGAACTCGGTCACTTGGTATGGCACCGCAATGAATGCACATACTGAAGCCGAACAATTTGTTGGTCTGATGACTGCTCTTGAAAGTCTTGTTGTCGCTGACGAAAGGGTCAGCATCACACAACGACTAAAAGATGCCGTCTCAGCGCTCCTTGGTGGAGACTTCCAGACCCGCGAAGATAATAAGAAGAGAATAGGAGATTTGTATGAGCTAAGAGGTTGCGTTGTACATGGAGGTGAGCCAGTTGCTCAGGACAACCTACTTGAGCTAAACAGCATAGTCATCCAATCTATCTTTGGCTTTGTCCAACAAGAATGCCAGGTCCGCTGACGCCGAACCGCCCTCCCCTCCCCCGCAACCGCTGCGCCAGTCTGCACTTGACTTGCGACAGAGGCGCTGCAGAGTATTGACTTCTACCCTGAGTTACGCTATACTATCATCACAATGCAACAAAAATCGTCTCGCGACTCTATCCAGTCCGAGACGATGACCAAGGCGGTGGGGGCCGCCCTGGTGCCAGAGATTCTAGCACAGAGCCTGCCCGCCGTCAAGGTTGGGGCGGGCGTTTTTGTTTCTGAGGGAGAACCGCACTGGCGAACTGTGCGGGTTCTCTCCGTCGCTCGGACCATTGTCGTGCTGCTGTGGAGTCAGTGCCTATGAGTGATGAACGTCCGACGTCAGAAGTGAAGATCACTGGCGACGGTAACGTGGTGGGTGATGGTAGCCTGACCCAGGTGGTCAAGGCTGAGGGTGGCAGTATTGGCGATGTCGTCCAGATTGGCCAGGTTTTCGCCCAGTTCGTCTACCCGCCCAGCCCGAAAGAGGCCCCCCGTCCCTTTCAACTCCCTCTGGACCTACCCACCTTTACAGGGCGCGAGACGTACCTGCTTGAACTGGACGGGCTACTGCAACCTGGGACTGGGCAGACGGTGAGCCTGGTGGCCCTGCGCGGGACCCCTGGGGTGGGCAAGTCGGCGCTGGCAGTGCACGCGGCCCATCGTTGGGGCGACCGCTTCCGCGACGGTGTAGTGTGGGTAGACCTGCGGCTGCGGGATGTGCTGTCGGCGCTCCACCACGTCGCCTCCACCTACGGCTATGGCGAAGAGGCGAAGCAGAAACCCGACGCCGAGGGCTTGGCTGCGCTGGTGAGGTCTGCCTTGCGGGGGCGGGAGGCGCTGATCATCCTGGACAACGCAGAGGAGGTGGCAGCGGATGAGTTCCCGCTGCTGATACCTGGCGTGCAGGGCTGCGTGACGCTGGTGACGAGTCGGCGTTCGTTCACAGAATTGGAACGTTACGGGCGGATGCTGGTGGTGAGGGAGATGGACCAGAAGGAGGCGGAGGCGCTGCTGGCGCGCATCCTGGGGGCAACGGCGGACGAGGAGGAACAGGGCGCGCGGGGTGAACTGGCGAAGCGGCTGGGATTCTTACCCCTGGCGCTGGACATTGCGGCGCGCCTAATAATGAAGCGGAAGTGGAGCAGTGCCGAATACTTATCGCGGTTAGAAGGAGCACCGAGCCTGGTGGCGGAGTTGTGCCTGCCGCTGGCAGAGCGGCCCGAGGATAGCGTGGCAGTGGCGTTCGCGCTGAGTTACGAGGCGCTGAACGAGGGGCAGCAGCGGCTCTTCCGCGCGCTGGGGGTGATGACGGAGGGTGGGTTTGCGCCGTCGGGAGTGGCGGGGGTGCTGGCAGAGGAGCCGAGCCAGGTAGAGCGGGGATTGGAGGACCTGGAGGCGCTGTCGTTGGTGCGATCAGGGGTGGTACGAGGACGGTACGAACTGCACCCCCTGTTGGCGGACTATAGCCGAACGCTGGCGCGTGGGGCGGGAGAGTGGGAGAGCCTGCGCAATGCCCACCTGGCGTACTACCTGGGGTACGCGGAACGGTACACGGCGGATTATGGGGCGCTGGAGGTGGAACTGGGGAACCTGATGGCGGCGGGGGAGTGGGCGTGGGAGAGCGGGGAGAACGTGGGGGTACAGGCGCTTGCGCAATGGCTCTACGCCAGTGATGTGCACTTCCTGGACCTGCGGGGCCACGCGCGGGAGGCGGTACGGCTGTTGGGCTGGGTAGTCGAGGCAGCGCGAGCTATGGGGGACCGATGGGGGGAGGGGGTCTGGCTGGGCAACCTGGGCAATGCCTATGTCGACCTGGGGGAAGTGCGGCGGGCGATCGAGTACCACGAACAGGCGCTGGAGATTGCCCGCGAGATCGGGGACCGACAGGGGGAGGGTACAGACCTGGGCAATCTGGGCTCGGCTTACGAGAACCTGGGGGAAGTGCGGCGGGCGATCGGGTACTACGAGCAAGCGCTGGGGATTGCCCGCGAGATCGGGGGCCGGCGCAATGAGGGAGCGCATCTGGGCAACCTGGGCAATGCCTACGCCGACCTGGGGGAAGTGCAGCGGGCGATTGAGTACTATGAACAGGCGCTGGGGATTGCCCGCGAGATCGGGGACCGGCGCAATGAGGGGATTCACCTGAGCAACCTGGGGATAGCCTACAAGAGCCTGGGGGAAGTGGGGCGGGCGATTGAGTACCACGAGCAGGCGCTGGCGATTGCCCGCGAGATCGGGGACCGACGGAACGAAGGAAACTGGCTGGGCAACCTGGGCAATGCCTACTACAGCCTGGGGGAAGTGCAGCGGGCGATCGAGTACCACGAGCAGGCGCTGGCGATTGCCCGCGAGATCGGGGACCGACGGAGGGAGGGGAATGCCCTGGGCGGCCTGGGCAATGCCTACAAGAGCCTGGGGGAAGTGGGGCGGGCGATTGAGTACCACGAACAGGCGCTGGGGATTGCCCGCGAGATCGGGGACCGACAGGGGGAGAGTGCACGCCTGGGCAGCCTGGGCTTGGCTTACGAGAACCTGGGGGAAGTGCGGCGGGCGATCGGGTACTACGAGCAAGCGCTGGGGATTGCCCGCGAGATCGGGTACCGACCCCATGAGGGGACTCACCTGGGCAACCTGGGGACAGCCTACAAGAGCCTGGGGGAAGTGGGGCGGGCGATTGAGTACCACGAACAGGCGCTGGAGATTGCCCGCGAGATCGGGGACCGACGGGAGGAGGGGAATGCCCTGGGCAACCTGGGCAATGCCTACGCCGACCTGGGGGAGGCGCGGCGGGCGATTGAGTACTACGAGCAGGCGCTGGGGATTGACCGCGAGATCGGGGACCGACGGGGGGAGGGGAATGCCCTGGGCAGCCTGGGCAATGCCTACTACAGCCTGGGGGAAGTGCAGCGGGCGATCGAGCACCACGAGCAGGCGCTGGTCATTGCCCGCGAGATCGGGGACCGACGGGGGGAGGGGAATCGTCTGGGCAGCCTGGGCTTGGCCTACAAGAACCTGGGGGACCTGGCGCGTGCCCGCGAACTGTGGGAGCAGGCGCTGGATGTTTACGAGGCCATTGAGGACCCCAACGCGGAACGGGTGCGCGGCTGGCTGGCGGCGCTGGAAGAGAGCGACACGGGCGTTGGGACAGAGTGAGCTCCTACGACCGTACGCAGCGATGCTGAGATTGAGCCGTCACGCCCCCTTCAAGTGCCCGCTGCCGCCTCTGCCCCCAGCGGCCTACAAGCGGCGGCTGCGGAGCATTGTGGCAGTGGCGACTGCGGGGGGGCGGATACTGGGAGCGAGGGGGAGGAGTGGGGGTGTGGGTGAGCGGTACACGCGGTCCTTGTCGTATTCTGGTTGACCACTTGACTGAGTGAGAACGGGTAATGAAAGAGCCACAGAAGATTCTGCGCGAGGCGCTGCCTGAATTCATTGGTGGCTTGGCTGCAGGTGCCGTACTTGCCATCATAGGGTGGCTGCGCGCTGGCATTGGTATATGGGCTATTGTCGTTGTCGTAGCAGGCGGCGTGTGTGGAATCTGTGCCTATGTGGCCTTCAAGCGCACCTCACGGCGGAGAAAAGGTGGTCGTAGAACTTGGAAATACCCCCGCGGGCGTTGCTGGGCTCTGGCTGGTCTCGGCCTGATATTTGCATTCACGTCGGGCGGGGTAGGCTACTACTTCTACCAGCAGGCCCAGCCACCTAGCAAAGTCATTATCCTCGTAGCTGACTTTGACGGACCAGAGCCTCAGAGGTATCGTGTGACCGAGACAGTGCGGGAGCGGCTGCGGGTTGCAACAGAGCCATATGATGACATAGAGATTCGGCCCCTGAGGTTGGTCATCACGGAGGCTGAAGGGAGTGCCGTCGCTCGCGCTCAAGGGGAGAAGCGCAAGGCAGCTATGGTCATTTGGGGCTGGTACGGGTTGCCTGGGAAGGCTGTGCCACTGAGCGTGCACTTCGAGGTGCTACGCCCGCCCAGGTATCTGCCTGTGTTGGGACCAGAGCTAAGGGGCCTGGTGCAGACAGCGACTGTAGCTGATCTGGAGAGTTTCACTCTGCAAACCCGCCTCTCGGCAGAGATGGCCTATCTGAGCCTTTTCGTCGTGGGGGTGGCCCGCTACACTGCTAATGACTGGGATGATGCTATCGCCTACTTCAGCAGCGCACTGGACCAGGTTGAAGAGCGCGTGTCGGCCCTAGACCAAAGCGTGGTCTATTCCTTCCGTGGGGTTGCCTATGCCTGCAAAGGCGATCTGGATCGTGCCATTACTGACTGTGACCAGGCTATCGCTCTCCAGCCTGACTACGCTGGTGCCTACCTAAACCGTGGGAACGCCTATGCCTTCAAAGGCGATCTGGACCACGCCATGGCTGACTACGACCAGGTTGTCGCCCTCAAGCCCGACGACGCTATGGCTTACAGCAACCGTGGGAACGCCTATGCCTTCAAAGGCGATCTGGACCACGCCATTGCGGACTACGACCAGGCTATCGCCCTCAAGCCCGACGACGCTATGGCTTACAGCAACCGTGGGAACGCCTATGCCTTCAAAGGCGATCTGGACCACGCCATGGCTGACTACGACCAGGCTATTGCCCTCAAGCCCGACTCCGCTGAGATCTACAGCAACCGTGGGAACGCCTATGCCTTCAAAGGCGATCTGGACCACGCCATTGCTGACTTCGACCAGGCTATCGCCATCAAGCCCGACGACGCTATGGCCTACAACAACCGTGGGAACGCTTATGGCTACAAAGGCGATCTGGACCACGCCATGGCTGACTACGACCAGGCTATCGCCATCAAGCCCGACTTCGCTATGGCCTACCACAACCGTGGGCTCGCCTATACCCACAAAGGCGACCTTAACCACGCCATTGCTGACTACGACCAGGCTATCGCCCTCAAGCCCGACTGGGCTGAGGCCTACTACAACCGTGGGCTCGCCTATGCCCGCAAAGGCGACCTTGCCCACGCCATTGCTGACTACGACCAGGCTATCGCCCTCAAGCCCGACTACGTTGAGGCCTACAACAACCGTGGGAACGTCTATGCCGACAAAGGCGATCTGGACCACGCCATTGCTGACTACGACCAAGCTATCGCCATCAAGCCCGACTGCGCTGAGGCCTACTACAACCGTGGGAACGCCTACATGCTGAAAGACGAAAAAGAGGAGGCCATTACTGACTTCAGGAAAGTCCTGGATTTGAGCAATGATCCCCGCTGGCGTCAACAGGCCGAAGAGCAGTTGCAGGCGCTAGAGGCGAGGTGACTGACCCAGCCAAGTGGGGATGAACTCACCCATACAATGCGAGGAGATACTAAGCGCCAGCGAGGCCATTGGAGATAAGCGGCCGGCCCTGTGGCTGAGTGAGAACTGAAACCCGCGCCGCGCAACTCGCTGCGCCGTTGCTGCCGAGGCGTTGGGTAGGCGCTGGTGTGGCTTACAAAGTGATGAGTTGGGATAATGTCTACAGCACCTGAGCCGATAGCGATACTCAGTTGTCCCAGGCCTAAAAGAGGCCACACTTATATCTACGCCCTACGCGACCCTACGACAGAAGAGGTCTGCTATGTGGGGCAAGCGTTTGATCCGATGAGAAGATTCAGCCAGCACTCAATTGATCTCAGGATAGAGAACTTTTGGAATGCCTGGCTTGTCTATCTGGGTCAAGTGAATCGGAATTTTGAAATGCTTGTCCTGGACTGTGTTCCAAAGAGCGAGGCCAGCCAAAGGGAACGTGAGATAATATCTTTATACTGGTCTGCTGGTGAACCTCTTATGAATCAGAACCACTTGCATCGCGGTGGTGTTAGAGTGCCAAAGAGGAAGGTTTTGGCGAGAATAGAGCGTTCTAGGTGGTACCGGCAGTATCGAATCAATAATGGGAACGACCCCGACGATTACTGGTGGAACGAATGAAGCTGTAGTGGCTGTGCCCGCCTGGATCAGCGAGGAGATACTGAGCGCCAGCGAGGCCATTGGAGACAAGCGGCCGGCACTGTGGCTGAGTGAGAATTGAAACCTGCGCTCGCAAATCGCTGATTGCTGTACTGCTGTGGAGTCAGTGCCTATGAGTAATGAACGTCCGACATCAGAAGTGAAGATCACTGGCGATGGTAACGTGGTGGGTGATGGTAGCCTGGCCCAGGTGGTCAAGGTTGAGGGTGGCAGTGTTGGTGCTGTCGTCCAGATCGGCCATTTTGTCGCCCAGTTCGTCTACCCACCCAGCCCGAAAGAGGCCCCCCGCCCCTTCCAACTCGCTCTCGACCTGCCCACGTTCACGGGGCGCGAGACGTACCTGGCTGAACTGGACGGGCTGCTGAAGCCTGGGAGTGGGCAGACGGTGAGCCTGGTGGGCCTGCGGGGGACCGCTGGGGTGGGCAAGTCGGTGCTGGCGGTGCACGCGGCCCACCGTTGGGGCGAGCGCTTTCGCGACGGTGTGGTGTGGGTAGACCTGCGGCAACGGGACGTGCCGTCGGCGCTTCGTCACGTGGCCTCCACCTACGGGTACAGTGACCAGGCAGCACAAATACCTGACGCAGAAGGACTGTCGGCGCTGGTGAGGTCTGTCTTGCGAGGGCGGGAGGCGCTGGTGATCCTGGATAACGCAGAGGGGGTGGCGCCGCAAGAGTTCCCACTGCTGATACCTGGCGTGCAGGGCTGCGTGACGCTGGTGACCAGCCGTCGCTCGTTCACTGAACTGAAACGCTATGGGCAAGTGCTGCCAGTGGGTGAGATGGAGCAGGAGGAGGCCGAGGCGCTGCTGACGCGTATCATGGGCGAGGCGGTAGATGAGGGGGAGGGAGCGGCGCGCAGTACGCTGGTGGAGCGTCTGGGATTCTTGCCGCTGGCGTTGGACATAGCGGCGCGGCTAATAGTGGAGCAGAAGTGGAGCAGTGCCGAGTACCTGGCCCGCCTGGAGGGTGCCGGCAGCCTGGTGGCCGAGTTGTGCCTGCCGCTGGCGGAGCGGCCCGAGGACAGCGTGGCAGTGGCCTTCGCGCTGAGTTACGAAGCGCTGAAAGAGGGGCAGGCCCGTCTGTTCCGCGCACTGGGAGTGATGGCGGAGGGTGGGTTTGCGCCGTCCGCAGTGGCGGGGGTGCTGGGTGAGGAGCAGGGCGAAGTAGAGCGAGGATTAGGGGACCTGGAGGCGCTGTCACTAGTGCGGCTGGGTGTAGTGCGGGGGCGATACGAGTTGTACCCGCTCTTGGCAGACTATAGCCGAGCGCTGGCGCGTGAGGCAGGGGAGTGGGAAGGGGTGCGGAGAGCGCACCTGGCGTACTACGTCGGGTACGCGGAGCGGTACACGGAGGACTATGGGGCGCTGGAGGCGGAACTAGGGAACCTGATGGCGGCGGGGGAGTGGTCGCGGGAGAGTGGGGAGAACCAGGGAGTGCTGGCGCTGGCACTATGGCTCTACCCCAGCGGTGTGCACTTCCTGGACCTGCGGGGCCACCTGCGAGAGGCAGTACGGTTGCTGGGCTGGGCGGTAGAGGCGGCGCGGGCGGTGGGGGACCGAGGTAATGAAGAAGCCTGGCTGGGCAACCTGGGCAGTGCCTACGCCGCCCTGGGGGAAGTGCGGCGGGCGATGGAGTACTACGAACAGGCGCTGGGGATTGCCCGCGAGATCGGGGACCGGCACAACGAGGGGGCGGGCCTGGGCAACCTGGGGCGGGCCTACGCCGACCTGGGGGAAGTGCGGCGGGCGATCGAGTACTACGAACAGGCGCTGGTCATTTCCCGCGAGATCGGGGACCGACGGGGGGAGGGGGCGGATCTGGGCAACCTGGGGGTAGCCTACAAGAACCTGGGGGAAGTGCGGCGGGCAATCGAGTACTTTGAACAGGCGCTGGTCATTGACCGCGAGATCGGGGACCGACGGGGGGAGGGGAATGACCTGGGCAACCTGGGCAATGCGTACACCGACCTGGGGGAAGTGCGGCGGGGGATGGAGTACTACGAACAGGCGCTGGTGATTGGCCGCGAGATCGGGGGCCGACGGGGGGAGAGTGTTGACCTGGGCAACCTGGGCACTGCCTACGCCACCCTGGGGGAAGTGCGGCGGGCGATCGAGTACTTTGAACAGGCGCTGGAGATTGCCCGCGAGATCGGGGGCCGACGGGGGGAGGGGCGTCACCTGGGCAACCTGGGCAATGCCTACGCCGACCTGGGGGAAGTGAGGCGGGCGATCGAGTACTACGAACAGGCGCTGGAGATTGCCCGCGAGATCGGGGACCGAGGTAATGAAGAAGCCTGGCTGGGCGGCCTGGGGAGTGCCTACGCCACCCTGGGGGAAGTGCGGCGGGCGATGGAGTACTACGAACAGGCGCTGGAGATTGCCAGCGAGATCGGGGACCGACGGGGGGAGGGGAATGACCTGGGCAACCTGGGCAATGCCTACGCCACCCTGGGGGAGGTGCGGCGGGCGATTGAATGCCACGAGCAGGCGCTGGAGATTGCCTGCGAGATCGGGGACCGACGGGGGGAGAATGCTGCCCTGGGCCACCTGGGCAATGCCTACGCCGCCCTGGGGGAAGTGCGGCGGGCGATCGAGTGCTACGAACAGGCGCTGGAGATTGCCCGCGAGATCGGGGACCGACACAATGAAGGAACCTGGCTGGGTAACCTGGGCATTGCCTACGCCGACCTGGGGGAAGTGCGGCGGGCGATCGAGTACCACGAACAGGCGCTGGTCATTTCCCGCGAGATCGGGGACCGACGCAATGAGGGGAATCACCTGGGCAACCTGGGGGTAGCCTACAAGAACCTGGGGGACCTGGTACGTGCCCGCGAACTGTGGGAGCAGGCTCTGCGCGTCTTCGAGGCCATCGAGGACCCCAGAGCAGAGCAAGTGCGCGGCTCGCTGGCGGCGCTGGAAGAGAGGGACACGGGCGCTGGGACAGGATGAGTGAGAACTGACTGAAAGGAACAGCGGACTGACCAAGATAGCACGGGAGGCATGCTTGTGAACAAGTCCAGACCCTCTGTTACTGGCACAACCCACACCCTTCCCTTCCACCAACTCTCGCCCCGCGACTTCGAGCGTCTCTGCCTCTGGCTCGTCCAGCGCGAAGGGTATGAGCGCGCCGAGCACTTAGGTGCGGCAGGCAGCGAGCAGGGATGTGACATCGTCGCGTGGTGGGAAGGACGACGATGGGTCTTCCAGTGCAAGCGCGTCCGCGACTTTCACCCCGCCGATGCCGAGGCCGAGATCGACAAGGTCCTCGGCCTACCCAACGAACTGCGCCCCGCCGCCCTCGTCTTCCTGGTGGCCTGCGACGTCTCCGACGAGACCCGCAAGCGCGCCCGTGCCCGCTGCGCCGCCCAGATGGATTGCCACTTCTGGGCACTCACCGAGCTCGACGAGCGTGTCAACCGGCACCCCGACATCGTGGAGAAGTTCTTCCAGACTGGCCAGCATGGCGCAGCCATTCCGATTTCCTCTCCCCCCATCACCCTCCACCAACTCCGTGCACCTGTGCCCACCTTCACTGGGCGGACACGTCAATTGAAGCAGATCACCGCCCACCTTGCTCCCGACGAAGGTGGCGTGGCTCTCATCGCGGGGCTGGCTGGGATGGGGGGTGTGGGCAAGACAGAACTGGCCTACGCCGTAGCCGCCCGCCTGCAGGAGCAGTACCCAGACGCGCAGTTGGTGGTGGAGTTAAGGGGGACGACAGAACCGATTGCACCACAAGCGGCGCTGGGTCAAGTGATCCACGCCTTTGCGCCCGAAGCGCCCCCCTCCGACGACCTGGGGGCTCTACGTGGCCTCTACTGCTCCCTACTGACGGGCAAGCGCGTTCTGCTGCTGCTGGACGATGCCGCTGATGTGGGTCAAGTGTCTCACCTCTTGGGGGCACCACCAGGCGTGGGGGTGCTGGTCACCTCTCGCCACCGCCTGGCGCTGCCAGGACTGCGCCGCTGGGACGTGGACTTGCTTTCCCTGGGGGCGGCAGTGAAACTGCTACGCAAGACCGCGCCGAGCCGCAAGGATGTGGGCCAGGCCACCTGGGAGGGCATCGCCGAGTTGTGCGGGATGCTGCCCCTGGCACTGCGGGTGGCGGGGGCTATACTGGAGACGACCCCTGATCTGGACGGGACGACGTATGCCACCGACTTGGCCGACGAGAAGCGGCGGCTGACGGCCCTGCGGCTGGAGGGCGACCCGAAGGGGGACGTGGGGGCAGTACTGGGGCTGAGCGTGGCTCGATTGGAGAGCGAGCACCCAGAGAGAGCCAGCCGCTGGACCTTGCTGGGGCTCCTGCCCCTGGCCCCTTTCGACGCCTCCCTGGCTGCCTCTCTGTGGGGGCGTGCGGTGGAGAGTGAGGGGGACCTCCTCCGTCTGGTCATGCTGCAGGAAGAGGAGACGCAAGAGACGCTGCACACCCTGGTGCGGCGCAACCTGTTGGACTGGGATAGAAAGACCCGCCGCTACTCGGTGCACGACCTGCTGCGCCTCTACGCAGGAGGGTGGGCGCAGGAGCAACTCGATGCGGAGGAACTGGAGGCGGCCCAGTTGCGCCATGCCCTCTACGTTCTGGCCATGGCTCGCTGGAGCAACGAACGGTACCTGGCTGGCGGCGATGACCTTCTGGCGGGATTGTCCCTCTTGGACGACATTCTCCCCCACTTACGGGCTGCCTTCGCCTGGGCACGGGAGGGGGTGGCTGCTGCCCGTGGGGTGCAGGCCCGCCTGGCAGTTCTGCTCCCCGATGCTGCTGCTCACCCCCTCAACTTGCGACTGGTGCCCCAGGAGAGGGTCGAGTGGCTGGAGGAGGCAGCAGCAGCCGCTCACACGCTAGGGGACCGAGAGGCTGAGGGCGCCCACCTGGGCAACCTGGGCAGTGCCTACGCCGCCCTGGGGGAAGTGCGGCGGGCGATTGAGTACCACGAACAGGCGCTGGGGATTGCCCGCGAGATCGGGGACCGACGGGGGGAGGGTGCTGACCTGGGCAACCTGGGCAATGCCTACGCCGACCTGGGGGAAGTGCGGCGGGCGATCGAGTACCACGAACAGGCGCTGGCCATTGCCCGCGAGATCGGGGACCGAGGGGGGGAGGGGAATTGGCTGGGCAACCTGGGCAGTGCCTACTATAGGTTGGGGGAAGTGCGGTGGGCGATTGAGTACCACGAACAGGCGCTGGGGATTGCCCGCGAGATCGGGGACCGAGGTAGGGAGGGGAATTGGCTGGGCAACCTGGGCACTGCCTACTATAGGTTGGGGGAAGTGCGGCGGGCGATCGAGTACCACGAACAGGCCCTGGCGA
>Ga0315277_10002505_pt1 | contig 25567 bp, 26 predicted proteins | sample YL17G05_15_MG_FD_203695 | JGI IMG/M metagenome (GOLD analysis project Ga0315277, IMG submission 203695) | Sediment microbial communities from Yellowstone Lake, YNP, Wyoming, USA - YL17G05_15 | ecosystem: Environmental > Aquatic > Freshwater > Lake > Sediment | place: USA: Wyoming | collected... | reverse complement strand
CTTGTGGCTTCGGGAGCCATCGACTTGCGTTCAAATCGCAACAGGCCCACTGAATCATCACGATGATTTTTAATTTTGGGAATTTGCTCTTTTGAAGAGTTATCATTACTATGAGATTTCTTTCTTTTACTCCGTATATATTCAATTTCCTTAATGTACTCAATAATCCCTCTTTCAGCAGCAGCACTAATATTGATACCTAGTTCTTTTGCCCTATTCACTATCTCATCGTCAAGTGTTAATGTGGTTCTGATCCTCTTCGACATATGCATTATGTATGCATAATAGTTATTAGAAGCTTTTTATAACCCATATCAACATAAACAAGAGTTAATTTTATTCTACTCATATAGATGTGCTTAGTGGCTTATCCATGTCGTAACGCAATGATTTTAAAAAAAATAAATGCTAGAGTTGAAAAATGTTATTAAGAGAAGTATTATCTGGGATAAAAGATAGAAAAAAAAGTAAGTTTCAAAATTATCTAACGTAATTTAAGTCTCCAAAGAGATATCATATACTCCTAGAAAATAAATATTTTTCACGCTTATATAATAACAAATCTTTATGGTACTTTCTCAGAGACAAATGCATAATAGAATTTTTGACAAATACAAAAGTAAGTATATAAAACCGCAAAACATATATGATTCTGTTTAACGAAAGTACTAAAGAAAGGTGATATAGAATGACTGTTGAACAATTAAAATGCAGTGAATGTGGACGTTTGGATCGTTGGCTTCATTTTAAATGTGAAGATGCATGCTTCACCAATGACACATTACCTGTTGATCATCTTTATTGTACCTCATGTTATTCTGATTTAGAGTCCATTCCTAATGAATTCAGAGATATAGAAGTTGACCTAGAGAAACGGAAAATTCAATTACAAAAGAAACAATAGTTACAAAAATATAGACTTCTTTTATTGACTCAAAATTGCTTAAACTTTTTACCCCCTTTTCAAAACCTACAATATGTTGCTGTTTTCCATTCGAAATTAGCTAATATGAGGCATAAAAGTACACAAACGTAGTTTTACCAGCTTTTTTGGTATAAATTGAAAAATCGCTAATACTATGCAATTTCTTAACAAAAATAACGATTTTCCATTTTCAAAAAAATCCTTCTCCGAGAGCAATTTTCTTGTTTTCAAAATCCCTCCGAGAAAACATAAAAAAGAAAAAAGAAAAAAAGAGAGGAGATTTTTAGTAGCTATACTTCATAAATTATAGCAAATCCACCAGCACTGAATAAAATGTCAATTATCTCCTTATCTTGATTGTCTTTTAACCATTTATTTGCTATTTTTTCAGATCGACAACCTTTTACTTGCTTCATAAGATCATCTGATTTAATTTCAATATTAATAGTTATAGACGAATTTTTAATACAAATAATATTCTATCATACATTTTATTTACTTAATATACAAAAACATTTGCTCTATGGATATTAGAAATCATTGTATATACACCAAAAACAGGAGGAAAGGGAAATGTAGAAAATGTGGAGGCAAATCGAAAAAAGGTAACATTCCCTTTCTTTCCCTTATATGTGTATGATATTAACAGTTGTTATATATTCATTTTTTACAAATTGATTCCAATTCATTCCCAAATTCATTCCAATTTTTTTCAAAAGAAAAAAGCAGTTTGAATTAACTTCGATGTGGTAATTTCCTCTTTTTCTTTTTTTTTCTTTGTTAAAGCAGACAGATAGAGCTTTTAGATGAGTTTATATTCATTTATATAATACCTTTATTTAGAAGTTTATTATGAGAACCGAACCCTGTAAAGTATGTAATGGAAAAGGAGTAATAAAGGCTCGTAAAGAGGGTTCGTCATCTGCATATTGGGAAACAGTTCAATGTAAAGTTTGTAGCGGTAAGGGATGGGTTGAACTAGATATATAGAGCCGACAAAATATCTTCTTTTCTTTTTTTATTTTTCTTTGATTCGCACAAAAGAGCAAATACGTTTATTTTCCGTTAAAAAGTTGATTGTGAATCGAGATGTCTTTTTTCCAAATAATTTTTTTCATTAACTTCTCATCACTATTGTTTGTAATCTCTATTCTTTTTTCACGTGGAATGATAATTAGTCTAAAAAAGTTGTAGAAATCTCCCATGCCGCCAAAAATATTAACGATGGGGAACATTACGAAGAAAGGCTCATTTGGATTTATAAAATACATAAAACACCATACAACTGGTGAAAAATAAAGAACAAGTAATTTTTTATTATCTGTCACATAAGTTTCGTTATCTACAAGAAATCCAATCGCAGACCATTTAGTTAAAACAATCGCTTTAAAAGGAATTTTATAATAAATTAAAGTAAATAGATGCGTAAACTCATGAAGAAAGATAGCTAGAATAACTCCAAGGACATATTGCCACAGTTGTTCCATAATCATTCCTTACAATAGATATTATTGCAAGATCATACTGTGAAAAATTGACTATTTAACTTATGTTGTACAACCATTACCAATTTATGTCATTTAATAAACTTAGGAAAAAATTTTCTTTATCAGTTTCCTTCTGAAAAAAGTCGCTTATCCTGTATTCAAATAGATACCTATAAGGAACCCTAATACTACTAAAAAAATACCAAGAAGATAAATGAGAAGTGATTTAGTCGAGGTCTGTTTCCAACTAGGGATACTATAATGGAGAACAAGATTAGTTCCAATAATCACTATCCCAAAAATAGATAGAACTGGTACATTTGTTATAGTTAGCTTTGAGAGCTCATGAATAAGTGGTGTGACGAGCCCTAATAAAACGGTAGCACCAAGGAAGATGAGCATTGCTTCCTCCTTTTTTCGATATTTACCTCTTGCTACGAATCCTTGTGCATTAATCGTATAAAGAGAACTTGAAATAAAGGTAACAAAGATGCCAGTTAATACGAGTGCACTTTCTTCAAAGAGTAGATCTGCCATCAAAATCAGTATCTACAACAAGTTTTTAAGATTAATGAGAACTTCTTTACAACAACTTTCTGAGACTCTAGAGGTTTCCCTCTTCTAACTCATCGGTGAGGGGTTCTTCTTCCTCCATGATTTCTTCATCCTGTGTTTCTTCGTTTCTTGGTTTAATGAAATATTCTGTTCTACAATTTGGACATTCTATCATCGATTCTGATGATTTTCGTATCCATCGATGTCCACAGAACGGGCAATTTTCTTTTTTCAAGCCAACCCCATTTACAGAGAATATTCTTACAGGAGTTTAAAAATTTTTCTGAAGAAGGAGGAGGAGGTATTTATTGATTTTGTGATATGAACAACAGCGACCCGCAAAGGAATCCTTCAGCATTTTTAGCTATTTTTCCCGCATTTTTTGGTGTTGCTGTAACCGAGATACTGATAGGTCCAAATCCAAAACAGGAGATTCTCTCATACGAGATTACTGCAGGTTCTATTGATTCTATCGTTCCTTGCGTGTTCATATTTATTGAACCAAAAATCCCGCCTTTAAGGTTGATTTTCCATTGAACATTTGTTGTAGATGTGTTCCATACATTTCTAAACCCGATTGAAGCTCCTCGCAACCCACCGGTAATTTCAATTTTTGTTCTCGCGGGATAATTAACATAACAAGCAGAATACCCTACCTTATCAACACCATATTCAATGCGCATGTAACCGTCTTCTCCCCACCAAGTACCCCAGGAGTTTCTTAAGAACCAGACGCCATTTGTTCCTTGGTTGTCATCCCAGCCGACTAGAGCTACGGCATGATTAATTTGTGCATCAGAATTATTTTCGTTGAAGATTCCTCCGGAGTATGCTCCAAACGCTTGGGTAACCGCGCAACATACAGAGACAGGACCATACGTCATAATAGCTTGTTTAATAGCATCGGTTCGGGTAACATTTTTTGAGAATCCGACATAACGCCATGAATCAATAGTATAAGGATGGTGATAGGGACCATTGCAGGGGACATCCGTTGCCACATAAGGGAATTCTTCTTCTAGTACCGCACCAGTTCCATTAAACAAATCCATGTTATATTGAAAGTAAGAATGAGCCCACCAACCACCGTCACATCCCCATCTATTTTTATTGCAACTGACAAGCCATTGTTCTGAGAGGTCGACTTCTTTATGATCTTTTATGAGAATGTTACATTCGAGAGGCGCGACGGTTCCAAACGCCCAGCAGCTTCCGCATCCATCTTGATCCTTTATGGGGGTACAACCTCCGAGCTCACGCCAGTCAAAAGAAACAGGTAATGCACTTGTTGAAATACACGGATCAAACGGTGCATCAACCCACCAGTCTTCTGGTTCAACAAGACCGCAGAGTTGCGATAATGGTCGTTCAGTAGCAGGGTTTTTTCCAACTGCGAATGTCCATCCTTCTAGGAGTCCTTGTTCTTTTAATGCAGTAATATCAGCATCAGAAATCCATGGTTGTATAGTTTGTTGAATTACACTAGCATCATTTTGACGCGTACATCTACAATCACTTAACCCAACAGGCATACCGACCAATAAAAGACATAAACCAAATACAATAAATGATTTCTTCATATGTACCCCTAATAATTACTCTAAATAGTTCTATAGTAAAATTCATTTATAAATCTATGGTTTTTCTGAATGCTAAATCGAAACAAATCAAAACGACTATCCGTTCAACGAATTACACTCAAATTAAAACAGAAATATTAGTTAAGAAAAACACCTAATATAAATCTTTTAGAAAACAAAGAATGTTTTATTCGATACAAACGTTAATAAAGATATTTAGAAAAAACAAATATGCAACTTACAAACTCTTATATTAATTTTTATGGAGTTGCAGCCACAACATTGATTTTTTATAAATTGTTAATTAGAGTTGCAATTTGCTTTCTTTTATCTTCCTCATCAGGAAGCGTGATGGATGACTTCCATTTTTTCGTTCCATCGGAAAGATAAAACCCGCGAGAAATCGCGACAAATTCTTTGGAAATCGATTCACCGACCGCTTTCTTCCTTGCGACTTCGATGAAATTATTTTTCCCAAATTTTACTTCCTCTGCTTTAAGTGTTTCAAATTCAACCATTATCTACCTCTTTACCAAGAAGAAAAGGTTAGTGGAATTTAAACTTTTTCAATTTTACAACTACTCGAAGAGAAATTCTAAAAAAAAGAATGGAATTCTCTTAGTAGATAACGGCGCGGGAAAAGATTGTTCTAAGATAATCCTTTCACAGGGATATGTAGTTGGGTATTCGATAAAAGTTTATTGTTCGCCCTTATTTTTTTGTCGAGTATTTTTACAGCTTTTGTTAGATGTGGTACATGAACAAGAGACGTATAATCTTTCATTCGTTGTTCGTACGCAAAGACATTCATGATACTTTCAATTTCATCTAATGCGTTTTCGTCAGTAACAGATCCAACAATTTTAATATCCGTATTGCACACCTCCTCTTAGCTAGATTTATACTAGCATGTACATATGTGTCAGTCCATAGATATAAATGTTTTGAAATAATCTATTTATTCAAACCAAAATTCAATACTCTAGTAATTTGATAATTCTCAGATGAGGAGATGAAATACAAGTAAAAACACTCGCATATAATAAAACTCAACTATAAGTAGAACAACATCATAACATATCACAAATGGTAATTTCATATCTAATTTTAGGATTTCCTCCATATCATAAATAGTTTACAAAATCGCACGATATATACATTTTAGTTAATATTAAATATAAAACAAAAGTTTTAAAGACTATAAATCATAACAGGACTGTTAGGAAATGACGCCAACCGAATCAGTCTGGAGTGAAGAAAAAGAAAAACAAAGATTGCTAAAAGTATCAAAATTATTTTTTTTATTAATCATAATCTATTCCTTATGGATCGCTTTACTAATTATAGGTATCTATTATCTTCAACTTGGGGAAAAATGGGCGATTCTAACGGTTGAACAATGGATTCTATCTGCTATAGTTCTTATCAGTATAGCAATATGCCTTGAAATCATTCTTATACTTTATTTTGTCCTTTCAAAAAAGAAACAACTCCAATTCAAAAAACAAGATCAACCAACCGTACTAGACGGAAAACTAGTACACAACTTCACCGTTCCTAATAACGCCAAAGGTGGCATTTTCAGCAAGACCTATATCCTCATAGATGAGAAAGGTGTTCTCAATCTTAGGTATCAGATGATCCCCCCATCTGACCTCTGGGAACATAAACAGTAGGTTACTTTTTCAGCATCCCCATTTCCGCAAGTTTTTCAGGTAGATACGTATCAGTAACATAGTCAAGACCGTATTTTGCCAAAGCCTGTTGCTCTGATTTCTTCCCAAGATTCAGTTGTAATTTTATCTCATGTTTCCAGAATTGATCTTGAAAACGTGGATCATCAAGTTCGCTTTTTAATGCAGCAATGTCCTCAGAAGTTAACGTATCAGTTGGAAGCTTGTAATTCTCAATATCTGATGGTGTTACACCAAGATACTGTGCAGCGGGTGTGGCCAGATATTCGGAAATATGCGCGGTTTTAATTGCACCGTACGCAACACTTCCATAAATACGGAAACTCCAAGGATCACAATCGGTAAACACGAGAACAGGGAGTTTTTTTTCCTCGCTTAGACGTTTGATGAATCGTCGGGTGGACCGTGCAGGTTGTCCTTTGAGATGAATCAGAATCGCCCGTGAATCTGTATCAAATCCGTTCTCGACAAGTCTATCAAACATACCACCGGTTTCAATCGCGACAATAAAATCAGCATCTACCTGTTTAAAGGTGAGTTTTTCCTTTTCTACATTGTAAGGAATTCCGTACCCAGCGTCACCAACATCGTCTTGACAATGAATTTTCTTTTTAGTGTTATTACGGGTCATTTCCTCCACAACAAGATTACCAATCACACGAGCACCGTCTTCTTCAGGTCGTAGCTTAAAATCCTCACGCATACACCCAGTGATCACCTCAAGATCCTCTGCAAGGAGGTCGGATTCATTCTGACTACTGAATTTCGCGAGATTCCATCCTTCTGAAATATAATATGTTTCTCTTAATGTCGATGACTTTTTCTCTTTGATCATATCTTTAATAAAATCAACCAGATACATTGTACGCAACAACATGTACGCTCCAGCAAGGGAGTTCGCTGATCGCTCTGTTTTATTCTTTCCATATTTCCATACATTCAAATTATCATCAAACCTAATGTTCGCTTTTGTTCGAGTCGATAGTTGCAATGTCGGGATTTCTGCTTGTTCAAGGTCGGCATATACCTTAGCAGCAATTGAATCAATCTTTGAAATAACTCCTGAATAATCACGTGTCATATTCTTATTCACCTTCCCATTTATCAGCCCCTATCACATACGAAGGGTTGATGTTCTGTATATATAAATCGTTCTCATCAAAATCTCCCTTATTCAGACCAGCAAGCTCAAAAAAGATATCAACCTTATTAGTCGGATCAAGACGGTCTAAACTCCACTTGATGTAACTATCAGTGACTTTCGTTGGTTTTGGTTTTATGTCACCAACCACTGCATTTTTTGGAAATAGAGCATATAAATTAAATTTCTGTGGCTTGTTTTTATAGTTTACCACCATAATCGTACTTTTTGCAATCCATCCACTTGACTCAGCTTGTCCCTTTGGATCTTTGGTATCAAGTTTTATCTGCACTGGTTTACCTCGAACTTTTTCATATTCTACCACGTCCTCTATCCATACCACATCCATAATTCTTGTAATGACCTTCTCAAGTGATGGAATCGGTTTGTTTAGCATATGTGCAGATTTCTTTGCAATTTCTGGTAGAATTTTGGTAATTAAATCAAATTTCTCTCGGGTTTTCACCCGTTTTACTTTCTTGTTTATATGCATCTGGACTTTTCGTGCGACTTCGCGGAACGCAAGTTTAATTTCATTTTCAATTTCTTCAACATCCGCAATCGATTCTTTACTCTCGGATGTGTATGGGATTTGTGTAGAAGCAACATGAGTCAGAAAAATTGCAGGACCAATTGGGATACCATTGCCTGAAGGCTGATCTAAACCGTACCGCCGCCAGTCAATCGATGCAATCGCGGTCGTAATCGCACAATCACCCTGCTGATAGAGTAAGGGGATGCGGTTAGCAAACCGCAGGATCTTCACTGGTTTATCCTTCGGAAGGTTTCCTCCATATACTATCCCGACCTCTACTTGAAATGGATTTCCTGAAAAAACTGAGGCAGGTCGTGAAGCCGTAAATATGAATTCTGGTGATATCTCTTGGGTTTCACTTTTCAAACTCCGACGGATAAGAGTCTCACCGATTGGGGAGAGGCATTCCGTTGGTGGTGCCATGATTTTTACTTTTTTAAACGCCTGATGTAGGAGGAGTAACTGTTCACGAGATAGATCAGTTGGATTGAGGTTTCGATCAAGTTTTGCTTCATCGCAGACCACATTAGCGGTGCGATCTCCCATGCTGCTAAAATCGTTTTTTAAAAATGATGCAAGCTTCCTTGCTTTAGTTTCCTTCGACATCTTGATTAATGTTCCGAGTTCCACTCCATATGGGTGTGGTCGTATCTCTTCACTTTTCTTTGGTAAGATATCTGTGGTTCGTTCAAAAACATGTTCGGTTCCATCTGCTTCCTTAAAAGCGATTCGGGCATGTGGATTTACTATAGACGTACTCTGAAGATAATCATAGACAAACCGTTTCCCTCGTTTATAATCTGCATTCAAACTAACCTCAATACGTGTCCCTGATGGCTTGTCCCAATGCATAATCTCTTGATGTTGGACTTCACCACGGTTCTTATTTGTATCAATCGCAAGTTCTGTCAATATCGCAGGGTGGTCATCTTGGATCTTTGAAATAATTTTCGCGTGTTTTCCTGTGGTTAACTGACCGTATAATACGACGGCTGAAATACCAATTCCTTGTTGTCCTCGGCTTTGTCTTACTGCATGAAATCGCGATCCATACAACAATCGTGCGAAGATATGGGGTATCTGCTGCTTAATGATACCCGGGCCATTGTCTTCTACAATCACGATACATTCTTCCTCAGTTGGATTTCTCACTTCAACATAGATATCGGGAAGGATACCTGATTCTTCACAGGCATCAAGCGCATTGTCAACACCCTCTTTCACACTAGTAATAAGTGCTCGGGTCTGGTTCCCAAAACCAAGGATATGTTTATTTCGTTCGAAGAATTCCGCGACCGAGATTTCTTTTTGTTTTTTTGCTAATTCATAGGCGATTGCTTCGGGCAAAATGCTCCCTCCTTTGTAGAGTGATTTCGCATCCGGTAACGGTAATAGATAAGGTTATTATAAAATTATTGCATGATGATATAAATAGTAAATTTTAATAACGAAATCGAAAGTAATGTTTATAAAGAAAAATCTACTGTGCGTTCTGAACCTGCTCCCTATGAGGAAGCCTATATGACAGATTATAATCAGAAAAGCTTAGAAGAAAAATGGCAGAACAAATGGCAAGAAATGAAAATCTATCATTTCGATTTTAATAGTTCGAAACAACCGTATAGCATCGATGTTCCTCCACGGTATGCAAGCGGCCCTCTTCACGCAGGTCATGCGGTACATTATACTCATATTGATTTTGCTGCCCGCTACAAAAGAATGCGAGGATACAACGTGTTTTTCCCTCTCTGTTTTGATGTCAATGGTATCCCGATTGAAGAACGTGTCGAACGACAACTCAACATCACCCGGAAAGATATCGATCGACATGAATTTACAAAACTCTGTTCCGAGTTCGCACAAAAAAATATCGCGACCATGACCAACCAATTCATTAGACTTGGGGAAAGCATGGATTCCTCTATTTATTATCAGACCGATGCAGAATATTATCGAAGGATCACACAAATCTCGTTTATCGAACTGTTTAACAAAAACCATATTTACAAAGGAGAATTCCCAGTGAACTGGTGTCCTCGCTGCATGACTGCAATGGCAGACGCAGAAGTTGTCTACAGTGATAGAACAACAAAACTCAACACAATAAAATTCTATTTTACAAAACCACCAAATGAAAATCTTCTAAAATACCATGGGATTGGTAAGGATAACCATGGAGTATACATTGAAATTGCGACCACACGACCAGAGATGCTTGCTGTCTGCCAGATTATCGCGGTTCATCCAACCGATGAACGAGCACCCTGGTTAAATGGTCAGATCGTGAAAGTTCCCCCAGATTTTACTAAAGAAGTAAAAATCGTTCAAGACGACGAAGTCGACCCTGAGTTTGGTACTGGCCTTGTTATGATCTGCACCATCGGAGACAAAGAAGATCTTAACTGGGTTTTCAAATATAAACTCCCCCTTGAGATGAGCATCGATGAAGAAGGAAAAATGACTGCAATCACAGGGAAGTACAAGGGAATGAAAATCGAGGATGCACGAAAAGCAATCATCGAAGATATGTCACTTAGCGGGTCGCTTCTCAAACAGGAGCCACTTGCACAAAACGTTGGGGTCTGCTGGCGATGTAAAACACCGGTGGAATTCATCAACGCCAAACAATGGTTTCTGAAAACAATTCCTTTCAAAAAAATGGTACTTGACACCAGCAACACGATGCACTGGTACCCGGAGTTTATGAAAATACGACTAGAGGATTGGGTCAATTCTCTTGAATGGGACTGGGTGATTAGCAGACAACGGTACTTCGCAACACCTATCCCGCTCTGGGAATGCGAAAAATGCGGTGAAGTTGTTCTTGCACGACCAGAAGATTGCTACATTGACCCGACGATAGACAAACCACCGGTAGAAAACTGCCAGAAATGTGGTGGTCATTTGAAAGGTTGTGAGGATGTTTTTGATACCTGGATGGACTCCTCCATCTCACCGTTATTCAACACATTCTGGCACCGCGACGAGAAAAAATTTAAACAACTTTATCCAATGTCGTTGCGTGCACAGGCACATGACATTATCCGCACCTGGGCGTTTTATACGATTTTGCGATGCACATTACTCACAGATGAGAAACCCTTTGAAAACATCATGATGGGTGGATTTATTCTCTCTGAGGATGGGACACCTATGCATGCAAGTCTTGGGAATGTTATTGACCCCTTGGAAGTCATTGATGAATATGGAACAGATGCGTTCCGCTGCTACGCAGCGAGCTGCGCTCTTGGGGAAGATAATCCATTCCGAAGAAAGGACGTAATCCGTGGAACAAAACTTCTACGGAAATTCTGGAACGTTCAGCAATTTATCAGCAATATCGTTAAAGAAGGAAAACCTAAGATACCAAAAAAACTTCAAGATATTGATCAATGGATTCTCACAAAATACAGCAAACTCGTTAATAAATGTACAGAGCAAATGGATGTTTTTGATTACTCGCAAGCTATGAAAGAGATTGAATATTTCCTATGGCACGAGCTTGCTGACCATTACATTGAGATGATCAAGGGACCTCTCTATAATAAAGAGAATGTCGAAAGCATTCGATATACCCTGTATACTGTTGGGCTAGGAATTGTAAAATTATTTGCTCCATTCTTCCCACACATCACCGAGGAGATTTATTACACCCTGTACAAGGATTACGAAGGACAGCATAGTATTCATCTGACGAATTGGCCAGAGCCGATTCTCATCGATGAAGAAAAAGAACAATCTGGAGAGACAGTCAAGGAGTATATCGCCAATGTTCGTGCATGGAAAAGCGAACAAGGAATCGCTCTTAATGCACCAGTAGCAGCTATTGCGACCTATGCATCATCAGAAATAATTACCAGACTAAAGCCTAATGATACTATTATTTCTTCAACCTTACGATATCCAGAGGATCATAAATTTATCATAGGAAAACCGGAAATTCAGGAGATCATTACTTCAGTCGAACCAGTTTTTGCTACACTCGGTCCCACATTTAAAACTGATAGTTCTACGATTTCGCAATGGATTAAAAATAATCAAGCGGAAATCATAACAAAAATAGACAACAACGGAGATATTTTCTTCTCTGAAATCCCGGCGATCAAAATAAAGAAAAAAGAAGGTTTACTGAAAGCAGGATATATCAAGGTGAAGCGCGAAGTGGGTCTAAAGGGGAAAAAAGGTAGTACGATTTTATCATTTAATGGTTTTTATATTGAACTAGAGAGGAAGAAATCATGAAACTAACAAGAAAAATTTTACGAAGCTGGATGGTTAAAATCATTGCAATTTTAGTAGTTCTTGCAATGATTTTCACGGGATTTGTAGTGATCCTATGGAAATAGGTAGTTCTTAGGATAGAGATTTCATAGAATCAGGTTATTGTTTATAAATCGAAAGACATTTAATCCCTTTTTCTTTGATGGGTGGGAGAGGAGTGATAATTTCAATGGCTGAAAATTCATCTATTCAAAAGGACGAAAAAGGAAAAAAAGTGATGAATCGTTGGATCGTTGTCCTTGGGGGGATACTGATTCAACTTGCATTAGGTGCGATCTATGCATGGTCCGCGTTCACCACACCCTTACAAGGTGCATCAGGAAGCCCAAGTGAATTTGCTTTTAGCAAAACAGAGACACAAGCGATTTTTAGCGCTGCCCTTCTTACATTTGCTATTTTTACAATAATTGGAGGAAGATTACAGAATAAATATGGTTCTATGAAAATCGCGTTATCGGGGGGAATTTTACTAGGTCTTGGATACATTCTTGCAAGTTTCGTCGGCGCATCTTTCGTCGGTAAACTGGTTAGTATCGGCATTATTGCAGGAGCAGGGATCGGTCTTGCTTATGTCGTTCCCATCGCAGTGGGTGTTAAATGGTTCCCAGATAAGAAAGGCTTAGTCAGTGGTCTGGCAGTAGCAGGTTTTGGATTCGGGGCATTTATCTGGATTCTACTGGCTAATCCACCGAGCATTCTTGGTTTCAGTGGATTAATCACCAGACAAGTCGGTGCTTATACGATTCTCAACGTCGATTATGCTTTTCGATTGTATGGCTGTATTTTTCTGATTCTTGTCGGTATCGGTTCTCTTGTTATGAAGAACCCTCCAGCAGGATGGAAACCAGCAGGGTGGATTCCTCCTGTCTGTGATGAAAAAAATAAAAAAGTCGGTATAAGCTGTAAACCTCGAGAGATGTGTAAAAAGAAAGAGTTCTATCTGCTTTGGTTTATGTTTATCATCGGTGCTCTAGCGGGTCTCATGGTGATTGGGAATGTCCAAAATTTCGCTAAAAGCGCAATCGATGGATTTACTGCATATGGATTTAGTGCAAAGGATGCCGCTGATTTCGCTGTATTAGGTGCTGCAATTTGTCTTCCTATTTTTAATGGTGCAGGACGAATTGTCTGGGGTCAAGTCTCTGACCGGATTGGACGACGGAAAACATTACTCTCCATGTTTCTTTTCCAAGGAGTTATGATGGTTGTATTCTTCTATACCACGATGAATCCCTATTTCTTCTATATTGCAGCTGCTTTGATTGGGTTTAACTTCGGTGGTAACTTTGCGTTATTCCCTGCTGCATGCGCAGATTCTTTCGGAGCGGAAAACCTTGGTTTGAACTATGGATTTATCTTTACTGCATATGGTATTGGTGGCACAGTAGGACCGCTCCTTGCAGGTGCAGTCCAGGATGCAGGTATGAGTTTTCTCTACGCATTCATTCCTGCAGCGGTTATGTGTTTCATCGCCGCAGGTCTTGCTATACTCTATAAGGATTCTACACAACAAAAATCTGTTTAAATTACTCGATAAAAAACGGTTGACGCAATGCGTCTTAACCGTATCTTTTTTTTTCTTTTAACCTACATTGAATTTAGATAATCTTATAGACACTCCAATTGTTATCAATCCATAGCCCAATCACAGGTACCTTAAAACCCCAGGATTGTATTATTTTCACTGATTTTCTAATCTGCTCTATCTGTTTTTCTTTTCCAACAGGATTACCTGCACAATCGAAATGACCGACGATCGCAATACAGGTTGATGCATGTTTTAAAACAGAGATTTCTACCCTCTTTTTTAAAGAATCAATCAGAGCACATGACTCATTTTCCGCTAAAATCTTATTAGGTCCTGGTTCTGTTATCATATCAACAAAATAAGCGTTATACTCCTTTTTCATCCATTCAATCACCGGAAGTTGAACACGACCGTCCATACAGTTAATAGCTGTAACAAATTTATTTGTAATCATGTACCGCACGCATCATTATAATTCTATTAATTCGTACGAGGACAATCCCAAACCAATCTCTTCTCCATATCTTATTTGTTTCATAGGATCTATCTTATTGATTTCTTCAAAAATATTTTCTTTAACCTTGTTGATTAAATCTAATGATGCTTTATCAATCGCGACAGGGTCATCACTTACCAGATATCCGATATCAGGACAAATAATTGGCCCTGCATTTGGATCACAATCACAACCTTTTACAATGCGTTTTAATTCATTTAGATATAATACGGTTTTCTCTTGAACGCAGGCTTTTGCAGAGCATGCAAGAAGAAACTGAAGATCAGCATCTTGATTTTGTAATGCATTAGATGGACAGGTGTCAACGCAAACGCTACACCCAAAACATTTCTGTTCGTTATACTCCCAGGAGTTCTCGTTTACTTTGATTGCTTGAAAAGGGCAAAGTTCAGCACACGCGCCACAGTAGGTGCAATCATTCTTTTGGTATATAGGGTAACTGCCGTCATGGATTTTTATCTTTGTTTCTTTCGTCACCCCACCCATTCCAAAGTTCTTAATCGCACCACCCATTCCAGTTTGAATATGTCCCTTGACATGCGAAAGAGCAAAGATATGCGTCGACTTTTTTAATTGATCAGCAACCTCGAAGGTTCTCCCTTCGACCATGGTTGAGACACCAGAATCATCGATAACAACATCACAACCAACGTTTTCAAAAGTAAAACCATGAAGTTTCGCAATGTTCTCATATTCTGTCTTCGTATGTCGCGCTCCATGATAAGCAACTGTCGTATCAAAAAGAAAAGGATTCGCGTTGACCTTTTTAAGTTCATCAACTACATGTTTGACTAATTCAGGTTTTACAAAATAAGGATTTCCTTTTTCTCCCATATGAAGTTTTACGGGAACCTTTTTCTCTTTAAATTCCTGTAGAGAAAGTAAAGTAAGCGTTTTATGTAACTTCGTTATTTCTTTAAAAAAGACGACCTGGGTCATCCGACTTTTTTCTCCCATTTTTTTAACTTCAAAACACTACCGAGCGATCCACCAGACTTAATCTCTTCCCGTATACGATTTTCCTGTTCTTTCACATCCAATGCTCGATTCGCTATCTCTTGTGCTATCTCTTGTGGTACGACGACCACTCCGGAATCATCCCCAATAATCCAATCCCCCGTTCGAACAGTTTGACTCCCACACTGTATTTCTGCACCGATTTCCCCAAACCCTTTTGGCTCCCCTGCATTTGGAACAATATATCTAGAAAATATCGGTAATTTAATTTTCAGGAGATCATCATAATCTCGTACTGCACCATCAATGACAACACCAGCAACACCCTTCAGTTTTGCACTCCAGGTTGCCAATTCCCCCCACACCGCGGTTTTCCCTTTCTTGACATCAATAACAAGGACCCATCCTTTTTCTGCTTTATCGATTGCCTCGATAGGCTTAGCCCAATCACCATCAATGGTGTGAACGGTAAGAGCACGCCCCACCATATGAAATCCCGTAGTAATCGGTCGTATGCCCTGAAATGCGCCTTGTTTATGCATCGCATCAGAAATATTAGGAGTGGAAACAAGCATAAAAGCTTGAAATAGTTGCGTTGTATCATATTTTTTAAAAAGATCGGTCTTGATTGATTTCTTCTGAGTTATTGCTTTTTTTATTGTTTTTGTTGCCTCAGTAACGTTCTTTGCTTTGGTTATAGCCCCACCAACGATAATTATGTATGCACCGATACGTATCATGTCAGCAACTGTCTCACTATTTAGCCCACCTGCAACAGCAATGGGAAGATTCGTCTGTTTCACAAGCGATGAAAGAACATCGCGTGGGTTTCTCCCGTGCATTTGTTCATCGATTCCCACATGAATACATAGATAATCAGCGCCGAGTTTTTCAAGTTCTTTTGCTCGTCTGACTGTCTCATATGCTCCAATTAAATCAATCATGATTTTAACGCCGTATTTGCGTGCGGATTTTACTGCATCACGGATTGTACTATCATCGGATGCTGCAAGAAGACAAATAACATCAGCTCCTGCTTTTGCAGCCATCTCGGTCTCTAGAGCACCGGTGTCCATGGTTTTCATATCTGCGACAATAGTTTTTCCTGGGAATTGATCTCGAAGTTGGCGAATGATATCCATACCTTCGCTTTTTATCAAAGGAGTTCCTGCTTCCAACCAGTCCGCTCCACCATTCACCGCATCTTTTGCAATTTCTATCGCTCTTTCTGCGTTCAGTAGATCTAATGCTACCTGTAAAATCGGTTTCATTAAAAGGAGAATGGACATGTATTATTTAAAAAGTAATGTATGGAGAGTCTATATGCTTTTTTGTAATTTTCTTTCTTATACTCTCGTAACAAAGAAATAAGCGGATCGTGATGGAAGAAATTATATTTATTCTGGTTGTTTGGTTTTTCCCAAATGTATTCTGATAGTATATATAGAATGAAGAACATAGTGGAAAATGAGGTAATTCGTGTGAATTCGGCAACAAAACAGTTCATTACATTGCTCATTGTTGTTTCAACAGTTATTGTATTGGCAAAAATCTTTCTACGGTTCTAATTTAAAGTTTTTTTTAAAAAAAAATTATATATACTTCCTATTTATAGTACATATGGGGATAATTTATATGAAGAGTGTGGCATTCCTTCAATCAAAACAAGTAATTCTAATTGGTTTCTTTATGGTTTTATTTTTTCTAGCTCCTTTTTCTAGTGCATTGAACACGAATCAATTCAATCTTGTTTCGTTCGATCAGTACGATTATCATACCTATCAGGAGTTGACTGATGAGTTGCATTCTTTACAGGCGAACCATTCCGATATTATGTCTCTGACTTCTATTGGAAAAACCTATGAGGGAAGAGATCTCTGGATGGTGAAGCTCTCGGATAATGTGGATCAGGAAGAAGATGAACCCGGTGTTCTGTTTATGGGAGCGCATCATGGGAATGAATGGCCTGGGATTGAGATATGTTTATTCTTCATCCAATACGTGGTTGAACATTACGAGAATGACACACTCCCTGAGATTCGGAACGCAATCAACAATACACAGATTTTTCTTATCCCAATGATAAACCCTGATGGAGTCATGGCTGATACACGTAAAAACTGCGTCCCAAACCATGGACCTTTTGGATATAGTTCCTCAGTTACATCCTATGGAGTGAATCTGAACAGAAACTATGATGATCCTTGGTTCCTTGCGTATCTGTTCCCGGTTCAGTACTATCTACCTTTTATTCTTTCTGATTCAAGCTTCAATTATCGCGGTCCGTATCCCTTTTCGGAAAATGAAACTAGAGCAGTAAAAGATTTTGCAGAAGCTCATGCCATCATCATTTCGATTTCTTATCATTCATATGGTGAGTTTATTATCTACCCATGGTTGCATACAACCAAACAAACACCGGATGAGCCTTTGTTCCGCTCGGTTGGTGAAAACATCTCATCGATAAATCATTATTATTTGCTCGTAAAAGAGGATCGGCGCATCCCACTGTATGGAGGAACTCTCGGTAGTTCAGAAAATTGGTTGTATCGCGAAAAAGGTACAATCGCGTACACAATTGAGGCAGGTGCTCAACAAAGACCCACTAGCCCTCAAGTAATGTATAATCTCTGTATGACACAAACCACGGTGCATCTGTATTTATGTCAACGGGCACAAACCATTGAATCTGAGAAAGAAGCCCTTTATTTTTCTTAATTTTTTGATCGTTTTTTGATTCATATAATTTTTTAAATTTTTAAAAAACTATAAAAAAGTCTAGAATATATATGTTGCTCAGAAAATGGTTTTCTTTATAACTGTGAGAGAATGGGGTCGTTAGTGAGGTGGTGAGGAGATGTGTTTAAAAAGACTATTGCCCCCATTCTCTAATAATATATATTAAAGAAGCAAGTATATAAATTTTATTATAAATTAGTTGGCAATGAAAGTTTTTATTATAATCCTATTAGATGTAATTATGACCATATTTCATTGTAAAACTCATTATATTATTTGTTGACAAAGAGTAACAAATTATAGATAGAAAACAAAAAAAGAATTCCCATCTCACCATTCCCCCATCATCACTCTACAATATCTGTAGCAGTTGGATGATGACATATCCGCCGACAATAATTGTTATTATTGCGACAATCGCTTTTACGATTACTTCACCCATAGAGGCTCACCCCCAAGAAAGGTAATCGTTAGAGAGTATATAAACCTTACTCAAAAATGGGTTGATGATGAAAAATTACTTTTGGTACGTCTTCTCACACAACATAATAATATCGACGCCTCCATATTAGACCATGGTGAGTTGATGACATGGTTATGTTTTAACTCATCTTAAAAAACAAGGAGGAAAAAAATGACTTATTTATACAGCCCGAATCACCCAAGATGGGCATTCGCCAATAAACGCTACTGCTTTTCCTGTAAGATGCCAACCGAACATTATCTTGCGCCAGATGGACAAAGGACCTGTAGGAGATGTGGAAAGTATCTCGCAGGTGGATATAGGTGGGCATAATGGTTTATTTACACAATCCAAAAGGCTTAAAGAATTTTGATGTATCAGTTGAACGCGACCTTGTTGTTGTTTCTGGCGACTCTGTATTAGTCAGAGCCTTCGATGAGAAGTTCAAAATGTCTCAATTCGCAAAACGATGTAATCCTTACAAAAGATTTTAATACAACTGCGGGGGCGAAATCTTTAGCCTTTGTTTTCCTCCATGATATGTCATTGTTAAAGAACCTCACCTCGTCCCCGCCTTTACTCCCATTTCAACAAAACGCCAAGATGGTTTTGGATACCATCAAGGCTCCTCATCACCTCCAAAAAACCATTTGGGAGTAGGTTGTTGGACTTCCTACTCCTCACCTCCCTTTTGTAACTCTCACTATAACGAGCCATATCTTTTTTGGTAATATATTATGGGGGCGTCATTACAACTCGTGTAGCTCCATGCAACATAGGCTCTTCTTGAATACAAAGGGTCTATCTCTTTCTATACAATGAGTTAAAACTCAGGGAATACAAAGATATGGGAGGGACTCATAGGCTCGTTAACTTCATTGTAAATATGGTCTTCCTTTAAACATAAGTATTCCACCCCGCTCAAGCTGTCTAATGATATAAGTGTATTAATTTATATAAATCATAAGACCCTGACGGGGCGAAAAAAAATTACCGTTCCAATGTTACGCGAACGGTTACGCTTTTGGTCATCTGTTCTCTTATGTCTTTGACCAATTCATCCAACTCTTCAAGCGTCTTGATTTCATAGACAATATCAGTCTCTTGCTTCAAATAGTGCTCGAGCAACTCAACTCGAACTTTCAAATCTTTTATCTCATCGAACGCACTTGGGAACCTTAACTCGACTGGTGGTTTCCTTTGATATCTATCCATTAGTTCACCTCCGCTTGGATACTTTTCCATTCCGTCTTTGATTCGTAATATGAACATTGGCACTCGGCTTCCAATACGACATCAACACCTGTTATGTAGCAATGAACAGTCCCTCTGGCAGTCCCATTGCTGACATTCAAGCAATCAAGACATCTCATGGAATCACCTGATATCCAAAAAATCGAAATCCGATTCCGAGCAACTCTAGTCCAACGCCGAACATCACGCCTGCGAGCAAAGTATAAACTATGATTTTCAAGACATCAACGAACCTGAACTTCACCCAGTGAGGATGACTTGCAAAATTCTTGGCGTCCGTCACTAATTGATGCAATCCTTCTCGTGCTTCTTTTGGCATTATAAAGTTCTTCTCTGGTCGCTCTCCTTCGAAATAACTACAACTCCGTTCGACATCTAACTGAATCTGGGGAATCATCTTCCCTGTAAAGGAGCACTGCAAAGAGCCATAGACTGGACCCCTAACGCATTTCCGACAATCCTTACACTGCATACTACACCTCTTTGTCTTTCTCGGGTTGAACTATTTTATGCGCTAACTTTGCTTTTGGAAATAGAGCGGTTTTCGAGGTCTACAGTCCATCCTTCTTTTTGGACTAACTCACGGAACCATTTTTCTGAACCGAGCACACCTTTAGGGACTGAAATCGCGTGACCAACATCACATTTTGACATCCTTTCTTTTAAACCGACTGTCATCGCTTTTGGGTCAATGGAGGCTACTTTTTTTGCCCCTTTCTTGACTCCCTTTTTTGATGTCTTCACTTTGGGGGCTTTCTTTGGAGTTGTGTCAATCTCATGGATTCGATTTCTCATCCACTCAATTGCATCTTTAGTTTCTTTGTCATCATGGATGCGAACAATCTCTTTTCCTTTCGAGCCAAAAAGATATAGCCCAAATCGACAACCCGCTCGAGGCGAAATCCATCCAATCCTCACATCATCATGGACTACAACGTGCTCAATTGGTATCGACTCATTGTTGACTTTGACTTCCTCAATGTCGACCTTTAAGATTTTTTTGATGTCTTTCATAAAGGCGTTTAAATCATCGACATTATTCCTCTCAAAGCGAACATCAACTTTTGGTTTCGAAGTTTTCGCATTCTTTCCATTCCGCTTCGAATGGTTTTTCTTTTTGTCAATGATATCTTTTGTTTTGATGTTCTCCAAAATCTTCTCGACTTTGCTCGACGGCATCATTTTCATCACGCCGTTAATTTTGCATGGCAACATCATTTCGCCATTCTTGTCGAATTGACCCTCGCCAACTATTGTTTCGGTCTGTTGCGGAACTCCAGCTTTTTTCATTACGGTTTTTGTTTCCATTCCATTCACCTTTCTTTTAGCCCATTTTTCTGGGCGTCTAATAATTTAAAATAAACTTTCCATATTTAAGGGTTGATAATCATTACCATGACAAATATTATATTAGATATAATAATGATATTCTAAAAAGACGGGGGTTTACTCTTTCCGTGACAAATGACCCCCATAGACCTATACTCCATTATTAAAAAAAGAAAAGCCTCATTGTAGAAAGGCGTAAGGGCTTTGTGGGATTGATAATAAAAGAGTTAAGGTGAATGGAATCAGACTTAAATCCTATCATCAATCTATCCACGCCAATAAAAATATGGGCATAACTTTTTATATAATTTTAGTAGACTCAAAACTAAAAAAAGAGAGGGGGAAATCCCCCGAAGTTCTTTATGCTCCCTTGATGATTTTTATGGTCGAATTGTAGACTCGCGCTGGCTGTATATACAAATCAAATGTGTATCTAATCACAAAAGATATCGAGGTTGCTTGTGCCATATTCTGTGGGAATACTAACGGGACGTTCCCATCATTATGAGTATTCGCTGTTCCTCCAGTCCATCCAGCAGGATATGTATAATATCCAATCGCTTTGTATCCCCAATAGAAATGGTCATTCATGACTGCTTTCTTGACAGTAAACACGAGTGGATTTGCGTTATTAATTGATACTGTTATCCCAGCAAATTCTGTTACACCTCTCGCATGTGTTGTCGGTGTTCCCCATGCACTTCCAGTCCAATTTGATAAATACCAACTTCCAGCACTTCCTCCCGAACCAGTAGTGATTTTATACATTTGAACATTTGTTGAACTCAAAATAGTTAAGTTCAAAACAGCGTCTTTATCACCTGCTCCAACATCAAGACTCCAAACGACCGAATCACCATTTATAGTTCTTGTCAACGTATATGTTCCCTGCGCTCCACAATTCAATGGAGTTGCTGACGGAATATAGTACTCAACAAGGACTCCCTGAGTTCCATCTCCTGGAAATGTTGTGCCATTCTCTGTTAAGGTTATTGTTGCTCCAACATTCACAGCTTTGTTACCAACATTAGCAAGGACATGATTCTTTGTAATCACATCGCCACCATAGACATCGGTCAACGTATCTGCGTGAATGATACCATCACTAAAGCCATCTAAAGTAATTAACGGTTTAGACTTCATATTGTGGCTTTGAGCACTAAAGAATTGCATCAGACCTGCTGACGCAATCATAGTTCCTGCTACTACCAGCGTTAAGAGGACAATGCTCTTCTTACTTACTTTTCGAATATGTTTCATTTTTATCCAACTTCCTTTCTTTTTCGACACTTCATTCGGCGTGTCGTGCCGTGTTCATTTGACATAGCCTACGCTAATCTCGATTTTCTTTTCTCCTATTGCACCTCCATCACAAATACGTGACTTTCAACTTACAACTCTCCAAACATAAGTCAAAGCAAGGGAATGATATTCATACCCATCTAAAACTAAATGAAACTCAATAGGAATTGAACTCAAAGTCCCACTTAGAGTAAAATCATATTCCGACCAAACATTTTCTTGGGGAATAAAGGTTTGACCATTACATACAAAATAATTTCCATAGAAACTCGACCATGCTACAATATGAAGAGATACGCTTGGAACATTAGTAAATTCTAAGTTAAGAATCGAAAATCGTATTTGGTTTACATAAATCATTCCACCAATTTCATCGTTTCCATTGAGATATTGAGATATCAACTCTTTATTACTAAAATTATTAATGGGATAACTAAGGAAATCAATTGAGTATTCGTTATCAATTATCCCTAATACTTGATTGTCACTTTCTGGAGGACTACTATTACAATCTATAGGAATATCAGACCAAAACTCTGGACATTCTGACCCATTAAAAGTATCGTTAATTGACACTCCATCTTGACATTGGTAACATTTTACAGTCTCATTAGTTGGTGGGTCTGGCGGAATCACACTACTTCCTTCAGTATCTAACATAGCATAGTAAATCATTCTTTGATTTGACCCTTCTTCGATTAGAGTTACATTTACTGTAGAATTATGAAGAAAAGTATGGACAATAGGATGACCGACATAAAACCCATAACCATGGTCTTCTTTTTCTCCGTCTACTAATAAAGACCAAGTTCCAACAGGAAGACCCTGAGTCATCAACAACGTTATCGTTCCATTGTTCACTGTTCCCGTAACACTTGGATAGGGCTGAACCATATTTGCATATTGTTGAATCATGGGAATTACTTGAATATACAAGATTGAAAAGCAAATACTAACGAGCCCGAACATCATCACGGCTCCAACTACCGAACTTAACGCACTATCCTTTTTCATTCTTCTCTCCTAAAGAATATAGGGGGAGAACTTCCTCCCATTTTTCATTACCCGAACTGATATATCCCCGCTAGTTCTCCGTTGTAGGTAATCGTAACTGACCCACTACATCCTGTGATGGATTGTCCAACTGCAACTTTAGTTGTATCTGTATATGGTGGTGTTCCTCCTGATACTGTTACGTTCTGCCATTCAACATTCTTTGGGGTCTTCTGGACTATTAACGTGTCTCCGCTTTGCATAAATTGTATTTGTGGGACAACCTTACTTGACTGACTTGTCATATTGCTGACCATCCCCGACGCATACATGTAAACAGTGGCGGCGATTGCAACAGTTATGGCGACCATTAAAATAACACCAATAACTGCGGAAACACCCGCGTTTTCTCTTGCCTCTACAAACTTCCTATTCGCTTTCATTTTTTTCTATCTCCTTTAATTTCCCATCAACTTCATTTTCTAATGTTGGTGTGGAGGAGAGCGGAGGGATTTGGGATGCTATGTCCGCCCCCTGTAGAGCACCAACTACCAGCATCGGTTTCTCAACCGAAGGTTCTTCTCTCGATGGGTCAAGATTAGAACTCGGAAACAAAAATTCGTTATCCAACTCACGGTAGACTTCCCCGTGAGACTCGAGACTCAAACGATAGCGACATTTCCCATTTGATTTGACATAAAGGACGCAATGCTCGTGACAACTTGCTCCATTCAACGGACAATGGATTGGTTTGTAAACCTCAAATCCACCCTGACCGACTGCATACAAAACACCCGCTACAAGTCCATCATAACCTACTTTCGATTCTTTCAAATCGCGTAACCTCCTTTGATAACTAAATGCAAGATGCCATTCAAATAAAACTTTGAAAAGTTAGGAGGCTCTGGGATATCGGATTTAAGGGGAGGAAAAGTTTTATCTTTTATTAAAAAAATTCCCAAAGCCTCGTAACAATCGTTCATTCGAAACACACGACTCCTATGATTGCAAAGATTATTGTGAAGACAATTCCTATGAGTAAAACGAATCGAGAAAGGTCACGTTCAAGGTGGTGAGGAGAGATTTTTTGCCGTTCAAAAAACGCCATGACCTTTCTCATTCTTCCCCCGAATAATGTGGAGCGGATTGCATCAGATTAATTCCCTTTTCTTCTCGTGAACATTTTAAACAAAGATGACGATTGCCGTCTTGACTTAAATACAAAAGTCCAACTCTCTTTCCGCAACAATCACAGAACAAAGTTTGTGAACTCAAACAAGTCATGCATCCCACCCACGTTTTGATTACGTTCCATCTCCAATTTATTCATCCTCATCGAAGCAAAGGGGCTTCTATTCACCCCGTTCCTTCTAACTTCCAACTCACAATTTACTTCCATTAATACCCTTAAAAAGTCTACTATTTATATAATAAGGTAGATAATTAGTAGATTAGAAAAGACTCCCTATAATAAAATAAAAAATTAGTAAAGAAAAAGACAAAATTTAAATAATATACAAAAACTATCTCCAACTTGGTTAATTAAAACCCGTTACATACATCTATCACAATTAAGAAAAGAAGTTGATTAAAAATGTATGTGATGAAAAAAGGAGGAAAATTCTTATGAGGAAAGAAATCATATCGAAGAAAGCGATTATTTTTGGAGTACTCTTATTATTCGTTGGGGCAAGTATTATACAACTAACTAAACCGACTGTAAAAGCCGATATTACAAATGAATTAATAGGCTATTGGAGTTTTAATAATGGTAATGCAAATGATGAATCAGGGAATGACCATCATGGGACAGTATATGGTGCAACGGTAGTCGAGGGTAAATCTGGAAATGCGTATAGTTTCGATGGAGATGATGACTATATCAATATTGGAGATAGTCCTGATTTTGATATTACTGGTAATATTACTATCTCATTATGGTTTAAAACTTATACTTCACAATTAGGAACTTTTGTTAGCAAGTTAGACCCACAAAATCTAGACAATGGATATAATTTAGTTATGGGAGATATTGTTAATACTTATCCTCCAACTCCCGCTGGAACAATATATTTTATGACAGCTAAAGATAGCACAGGTTTAGCTCAATATGATATATCTCAAACTACATCAATTTACACCGATAACGTATGGCATCTTTTAACAGCAATCTATTCTCCCGATGGTGTTTCAAGACCTAAGATATACATTGATGCCATAGAACAATCAGTAACTAATTATGGAACTCCACTATCTTCTATCGGAGAATAGATTGCTGTTAAAAGAT
>Ga0315277_10002504_pt1 | contig 25574 bp, 23 predicted proteins | sample YL17G05_15_MG_FD_203695 | JGI IMG/M metagenome (GOLD analysis project Ga0315277, IMG submission 203695) | Sediment microbial communities from Yellowstone Lake, YNP, Wyoming, USA - YL17G05_15 | ecosystem: Environmental > Aquatic > Freshwater > Lake > Sediment | place: USA: Wyoming | collected... | reverse complement strand
ATTTTGCCGCGTTTCCCGCATTCGTCCGCGGCCGCTTGGGCCGGACGACCGTTTTGGGTGATTAGCTCAGCAGGTAGAGCAGCTGACTCTTAATCAGCCGGTCGCAGGTTCGATTCCTGCATCACCCACTGGTATGTTGTGTACCATTTCGTAACCAGCCGTAGCGTGTAGGAAATCACCGTTTTGGGGGTCTTGCTCAGGGGTCGCGTTCCTCGCGTTACTACACGTTCCCGCTGCTGACTGTGCCGGATTTTGTGCCGCGCGGGCAAAGTGCTCATCGGTGATCTGCAAATAGTGCTTCCGCGCGACCAACTGCGAGTTGCCAATCCACGCTGTCACGACGTGCAGCGGGAAGCTCTCGGCCAATTCCGTCTCGCGCGTGCTTCGCAGATTTTGGAACAGACGCGGCCACGGTTTCAGTCCGGCCTTGTGAATGATTCGTTTCAAGCGCGTCCGAAGATTCTGGTTCCGTTGCCGATAGCGCGTGATGACGTACTCAGTCCCCGGCTGGGCTTCGTCAAAGACCTCTTGCAGGTAGGGGAGTAGCTCGGGGAACAACGGAATCAGCCGCGACTCACCGCCTTCATGGTGCTCGGTCTTCGGACTGTGAATCAGAATCCGGCTCTGCTCCCAATTCACGTCTGCCCACTTCAACGTCAAGACCTCAGAAGGGCAGCGAACGCCGCCAAAGCGGCACAGGGCGAAGATCAGCCGCCACTCGGCATCCGGGCAGGCATCGAGTACCTTTTGAGCATCTTGGCGGCTCACAAAGTACTCGCGCTTCTTATTGGCCTTCGCCGAAGACTCCAATTCGCTGAACGGGTCAGACGGGACCAGCTTGCGCTTCACAGCCGCGCGGAAGAATTGCTTTGCGTTGCCGCAGCGCTTGCGGATTGTGGCCTCAGAGAGCCCCAGCCGGACCAGATACAGCCGCCATTGTTCGGCGTCGGCCTCTGTGATTTCCCGCAAGGGCTTCTCCGGCCCGAAGAACGCAATCAGGTTTTGGCGCGATTGGCGCAGTACTATGAGGGTGTTCGGCTTCACGTCGTCCCGGGCCTCGATGTACCCATCAAGAAAGTCCCCCAGCCGCATACTCGCTCGCGGTTGCACAAGCCCCACGGCCGCCAGCTTGCCGTGCATATCGTCGGGAAGCCCGGCAACCCATCGGGCCGTCTCATCGTCAATGCTGCTGAACCGCCCGGAGATCAGGGCCTCCAACTTCACCTTGAAAGCGACGGCCTGCTTCGCCGTCACCTTGCCTAAACGAATCGTCTTGCGGCTGCCGTCCTGATCGACGAACAGAATCCGCCGCCGTCCGTTCTTGTCACGTCCTATCGAAGCCATACTCTACTTCCCTTTCTGGCCGAGCGCGTCGGCCAGGCAATCACGAACGAAGGCCGTCAAGGTTTTCCGCTGCCGCCGGGCTGCCTGAATAAGCGCCGTGCGGAAAGCCGGCTTCACACGAATCAGGATTTGCGTGTACATGGCCTGGCCCCTGGGCAGCGGCGGCCTCCCCATTCGCTTCTTGTGCCTCGTGCGCCTGTTCATAGCGCGCATCGTACTTAATGCTATACGAAATGTCAAGAGGATTGTTGCAGGGATTTCGCTCGGTCGATACACATTGTCAAATCGGCGAGAGTGTACCGCTTACAGCGGCCGATCTGGACCACCGGGATTGCTCCGGCTTTCGTGTAGTTATAAAGTGTCTTCTCGCTAATGTTCAGCGCCCGGGCCGCCTGCCGGGGCGTCAATAGTAAAATGGGTGTTTGCGTGTCATTCTTAGTCATACTGTGACTCCTGTATTTGAGACTGTGTTTATAAGAAGGCCGGCTGCCCGCTCTGCGGGTCCGCAAGCCGCACCGCTTCCTTCGTCCTTCTGCGTTGGTCATAAATCCATACTCGTTTCAAGCCCATCATCGGACTCTCTCTGAATTCACCGCCCCCTTTGCGCGCGCACGCGCGGGAAGGCCCACTTCTTGACCCCCTTTGGATTTTGATGAACCTCTTTGGGTTTTCTGGGGAGGGGATGACCCCCTTTGAAGGGGGTCAAGAGGGTCACTTTAGCAAATGTTGACCCCCTTTGGTTTTTGACCTCAAAAACGCGGTTTTTGCCGTCAGCGTGAGAGACCGTTGACCCCCTTTGCATTTTACGCTGAAAATGCGGTTTTTGGCCGAGCGTCATTTTGCACCTCCGGCTGCCGGAAGCGAGCAATACCAAACGGACATGCTGCCGATTCCCTCCTTCTCCGCGACAACACCGAGCTTGGACCTCGCGCGTTTAAGCGTCTCTGCGGTGATCCCCTCCTGTCGAGCTAATCGGCGAATCTCCTTGCTCTGCATCCGACCGTCTGCCAGGAGGCTCCGCAGCCACTCGACAGCCTCGTCGATAGCCGTCCGTTGGTTAGCATCAAGGGCAGTCAATACGTCATCAGCGGCATAATCGAACTGGCCGGCCTCCCAGATCACGGCCATATCCTTGACCCGGAACGCCAAGCTCTTGGCCATCGGCCCCAGATTCATCTTGACGGGGACAAGTAGCCGACGTTCCGAATCCTGCTTATCCTCGCTGACCAGCCAGACGGCGCGGGCGGTCGCGCTGAAGGCGACGGAGCCGATGGTCCGGTGAATCGCCTGTTTGCCGGTGTCCTTCGAGAGATGAGAGATGCCGACGATCGCGCAGCCGTACCGCTCGGCTAAGTCACTGAGTCGGGCCAGGGCCGTGCGGACCTCTCCGTTGCGGTTCTGGTCCGTCGCCCCCAGAAAGGCCGTCAACGGGTCAATGAGCACGAGGCGCACGTCACCGACGTTCCGAGTCAAAGTCTCAAGGGCGGGCAGGTGGCGCAGCACGTCGAAGAACTCGTCGCCGGCGGGACCCGTGACACCCTTGAGGGCCACGATCCGGGCCGGGTCGGCCTGCATGGCGTTGAGACGCGGACGGATGGTAAACTCCAGATGGTCCTCGCTGGTCAGGATGATCACGTTGCCGGGCGTCGGAGCGTCCTGGGGTCCCTGGGCATCGGGCCACGGGCGGCCGGCAGTGATGCGCGCCGCCATATCGAGGCCGACGAAGGTCTTGCCCGTCCCCTCGATCCCGACTAAGAGCGAGAGCATGGCGGCCGGAATGCGGTCTTGCCACAGCCAGTGGATCGGCTTGGCCTCAACGTCCTCCATCCGGACAAAGATGGGTCGGATGAGCGTTTGCTCCCCGTCGTGCTTCTTTTCCGGCTCGGTTTTCTCCACCAGGTCCAAAATCCAGGTGCGCAGCGCCTCCGGTTCCACCGTGTCGTGCTCCTCCACAAAATCGAAGATGTCCCCGTGCTCGGCAAGCCCCGGCAGCGGGACGATGCGAACCTTCGCCGGTGGGTCCTGGTTCAAGAGGATATGCCGAGCGTCGGCGGCGTATTTCTCACCGGCAGCATCGTGATCGGGGAGGAGCACAACATCACGTCCAGCCAGGGGTTGCCAGTCCGTTTTGGCAGCCGATTGAGAGCCGTGCGCTGAGCAGGTCGCGAGCAGACCGATAGAGGCCGCCGCATCAGCCGCTTTTTCGCCTTCGCAGACGTACACACGCTCGCGCGAACGCGAAAGCAATTCCGGCAGCCGGTAAAGCGGACGAGGTTCCGCCATCCCGCCGATGACCCAGCCCTCGGCGGTCTTGCTCACCGGTAGGATGTCCTTGCCGGTCCGGGCGTCCCACCGCACGACTACACCCGCCACATTGCCGTTGGCGTCGTAGTAGGTCCAAGTCCGCGAACGCGGGCCGTGTCTGCGCTCCAGTTCGGCGATGGCATCTTGGGCAGTGGCATACACCTCTCGGTTCTCCTTTTTGGGTCTACCGGCCTTGGGTGTGGGCCTGGGTTTGGTAGACCGACCAGTCTTCTCACTATTCGCGGGCATTAAGTCAGCAAACTTCAATCCGAGGGCCGCCACGACGGCTTCGGGCGTGCACCCCGCGTGGCAGTGAACCAGCACCCGACCATCATCCCCGACGCCGATAGATAGACTGGCTCGCCTGTCATCGTGGGCGGGACAGCGAGCAGTCCACTGTTTGCCCTTGCGCTTGGCATCAGGCAGCTTCGATAGGATGAAGGAGTCGATTGTGCTTATACGTGCTCTCATAATTGGAGCTAAATGTATCTTTCTGTGATTACCGGCAATCCGCGTGTCTGTCAGACACCCGACAGCCCAGAAGGAACGGGCCGTCTGGTATCTGCTCTACCGGGTCCCCGTTGTCCTCTAAAATAGACTTTACGGGCGCAGCACGGCCATGCTGTGTTCATTGTGTGGTGCTTTCTGTGACCGACTGTGACCGAGGACGGATGCTACTGCAATGGCCGCGATGTGCCGGTCTGGTCCATCGGGACAAGGACGTAAGCGTGGCCCTTGAGGTTCTTCACCTTATACGGCACGCCCATCAATGCAAGAGCCTTGTTTATGCGGCTAACTGCCTTACGCAACCTGTCGTGGGCTTCTTTTTCCCCCCGGTCCCATTCGTGCAGTTTCATGTGCGCTACGGATTCGGGGTACGCTTCGACAAGCTGTCGCAAAACTCCCAATGCTAAGCCCGCCCCGACCTCAACGGGTTGCCTATCAAACAGAGCTTGGCCCGGCGGAAAGCTAAAGCATTGCTGGGGGCCACTCTGCCCCGAAACAGATGGCTCGCGCTCTTCTTTCACCAACTGGACGAAGTTCCCTTGCCAGTCCTCAACCTTACGCGCAAGCCTTTTTGCGCTACCGTCCACCCCCCGCCACTGCATGCATGATTTTATCTTGTACCCCTTGGCGGCGTAGCTGTGCCAGACATATTCCAGGGTCCGGTGCAGATCGACGTAGAAATCTCTGGCTTGATCTGCACCGACAACCAGTCTAAGTTGCGGGCGGAGCTTTCTGGCAGACGCGAGGATACGGACCAAGAAACCCACGGTCTCCCATGATTGCCATACTATGAGGCCGGTCTCGACCTCGGCATCCGGCCCGTTACCGAATTCATCATAGGTCTCGCCGTCGCCTTCCCACTCTTCCACCCTGAGCCCCATTGCCCCGGCCGTGGGTTCCACCACGACTTTGATCTTGTCATCGAGGCTGATTGTCTTGGGCGCACGCCGGTCCATGTCGCGGATGAGTTGTGCCAGTTCCGCCAACGTGTTCGCCAACAGACCGTGTTCGGCTTCGACCCTCCTGATTTCTTCCGTCGTCAATGGACTATCCCACGACGGACAACGGTATGTGCTCTCACTTCCCATACAGGCAATACCGTGCGTCATTTCCGTTTGTTCGACCGTTCCGGGGCGGTTCATATCCAGCACGCATAGCGCTTGTGGGGAGCAAGGGCTGGCCTGCTCAAGGGTCCGGCGGTCATGATCTTCCTATCGACAACTTGCGAGCCCACGCCGTTGCGGAATCGATCTCTCCCCAATCTCCTCCAGGAGCATCTCAAATGCCGCCTGGACATTCGCAGGATTGTTCTCGATCATGGCTTTCTCCCCTCCAAGTCCTTCATGGGTCAGCCGGCGGGGGCGGATCGAATTCGACCGTTGCGCCCAGAGAAAGGCCATGCTCTTCGAACTGCCGTTCGATTCGCACTTCCGGGATACCTGTAATCCAGGCAAAATGCCCGGCCAGCCCGTGAAGAGTTGGCGGGGACTTTACTCTTGAGCTGGATGGGCCGGCACTGACTATCCTGCCTCTGGCCTCGAACGAGCGAAGAACGAATTCCGCCAGGGTGCGAACATCGCCCGGCCAAAGAATCTGTATTGCTTCAAGCTGCGACAAATAGACCGTTCCTCTCTTGTCCATAGGTTCACCTGCACTCAGTTGATGGGCCAGCCGCCGTAGGTGGCGATGGGCTCGTCAGCTCCCATGATTGCTTTCCGCCTCAATGCCACGAAAGGCGTCCCCGTCCTGGAGGCTCAGAATTGGGATGCCCCACTGGATGACACGGGATTTCAGCTTTTCGAGATTGCCGCCGGGGGTCGTATGGACAAAACAGGCTTCGTGGGCCAAAGCCGCGACGAAGGCGTTACGCTCCTGTGCCAGTTCAACCGTGGCACGTCGGCCCCGGTGAAACGGCGAGAGCAAAAGCAGCCGGCCGGCACCCAGTGCCCTCTTCCAGTCGGCGGGCAGACGCATGTTCTCCAAGCTGCGGGCCGGGCAGATGATGATTGGCTGCTCACCCCGAAGCAGCAGCGTTAGGCACTCCTTCTCCATCGGGGAATGAAAGCCGCTGATGACGGTCTTGCCGGTGTCCCGCAAATTCCGGGCAAGGTCATAAGCTTTGATGATTTGCTCGCCGGGACATTTGATGGAACAGAACAACGCAATCCTCTTATGCCGCAGGATATCGAGATCGCCCCACGTGAAGGTCACCTCCAGCGCTCGGTCGCCCAACAGCCGTGCCAACGAAGCAGGATAGTGCTCGTCTTCCTTTCGCAAGCTCGCTGGCGGAGGCACACTATCACCCTCGTGGCCGCAATCGGTGGCCCCATGATGCCTACTCATCGCCTGCATCCTCACTGTCTTGCCCCATGCGGTACTTGATGTCGTAGTTGATAATGAAGTCGAGTTCCATGCCCGTGAAGCCGTAGTGCTGCGCCGGAGCCGCATCGATTTTGTCGAGAATGGGTTTGCACGCTGCTGACGAAGTTGATCTCAATCTCAATCTCTTCGAGCGGCATCTCAAACGCCGACGACACGTTGGTGGGGTTGTTCTCAATCACAGTCATTTCTCATTTCCTAACACCGCCAAACATACCATGTGGAGGACTATGACGGACAGTTATCTTCGCGCGAACTCCAGTGTTCGACGCACGTAGCCCACAAGCTCGTTGTCGTTGATGACCACCGTTTCCCATGCCGGGTTTGTGTCGTGATGAAACCTGTTGGCGTACTCAGTCAACTCGCGGAGTTCCCGCAGGTCGTCCACATCGAGTATTTGCTGCTGCGTGTTCACCCGTTGTTGGCACAAGTTATGAAAGGGACCGAGCAGAGTGCCCGGCGGGCAGTGCTCCGGGCAGGCAATGCGAAGGAAAGCTTCCAGGACCGGGCGGATGCTGCTGGCCACCTCACGGTTGTTCGGCGTGTTGCTGACCAGATACTCACGCAGAAGCGCGTGTCGCCGGTCGTGCTCGGTGATGCAGTCCTGATTCACATCCCAGGCGCGTATGGTCGATCCCGCGCCATCACGAGCGACTTCAAGCGCGGTTCTGATGTCCGTGGCGGCGTGCTCCCAGATTCGGCAGAGGAACGACTTGTTGTGCGATAGCACGATCACTTGTGCAACCCGCTCGGAAAGCCGTCGAATCTCCTGAACCGTTGTCAATGCACGGTGGTCGTCGAGACTTGAGATCGGATCGTCAATAATGACGATTCTGTTTGCCAAAGCTGGGTCTTGATCCAGGGACGCGAAGAAGAACGCCAATGCAAGCGCGTTCCGGTCTCCAGAACTGAGCGTACTGCGAAACGACGGCTCGCCTGCCGCAGGGGTTCCCCCGGCAACAGGGACGGACGAGTTGTTGATGACGATGCTGTAATTGCACGCGGAACCGGCCCGCATGTTCGAGGGGGCCACGCTATCCAATCGGAACCCGGCGTTGAATCGCCGCAGGTACTCGTTGATCGCTGTCTGATATGCAGGAAAGATCGCGGTTCGGTGTTGTTCGAGCGCGGTTCGTGCCTGGTCTCGTTGTGTTTCAGTATCGGTCTTCGCGGCCTTTTCCCTCAGGTAGTCTTCGCATAGCGCGGCCGTGGCTGGCGTGTGGCGAGCCTTGACGGCCTTGAGTCGCACCACATCCGCGGCCAGCGCCGTGGGATTTCCGCCTGTTGCCTGCTCCTTGACCATGCGAATCAGATCATTGGCCCGCTGAAGACCTTGGCTCAGCGCCGAAACCGCCTGCCGATGGGCGTCGAACGTTGCAATCGCCGCCCTTGCTTCAGCAGGGAGGTTCATGCGCTCCAACGGCGAGGCTTGCTTGGCTTGCAGCACCGCCGTCATCGCTTCGCGGGCGGATCGCCACGATCGGGCGATCTCCGCCGTGTCGAGTGTGACTTCGGGCACATCGCAAAACCGCGCCCAGAACTGCCGGCGCTCGCCGCAGACCCGAACCGCGCGCTCGAAGGCGGCGGGCACGTCGCCGTCATGAAGACGATTGACTCCCGCGAGCGCATGAGCCACCGCTTGCCTGAGTTGGGCATAGGCATTGCTGAAATAAGCCCGGTAATGGGTGATAACCGGGGAACCATCAAGGCTTTGCGCGCAGAAGGGGCACGTCCCGACTTGTCCCTGCGGCACGCGCCGCATACCGTCGGCGACCCATGTCTCGCCGCCTTGCCCGATATTCGCCAGGTGCTCTTGAACCTGTTGAGCCGCTGCCGCCTCGAGGTTCGGAAGATCACGCTCAAGCACCGCGTCGATCCCGGCAACGTCAAACGCCGGGAGGCTGATCTGGTCGAATTGCGATGTGGTGCGGATCGGTTCCTGTTCCCTCACCGCCGTAAGATTGCGTTCCGCCGCTTGAATCGCCGCGTCAATGTCGTCCCGCGCTGCCGGAGCACAAAAGTCATCCACACTCAACGACCCGCGTTCTGATGCTGGGATCGCCGCCGCCTTGGTTCGCAGCGCCGCGTTGTGCTGCTCGATCCTGTCCACACATTCTTGAAGGCGTCGGTTCAGCGTCACGCCCTGCGCGCCCAGAATAAGCTCGTGCAGGTTCTGGCGATGCCCAGGATCAACCCCCATGCCCGAACAAACGTTCTGGTCCACGAACAAGTCATCGAATACCATGATGTTGTCGAGCCGGCGGTTCCATGCATTGTTCTGAAAGATCGCCGCCGGCGGCCCGCCGACACAGTCAAGGACGACGTGCGGCGCATGCGCCGCCGCCAACCTCCTTCTCTCCGTGATGGGAATCGCGTCGCCGCTTCCGAGCGAACGCAAAATGGCCGCGAGCGTGGTCTTGCCCCGCCCGTTCTCAGCATAAATGAGTGTCAGCCGCGAAAGAGCAATATTGGCAGCAACGTTGACAGAATCGAACTGTCCGACGTTCCTCACGAGTTGAATGCGATGGATCATGGTAGCGACCCTGCCCATTGAACGTTCTGCGCGATGATGGATCAGTCGTCTCCGCTTCCCTCCGCGTCTGCGCCGAGGCGGTACTTGATGTCGTAGTTGATGATGAAGTCGAGTTCCTCATCGGTGAAGCCGTAGTGCTGTGCCAGAACGCGGTCGATCTTGTCGATGATAGGCTTGGACTTCTGTATTTTGAAACATTGTGTTTCGGTGCGCCCAGTCTGCTTTTGTTGGCGCACCAACATTGTGCTGTTGTGTTTCAGGTCATCCAGGTACTCTTCCCCAAGGGCTGAAAGCACCGTCTCTTCAAATAGAGAGTCTGCAACGGGGAAATTGTGGATGTCGTATGGGTTGAGGTCACGGCAGTTCGTGGTGATGGTATACCACCACCAAAACACATCGCTACTCAAGGCGGCAATCACTGGTCGTCCCAACTCCTTTTGCTGAAGCGTGAACCACGTCTCCCTCGTTGAATGACCGGCTTTTCCATTCACTCTGAAAGCAGGAGCAAAATCTGTGAATACCTTCCAGTACAAACCGCCAGTAGTACGATAGTAAACCCGATGCGAACTGGAGCCAATGGCGTGGACCACCTTGGTCTTGACAGCAAGCAGTTTTTCGAGGATGGAGCGTTCGATATCATGCCCAAGCTTGGGGGTCCAGAAGGCTCGCCGGCCAGAATCTATCCTTACATACTCGACTCGACGCATCAAAAGGTCACGATTGTCAGAGGTCCACTTCTGATAATTGGTTGAATAGACCTGGGGCGTGCGCGCAGGTGTCACCACGAAAACAGTCAAGGCACGGTTGACCGTCTCGAAGAGTTTTCCTGGACGCCATGAGTAGTTTGCATACCAGCACTCGCGGCCTTCTTCCAGTATTTCCTGCACGACTTTCATCCTTTGCGTTGACACTAACGATAGCGGCACGATCATACTCATGCATCCGGTGTTGCGCAGGAGTGCCGCTCCCCGCTCCATGAACATGGCGTGAATGGCTTTGGTCTCAGAACACGTGAATCCCTTCGGCTCATACTCGACTTCGCGAAGCTCAAGATATGGCGGATTCCCAATGATGACATCAAACCCGCCAGCTTTGAGGATGCCGTAGAAGTCGGCAAACCAGTGAAAAGGCTGGTGGCTTCTTCGCCATTCGGAAAAAGCTGCTTCATACTCCGATATCTTGTCTCTGCGAAATCTGTCCGGGCTGATGCCATATTCCCCGGCAAGAAAGCGGTCGAGTTCATCGGTCAACTTGCCAAGGCGTTTTCGCAGCGTTTCTTTTGCATCCGCGAAGTCTTTCGGTGACATGCCCTGTTCGGTCTGCATGTGACGAAACTGGCAAAAGGCCCGGTCTGCGATCTCGGCCTCTTCTTCGATACGGGCAATTTCATCCTTGCCCAAGCCGAGCGTGCCCTCTTGTGTTTTCCTCACCTCGTCCAGCGACGTGAAGCCGACGAGCGTGTTTCCTGCCCGGATGTTGAAGTCGATGTCGGGCAGTGGCTCCAAGTCCGTGACGTGTTCGATCTGGGCTACAAGTTTGAGGAAAAGACGCAGCTTGCAGATTTCGACCGCCTCCTCCATGATGTCCACGCCATAGAGATTATTCGCGATAATCGACTTCAGAATGAAGTAGCGGTAGTTCGGATGACCCTCCACTCGCTTCAGGACCTCACTAAAGAGCTGATGATAGTTGGGATGGTTCTTCCTGCCGTTCTCGCCCCATTCCTCCAGGAAGAACCGCATCCGCTCAAGGCACGCCTCATACAGCGGTTCCAGGACGTTGAGGGCCGCAAAAAGAAACGCCCCTGAGCCGCAGGCTGGATCGAGCACCGTGACAGCCTCAACCGCCTTCCAGAACGCCACAAGAAGTTCAGGCCCCTCGGCATTCTCAATCACGTCCTGAGCGAATTGGCGGATGTCAAGGTTGTAGGTGATGAGATCGTTGATGGAGCGGACCTCCCCGCCAGCGAGCTTGCCGCGCACTTCTTCGTAACGTTTCCGCCGGGCGACGACCTCTCGCCAAGTCTCAGTTGGCAGAGCGTATTCGGCCGGGGCGGTCTTGTTCCATCCCTTACGTCGCTCGATGAGGTCTGGTTTGGACGTATCCAAGCCATCAGCGATCTCCGCTGGCAATGGCAAGTCGGCACCACGCCTTACAGCCGGATAGATATAGCGGTCAGGGTCTTCCTGCAAGAGCCGCCACACGCAACGGTCTCCCTCAAAGGCGACCTTGCACTTTTCCTGCGTAGCGTCGAACAGGAACGAAATGACCGTGTTCTTGCTGATGTACTCGGTGATGTCTTCCTTCGTGTAGTACGCGCCCATCTGTTTCTGGTTGATGTACTTCTCGAAGATGTAGCCGAGGACATCGGGGTTGATCTCGTTGTCTTGCCTGAGAGGACGTTCATCCAAGTGCCAGTGGTAGGCGTCGAAAAACTCAAAGAGCTTGTCAAAAGCCTTGTCCGGAATCGCTATCGTCTCTCCATGCAACTGCTCAACCTGATGCTGTGTGAAGATGCCACCGTTGAGGTACGGCACTTCGCCAAGGAGCTTCCGGGCCTTCTCGGAGCGATCCCCTTTCTGCTTGGCGAAGCCCTCGAAAAATAGCGGACACAGAAAGTCCCGATAGTAGTGGTCCTTGCCGAATTCCCTCTTGCACTGCACAAACTTGTTCTTGAGGTAATCTGGGTCGTTGTCGAGAAAGCCTTTCTTCTGAACGAAGTAGATAAACATGAGGCGGTTGAGCATCACTGAGACGTACCACCGCTCCATTTCCTTGTCGGGAATGCCCTCAAGGAATTCAAGGAATGTGTCGTGCTCTTTCTTAAAGCGGTCGTAGAACTTCTTGGTGACGCGCTCCACGTCGAAAGCTCTGCGGGCACGGCCCGTCACGTCGGGCAGGGTCAGGCCCTCCTCCTCTTCAAGGCTCACGGCAAGAGCCTGGAGCTTTTGAACCAGCGAATCGCCCGGCTGCCCCTTGTGGTAGGTGTGTTCGCGACACGCGGCAGGTCTGCCCTGCTCACGCCGGACCCATTGCCAGATTTGGGTTGTCTGGTTGCCATTGACAAAGACGATAAGGTGCTCATGGGCGGTTCTTGCGACTTGGCGTTCGATCTTACGGCGAAGAGAGTACTCCGGGATTCGGCCGCCGGCTCCGGGGCCGCAGAGGAACGCCGCCATGCCGCATTTCTCGGCCACAGCAGTCAGCGAAAAGGACTGGCTGTCAACCGGGATTTGCAGGCGAGCATCGTGGCGATTCCAGCCAAGTTCCTCGATGAATAATTGCCTGAAATCGAAGTCCGCGAGCAACTTCCGGGTTCTGGTAACTTCGAGAGGCATTGACTATCGTTCTCCTTGCTTGGCCGAAAGACCCATCGAGCAAATGATGCGGGGTTCTCGTGATTCGGCCTCTTCGCCTTTGACGGTTAGCGCGTCCGCGTCACGCAGGGCAATGACTTTCGCCGCGAGGTCTTCGTTGGAGGCATGCGCCCGCAGCAGCCGATTGAGGGCGTCTTTGGCCGCTTCCCGCAGGGGATAGCGGTAAATCTCTTCAATCGCCCGGTGCAACTCCTGCCTGTCCATGAGCGTGTTTTTCACGTCTTCGGCGTATTGCTTGAGCCGCTCGTAAGTGCGGAAACGTGCCCCGGATGGCCGGCCAAGCTGACCACCAACGGATTTCTCCTCTTTCAAAACCTGCTCTACACCCTGGCGAACGAGATCATGGTGATTCTCAAGCCGGACAAGAGCCGGTGTGTCCGGCGAGCATTTGGCGGCATCGAGAATAGTCTTCTGGGATTCCGTGACCACTCCGCCGTTCTTGTTCATCCAAATGAGGGCATCGTTGTCTTCGGCTGTACGTAAGTACACAACCACACCTTCAGGACTGCCGACAGCGGGCTGATGGGGCTTTGTCGAATAGACCACTGGCGGAAGATCGGGAACGATCTTCTCCAGCTTCGGGTCGGCGGTGACAGCGTTCTTCCATATCTGGTAGGCGTAAGACGCCAAGTCCACCTCGGTGTCCACATCGCCGTCAAGAATGCCGGCTTTCTCGGTGAAAAGGTCCCGCACGGCCTGATCGTTGCGGTCATCCTCGAAAAAGGCTTCGTCCGTGCCGACAACTTCGGCGTTCTCCCACAGGCGTTGCCGGACACGGGCACGCAAGCGGATGATGCGCTCCACGCCGTCTGCGGGCATGAAGGAGTAACAGAGTATCCTCTCCGCTCTTTGCCCGATGCGGTCCACACGACCGGCACGCTGAACAAGCCGGATGATGGCCCAGGGAAGGTCGTAGTTGACCACGATGGCACAGTCTTGAAGGTTCTGGCCCTCGCTCAGGACATCCGTAGCGACGAGTACGCGAAGCTCATCTTCGGGCTTGATTTGGCCGCGCTTTTCGTTGCTCTCCGGGCTGAATCGCCACGCGAAGTCGGTGGGGTCGGAAGTGTCCCCTGTCACAGCGGCGAAGTCCTCAGCACCGCAAGCACTGAGTTGGCTCTCAAGGTAACGCACCGTGTCTGCGAACTGCGAGAAGACGATGACCTTCTCTGTCGGATGCGTCTTGAGCAGCAAGTCACACAATGTGGCCAGCTTTGCGTCTTTGGTGGCATCCCAATCGCCGCATTTCTTCACAACCTTGATGAGGGCTATTGCGTCGGTGCGGAGGTTTTCTGCCAGCGTTTGGTCAAACAGATCAGGACGCAGCCAGTCGAAACGATTTCGCCCGTGTGTGGCATACTCGTGGTAAACCTCTGCGGCACGGCGTGCGAAGTCTTCCGGTGTCCGCAGGGCTGAGACATCCTCTGTCTTGCAGGCATCCTCACCGTTGTCCTCGAACATATCTTCGACCGGGTCGGCGTCTTCGTCACAGACGCGGGCATCCAGCAATCCAGAATCCTGCGTTCCGATGGGCAATGGCTTTCCAGCTTCTATTGCATGGAGATAGACGAAGTTCCGCAGGATGTGACGCTCGACGGATTGGATGAATGCTTGTCCGCTCGATTCCAGCCGCTTGAACAGGTTCGTGCGGCAGAAGCCCATCAGCCGCTTGCCAGCACGGGAAAGATTCGCGATGACTTTTGCCTCATCCCGTGTCGGCGGTGCGTCCGGCGTATCAAGGACGTAGTTGCCCAACCCATACCGTGGGAGATGAAGGGCATTGACCGTGTTCACGACATCAGGCGAGTAAAGCCGGGCGTATTGATCGTTCGCAGCCTTTTCGTTGATCGTGAACTTGGCCGTCTTCGGCACGCGGGTGGGGAAGTACGAACGGCGGCCATCCTCCAATTCCAGGTAGGGGCGAGATGTCTCAGGTATAGGCTTGCCGCACTTGGCGCAGGGCTTTGCCCTTCCCTCTGCCCGTCCGCCGCATGGACAGTCGTGCAGGGCGTAGTTCTCGATGATGAAACCCCGTGTCCGCCGGACGAGGTACAGCCGCATCAGTTCACGCCAGTCATCGGCATAAAAACTCTTCTCGAACGCTGAAAGCGACCGAGGCGAGCACTGGTGACAGCGGATGAACTCCGTCTCTCCCATCTCGTTCAACAGCCTCTCCGGCCGGATCGCCAGTTCCTGATCGTCAGGGAGAAACAGCCGAAGCTGGTTCGACAGGTCGAGGTAGGTCTTGTTGTACGGGGTGGCTGATAGCAGGAGACACCTGCTATCGTTCTTCTTGATATAGTCGCGGATGACGCTGTAGCGCCTCCTGTCGCGGTTGCGAAGGTTATGGCTTTCATCAATGACCACGAGACGATACCGGCGCAGGTTGGGCAGTTCGCGGGTAACGCGGCTCAGAGACAGTACCTTGCCCCGCAAATGGTAATGCTCCCGGTAGCCATTCCACATGGGCAGTAGGTTCTTGGGGCAGATGATGAGTGTTTCGAGATCGTAGTCGTCTTCGAAGATGCGGGCCACGGCCGTTGCCATGAGGGTCTTGCCGATGCCAACCACATCCCCAAGCAATGCACCATTTCGCTTGTTGAGATGATGTGCCGCGATTTTCACTGCCGCTGCCTGGAAGCCAAAGAGCTTGTTCTTCAGTTCGGGCGGAAGTTGAAACTCCGATATCCCTTCGCGGGCTTCGCGTGAGAGGTGGTAGGCCATCTTGATGTAGATGTGATACGGCGGGATCAGTTCTTCTCTCGCCCAGCTTTCTTCGATGACCTTGACAAGATCGGCAGAGATGTCGATGCACCAACGGTCGCCCCAACGGTCCTCAAACCATCGGGCCAACTTCGTGCACGCGTCGCAGTCAAGCACGTCTATGTTCAATTCCCCCTGCTGCGATAGTCCCGCAAAAGTCAGGTTGCTGCTTCCCAGATAGCCGACGGTCGGATTGATGGGGTCCGGCCGGAAGAGCAGATAGAGTTTCGCGTGCAGCGGGTGTCGCAGATGCAACTTGACGACCACCTTTTTGGCTCTTATCTGGGCAGCCAATCGTCGAAGCCCTGCTTCATCATCATTGGTCGGTGCGCCTACCGTCAATTGGTCTTTGAACTGCTGAACGAGATCCTTTTTGAGTCGCACGGCCGTAGCTTGGTCAATTTGCTCGTCGCTTCTCATCAAACCAAGCAGGGCGTGAATTTCCTCTTGGGGCAGCCGGTGCATACCAACAAGCAGGCGGCAACAATGCCCGTCGCCGCCGGACCACCGCTCAACATACGAATCCAGCGCCTTCCAGCCACGCAGATTGAAATAGCCAACGCAGAAATCGGCGCGGTCGGACAGCGCCATCGTCTCGGTCAGTACTGGCAGGAGTCTCTCTTGGATGTTATCGAAAATACGCGGCACAGCGCCATCTCCTTTGTCTTTTTTGCCAGACCCGCTCCCCTATCTGCTGTTTCGGGCCTCGCTCACAAGCGTGCAAAACAGCTTTGTCCCCCCGGTTATCAATGACTACCGGTAACTTCTCCGCCACGTCGCGGCCTCTCAACCCTGGAAATACTCATAGACTCCGCTGAATCCTACCCTCCTACATCGGCAGAAACAAGGGGATTCTGAATGCCAAAACGGGCGAATCAGGGCCGATAACGGCCCGCCGCTGTCAGCATACCTATTTCAAGAAGGCGATTTCCAGGGCCACAATGTTGACGCAAAAATCCGCCTCGGCCCGAAGTTCTTCTGTCAATCGGCCATTCTTCGGCCTGACAGGGGCATACAGCCCCTTGACCAGCTACGGCCAAATCGGTTTATCGATTGACTCTTGCCGTGTTAACGGCATAATGGTTTTGGTTGGTCGCATCCCCGGAGAGCAGCAATCGCTGAGGAATTGTGGGAGATATGAGGCTCATGTTAGAGGCTAAACGCGGGGTCGGGGTTGAGGGTACGACCGGATTGGACAATAAGGCGATGGCTATGTCGGGGCGGCTCAGGCATCGCGAGCCCACCGTGCAAGTCGCTCGCTACGCTCTTGACTTAACGGTCCTGCCATTGGTGACGGAAACACTTCTCGTGGCTGAATCGGCCCGCCGTACCCTCATGGGCATCTATGGCCGCCAGAATTCGACCGCCGACGGCCGGAAGGGTCAATCGCCTGTTTTTTCGGGGAAGGATGGACAGGGAGACCCCCTCACTGGGCACGATCATGCTTATTATCTGCCGACCGATGAGGATAGCGACGGCCGTATCGATCATCTCACTGTATTTGCACGCGGCGGTTTCCGTCCTGCCGAACGCCGTGCCCTCGACCGGTTCTCCGACCTCACGACCGGGGGCAAAGGCGAGGAACGCCATTCACTCCGTCTGCTCTTACTCGGCATGGGCACGCTTGCTGAATACAGGCCAGGACCACTGCGCAACGCGAAGGTCTGGGTCTCCGCCACACCTTACCTTGCTACGCGTTTTGCGAAGACGCGCGGACGCAACAAGGTTGATCTGCGTTCGCCCGAAGCGCGGACCGCGTTTCTCATTGACGATCTACGCGGACAACTTAAGGCTGTATTGCCAAGCATGGATGCTGACCGAGTTCACATCGAACCTATCCAAAATGCCAATGGTGTCTTCGAGGTCGCCAATCGCTGGCTGCCGATCCGGTTCAAGCGATACCGCCGCAAAGTCTCCGATGATGGCGGTCGCCGACTTGCCGGTGCTTTTCGCCTGACCTTTCCGGTGGAGGTCCAAGGACCGATCGCGCTGGGGCATTCATCTCATTTTGGCTTGGGGCTGTTTGTACCGTGGTCAAGGGCTGACAGGAGAGACTGACCAATGCTTATCCTCGCGTCGATTTTCGGCATTCAAGATTTCCTGTTTGATGTCCGTGAGACAGGCGGTGGACAAGCCCGTTCGCTGCGGCATCGTTCATTTCGCGTTCAACTCATTGCTGAGTGCATCGCTGAGCGGCTTCTGGCTGCCGCGGCGCTGCCGTATGAGAACCTGCTCTTCAACGCCGCCGCCAAGGTCTGCATTGATGCCGGTGATCTCAGCGAAGCGTCCACAGAAGCCGTCCGTAATGCCGCGTACGACATCACGCGCCGAATCCTGCACGAGACCCACGGCCGCCTCCGTTTTGCCTGGGCGCTCGTATCGTGCAAAGGCAACTTTGCACATGACTTCGATCATGGCAACCGTCTGCTTGCCGCTGCCAAGTTCCAGCCGCTGCACGAACTTGCGGCAGTAGGTGTTGGACCGCCCGCTTGGCCTGACGGCGATCTGGTTTTGCCCCAAACATGGAACCCAAAGGACGAGGCTCAGAGTGATATTGATTTGGGCCGTCGGCTGGTAAACGCCAAATGGCTGGCGATTCGCCGCCACGATGGGCAATCGCACGGCAAGATGATGGATGTCATGGGACTGTGCTTTGATATTTTGGACAAACCGCCGGAAGACGGTGTAGACCTTGTCGCGTGCTGTAACCTCAACGAGCCAAAGGTAGCGCCGCCGAATGTCCACCGCTCCAAATTCCGCGTCCGACGACTTGCCCGTTATGTCCCTCGCGATGAGCACGGCAATCCCGTCGAGTTCCTCGATCTGGCGAAAAAGTCACGCGGCGCATCAATGCTCGGCGTGCTCAAGGCCGACGCCGATTCCTTGGGCGCGGCAGTCATGGCGGCGCTCAAAGACGCCGACGACGCCCAGCCCCTGCGACGGCTCAGCGAGGCCATCGACCGTTTCTTCGTGGAAACGCTCGAAGCCGAGAAGCAAAGCCCAGGCTCCCGCTGGGGCAGCATCTACACCGTCTTCTCCGGTGGTGATGACCTTCTGGCTGTGGGACCTTGGGATGTAGTCCTCGACTTCGCTGGGCACATGCGGTCGCTCTTCGACCGGGTTTTCGGTCACGACGCAACGGGGTCGCCTTCGCCCCAGCCGCTCACCATCAGCGCCAGCATCGCCATCATCAAGCCTCGCTACCCTGTTCACCTCGCCGCCCAACAGGCGGAGGAACTTCTCGATCAGGCCAAGACCGACCGTGCACCGCGTGCCGATTCGTCCAAGGACCAGTGCGCTGCATTGGGCAGCCTGTGGAAATGGAAAGACCATGACAGAATCGTGAGGGCTGGCAAGCAACTGGCAGACTGGGTGGATGCCGGCGTTATTCAGCGTGGCTGGCTGCACACGATGCTACAATTAGCGATGCTACGCGGCGTGCAGGCCGGTCCGGAGTTTGCCGGCACACATCCGGCAATGGCCACCAGCCGTCTGGCTTACCATGTTGCCCGTAACTGGCCAAAACCGGACGACCGTGACAGGCAAAAGCGAATTGCCCGTGAATGGGCCGACGCCATCTTGAGTGAATTCGACCGCTTTGATTCCACGTTGCAGATTGAAACCATCTACCTGCCCGCGATTGTGCGCTACGCCATTCTGGCCACACGCGGTGGGACCGAGGAGTGAAACTATGAGCCCATACGACGGAAGACCCCGACGAGACAGCCACAGCGTTCGTCAGCACGACCGCTACAACTCATCAGCGGCACCATCCCTGGACAAGCTCTGGCCCGACTACCTCAAGGGCGGCTATTTCGACGAGCAGGGTTGCTTGAAGGTTGAATACGTCAGCCGAGAAAAGGTCGAGCCGCTGGCTAAGGCGATGTGTTCGGGTCACCCTGGTCTCACCACGCACCAGGTCCGTCGCTTCTTCGGCCACTGCCGGACACTGGAGACCCGTCTTAAAGCCGGTGGCGCTTCGTGGAACACCATCTTGCCCGAGGTTAAGAAACTGGACATCGCCGCCGCCGACGCTGTGGCCAAAAGCCAACCCAAGATTCCTTTGCTCTTCCACGACTTTATTCGCCGCAATGTCGATGCGATCAAAATTGAGAAAGACTTCCTGCGGGGTTTCCTCCCGCACTTCGAGGCCCTGGTCGGCTTCGGCCAAGCCCACTTCACAAGGGAAAGGAGTTGATGCCATGCAAAAGATCAACCATTACATCATTCGGGGCAAGATCGAACTACTCAGTGGTGCACGCATCGGCGGCAGCGATGATGTCCTCCAGATCGGCGGCACCGACCTGACCTGCATCAAGGACCCAGCAACCGGTCGTCCCTACATCCCCGGCTCGTCCCTCAAGGGTAGAATGCGCTCGGCACTGGAGAAAATCTTAGGCAAGACCAACGGCCGCGAACCCTGCGGCTGCGCCAAAAGCGATTGCCCGGTTTGCCGCATCTTCGGTCCCCACAAGCGAGCCGACCACCAACTCGGCCCCACGCGTATCATCGTCCGCGACGCCCCAATCCTTGGCGAGTTCACCATCGAGAACAAAACTGAGTCCATCAACCGTCGTGACACCGGTGCCGCCGAGCATCCCCGTACTCTCGAACGCGTCGCCCCTGGCGCCATGTTCGCCCTCGAAATCGCCGTCCAAGAGTTCGACATCGACGTACCAAAGACCGAGGACGGCAAAGACAATCCGTATCTCTTCAAGTACAAAAGCTCCGAAGGCAAGGAACTCGTCGGAACTGATGCCCTCCTCGAAGTCGTCGATCACGCACTCTATGAGATGGAGCAGACCGGCATCGGAGCGGGAACCGGCAAGGGATACGGCAAGATCAAGGTGCACTGGGACGGCACGGTGGAAAAATGCCAACGCAGCAGCCGTGCAAGAACGATCCAGGATGGCCCGTCTATCCCACAGGACATTCCACGATGAAACTTCACTGCCTCAGACTCCGCCCCTGTTCACCATGGCGCACGCCTTGGCAGGCCGACACGCTTACCGGCGTGCTCTGCGTCACGGCCGCGCGCATCCACGGTCCGGATTTCCTCCGCGACAACCTCATAGAGCCGATGCTCGCTGGCTCGCCTCCCTTCATCCTTTCCGACGCCTTCCCCGGCAACCTGCTCCCGCTCCCGGTCGCCGCCCGGCTGGCTGATGTGCCCGCAGATCGTGTCAAGTCCCTCAAGCGTGCCCGATGGATCGGCCACACCGATTTTCTCTCCCTCATCGCCGGTGCCAAGCAGAGCATCCCGTGGGACCGTCTCCTCCCCGACTCGGCGGTCTTCCGTTGCGACACCCGCCGTCATAATACGCTCGCCCGCGACTCCGACGCTTCGCTCGAAGAAGGCGGCCTCTTCTCCCGCCCGGATACTCGTTTGCGCTCCAGCAACAGCGCCGACCATCTCACCCTCTACTTCCGCGCCGCCGACGAGCAAGCTACCGACCTCTTCCTTGATCTTCTCCATGAACTGGCCCTCACCGGCTTCGGCGCAGATATTGCCACTGGCCGAGGGCAGTTTGACGTGCTCGGTGACCCCGAACCCATGCCCAACCTCGACGCGCCGCCCCCCGGCGCTAACGCTCTGATCTGTCTATCCACCTTCCAGCCCGCCCCGGCCGATCCGGTCGATGGTCTTTGGGAGGTCTTTCCCAAGTTCGGCAAGCTGGGGCCTGACCTGGGCTTGGCCGACATCCGCAAAAAGACATTGATCATGTTTCGCCCTGGTGCGTGCTTTTGCGCTAATCCAACGCGTCCCTTTGTTGGCCGTGCCCTGCCAATGGACCTCATCCTCTCCGAAGCCTCCGCCGCAGACCTCCGCGAACGCGGCATCAAGATCATCCACCCGGCCTTCGGGCTGACAGTACCCGCGACACTCGACTGGGAGTCCTTCCCATGACATCACAAGCACCTGCAATAAACCACACCCTGCTCGTCTGCACCGTCGGCGGTACCCCTGAGCCGTTGGTCAAAGCCCTGCTCCATTGGCAGCCGGACCGTGTCCTGTTCATCCCCTCAGAGCAAACCGAGGCACACGTGGATGCGGTTGTGCGCAAATATGCCGAGCACGCCGGCCGGCCCCTCTCGCCGGGCTGCTATCGCATTTGCCCCGTTGACGACGCCGAGGACCTTTCCGATTGCCTTCGGGTCATCCGATCATTGGATCAGGAGGTATATGATTGGCTCGCCCGGGGCGGCGACTTCCAGGTGGTCGCCGACTTCACCGCCGGCACCAAGTGCATGTCGGCTACCCTTGCCTTGCAGGCCCGCCGCTGGCGGTGCCGATTCTCTTACGTCGGAGGCGCCCGTCGAACCAAGGACGGCGTCGGCGTCGTCGAGACGGGTTCCGAGCGTGTCGTGCATTCGGCCAATCCGTGGGATGCCCTCGGCTATCAAGCTGTCGAAGATGCCGTCACTGTCTTCAATCGCGGCGGCTATGCCGCAGCCGCCCATCTGCTTGATCAGGCGCTCAAGAACGCCGCACAACCAGAGGTCAAACGCGAACTGGCCACACTCAAGGCTCTCGCAGATGCCTATGCGGCCTGGGACCGCTTTGATCATAAGACCGCTGAGACGAGATTCGGCGACACGTTGAAAAATCGCAACGACCTGCGAGCGATCTTTGCAGACGCCAAACCCCTGATCGACCGCATTGAGCGTCACCGCGAACAGGTGGCTAAACTGGCAGGCTCGAATGGTCCGACGATGGCATGGGTTGTGGACCTGCTCTACAACGCCCAGCGCCGTGCTGAGGAGCAGCGCTACGACGACGCCGTCGCACGCCTCTACCGTGCTATCGAGGCCGTCGCTCAACTCCGCCTATGCGATCAGCATGGTATCTCCGACACCAAGGCCGTCCCGCTGGACAAGCTCCCGCAAACCCTTCGCCAAGAGTGGGCGGGCCGCGCCCGTGACGGTGCCGTTATGCTCGGCTTGCGCGACGCCTACCGACTCCTGAATGAACTCGGCGATGACCTGAGCCGACCATTCGTCGAGGCCGGCCTCGATGATGACCAGCGTTCGCCCCTCGTCGCCCGCAATGCCTCAATCCTTGCCCACGGCTTTGCTGCTGTAGGCAATAGAGTATACGAGCAATTGCTGAACATGGCCAGTATGCTGGCCGGCTCTGACGGGACCGCTCCCGACTGGAAGCTGCCTATGCCATGATGGTACTTTCCACTTTGCCCACATTATTAAATTTTGGCCTGGGCTTATTCGCCCCGGTGGAATCCTCTTAACGGCATTGGGGGTCTTGGGCCGATCTTTGACAAGTAAATAGCGTCTCAGTGGCGGGCGTGATCACGGCTTACCTGGCCAATGTTGAAGGTTCTGCGAATTCCAATGGCCAAAGCGCTGATTTCCTGCCTGTGCGGCTGTCAAACGAGTATGCCTACTGTCCGCTGGTGCGCGTCACGGTTGTTTGGGACCGCCGCCGCTCCCGCGAGCGGTTAGGTAATCCAGTAATCCCCTGGCACCGCTCGAACCCCTTGGGGGTCAAAGAGTTAGCGTGAGTCGCACGTGAGGATTCCCATCTGTGTCAACAACCTGCACAATGACCGCTCGATCTCGGCCTTGTAACTGCCGGCAAAAGCAGCACTTGCCAGTGATGCTGTCTCCGCGTCCGTAGGGACGCGGCCCCATTGAAGCTACTCCCATGCCGGCCTGCTGAGCCTGTTTCGTGAAGTCTCCGCGTCCGTAGGGACGCGGCCCCATTGAAGCTCGTCGGCGTGCGCTTGAGTAATTTTTCTTTGATGTCTCCGCGTCCGTAGGGACGCGGCCCCATTGAAGCGGCTGCTCCATCTCCACCACGAACCGCAGGAATCGGTTTCCGCGTCCACAGGGGCGTGGCCCCATTGAAGCTCCCCCAAATCCGTCCCCGCGTTGATGCAGGGCGAGCGTTTCCACGTCCTTCGGGATGTGGCCCCATTGAAGCAGGGCAATCAGGCAGACACGAATCTTGTCGGCGGGTTTTCCGCGTCCACAGAGACGCGGCCCCATTGAAGCAGTTTCTCGTTCTCGGCTTGCAGGGCGGCGTATTAGGTCTCCGCGTCCGTAGGGATGCGGCCCCATTGAAGCTTTTCCTCCACAATGCGGGCGTTGACGGGGGTGACGAGTCTCCGCGTCCGCAGGGACGCGGCCCCATTGAAGCGTGTTTCCACGGTCCCGGCTTCAGGACTTTCCCCGCGTCTCCGCGTCCATAGGGATGCGGCCCCATTGAAGCACCGTCCTTTCTATCCTGGATGGATGATGGCTGCGGGCGTCTCCGCGTCCGTAGGGATGCGGCCCCATTGAAGCTTACCTGTCCGACCTTCGACGTGTTTGTTCCGCTCCGTCTCCGCGTCCATAGGGATGCGGCCCCATTGAAGCACCCCAAGTAGAACCAACGCCAGGACCGCCACCGCCACGTTTCCGCGTCCTTCGGGGCGCGGCCCCATTGAAGCTCCAGCAGTCGATAGTACATCCAGCGTATCCGCATGTTTCCGCGTCCTTCGGGGCACGGCCCCATTGAAGCAGCCAGCGGACGTGATAGCCGATGGTCTGAGCCGGCCCTTCCGTGTCCTTCAGGGCGCGGCCCCATTGAAGCAACTGGGCCTGGACGATCTCCGAGCGCAGGACGTTCTCGTATCCGCGTCCCCAAAGGCGCGGCCCCATTGAAGCTATCCCACCAGAATCGGTCCCTGAGCCAGCAGGTCGGTCTCCGCGTCCGTAGGGACGCGGCCCCATTGAAACCCGTTCCGGTGAATTTGCTGGAACGGGTTTTCCTTTATATTCACCTGTATATTGGTGTGCGGGCTGTTGTCGCCTCAATTCACCCAACTTCTCACCCACGACACGCCGGTCGCGGCCTCCATCGTATTCTCCTCCGTATCCGGCAACTGCCAGAAGAAATCCAGCCCGCTTCGCTGCTCTGCCTGATTCATGGCAACAGAATGGTCGATCCCTGCAATCAGCACCAGCACCCTGCGAAGTCAACGAAAGACCTGGGGTTTGCCGATACTGCAATGTATGGCACGACCACGAAAGTATAAGACGCCGGAGCAGATGCAAATCGCCGTCGATACGTACTTCGCATCGACGGACAGGCCCAGCGTCTGCGGTCTGACGCTGCACTTGGGTTTCACCAGTCGCCAAAGTCTCTTGAATTATGAGGGGTACGACCCGGAGTTTTTGGACACTATAAAAAGGGCGAAACTGCGGATCGAGCACTTCTACGAGAAGTTGCTGACGACGCCGGGCGTTGCGGCGGCCGGACCCATCTTCATGCTCAAACAGATGGGATGGCGCGACAAATACAGCGTTGCGCATGGCGGCGGAGCCCCTCTTATCCTCCCCCCGATACAGATCGTCGGCCGCTAAAGACGGCCCCGAATCTCATCCTCATCCGCTATGCCCTGGAGTGGCTTGGAACTGCCTGTTGGAACTGGACTTCAAACGCTGAAAAGCTACTTGATGCTCACGCCCTTTTCGCGTAGAACACGGCCGTGAGGAATAGCCCCGACAAGACTGACGCGGAGGACCAGGCTCGTATCAAGCCTCTGCTGCTTGATGCGAAGGCTCTGGCAGCGGTACTGTCCATCGGTCGGACCAAGGTCTACCAGATGGACAGCAGCGGCCACCTTGGTCCAATGGCCCTGCGATTCGGTAAGCGAAGACTCTGGAGGTATGAAGAGATCGCAGCATGGGTCCGTGCGGGCTGTCCACGACGAGAAGTGTGGCTCAAGATGGCTCAGGAGCAGGGGTTCGGCAACCAACTTGGTCGGAGGTTTTGAGGCCCGGCAAGCATGACATGACCCTCCTGTGGCAGAGATTCCTATGACGGCGCCGGTGAGGCTCCGGCGATCTCCTACGAATTTGTCTATGTTCCTGGCAGGCCGTTTCGCCCCGGCCGTCTGCGGTTTGACGCTGCACCTGGGTCCAGCAGCCGCCGGTCACTGCCGGACAAGGACGGCTATCAAGGCGAGTTTCTTGACGCTATAAAAAGGGGGCGTCAACCGTCCCCAAGTGCCGGTGCTCGGTCTGAGCCTTGCGGTCCGGCCCCGAGGACCGGGACGCTGACAGGCCCGCTGGCGTTGAAGGTTACTTGTATGGGTGGCAGGTTCGTGGCGGCCGGTTCCCGCGTTCCACGCCAACCGAGGTTCTTGAGGGCGAAGATGACGGCCGCTGGCTTGGCGGTCGGGTCCCGCAGGAGCTTCTCGTACTCATGCTCGACCCGCAGTTTCGCGGTCTTTACGGTAGCCATAAATTCCGGGCTGTAGCCCTCATAGTTCAACAGAGCTTGGCGGCTGGTGAAGCCCAGCGCAATCGCCAGGCCGGTGATCGTGGGTCTGGCGACGCTGGCAAAGTACGTGTCTACCACC
>Ga0315277_10002503_pt1 | contig 25583 bp, 26 predicted proteins | sample YL17G05_15_MG_FD_203695 | JGI IMG/M metagenome (GOLD analysis project Ga0315277, IMG submission 203695) | Sediment microbial communities from Yellowstone Lake, YNP, Wyoming, USA - YL17G05_15 | ecosystem: Environmental > Aquatic > Freshwater > Lake > Sediment | place: USA: Wyoming | collected... | reverse complement strand
TCTTTAGTGTCAAGCCTTTATGATAAAGGCTTACTGCAGTCTCTACAACCTTCTTGGGAAACCTCATTCTGTAGAAATCTGTGTCTTTTCTCTGCTTACCACACCCCTTGCACAAAAATTTTGGATAACACCACGCATTTTTGTGCTTTCGTGACCATTTCTTACTGTGCGGTATCCGCACTCCTGACATGTCATTTTATCACCTAGATACTATGACGTCAGGATTTTGCTTATAAATCATATGTTAAGTTAAAAGAATCGATGATATTTTATCTGGCTATTAAAAACGAACTGAATTCGTTTCTTGGTTCCTGCCATTCTACAGATACGTTGCTGACTCTGGCTGCAGGTGGTCCTTGCCAGAGGCGTTTTATCAGCTCTTTTACTTTATCTTCATATCCTTCTACAAGTAATTCTACGCGATTGTCTTGGGTATTTCTTACCCAACCGGTTAATCTGAGCTCAAGTGCATTTTTTCTAGTAAAATCTCTAAAGAAAACGCCCTGGACTATGCCGGAAATGAAAATATGGCATCGCTTCATAATACTACCCTTCAGCAACGCTACGCTTATGCTGAATGCGTAGCCCATTTTATTTCGTATCCCATATTATTTCTATTTGCACATCAGATGTATTTTATTTCAACGCCTGGGAATTGCAGATGAGATTTATTTGTGCCTGGCGAGGTATACACAATTCCTTTTTCGAAACAACGCAGTTCATCTAATTTTAGTTCATAGAGTTCTATGAATATATCGTCGCTGTTAGTATTTTCAAACTGTCCGTCTTTTATAGTAATTGGCGATATGATGAGAACTTTATCACCAAAAACAGAGGTTAGATAATCCCTTATCTGCTGTTGTGGTCCGTGATAGAATTTTTCTAACTGCTCCTGGCTAGCTATTCTGATTCCATTCTCAAAGTGTATTTCTTCTTCTGATGCCTTATTGAACTGTTCACCGGCTCCGTGAATAAGAACAACGCAGTATCTTTCTGCTTCTTCATGTATTTCTTTTTCAAACTGCTTGTTGCCAATAACTCCACCAGACGCCTTTATCAAAACTCTTTCCATCTCATCACAAAATGCGGGGGACGGGAATCAGAAGTAAAGTTCAGTTCTTGTCTCTACCCTTATCTATTACAATTTTGTCTTAATACTAATTACATCGTTAGACAACTATTTATAATTATTTCTTTTCTGGTATACATATGCCTATTTTTCATCGGCGTTGAGCTAACTTATCTAGACCACGTAAACCTGTCTTACAACAAAACCAGCTATACAAAGAACCGTTTTCTACCTCTCTGTTAAACCCATTAATCAGTCTCATTTATTTGATGCTAAAGATAAGATAAAATAGAGGCGTTCTTTATGACAGAAGAGGAAAGAAATTGGATTTTGGATCTCCCATTGACTAAGCAAGGTAATTCACTCGGAGTCAGCATACCAAGAAAGATTCTTAACGCAGTAAGGCTCGTGCATGGAGATCGGATAAGAGTTGTTTTGACAACTAAGAATGACAATGAATAGGGATGGTGATATAATGTCAAAAGGAAAAAAGAATCAAGAAATTTCTGGAGCAGAACAACAATCTGGACAACAGCCCGAATATCCATGTTCTGAATGCAACGCTTTTTTTAAAGATCCACAGGCTCTTGGCGGACACATGAAAAATACGCATGGGAAAGGATCAAAAAGCCACGATGATTTAAACATAGGAGACACACAGGAAGATTCGTTCAAAAACATTCTTAGAAATGTTGGAGTAAAGGATGGAATAGCGACTATTGTCGCCCAAATGTTTTTTGCAAAAGATCCAGAAGATCTTGAGGACATGAATGATACTATGAAAACAGCTGGAATATCACCAAATAAAAGAAAGCTGGCAATAAAGTCATGGGCAATTCAGATGGGGCTTGATATACCAGATGGAATGCTTAACGAATTTGAGAGAGATAGAGATAAAAAAGAAGTGGAAAAAGACGAAGCTGTTTTTGATATGTCTTTCATGAAAAAGCAACTGAAACAGATGTTTGAAATGCAGCAATACCAGACAATGCTGGACTTTTTCAAGCAGAATACCCAGATGCAAAAGCAGCAACCTTCTTATCCAATAGGATCACCATCAAGCAATACAATGCCATACATAGACCCGAAAACAGGCGAGCTCAAGACCATGGAAATCAAGGGTGGAACAGATCCCATGATGCTCTATATGCTCCTAGGCATGAACAAGGAACACAAGGAAGATTTCTTTGAAAGCCTCATAAAATACAAGACAGCCATGGACAAGATTGCTCCACCTCAGCCAGGCGGCGACAAGATAAATGACCTGAGATTGGAGCTTGTAAAGAGCAATGCCGCGAGAGACAGGGAATCAGTTGAGGAAAAAGCCAAGTTCCAGAACGCTATGAACGATTTCAAGCATATCTTGGAGAAGTCCAAGATGGAGACGGAATTCAACACCAAGCTGGATAAAATTACCGAGCAGCTAAATAATGCACATCATGCAGGCGACCTGCAAACAGAAATGGAAAAATATGCTCAAATAAAGAAAATGCTACAGACCTTTGCTGAAACAGAAGGCAGAAAGCCAGGTGAAAGCGGAGTAAACTGGACTGAGCTTATAGGCAAGACCTTGCAGACAATGGATGGTTATTTTGCGAATCAATCAAGAATGACACAGCCCTCTGTAATAGTGCCTATGCAATTACCACCACAGAATCTGACAGAAGAGCAGCTGAAAGAGGAGCTTCAGAGGCAACAGGAAGAGAAATATCCATCGTTCGAGGATAACTTCGTAGGGGTTACCTACCATCCGCCAGGAACAGATATAAACAAGCAGAACCAAAATATAACTGATGCCAATTTTAATTATCACGATCTGGCAGAAAAAAATCTGAAACAATATGACGCTAAATCTCGTGAAAACCAACAGAACCAAAATAGCGACGATAAAAATACTAATACGGGGAGTTCAGAATAATTTGAGCACTATCTTAGCACCATGTAAGCACAATTTAGCACTATTCTAGCACTAATTTAGCAGATTTTAGCACAATTGAGCACTTTTTAGCACTTGCAAGCACAAACAAGCACATTAAGCACTTGAGCATAGTACTAACTAGTTATCTTACCAACCTTTATTGCAGAAGAAGAACAAAAAACTAAAAGGCAGGCCATCTTTAGCTTATTATCACTTTTTATCAGTGTTTTACTTGGATGATTATTGCAGAAACTAAAGCAGTTGCTGCACCGCCTGCAAACATGGCATCCAACAAAGGATATGCTGCTGGCATAGCTACTAGGTTTGCGAACAATCCTGCAAGACATGCCACGATTCCTATACCGCCAATAACTCGCAAAATCGAATTTCTTGACATATTACTCACCTCATCTTTCATTTTTTCCATACTTGGATTAGTGCAGTATTTTTATTATAATCATAGGAATAAGCATAAACGTAATTTTGGTCAGACAGTATGGGATTGATAGATGCTCCACTAGGTTGTAAATGAATTATATCTTTGAGTGTCATCATTCCATAAGAAGTAGGTATCGGAGTTTTCTCATTAACAATTATTGAGTTGCTGGTGCCACAATACAGATAAGTATCATCCACACTAATAGATGTACATGGTGCCATGTATAAAGAAGTGACAAGAGAACCTTTCTTATTCAAGACTACAGTTGAATTTATATAGGAATTGCCAAGATTCCAGGTTTCTGGCAATGCGACATAAATGTGCTCATTATCTACTGCAAAATTCCGATATGATGAAAAATTAATCACGTACTTTAATGTTAGTGTATCTTTGTCCCAGATATGCATCTCATTAGTAGATGCAGAATACACCTTCAGGTATATATTCTCATTGTCTATCTTCATATCAGCAATATTGCTGTCCTCTTGTGATTCTATCGTATTCAAACGATTTCCACTTTTATCAAAGATTAATACATAACCTCTACAGCCCCCACCACCCCCACAAGAAGGCCCACTAATTAACAAATAAACCTTATCGCTGCCAGTAACGATCTTTTCGCACATGAAGCCTCTTGCCGAATATCCTGGTTTTATGTACTCTATAACAGATTTTGCAATTCTTGTTCCATCTTTTCTCCAGATATAGAGTGTTGGGTAAGTACCATTAGAACCACAAGCATAGATATAATATTCATCAGTTGTTATATCTGGTGGCCTCCATGGGGAATCCAGCAACAAAGTTGTTTTTAGATTCCAGCTACCCTTTTCATACATGTTGATTTCACTTTGATTAGTAGCAAATTGATTTCTGGATGGATCAAAACTATCTAATGAAATATACAAATATGAATCATCCAAAGCTATGCCGCCAACTGATCCGTTTTTCCAAAAGTATTCAAATGTCTTTACAAGTGGCATAACTATATGTCTGCTACAATCTGGGTTGCATGTTTCACAGGCGCCAGTTGTTGAATTGCATATAGGCAAGCAATTTACTATAAAATTGTCAGGACATGTGTTTGTCACAGGTTTACAAACAACTCCTTTACAAGGGTCATTACCACCACTGCCACCATGCACTCTTTCCTCGGTTGTTGTAGTTGTTTCGATTATTGTAGTAGTTGTAATCGTTGTTGTAGTTGTCGTAGTGGTTGTTCCACCGCCTGTCTTGATAAGGCATACTACATTTCTTGTAGTTGCATCTACCCAAACATTAACTGTTAGTTTTGTCGCTTCATCAAATATACTGACTTTCCAATAATCTTTGGCGGCAAGCTGTGGATTTTCACATTCAGATGATATATTGGCATTTGACACATACGAGGCTATTACTCTAGCATTAGGATAATCAGCCAAAAAGCTCTTTACTGCTTGATTTGCTTTTGCTATTTCTGTAGCATCAAAAGACGGATTAATACAGCCAGATATAAGAATTGTACCGATTAAACATGCAAATAATAAGTAATATTTCATTCTAATTTTATTATTTTATATCTTTTTAAGCTTATCCTATTTATATAGTTTATATACTGATAGATTAGTATATTGCATAAAAATGAGTTTCCCTATTAAAATATAGGGAAAAATATGAGATACTCGCCGACAAAATGGGGTTCAATAGCGATTCTTATGCGAAACTCAACCTATTCTATTCTGGGAGCACTTATAGAAAAGCCAAAGGGTTGGAAAGAGCTAAAAGAAGCTACAGGTCTAACTGATGGCGGCTTACAAAAAATTCTGAGAGAATTAATAAAAATGAACCTCCTGGAAGAAATTCTCGCTGAAAACCCATATGGCCTCAAACAGAAAAAATACACTATTACTAAAAAGGCAAAGAAAGAGCAAATATATGAAAAAGCCAAGGAATTAAAGGAAAGCCTCGAAAGGGTGGCAAAAAGATAGAATCCCCTTGCATATTTACATTAAAGCATTAAAATTTTATTCTTTGTTATTTTGGTATAAGATAAACAGGTGGTGAAAAATGCTAGGCATCAATGAAGAAGTAAATATCGTTTATAGGGTTTTAGCTGAGTTGCATAATTAAGGCAAGGCGGAAAAATTGCCAGCAAAAATAGGCTTCTTCTGGAGACGAAAATAAAAAAGTCGGTTTTAATAACTACTATCGAGTGGCAGTAAGGCTTAAATACTTTACCGTTAGAACTTTAAGAATGAGTTGTATGACACCACAAACCCCGAATGAAATACATGTGCCAGCTTTAATGGACGGCGATAAAGTAATTGTGCCAGAGGCATGGCTTGGCAGGGATGTTGAATATCGCAAAGATGGAGATAATCCTCTTACTGCTGTAGCTTATAATGAACAAATGCAGTTGCCTGCACTTGCAGAATTAAGGCGTGCTTATTTTGACAAGAAGCCTGACGGTTCTTTTGTTTCTCCTGAATACAGGGAAAGTGTTCTTTCTAAGCGCGGTTATGGCGAATGGACTTCTACATGGCTCAGAAACGGAAAAGAAGCTATAGAAAGACCTGAAAAAGTGTTTTATGATAAAAAACATAAGTTATGGATAGCTGAAGGTGGAAAAGTCAAAAAAGTTGAGTTGCCGTCTGATGGCTGGACTTTGGAATACGACAAACCAACAGGTTTCCCAAGCAGAACTTCCCAAAATAGAAAAGACGCTGAAAGAGTCTTTGGTGATGATACTTCATATTTCTGGTCTAACTCTAATGGCTTAAGGGCTGTGTTGCGGAACTTCACCCTCAGCGACAGCGGGCCGTTCTGCGTCGACGCGCTCTACGGGCCTGGCGCCAGGGATTCGAGCATCGGGTCGCGTTCGTGTAGTAGGTCTGAGCAAGACGCAAAGCGTCTTGCGACGCCTGTGTATGTGATGGGTCAGACAGAATACAAAGCATTGATACAAAAACACCAAGAAATTGGAGACCTTCTTTCAAAAATTAGAGTTCATGAATAAGTATAAAGTAGGATTGATACTATGGTTCAAACACAAAATTTTATCCAAGTAAGCTTTTCAATACCTCAGGAAACACTATTGTCAGATGAAATAGCTTTTGGGACAAAAGACGGACGTGCCTTAAGAGATATGGATTGTTATAAAGACTGCGCATTGCTTGTTGAATTAGCAAATGGTTTCTTGGGAAGGAAGCCTGATGGTTCTTATGCTCATCCTACATTAAGGGAAAGTGTTCACAAATACAAAGGTAGGGGTGAATGGACAGCTGACCATGTTGATTACGATGCAGAAACTCCAGCAGGCATTGTTGTACCAAAAGGCTATGCAAGAGTGAAGTGGATACAATTTGCAGATGAAATTAAGGAAAGAAAAGGGAAATTCTACGCAGAAGGCGGTAACATAATTCCTGTGGAACTACCATCTAATGGCTGGCAGATTCCAGTTAAGGATGGTAATGAATTTAGAATGTACCATCCTGTTACAGGTTCTCCGTTAGCTACACTTCCTCGTGATAAAAAAGAAGAAGCAATAAAAATGTTGAAAGATGCTGGTTATGACAAAGGTGATTTATCTTATTTTTACAGGGCTGATAATGGCTTAAGGGCTGTGTTGCGGGACTTCCTCCTCGACGACTACGGGCCGTTCTACGTCTACGCGCTCTACGGGCCTGACAACGGGGATTCGGACATCGGGTCGCGTTCGTGCCGTAGGTCTGAGCCTTTGCTTCGCAAAGGCGACGTTCGGGGAGTTGTTGTCGGAATCTCACCAAAGGAGTATCAAAGATTTTTGAGTCTTGAAAAATTCTGCAAAAATTTACAAACAGATGTTTCTGCACTTGAAAAAGAATAAATAAATATTAAAGACGGTAATTATTTCTATGCCTTGGTTGGCGGTTGCACGAGTTATGCAAGTTTACGGACTTGCATAGGGTGTGCCTGAACTACATGCCTGGTCATAGATGAAGCTTTGCTTTGCAAAGCTAATGACATAAAATTCAGCAGTGATAGCCAGTAGTTATGAGGATGTTAGGAGCATCCAAGCGAAAGCTATAACTGCAGTGTGCAGGTTGAGTTAATCTTAATCTGTTTGATGGTCAGGCTATACGCTCGGCTGTGTTGCGGAACTTCAACCTCAACGACAATGACATTTGCTTATGCAGTGCCATCGGATACGGGCCGTTCTACGTCAACAGAATGCCGTTTAGACATTTTGGCGGAAACGCGAACTACGAGCCTGACAACAGGAAATTGCAAGATAAATGGATGCACAAAGTGCGTCAGTTCGTTTGCAACCTGATTTCGAACATCGGGTCGCGTTCGTGTATTAGTCCATGCTGGCCAAGGCTAATATTCATGGCGATAATATGTCTTACAGACTTTTGTTCCAGAAATCATACGATCTTGTCAAATGGATTTACCCTGCTGTTAACAAATTTCCTAAGTCCCAAAGGCTTATTCTTTCTCAGAGAATTGAAAATACGTCAATCGAAATACTTGAAATGGTTATTAGTCTTAGCTATAAGGACAGCAAGCTTGTCCGCAAACATATACTTTTTGAAATTCAGAAATTGCAGGTGCTTATGCGACTGAGCAAAGACTTGTCTTTTCTTGATTTCAAAAAATACGAGTATGTCAGCGGATTACTGAAAGAAATAACCGACCTTCTTGATAAAACGTGGGGGGGTTCTGGCAATGCAGACCTACAGAAATTTATACAATAAGCTATGCACCTTCGAGAACTTGCATCTCGCTTTCAAAAAAGCCAGGAGAAACAAGAGATTTAATCCGCATGTTTCAGAATTTGAGTTCAACCTTGAGAACGAATTGCTACAGCTTAAACATGAACTGGAAATAATGACATATCAGCCAAGACCATTAAAGCAGTTTGTAATCAGAGACCCTAAAACACGCCTTATTTCCGCATCACATTTCAGAGACCGTGTTGTGCATCACGCTCTTTGCAATATAATAGAACCAATTTTTGACAAAACTTTTATTTCTGATTCGTATGCTAACAGAAAATCCAAAGGTACGCTTGCTGCTGTTTTGAAGTTCGATGAATATAAAAGGAAAGTTTCCAGGAACGGCAAGCTTCTTCCAGAAACCAATAACAATAATATGGTATTTGGGTATGCTCTGAAGGCTGACATAAGGCATTATTTTGATTCTGTCGACCATGAAGTCATGATGCAGATTATAGAAAGGAAAATAAAAGACAAGAAAGTTCTGTGGCTTATGAGAAAAATTCTGGATAATCATAATTGCAAAGTGGCTGGCAAAGGCATGCCTATAGGAAACCTTACAAGCCAGTTTTTAGCAAACGTCTACCTTAATGAACTGGATTATTTTGTGAAACACAAGCTGAAAGCAAGGTATTATATCCGTTATGTTGATGATTTTGTGATACTTCATTCTTCGAGAGAAAGACTTGAAATCTATAAGGGGAAAATAAGTGACTTCCTAAAGACAATAAAGCTTGAATTGCACCCAGAAAAATCCAAGGTAGTATCCCTGCATGCGGGCGTAAAGCTTCTTGGGTTCAGAGTATTCTACGAATACAAGCTACTGAAGAAGAGCAACATCAGAAAAATGGAGAATAGAATTGAGCATTTTACTGAAATGTATAAGGACGGAATTATCGAAAAGGCTGAAATTTTTGAAAGTATGGAAGGATGGCATGCTTATGCTATGCATGCGAATACCTATAAACTCAGAAGGGTTATGATGAAGAAATTAAATAAAGCTATCACTTCTTGAATAGCTAAAAAATTTCTTGACAAATACTTTAGATAATTCATATTTTCTATATATGTAACAAGTTTCATTTCTACCAAAAGTTTGTATCAAATCATCCAGCTCAAACGTTATTTTTTACATATATATGTAAACTAATTTTCTGAGAAATGGCACTTTTTCTAAGATTGTTTACATATGTAGAAAATTAGTAATAAGCCCCTGATGGTTTGGTACCATATCCAAGGAATTAAAGGAAAGCCTCGAAAGTGTGGCAAAAAGATAGGAAGCATGGCATTAGCCATGGACTAGTTGAATGGAGAATGCACGCATATCCTCAAGGCTTAAGGTCGTATGGTCCTCTGCATGACGGGTCTGGAATCGTAATGTCACCGTACTTGTATGACATTTTTACTCTGCACCCAGACATGCAAACACTGTGTCTGCTGCATGTGCGACATTTCTCTGGTGGATTTTTGTGGAAATTTCTGAAAAATTGAAGTAGCGGCGAATCATTCCAAATTGACTCAAGACTATTCTCAGGCATCTGAATGTTTCCTGAGGAAAAAATGATTCTACCCGAAGAGGCAGTGCATGGAAAAACATTTCCAAACGTGTCGATATGAATTCGATTTTCAGCTGCAAAGCATTGTTCATGCCCTTGCAAAATGCTCAAACCTGAAAAGACTTGGCTGGTACAAAAACCACTCTTAATTTCAATTTTTGTTTCTCTTTTAGCATTTGAAAGTTCTTTGTTGAATTCTTGCACATCCTTTTTGCTAAGTTCAATATTATCAAATTGAGCTTTCGCCCTTCCAGTAGGTGAGAGGGTCAAGATTCTGATATGTTTAATCCCCATATCATAAACCATTTTAATCAATGGTTTAATTGAATGGAGATTTTGTTTCATAGGCACAAAATATACATATACATTAGCTTTCTCACTTATCAGGTTTTTAAGGCCTGATAGCGTTGAAGAAAATGATCCACTTTTTCCTGTGATAGCATCATGAATTTTTGTAGTGTTGCCGTAAAATGCGATACTAATTTCTGCTTTTATTTGTTTTACCCATCTTGCATCTCGTTTAGAAATTAATGTCCCGTTAGAATGAATGTGAACTGGAATATTCAGTTCATTTTTGCAAAAATTTGCAATTTGCATAAGCCTTTTTCTATCAAGAAAGGGTTCTCCTCCTGTTAATCCCACATTTTGCAAACCCATCGATTTTGCCTCTCGCAGAACTCTCTTAATAGTTTTCAAAGACATCTCTTCCCCTCGTTCTTTTGAGTATGCTGAGCAATGAACACAATGGAGATTGCATCGTCTCGTTACTTCTAAATCAACATGTTCAAGTCTTCTCTTCGCATCGGCTTTGCTCTTCAGACTCAAGACACTCTTCATTCAAATCCTCAATAATAGCTCACTCAGCAAATTATATCAATCTTTTGTCTCTCAGAAATAAACCGGCATCCTCCCAAGAAAATCCATGGTTGCGTCCACCGTTGATGTCATTATAAATAATGCCATTCTGTTCCAATTCGGAAGCTTCGAGCCTATGTATTTCTGAAAGATATGTTTCCGTGGCATTTGGAGCACTATCAATCAACAGCTTAAGTCGCCAGATCAATTCTTCACCTAGGATTTTCCTCCATGTTCGAAACCAGGAAATGCGTTTTCCAAGAAAATCACTCAAGTCAGCAAATACAAATCCTGGCGAAACAAATCGAGCAGATTCTGCAGCAATAGCATAGTCGTCTGCATCTATTTGACAGTACCATGCGGGACGATAATATCCTGTCAAAACCCTTATGCTATTAGATCTTGCTGTACAAAAAAATTGGGTAGTAATTCCATTTTCGACGATCGCTTTCCTCTCAGTTCTACAACATTTACTAAACAGGCCGTACGTTAATGTTTCCAAATTAGGATCGCGTTTTGCGTCATTCTTGGTAGTTACATCTCTAATTGGTACCAAAGATTTAGCGTCACTATAATAGTATGATAGTGTGGCTATATTTGACGTTCTATTACTTATAGGAATCCAAGGGGGATTCGGTGGTCTAACGTCCGGTATTAATGAAGAGTCTCCATTCAACCTCGACCACAACCAGTAAATCTTCTAACGCTTCTAGGCGAGGGCGAACCTAGTTCCTGCCTTTCCGATGCCTTGCCACTAGCTTCAATCCAATCTCCCATTTTATTATATCCGTCATCTTTAACGTAATCATAAACAGGGCAATCACTAACATCAATGTCACCAAAATCTAAATTTCCTTCTCCACAGGTCTGACCATTTTGATCCTTGAGATTATGTATCTTTACAAAAATTATACCATTGTGTTTTGCTTTGCTTTGTTCAACCTCGTACCTAACATATTTACGATAACACGTCTCTTCACCAATTAAAATAACTGTAACAGAAGTCCCTTCTAGATTCTTATCAATCCAGCGCTCTATTGCACCAGGTCCTTGTCTTTCCACAGATTCAAATTCAGCTTGATCTTTAAATCCTGCGGCCTCAATTCCCCTAGTAACCCAAGAATTCCTCACTTGGTTTGCACGCCATACGTCGCCTTTATAATGAAAACTGAAATAGACCCTTCTAGCCATTTATAGCACCTAAGCAGTTGTATAACAAGAAATTATTTAAATTTGTCAGTGTAGCAATAAGCCAACAATAATTTTCAATAATAATCGATCCAACAATGATAGCAAGCAAGAGCAGATAGAAAATGACTAGTGTTTTCGAGAACATAATCTGAGGTATGCATCCAACATCTTTTCCAAACCTTTTTTCCAAACTTTGGCTGTTCATATCAAATAGAAACGCATTATTTCTTAAGCGGTTTTCACGTAACCAATCAAACAGCTTTCTATATAATTTCTCCAATCTTAGAAAATAAGCATCTAAATACCAAAACATTAACCAAGGTAAGAAAGCAATAAAATACTGATAGATATTGCCGTTAAACAACAGAGTAGCTACAACGAGGGTTATTGTCCATCCTTTTATCAAAAATGAATTGGTGCCAAATCTATTGATAACCCCTTGAACCAATTCAAGTTCTTCTAACAAACGGCTCTTGGCGTCATTATTCGCCATATAGACTTACCTACAGTCTATATGAATTTATAAATATAAAAAATCGCGATTTACTCGTATCATTCGTGTTGTGCTTCGCCCTTTTTCTTATGTTGTCCAAATGCTGTTATTGCTCTAGCAAGTTCATTTTGGTTGGGTGCAGTCAGTTGAAATTAGTTTCAATAAGGTTTTTAGCCCAAGTCTCAACTTTTCCGTCATCAATGACAAATTCCTGTCCTCTACCCCGAGAAGAAAAATAACCATCTTTCCAGCATGAAGCATTATGATAGCTAATTTTTGCATTTCTAAATAAACTTGGCAAACCCCAATGAGACCTTGTTTGCCCTTCTTTTGTAAGCACCAAACTTCTATCAAATTTGAAAACCCCAGCTCCTGGAATATTGCTATTCCATGATAGCGTTTTTCTTGCTACATATAGCATGTTTGTTGGTATCTTCCTTCTTTCATCAATCATATGAGGATGATATTTCATCCATTTAGGCGGTTTGAAAATCAAATTTGCATTGATTTTTTTACCTATTTGTAGGTAGCCAAATATTACATGTATGCCTCTTTTTTCCTTAGGATTAAACAACAGCTTACCATTGGAATATATTGTTTTTCTAAACCATCCGAAAAATAGGAAAACATCTCCTTCCTTGACACCTTGATTTTCTAAGTGCGCCTGTGAAGAACCAATATGACCTAACGTTTGAGCCCATTCGTCATCGCGTTTCAATACATCGATTCGTATGTCAGGGTCCAAATGACATCTGGCATCCTTTTTTGATATTCCTAGTTCTTTCATCAAATCATAGTAAGTCTTATTGTCTTCTAGTTTCAAATTACTATAAGATAAAGATTCTTTGTCATTCGGAATTGGTAAAGAAATCATTCTGCCATCAGGAAGAATCGGACTTGGATGGCGACCAAATTCTGAGTCAAATCCTTTTCGGCTTAAACTGATTTTCATATTATAAGTATACAAAAGTCAGAATTTAAGGATTATTTAGATTTCTTCTTAACTCTTTCTCTAATTTTATCATAAATCCAGATTATGAGACATGAAACGAGATACCAAATTATTAAATCGATTATTAAAAAATCATATATTCATGAATCACTGCTTTTGTAATGGAACTAAATAATTAGATTTTTGATTATATTTTTTCCATAATTTTTTTAATGACTTTTTTGCTGTTGCGGGATTTTGGAATACATACCTTGATTTCATGCGGGCAAGGGCCACCGTGCATACCAGAGTGCGCAAGCTCACCTTCAAGCATACCGTTACAATCTACATAGCCACAAAGCATTGGTTTTGGGAAACGCCTTTGTACGCCTCCACTTATAGTACTAAAGTGAATTCCCCTTACATCAGATAATCTGTACGTTGCTTCTCGCCAGTCACCCCACTGTCGCTTAACAACGACAGTGTCGTCTTCATTATGGTTACCATCTTTTGGAATCATTTTACCCACTCTTTAATTTCCTAACAACTCATTTAATCTCTTCCTAATGTCTGGTATCTGCCTATTGTACTTGTAGATCGTAGCCTCACTATAGCCTTTCTTCTTAAGGACTTGTGGTTTGACACCTAAGAAAAGCAATATGTAAAGCTCTGGATGGCTCTGGCGTTGCTTACGTGCTTGTTCCATTTTTCTTCAGCTCCTTTTAACATTCATTCTCTTCTGACATCTGCTGCAAATATCATTGCCATACTTTGTCCTGAACTCATAATGACAAATAACATATACCTTGTTTTCTAACATTGTTTTAACACCCATGACATTGCTTACACACAACACCATACCTAAGCCTATGACCGCATCCAGCACAGGTATAATGATTCTTATCTTTCTTCATCAGGAACACCACTAGTATCCTCTGGTATAATGTCATGGATGTCACCTAATGACACCTGTTTAGTTTCTTTGGTGACATTATGGTCATTATGGTCATTATTAACAATAGTATCATTAGGTATCATTGTGTTCGTGTAATAGAGTTCAATTATCTTACCAACAACAACCTTTGATAATAAATAGCATCTTTTACCAGTTAATCGATATTGCTTAAATTTATATTCCTTGAGTTTTTTCCCTATCCAATGAGCAGGGGATTTAAGAAAAGATAGCAAATCGCAAATACCTTCCATATCGGCAATATCTTTAGGTGCATAGTATGTTGGATCTTCGCTGACATTTTCATAAAGTAACCTAAAGAAATCTTCGGTGTTGTCATGCGTTTCTATAACAATATCCTGATAGCTTTCAAGATATTTCTTTAATTGTTCTTCAGCATTTATCGGCTCTCCCTCAAGACTATCGATAAATCGTGCAATGGCGAAAATAGGCAGCCAGTTATCTTCCTCCCTGTTTTTTAGGTCTGGCAAATCTAACCCTTCATAGTATGCCTTGATTTTACTCCAATTTTCAAGCATGAAGATATACAGATCCTCCCTTATAGGCTCAAAGGATTTCTTATCTTTTTCTCTATATGGTTTTCTTTTGCCTTTCTCGCTATTAGTTTTGAGCCATTTGAAAGCAATGAATCTGCTAAGGCTTGTTGGATTGATCCCTGTGATGTTGCATACAATTTTGGGGCAGAATATAGGAAATTTCCAAGCCTTCCATTTTTTATCAATCTGCTCAGCCCTTATAACATAAGCATCTCTGGTTGCAGAGGCATTTATGATCTGATTTACCAATCGCTGCGTATCTGATGCGTTCTTCCCTTCAGCAAGTTCAAACTCATCAATTAAAATAGTTCCTCGATTACCTTCGAGTGTCCTGAATACTTGTGCTGGTGTTACTCCAGCAGAAGCACCTAGATCAAATCCTCTAAAACCAAGCTGCATAGTTATAAAGGCACATTTACTCTTTCCGCTCTGGCTCGGTGCATTAAATAACAGATGTGGATACCAGTAAAATAAAGGATAGCAATAAGTTCCAATAGTCCAGCAAGTCAGAACATCCGCTATTTCATCCTGTCCTGAAAAATCCATATAATATAGAATCTTGTCTCGAATCTGCTTGTATAACTCTTTAGGCTTTATTAAGGAATTAGCTGATTCTAAAAACCTCTTTACAGTGTTCCTTGAAATAATAGGTGCAATATCCCCGATGTAAGAATTATAATTAAGCTTAAGTATATCCTCTATTTGGTTTTTCCCTTGTTCTATAATTTCACCTTGCTTATCTTTATATGTCATGAGTGTATTTCGCAAGACATCTCCATTGCTTGTTACCACGACCTCTCTCTCATCCAAAATAAAACCATAATACCATATACCATCTGACTCTCCCAGATCTAGATATTGGGAAGGTTTCTCTTCTTGATTTAAAAGCTCTATAACTTCTTCCTTTCTTTTTTCCTTTTCATATTTTTCATTAAGTTCATCGACAGAAGTTATTTTACCATCTCTCATCAATCCCAGAGCTTTCTCAGCAGCTATCTTTTCTTTTTGTTCATGCATGCAGCACACATCTTCGCTTTTTTAAACTGCAGATGCTTGATAGGGAATCCCCACTCTGCAGCTAAGTTGTTCGCTTCTTTTTCATGTTCAGTAAAATCATGTCCAAGAACAAAGTGTGCTATTTCATGTGCTATCACATGATCTATGCCAGCATCGTTTACTAATTTCGACAAATTAGCCGGCAAATATATTGTATTGTCCGCCTTCGTGTAACTAGGTGGAAGATCCCAATCAATGATGAATATCTTTAATTTTCTTTTTTTCATTTTTTTTACTACAGCTTTAGGTAGTTCCGAAACCACTTTGTCAAGATGTTCTTTGATTGTTGTTGGCATCATGCAGCAACACCTTTATGATTATGATAATGTAATAAGTGGAAAGATATTGCCGCCTGGCAACATTTGCAATAGCCATGCCTCGGCATTTTTTCATTGGGCTCAAACAGATTGTTTTTTTCATTCATTTTATTCCCTTCTTTTTTTCAATTATAGCGGTTATGGCTGCTACTGCAGAGACGATAATTTCAGCCAAACGCCACGAGGTGTAATTTTTTTTATGAAACCGAGATCCATCATTTCCCTGAGCACAAAAAATTTTTCAGATTTGGAGATACGGAAGTAAACGCCAAAAGTGTACGAAACGGTTTTAATGGGAACAAAGCCAGATAAATCAGCTTCTTGTAAAATTCGTTTGTAGAGCTTCACGTAGAGGATGGGCTCTTCTTTATTTGATTCGAAAACTAAAGCATTCTTAGTCATGCCGAGACACCTCGTCTTTGGCGTGATTACCCATCTTTTCTTCCGCTTCCTGAAGCCACTTTTTTAATAATAAAAGCAGTTTATCCATGAAAATCGCCTTTTATTCCTAGTGCTTTTTTCGTAGCAGAATCAACATAATTTAATGAGGCGAGTTCTTTCAAAACGGCTCTTCTGACAAAATCACTAATATCTTCGCCTCGAGCTCTTGAAACTCTTCGTAAGAGTTTCAAATCGCTTTCTGGGAAGCGAAACCCGATGTGTTTTGTTTTGGTTCTCACCGTTCATCACCGTTAAATATTAAAGTTCGGGTAATAGAAGTAGTAATACGCCGACTGGCTCGGAATAGGGTGATTTTTACGCCGAAAGTTAAGAAAATTGTAGAAGATAAGCGTCCAGTAAATAGGCATTTTAAACTCCTTGATTTGATTGAAAAGGAACCGAGAAATGTTTCTCAACTTATAAAGATAACAGGTCTTTCTGATTCTACTCTTACGGGTCGGAAAGGTATGCTAAAAAGACTTTATGATCTAAAAAGAGCCAAGAAGCTTACAGAAGGAGTGAATAAAGGAAAATGGGCACGTTATGATTATTATTATGATTCAGAAATAGAATCCGTAATAAGATCTCTTTACTATACTTATCATGGCGATGACTTAATTAAAGAAGTGGCACAAGAAATTGGAGTTATACCTGATATGGAGTTTCAAAAATGTTACATGAAAATTTTTAAGAGAGTTGAAGCAGAACTAAATAAAAAAGAATTTGGAGCTGTTTTTGAAGATCGGAAAGCACCTGCCAAGTAATCACTCAAATACCCATTCCATGCCTTCTTCTTTTACTAGTTTTTGCCACTCTTTCTTTGTTTCGGGGTCTCTGTCAGCTAGTCTTTGCAACAGCTTATAAACAAGCTCGATAAAAGCTTTCTTCTTCTCTGCTATGTCTATTACACTGCCACACTTATGGCAGAATAGAGATGCTGGGTGATTTTTCTCGTTGCACTTTTCACAAATTTTTAGGCTTATCATAGAGGTGTTATTATTACTCAGTACAATACCATGCGTTTTCAGGATGGCTTCGTCTACGTTTCGCCCCGATAGATGCACATACGTACCTACCATATCGCTTTCTCTAGTCCATCCGAAAAACTCTTTCATCTGCGGTTCAGTTAGCTTATTTGCCAAATATGTAGCACGTGAATGCCTAAATGCATGAGGGTTTACTTTTTTGTATATTCCAGCTCTTTTGGCAACCTTCGATAACATTTTAGCAATAGCCCTGTAAGTTAATGGCCTATTAGGATTGTCTGTTTCTGGATTTATCCAGAGGTAAGCTTCATGGTTTGTTTTGAAAGGATGTTTTTCCAGCCAGATCTTTAATGCTGGTGCCGATCCTACTATCCTTACCCTTCTGGCACCAGTTTTTCCTTCCACTCTTAGTAAAGCACCATAATCGTCAAATTCGATATTCTTTATTTGCATTGTAAGGATCTCCCCTATCCTGCAACCTGTTTCATAGATAGCCAAAATAAACGCCTTATCTCTTTCGTTATCCGTGTGCATGGCCAGTCTCATTACTTCCTCTTCTACGAGTATACTCTCAGGCAACCTCTGTTTTTTATCATCTTTTACCTTAATCCAACTTACTTCTTCGGGCAGTGGGTCGTCTTTTTCCAGACCCTTCATCCACTTGAAAAACATCCTTAGAATAAGCTTGAAATCTGCTTTTGTGGATGTGCTCCATTTTTCTTCATTTTCTATCGCTTGTACCAACTTCATTAAATCTTCTTTAGAAGAGCCCCTAATAGGCTTCCAATACAGCTTGCAGATAGTTTTCAAATTAGTGAGGTATTTTAGCTTTCTGCCTAAAGAGTATCCATGAGCGCTTAGATAGTCTATGAGCTTTATTATATCTTCTACGTTCTGCTCTCCTATCTCTCCTCTTACGATATCAGTTCTTAGATGTTGTATGTATCTCTCTACATTATCTTTGCCAATACCGTATATATTCTCTTTCATAGTCCTTGCTTCTCCTTTCATTAAATAAAGGAGAACCAAGAACTGAACTCTTACCCTGATGCGGGGGACGAGATTCGAACTCGCGAAGCGATTCGTCGAGACGCACAATCATTTTTGATTCTGCGTCAATCTAACGCACAGGAGCCTCAGTCCTGCCCCTTTGGCCACTTGGGTACCCCCGCTTGAACTTTTTAGGAAAAAGTTCAATCAAAAACTTTTTCCTATTATAATAGAAAAGATAAAAGTTAAAAATCAATTAATTTGTTGCATCAAAGTATTTTTTTAGGTAATGTAGCTTGGCTTTGCCGATTGAACGGGCTGCTATTGAATCGCTGCTCTCGAGCGCGAAAAGATATTTGGCTGCTGTTGCGCGATTTACATGTAGAAGATCAGCTATTTCCTCGATAGAGAGACCATAGGTTTTTTCAGCGAGAAGCGTAAGAATTTCTTGCTTGAGGTCTTTAATTGCATGTACTGTCATTTTTTTTCACCTTTTTATTGAAGTAATTTTTAAGATATGTCAGCCTTGCTGATTTTAGATGAGAGTTTTCTATTTTATGTGGCTCTTGAGAAGAGAATGCGTTTTGCTTTTCATGCTGTCCTGTTTCTAGATATTCTGATATGTTTGATAATTTTGATACTCTTTGTTGATGTTCGTCTTTGATTTGCTGCGTTATACTTTTTATTTCTTTAATTTCAGTTGCTTTTTTTACTCTAATTACTATAAATGCTAAAAGAATTGCTAATATTAATATTAGCAATATGTAGATCCAATAATTCGCAATGAATATTTCTATTTCTGATTCCGTGACATCGAAGGTTTCTGATGCTATTGCTGTTTTATTGTCATAGTATGCAACAGCATTTACTTTGTATTTACCTGGTTTGATATCATCTGGTAATTTTATAGCTATGATTTTGTATAAGGATGTTTCTATTGCGATTGATTCTGTTACAGATGTAATTAATTCGTCTGTAAGAACGCTCTTCACACTAACCTCTAGCGCAATATCGAATTTTTCTGCTTCGCCCAAGTTGTATATTTCTGAATCTATTTTTACTGCATCACCTGGGAGCACAAGCTTGTTTAATGCTCTTATCTTTAGATCTAATAGTTTCTCTTTTTCAGCTTCGGTAATTATCTTTAGATAAGAAGATATTTTGTGTATAGTTTTTTCTATAATTATAACAATATTGCCTGCATAAAGCCCTTTATCTGCTGTTGCAGGTATTAGGAATTTTATATTAGCATAACCTGTTGAAAATGGCTTTATTTTTACTTCTTTTGTTTCTAATTGTACAAATTCCTTGATATGACCTTCTATTGATATATTTGCTGTAACTTCCTCATTTTTATTATTTATTATCGGTATAAGTATTATCTGGTACTCATTAGGTTTCAAAACAATATCTATTGTATCTATCGGAATTTCTATTGTTCCTGGTATAGTTGTGGTTGTGACGCCACCAAAACCTCCACCACCTCCGCCTGATGGTGGTGATGTAGTTGTAGGCGTTGTGGTGGTTGTTGTCGGTGCGCCTTGGTCACCTATTCCGATAGTATCAAACAGGTCTCTCAGGATGCTTATATATCTCTTTATACCTTCAGCTAGTTGGATCTGGTCAATTACTGTGCGTGAAAAGCCTCTTATTCTAGTAGTTGATTCTTGCATGGTCAGGTAATCTGAAAGGCCTCTGCCTAGCGATAGTAATCGTCCAGCTATTTCATTTATTGATATTGCTTGCTCTGTTGTTCTTGTTATCGAATAGCTTTTTGCTATGCTTTCGTTAATGCCTATTGTCTGGAATAGTTCTCTTGAGTAGGTCTTGAATGTTGATGATATTATGTTTTCAGATATTGAGAAGTATTGAGCTAGGATTCTCTGGAAGGATAGCTGCCTGTTTAGGCTGTCTATCAGTGTTAATGATTGATCTGCCTTGCGTTCAGCAGCATAGGTTTTGTCTAGATCTTCATAGATGCCTATTGTATCTAAAATAGCCCTTGAATAGAGCTTTATTTTTGAAGCAAATATGTTTTCGTTTATTAAGAAGTATTCAGAAAGCAGACGCTGCATTATTGATCTTCTGTCTGGTTGCCCTGAGATTGTTACTGACTGTTGTGCTGTTCTTTCTGCTTCGTAGCTCTTTACTAAATCTTCATTAAGGCCGATGGTATCTAAGATGGTTTTAGAGTATTGTTTTATGGTTGAGAAAGTTGCATTTTCTAGAATTGAGAAATAGTCGGATAAAAGCCTTTGCAGGGATGATTGCCTGCCAGGCTGCTCTGATATAATTATTGCCTGCTGCTCAGTTCTTTGCGCTGCATAGGTCTTTGCAATATCTTCTTCAATGCCCAATGTCTCGAGCAGAACCCTTGCCATGGCTCTTTGGAAATTGACATAATCGCCTAATGAGAAATATTCTGAGAGGAGTCTCTGCAAGGAGGATTGTTTAGATGGAGATTCTGATATAGCTATTGGCTCTTGCGAGGTTCTTTGTGCTGAATAATCTTTTACAAATTCTTCGTTAATGCCTATTGTTTCAAGGACTGTTTTGCTTATGCTTCTAACTTTTGATATATCTTCGTACAGCGTCACTGACTGTATGACGTTTCTTATCAGGGCTCTTAATGAATTTACTAACTCAGACTGGGTTATTGCCTGGGTCATTGCTCTTAGGTTTGAGATTGCTCTGCCTGTGAGGTCTGATATGCTGATTGGCTCTGTTACATTACCTGTATACGATGCATATACACTGAATGTAGTTGAGTTGGTGCCAAACTCGTTGCTAAATGAGTCTGTAAAGTTGACTGTTATATTATGAATGCCGATTGTACTTGGCGCAGTGAAGGTGTAGTTGTATAATCCGGATGAGTCAGTTGATGTTTGTGTTTGTGTCTGCTCTTCTGAGCTAACTGTGTATGAAGGTTCTTGGGAGGCATATTCTCTGGCAGCTACAAAATCTAGATAATTGTAGATTGCACCATTTCCATAATTATATGCTCTTCCTCCTAAGACTATAGGCAGCACATCATAAGATCTAGGACTGTTATAAATTGTAGAACTGGTATATTCTAAAATACCATCACGATAGTAAGTTACTCCAGTAGAACCATTATATTTCATCGTAAATCTATGGTATTGTTGATCATTTGCCTCGCTTGCACCACCGCTATTACCATCATAACTACTGGAATGATACTGATAATCATTTCCATATCCACTAGCATGTACATTTGTTCCTCGTGTAATATAACCAAAGTGTATATTTGTTCCACTAGTTTCGGTATATCCGGTTTGTGTATTTCCTAGAAAAACACCTAAAAAGTTCCATCTTTCATCACTATCGTAGATTGGTTGCTTTTGTCTAGTTTCTATTGTAATTCCTTTAGAAACATTTATTTGATAAGTTGATGATGCATAACTACCACTAGGATAAGAACCATCGCCATTTGAAGAATATCCATAAGTGTCATGGAAACTAGAATCAGTAAACGTTATTGGTGTAGGACTACCGAAGTTTGTCCATTTTCCTAAACCAGAATCAAAATCATCAAAGAAAATAAAGGTTGCTGTTCCGTTGCTTGTGCTGCTTGCATTGTTATTGCCGTAATACATATAAACAGTTGTGTTGGTGTTGTTCTGCAGGAATGGTACTTTGATCCAGAATTTAGATAATGTTCCATTGTTGTTGGTTGTACAGTTTTCTGTCCAGTGAGGGATTAATTGCTCCTGACCGCTTGATGAATTAAGCCATGTGAATCTTGTGTCATTGCAGTCAATCATTAATTTGCCTGCTTCGTATAGTGGCGTGGCATTGACAGAGATATTGATTTGATAATCAGTTAAATTGTCGGCTGTGTTGCTGATATTGATTATCTTTCGATATTGCCAGTTTCCGCCTAATGCACACACATAACCGCTAGGATTAGTTACATTGAGCAAGGTTCCATCCAGCCAGATTGCGATTGAGTTATTAGTGACATTCGTTCCGTTATTCATGTAAGCCAGACCCCATATGCTCATTGGAGCGCTTGGGTTGACTACTGTTGAATTCAGATTTATTGTAACATTTGCGATTAATTCAAATTTGGTGCTTGTCAAGTTTTGATTTATTTCAATAATGTCGAAGAGATTTGATGTATAATTTATTGAGAACCTTATTGTGAAGCCAACTGTTAATGTGTTGTTGAGATTGCCTGCTGTGTCATTGGCGAAGAGATAAAGGGTGTGAGAGCCTTCGCTGGTGTTAAACGTAGCATTTGCACAATTGTTTAAGGTGGTGTTGTCTCCGTTGTCTAGGTTGTACCAGCATGAATCAACACCCATGTTATCACTGACTGTGTAATTCAGCGGTAGTGATGTGTTGTATAAGTAGGTTGTGTTCTGAGGGAGCTGAATCAATATGGATGGCGGGGTTGCATCTAGTGTGAACGTGTCATTGATTGATAAGGCTGCGTAACCTAAGGCAGAGCCGTTGCAGGTTACGTTCCAGTTGTAATTACCTGATTCGGTTATAGTTGAAAAGCTTCTGTTGTATGTGTAGAGATTGTATGTCGCATTAAATGTCATTCCTATTGGTGAGGTCCAGCCATCTGATATATTGAAGGTTACATTGCACCAGATGCCTGTGCCATTAATTGCATTGCCTGTTGAATTGGTGTAGTTGGCGAAGAAATTTACTTGGTCAGCTGGTTTTTTCTTCTGGTTTCCGCCTTCTGGGTCGGTGTCGTCGAAGATGGTTAGGTTGGCGAAGGTTCCTGTGTAGGATTCTTCGGAGCCGATAGTGATCGACACATTAGTAGAATTTATGCACTTAATTAGGACTATTCCTGAGCCACCTGCACCAGCTTGCGTAGCAGAGTTATCATGAGAACCTGCACCACCGCCGCCGGTATTGGCTAACGCATTACCAAACGGGGCATCTCCCCCACCACCATTGCCTCCTGTTCCATCTGTGCCAGTATAAGAACCTCCGCCGCCACCTCCTGAAAACCAGCCTGACTCGCCTACACTGGTTCCAAATATGGTAGAATAGTCTACCCCTACTCCACCATTGCCACCACCAGTATTAGGAACACCATCACTGCCTACTGCTCCTGCTCCGCCGCCTCCACCTGCTGGATACTTTGTTCCTGTTGGACCATGCCCTCCATCATATCCTTGTCTAGGTGGGCCTACTGTTCCTGAACCTGGCTCAGAAGTCCCAAAGGAAGCTCCACCACCACCACCAGAACCTCCGCTCCCTCCGGTCTGGCTTGCATATTGCCCCCCACCTCCACCACCAATAGAAGTCATTGCATCAAATGTACTATTTCCACCCTTTGTTCCACTGACTTGTCCCGTTCCCCCAGTACCACCAATACCAATCGTAACAGTTATATTTGCACTAGTGGTAACAGCATAGCTACCATTATATAGCAAGCCACCTGCTCCTCCTCCCCCGCCAGTAAACCCGCCACCACCTCCACCACCAGCTACAACTAATACCGCTACAGTAGTTATACCGTTAGGTACTGTCCAATTGACTGTTTCTGCTGAGGTATAACTATAGGTGATATTAGAAGGTGTCCAATCAGTCAAGCCTTGAGCATTAGCATTGCCATAATACATATACACAGTTGTGTTGGTGTTGTTAGCTGAGAATGGGACATTTATCCAATAATTAGTCGATGAAGTATTGCACGCAGTTTCATTCCAGTATGAGATATTTATTTCTGTTCCTGATGAAGAATTATACCAAGTAAATCTAACATCGCCGCAATCACTTTTCATTTTGCCTTGTGAAATTAACTGAGTTGTGTTTACCGTTACATTGATTTGATAATTGCTTAGATTGCCTGCTGTGTTTGCTATAGTGATTGGTTTGCGATACTGCCAGCTGGAGTTCCACCAGTTTGAGGTATATCCAGCTGCATAACCGGAGAAGTGATCTGCAACAAGGGTTATATGAGTTCCATTGTCGCTGAATGGAATATCTGTTGCTGACCATGAGTCACAAGTAAATGTTTTGGTGTCGAATTCATTGCATCGGAATACTGCATTAACATTACCATACTTTATTAGGGTTATTTCTGCGCTGCTTATTTCTGCATCTGTGGCTATGACTGGTGTGGCTATAGTGAATGTTGATGGTTGTATGTAGTCGTCGATGAAAATATTAATGTCATTATTAACAACAAGACCATGGAGCTTGACTTTGGCTTTAGGTGTTTCTAGCTCTAGGTCATGCTTTCCTTCTTCAAATTCTTCGATGCTGTTGGTGTTTGTTGCTAATGACTGAATGCCTTCTGGTTTAATTTTTCTTATTTGGCCAATGCTGTTTCCTTCTTTGTTCAGGAGCTTTATTTTGAATTTGCTTTTTATCGTTGTTTCTGTAGTTGTGGTCGGTGTTTCAATTGATGATGTTGTAGCTGTTGTTATAATGGTGGTCTGCTCTGAGGATGTTGTTACTGTAGTGGTTGATGATCCTAGGTTTGTGGTAGTTGTGATGGTTGTTGTCTCGTTAATTGTTGATAGGTTAGCAGCTGATATTCTTTCTTCTATGGTTAATTGATCGTTTAGCTGGGATAAAGAGATTATTGATAATAATGATAAAACTAGGATGAATGCTATATTAAATTTATGTTTTCCTTTCATTGCTTTTCACCGTAGTGCTTTTTCAGATAGTGCAGCTTGGCTTTGCCGATTGAACGGGCTGCTATTGAATCGCTGCTCTCGAGCGCGAAAAGATATTTGGCTGCTGTTGCGCGATTGATTTTTAGAAGATAAGCAATTTCCTCTATGGAGAGGCCGTAGGTACGATTAGCGAGAAGCTTAAGTATCTCTTGAATAATGTTTTTCATTTGAATCGGTCTACTAATCATTAATGCTCATCATTAATGATTATTTCTAGAAGAGCTGTATATATAGGTTTTGGTTTGAAATCTGTAGGAAATTGTAGGTTAACAAATGTTGTTGATATTTTAGAAGATGTGCTATTTATATATCTACTGCTCTATAAATATAGCATATGCTACAAAATTATAGCAGATATAGAGTTTTGCAGGAGTTTTTTGATTTTCCTAGAAAGGGTTTTCAGATGAGGGAGGTTTCCAGAA
>Ga0315277_10002501_pt1 | contig 25607 bp, 32 predicted proteins | sample YL17G05_15_MG_FD_203695 | JGI IMG/M metagenome (GOLD analysis project Ga0315277, IMG submission 203695) | Sediment microbial communities from Yellowstone Lake, YNP, Wyoming, USA - YL17G05_15 | ecosystem: Environmental > Aquatic > Freshwater > Lake > Sediment | place: USA: Wyoming | collected... | reverse complement strand
TTGTCCGCCTTGGGCATGGTTATGCCCTCGATGATCAGCCGTCCGGTCTTGGTGTTGACTTTGGTGACCTTGCCCTCTATGCCCAACACGCCCTCATCCCCCCGCATGACGCGGACCACGTCGCCATGGATGACCAGTGTCGAGCGGCGCCCGTACTGCTTCATCAGCGCCTCGCTCAGGTGAGAGGCGACCATCTTCCGGCGGATGTGCACCGGGGCATTGTACTGCGCCTTGCGCTGCTTCCTTGCTTGCTTGCTCTTCATCTTCGGTCACCTCATACGATCATGGACGCAATGGCGGCGATGCGAGGCCAGCGCTCTGCCGCCTCACGGGCCACCGGCCCTTTGATGTCCGTTCCCTTGGTCTCTCCTTCCTCGGTGGTGATGACCGCGGCATTGTCCTCGAACGCGACCATCGTGCCATCCGGGCGTCGGAAAGGTCTTCTCTGCCTGACGATTATGGCGCGAACCACTTGCCTGCGCATCTCCGGAGTACCCTTCTTCACGGAGGCGACGATGATGTCGCCCACCGCGGCCGAAGGCTGTCTCCGGGTGACACCATGGTATCCCGGCACGGCGATGACGCTGATGGTCTTGGCCCCGCTGTTGTCTATGACATCCAGCATGGTGCCGGTCATGATGCCGCGGGTCTGATTGCCTGCGATGCCCTTCATGATGTTCACCTCTTCTCGATTATGACGAAGGAGACCGTCTTGCTCAGCGGGCGGCATTCCGCCAATCTCACTGCGTCGCCCACCTTCACTCCCAGGCAGGGGGGGCAGTGCGCCGAGTATCGGCTGGTCTTCTTCACGTAACGCTCGTACTTGGAGTCGTAGTTCAGGTAATTGCGCTCCACCACGGCGGTGTTCTTCATCTTGTCCGAGACGACGACGCCGTCGATCATCTGACCGCGCACGGACAGCTTGCCATGGAATGGGCAGTGCATGTCGGTGCAGGCGGTCTGGGGAGCCTTGACGTCGATTCCGATGTCCTTGACCTCGCTCTTCATTGGATCACCTTATCTTCTTGATTCGGTCCTCTGGTCGGTGCTGAATCTCAGAGCCTTGGACCGCGATCTTCTCGCCCTCGTATGTGAAACGGAATTCGTTCCCCGGTTTGGGGACGGTGACCTCTCGGCCGGCCGTGTCGATCTGGAACGTGTTCTTGGTCTCGCCTACCACTATCCCTCGTATCTCCAGATACGCAGGGTGGCGGGATGAGGATACCTCAACCTCCAGGCCGACGAACTCTTTCCTCATGAACTCACTCTTCTTCATTTCCTCATCATCTGACTTCGGTCTTGAAGCCCATCTCTTCCAGGGCCTGCTGCACTTTCTTCTTGTGTTCGCCCTGGAGTTCGATCTTGCCATCCTTCGCGGTGCCGCCGGCAGCGCACTTGGTCTTCAGCTTGCGCGCCAGGTCGTCGATGTCGATGTCGTTGGAATCGATACCATCGACGATCGTCACCACCTTCCCGTAGCGCCGGCTGTCGGTGCTGATCTTCACGGTCTGCTGCTCGCGGGCGATCTCCTCGCACATGCACAGCTCTTTTGGCAGTCCACATACGGAGCAAATCTCAGCCATTACTTCTCTTCCTCCCTCTGGACGGTCAAGATCCGGGCAATGTTCGTTCTCAAAGCGCGAATCCTACCCGGGTTGGCGGGCGCACCGCCCATCGCCGCCGTTCCTCTCTCGTGCATCAGTTCGGCGCGGAGCTCGCTCAGTTTCGCTTGGCGACCTTCCACGTTCATCGTCCTGATCTCCTTGGTCCTGAGAAGCGCCATCAGTTCGCACCTTCCTTTTGCTCTTGATCCTGGGGCGTTTCCTTCTGCTCGGAGCTCGGCTGGGCCGGTTGGTCTCCTTCCGCAGGCGCATCCTCCGCCTTGGAGGGTTCCGTGACCACGATGGCCTCCTCCTTGGCGAAGATGCGGTCGGCCATCTCGGGCATGAGCTTGGCCGCGTCCTCCAGCGAAATGATATCCACTTCGTCCGGCAGGTGGGCGTCAGGTGCCATGATCTCCACTTTGACCCCAATGACACCGGGCTTCAGCTTGGCCACGGCGAATCCATTGCGGATGAACTTCAGCTTCGGCTCGCCACAGAACTTGATGTAGCCTTCTTTGAACTTCTCCGTGCGGTGGCGTTCGCCGGTCAGCTTGCCGGCGATGACCACGTGGCAACCCCTGGCCCCAGAGTCCATGACCCGGCGCACAGTGCTGTGCCCCGCCCGTCGGAAATGCCAGCCGCGCTCGAGCGCGAAAGCCAGCTTCTCCGCCATGATCTGGGCATTGAGATTGGGGTTGTCGACCTCCTGCACTTCCACCTGGGGGTTGTCGAACTTGAAGTCCTTTTCGATGGCGTTGGTGAGCGATTTGATCGCGGCGCCCTTGCGTCCGATGACTATGCCCGGTCGCTCGACTATGAGCGTGACCCTTGTGCCCATGGGCGTGCGTTGCACTTCGACCCCACCGAAACCGGCGCGGTCCACCGCCTTCATCAGGTATTCCTTCAGCAACACCCGGCGGATGTTCTCGGTGACGAATTTCCTTTCATTGGCCATTTCACTTCACCTCTTCCAGTATGACCTCGATGTTCACGGTTTGCTGGTTCCACTGGGTGCTGCGGCCGTAAGCCCTTGGCATCTGTCCGGGGATGGTCCGGCCTAGATGCGCAGCGACCACCCTCAGGCGCATGTTGTCCGCGTCCAGGCCTTTGTACTCGGCGTTGGCGCGGGCGCTCTCCAGGACCTGCCGGATGGCCTTGGCGGCTTTCTGGGGGAACCTGCCCGGGCCGACCCCGCGCTTGTGCGCCACGCCCATCTTGAATCGAAGGGTGGGGACCGGCCTCTTCAGGGCCTCGACCTCCTCCAGCATGGTGATGGCCACGGCCACGTTCTTTCCCCGCAGCATGCGGCAAATCTCCCTCGAGAACTTGGGAGAGATGGGAAGCTCCTTGCCGATGGCTCGTGCGGTGGTATCCGGGTCCGTTTGTTGAGTGTATCCAGCCATTTTCTCACCTCACTTCAGCGGCAGGAACTTGGACGATCTGGTCGCACCGACGCCCGGTCCGCTATGCCTCACGGACTTGCGGGTCATGGCGAACTCGCCCAGGTAGTGCCCGATCATCTCCGGTTTGATCTCGATCTCCTTGAACTCTTTTCCGTTATGCACAGCCACCTTCTTGCCCACGAAATTGGGCATGATGGGGATGTCGCGGCGATGCGTCCGTACAACGTCGATCTCGCCGGACACTATCTTGTCGAAGGTGACCTTCTGCTCCTCGTTCAATCCGCGGGTGAAAGTGCGGCGGACGCGCGAGGGCATGAGACCCAAGACATCGTCGAATGGCATCTCCAAGAGCTCCTCCATGGTGAAGCCGCGGTAGGTGAACTCCTTCCTGCGGCGGCCCTGGAACGCTCCCTTCTTCTTTCTCTGCTTCCTGCGGGAGGACTTCGTGCCCGCCAGCGGTTTCTCCTCTGCCATCGTGATCACTTCTCCTTTTTCTTCTTCTGGGGGGAAAGCCTGCCCACCTTCCTTCCAGGGGGAGCGTTGCGGCCGACCGTGCTCGGTTTGCCAACATGTGGATGAGAGCCGCCACCGTGCGGGTGGTTGACCGGGTTCATGGCCACTCCCTTCACCTTGAAGTACGCTTTGCTTCTCGAACTGTATGCATGGAACTTGTTGCCCGCCTTACCGAACGGTTTCTCCGTGTGGCCGCCACCGGCTACGGTGCCGATGGAGGCGCGACAACGAGGGTCGAAGGTCTTGAACATTCCCGAGGGCATGAGCATCACGACCTTGTCACCCCGGGAGACGACCGTGGCCGAGGACCCAGAGGTGCGCACGTAGCGCCCGCCGTCCCCTGGCCTGGCCTCTATGTTGTGCACCAACGTGCCTTCTGGGAGCGCCGCCAAGGGCAGCACGTTGCCAGCGGTGAAGGGTACGTTCGGTCCCGTGAGGACCTCTTGCCCCACCATCATTCCTTCGGCGGCCAGCATCAATTGGGTCTTGCCGTTGAATTCCACCTCGGCTATGGGTCCGAGCCTTCCTGGAGCGTGCACGATATCCGTCACGCGACCGGTCAGGCTCGCGCCCTCCGGGTGCCTGGCCTTTCCCAAATGCCTGTGGCTGGGTGACCGGTAGACCGATCCTCCGCATCCCCTTCTCTGCTGTCTGAGATGTTTTCCCATTCATCTCACCTCAGAATACTCCGATCCTCATGCCGACGTCCTCGGCCGAGTAACCTTCCGCGAGCTTGATGATCGCGTGCTTTCCTTCCTTGCCGATCTTGACCCACACCTTGGCCACCTTGACCTCGAACTGCTTCTCGAAGGCGGCCTTGACGTCTGCCTTCGTGGCGTTCTTCTTGACAATGAACTCCAGTTTGTTGCCGTCCTTGAAGTCCTGGGTGGGCGTGCCGGTCATGTGGTTCATGGTCTTCTCGGTCACGTACGGGTGCAACAGGACATCTTCTAGCTTCACCATTCTCACCACTCCCCTATCTTCTTCAGGGCGGCCTCGGAGAACACGGCCAGCCGACCGGCCGCCCCTCCCGGGGCCAGCAACCCCGCGTTCAGCTGTTCTGGGGAAACGATTTCCACGCCGGCCAGGTTGGAGGCGCTCTTGAAGATTGGCGCCGTCCGGTCCGCGACCACGATGAGCAGACCGCGAGCTTGCTTGAAGCGGCGGCCTCGCATCTTGCCCTTCCCCGGGCGGACCCTCTTGGAGTCCTTGGCCCTTTCCACGTCAGAATCGAGCCCGACGCTCTGCAAGGCCTCGAGAACATCCGCCGTGCTCCCCAGCTTCTCCACGGAATCCTCGAAGATGACCGGAAGGGTCACCTCCGCATTGAACTGGTGCCCGCGTCCCTTGACCATCTCCACGTTCGCCATGGTGGCGAGGGCGGAGAATCGGGCCAAGATACGCTCCTTGCGGTTCACTTTCATTTCCCAGGAGCGATCCACCTTCGGGGGGAACGCGCGCCTGCCACCGACATTGTTCGGCGACTCGGCGGCCTTCGCTCCCTGTGACAAGCGCTGCACTCTGGCCACACCTCGGCCCTTGCCCCAGGTGGATACCGCATGCCTCGCGCCGGCCTTGAGCATCGATCCATAGGGCTGGCGGTGGTTGGACTCCTCGGCCACGACCGCCTTCTTGATCACGTCCGGTCTGTAGGCCGTGGCGAAAACGGTCGGCAGGTGGGTCGTGCGCACGACCTCGCCCTTCACCGAATAGACATTGACCTGTCCTTTCTTCGCAGCCATTCTCAGGCCCCCTGCTTGGACTCAGTGGATATATAGGCCACCACTGGAGCCTCTTTCAGAACGGTGCCGCTCGTGCGCACCGGATCTCTCAATCTGACCAGGCGCTTGGTCGGGCCCGGTACCGAGCCGTGCAGGAGAAGATAGCCGTTGACGACCTGCCCGTAGTGCAGGAATCCTCCCTTGGGGGTCACTTCCTCTCCCTTCTCTCCCACCTTTATGACGCGTTTGTTCATCTCCGTTCTCTGGTGGTAGCCCATCTGTCCCGCCTGGGGCACGGTCGGCCTCACGTAACCAGGGCGCTTGGGCGCCAGGGTGCCAACCATGCGGCGATGTTTGCTGTTCTTGTGCGACAGGAGCTTCAGACCCCAGCGCTTGATCGCTCCCTGGAAGCCCTTGCCCTTGGTGACGGCGGCGACGTCGATCATCGCTCCGTCCTTAGTGAAATCTGTGACTTGTATCTCCTTGCCCAGGATGCCCTTGGCATAGTCCATGCGTTGGTCCATCGTGCCTCCGCCGATCCTCAGCTCCATCAGCTCCGGCTTCTTCTTGGGCACGCCCTTGACCAGCTTGGGTTGCGTATAGGCCAGGACGCGAATGTCCTCGATATCCACGCCCTTCAGCTTCTCCCAGGCTTGTTCCGCATCCACCTTCTTGGGGAGGGGCAGCAGCCTGGCCAGGGGGGCATCGAATTGGTTCGCCCAGACCTCGCCCGCGGTCCTCAGGCCGTAGCGGGTGTTCTCATAGATGCGGACGGCCGCGATCCTCATGGGCGGCACTTCTAGAACGGTCACAGGCACACGGACCTCTTGCCCCGCGGTGTTGCTGTGAGGGCGGAAGTCCGTAATGAAGGCGTGCGTCATGCCCGCCTTGTATCCGGCGAACCCCTGTATCTTCGGTCCCTCGTTGATCTCGGGCCAGGCATCGAGTCTCGGGGTCTGCCGCTTCGCTCGCTTCCTAGGCGAATACGCCATCGATCCTTTCCTTGGACGTCTTTTGTTTGACATGGTTCCCCCTCTCACTTCTGCGAGAGAGTACACTCTCGTTTGCTAACGCTCGCCTCAAAGAGTGTCCTTTGTGAACCTTCGACCGTGACGCCGTTCCCGCCTGCCAGAATGGTTGGCTGACGGTACAGGGTTGCTGTCGCATTGCCCATGGTGTCTGGTCGAACGTCCTCAGCGCGTTGAGCAAAGTCGCATAAGGGTAGCTATATATAAGTTAATCGGTGAGAGGGGGAAGGCTAACTCGTCACCCCTGGCATAGGCGGGCGGTGATGTCCGCGCCGACCTAGAGCTTTCCTTCCTTCGCCTTCTTCTGTGCTCGCTTGCCCCTTTCCTTGGAGGTGAATCCGGTCGCTTGCACCAGGAAGGCGTTCCAACGCTTGATGGTCTCGAGCTGGATGTCCGCAGGAGCGCTCTTGTTCATCTCTGCCGAAACGTCGATCCGCGTCTTGTCCAGCAGCTTCACTTCCACCTTGGTGATCGCCCCGAAGGAGCTGACCATTCCTCCGTCCTTCTCCTCCACCCTGTCGAAGCATTGGGACATGATCGTCCTGAGTCCCTCGCCTTCCAGCATGGCGGACTGACCCTTGCGCAGATCGTATTCCATAGTTCTCCCTCGATGGAATCTCTATTTTGCTAGATAAATCAGACGAGCGGCAGCTCGTTCTCCAAGTAGCGCTCGATGTCGACGGAGGTCATCATGGCATCCTGCGTCCTCAGCTGCGCCTCCCACTCCTTGCGACAGGCGCAATCCAAACCGTCGAACTCCTTCAGGTCCTGGCTGAAGGCGAAGCGCTTGACCGCCTGCAGCACCTCTTGGTCACAATGCTCGCAGTTGTGCACCCCTCTGGAGGTTCCAGCTCCACTGGGCGAAGAGAACACCCTCACCTCTGTCGATCGCTTGGCTTCTTTGAGGACCTCCACCAAAGACCAGAGCCAAGGCGGACGATAGTTGCCCTTTTTCCACAGGCGTTCCACTTCCGTCCCCGCTTGCACGTTGACCGGGTTCACGGAGATGGTCTGCGAATGCTGCGAAGAGAACTTGGCGGAGGCGATGGTGTCGAGCATCCCCTGTCGCTCGCTCATGAACGGCGGTTTGAGGAGCAGGTAGGTGCGCACCCGCATTCCCTGGTCGCGAATGGCTTGAGCCGCTTGGACGTAGTCAGAAACTAGGAACCCCTTGCGCACGCATTTGCGAAGCACATCGTCGTTCGAGCTCTCTAGGCCCAGAGCGATTTCCACCTTCTCCTTCGGAAGGGAGTCAAGAACCTCTGGGACGACGAACTCCGGTCGGCTCTCGAAGAGGATGCGCTTTGCAGGCGCGAAGGCCGAGATTATTTGGTCTCTCGCGTCAAGCGGTATCTCCTTGGGGTCGAGGAAGCTGCCGGAGGTGTAGATCTTGACCATCTCCTCTCCCTGATACTCTCCCACGGTGTTCTGGAGCTGTTCAAGGATGTTCTCCGTCCCGATCCCTTCTCGGCTGGCCAGATTGTATCCGCACATGAGGCATCCGCGTTTCTTCGACCACCAGCAGCCGCTGGTGCGCAGGATGAGCACCATGGCCCTCGTTCTCTGACCGTCGATGACATCGTCTTCTTTCCAGAGCGCCTCTGGCATCGCGGTCCTATCGGTCTCTTCAAGCGAGCGGTCCTGCTTCACGGCTTTTCGTAGAAGCCCATGACCTATTTGAACCGTCCTGTCTTCGCTCGGTCGAGTATTGTCCGACGGCCCTTCCAGCAAATCTTTAAGTCCTCTCTCAGGAATCGCTCGCCGGGTCGGCACTATGGGTAGGAGGATCGTCGTGGTGGGGTCGGGGGCGGCGGGTATGACCGCAGCATCGACCGCACGGGAACAGGATCACGAAGCGAGCATCACAGTAATCACCGAGGACAAGCACGTGGCCTACTCGCCCTGTGCCATACCGTACGTCATCGAGGGATCGATCCCCGACTTCCGGTCGATCGTCATGCATACCCCGGAGTTCTATGAGCAGGAACGTGGCATCAAGATCAAGACCGCGACCAAGGTCATCGCGGTCGACATGGATTCGAAGAAGCTCCGTACCTCGGTCGGAGAAGAGCTCCCATATGATTCACTGGTCCTCTGCCCTGGGGGCATCGTCTTCGTTCCTCCCGTGGAGGGGGCGAAGCTGCCTGGTGTGTTCACCGTTCACAACTTGGCCGATGGAGAGGCGATACAGAACGCCCTGAAGCGGGTTCAGAGCGTGGTGGTGGCAGGAGCGGGAGTGATCGGCCTGGAGATGGCCGTGGCGATCAACAGACTGGGAAAGAAGGTCACGGTGGTGGAGATGTTCCCCCAGGTCGTACCCCGGTTGCTGGACCCGGACATGGCCGTTCTCGTGCAGCACCACTGTGAGAAGAAGGGGATCGAGATCGCATTGTCCGCACCAATGGCCGCCATCAGAGGCAAGGATAAGGTGGAGGGGGTCGTCGCCGCCGGCAAAGAGACAGAGTGCCAGATGGTGATCATGGCGACCGGCGTGCGAGCGAACCTAGAGCTCCCGAGCATGATGGGACTGGACATCGGCGCTTTGGGAGCGGTGCGGGTGAGCGCCACCCTTCAACCCTACCGCAAGAACCGTCTGGTGAAGGATGTGTATCTGGCCGGGGATGTGATCATGTGCGAGAACGCCGTGACGCCTGGACCGACCATGAACCAGCTGGGGACCGCAGCTGTCCGGCAGGGGCGCGTGGCCGGCATCAACGCCGCGAGCGGCTGCGCGAGCTATCCACCGGTAGTTGCTCCCTGGGTGAGCTGCCTGGGCGAAATGCAGGTGGCTGGGACGGGGTTGTCCCAGAGCTTGGCGGAGTACTATGGCCTCAAGCTTGTCGAGGGAAGGGTGACCGGGCTCACCAGGGCCCGGTACTACCCGGGCGGCAAGAGCATCACGGTCAAGATGCTCGCTGACCAGGAGACTCGCAAGATAGTGGGCGCACAGATCGTCGGTGGCGAGGAGGTAACGGGCCGCATCGATTGGCTGACGGCCGCCGTCCTGAAGGGCGTGAGCGCGGACGAGTTCGTGGCCAGCTTCGAGAGTGCCTATTGCCCACCGACGTCCATGGTCAAGGACGTCGTGAACCTTGCGGCCGAGGCATTGCAGAGGGCTTTGAACGGTTGAGTGGCCCAAGCCGTCATCTCATGATCCATCCAGGTCCAGTACTATTCTCAGGGCGTCAGGCCTCGATTCCTTCTGACGAACTGCATTCTCGTCCATCGAACGGTCAGGAAAGGCGAATCTCCCAAATGGGGGTTTGGGGAGGGGGCAGGGAGCTGCCCCTCCCCGGCGGTGCGCAGGTTGCAGAACCGGGCGCATCGCCTGTTCTTCCCCAAGACGCCTCAGGCGTCGAAGTAAAGGAAGAACTCGTATGGATGAGGCCTCAGTCGGATGGCATCGTTCTCCTTGTGCCTCTTGTAGTCGATCCAGGTCTGGATGAGGTTCTCGGTGAACACGCCGCCCTGGAGAAGGAAGTCGTGGTCCGATTCCAGGGCTTCCAGGGACTTGTCTAGGCTGTCCGGCACCTGCTTGATCTTCGCCGCCTCCTCCTTGGAGAGCTCGAACAGGTCCATGTCGTGCGGCTCTCCCGGGTGGATCTTCTTCTTGATGCCGTCCAGGCCGGCCATGAGCATGGCCGCGAAAGCCAAGTAAGGGTTGCAGGTGGCATCTGGCGGTCGGTACTCGATCCTCTTGGATTTGGAGCTGGTGCTGTAGACCGGGATGCGGATGGCCGCGGAGCGGTTGCGCTTCGAGTAGACGAGGTTCACAGGCGCCTCATAGCCGGGCACGAGCCGGCGGTAGGAATTGGTGGAGGGTGAGGTCAACGCCAGCAAGGCGGGCGAGTGCTCCAGCAACCCTCCAATGTAGTACATGGCGGCCTCGCTGAGCAGAGCATACCCCTCCTCATCGAAGAAGACGTTCTTGCCACTCTTCCCCAGGCTCTGGTGCACGTGCATGCCCGTGCCGTTGTCGCCGTACAAGGGTTTGGGCATGAACGTGATGGTCTTGCCGTTCTCCTTGGCCACGTTCTTGAGTATGTATTTGTAGAGCATCACCTGGTCTGCCATTCTGGTCAGGGTCTGGAAGCGCATGCCAATCTCGCCCTGTCCAGCCGTTGCGACCTCGTGGTGGTGCACTTCGCAATCGATGCCCGCATCCATGAGCCTCATGACGCACTCGGAACGGAAATCCTGCAGAGTGTCCACAGGAGGTGCAGGGAAGTACCCTTCCTTGTTGCGTGGGCGGTGACCTAGGTTGGCACCAGAGCCGTTGTCCGACGTGCGCCCTGAGTTCCAAATGCCCTCTTCTGAATCTATGTAGTAGTAGCCATAGTGCTGGTTCTGATCGAATCGAACGGAGTCGAAGACGAAGAACTCCAGCTCAGGCCCGAAATTGGCGACGTCCGCTATGCCAGTGGACATAAGGTATGCTTCCGCCTTCTGGGCGATGAGTCTCGGGTCGCGTTCGAATCTCTCCCTGGTAACCGGGTCCGCGACGTCGCAGACCAGAGACAATGTAGGGACCTTGTAGATCGGGTCAATGATGGCTGTGCTCACATCCGGCATCAGCAGCATGTCGCTTTCGTTAATCTGGGCAAAACCGCGGATGCTCGATCCATCGAACCCGTGGCCATCAGTGAACTTCTCCACGTCCAGCTTGCATGCTGGTATGGATACGTGCTGCATTGTACCGGGAAGGTCCATGAATTTGAAATCCACCATCTTGACCTTTCCGCTGGCGCACATGTCGATCGCCGCAGCGATCGGATTGCTTTCCTTTTTCGACCGTTTCCTCGAGAGGTCGGTAGTCTTCAACATTTCACCGTTCGTGGTCGCCATTGGTCTCATCTCCCTGCTACTAGGTTTCTGAGGATCCTTATCCGGGCATAGTTCCGGATCTGAGGGCGTTCCCCCTACGAATGTGGTCTATAGACAAATGAATAATTAAAGCTTTGCAGACGCATCAATCAGCTTGTTATTATGATATACATTAGACATATGTATAACAGGAATCATAATAGTCCGAACGCCATAGCTCCTCCAAAATATCCAGATGGTCCAGAGCGGACGACCTTAGGAATCTGGCTCTGAATATTCCTAAGGGAATCGCCTAGCAAGGGATACGATCGGAATCCTCTCGATTCGAGCGAAGCCCGATCGGATGACGGGTGAGAAATCGTCGGCGGCACTCGAGAAGAAGATGCTTCCCAATCGGTAACCGAGTTCAGGACGGGCGAACATCTCGTCCGCACTTCGATCATACGGCGATGACCTCCTTGGGCGAAAAAGAAACTTGAAATATGCTCCGTCGCATCCCTCCCCGATCACCATGGACCCTGAGGCGCGGTACGAGCTGGTGGCGAGGAATGCGGAAGAGATCGTGACCCCCGAGGAGCTGCAAGCGCTCCTCCTGGCCATTCCCTCACCCCGCGGCTATATCGGCTTCGAGCCTTCCGGCCTGGTACATGCCGGCTGGATGATCTGCGCGCGCAAGATCAACGATTTCATGGAAGCAGGATTCCACATGACCATCTTCTTCGCCGACTGGCACGCCTACATCAACGACAAGTTCGGCGGCGACATAGAGAAGATAAGGGCATGCGCGCGATACATGGAGGATTGCTTCGAGGCCCTCGGAGTCCCCCGAGACAAGGTCAAGTTCGAATACGCCTCCGTCCTCATGGACTCCATTGACTACTGGGAGAAGGTCATCAACATCGGCAAGGCATCCAGTCTGATGCGGGTCAAGAGGGCAATGACCATCATGGGGCGAACGGAGGATGAGGCGGAGGTCGATTCCTCAAAGGTGCTCTATCCACTGATGCAAGCGGCGGATATATTCGCCATGGACCTGGACGTGGCCTATTCGGGCATGGACCAAAGGCGCGCGCACATGCTGGCTCGGGACGCGGCTGACAGACTGAAATGGAAGAAGCCCATCGCGTTGCACACTCCCCTTCTGCCGGGGCTCAAGGGCGGCAACCGCATGGACCCGACGGCCTCCAAGATGTCCAAGAGCGACCCCGATTCGGGAGTGCTCATTCACGACAGTCCAGAGGAAATCAAGCGCAAGATATCCAAGGCCTTCTGTCCGCCTGAGGCGGAGGGGAATCCGGTCTTGGACATGGCCAAGATGGTGGTGTTCCCCCGCATTCCAACGCTGATGATCGAGAGATCGGCGAAGTTCGGTGGTCCGCTGGAGTTCAAGAGCTACGCCGATCTGGAAGAGACCTACAGGGCGGGGAAACTGCATCCCATGGACCTGAAGAACGGCGTCGGTCAGGCGATGACCGGTATATTGGAACCGGTCCGAACTTATTTCCAGCAGCATCCCCAGAATCTAGAGGCCCTGCGGGAGATCATGCAGAAGTAGGGGATGATTTCGACCTGGGTGAAAGCCAGCGGAGTCCTATCCGCTCGTCAAGAACGGCTACTTCCCAGCGCGTCGCAAGAAGTCCAATGAGCGCGACATGCAGATGTTCAGTATGGCTTCCACGTCGCCGATGCCCACCAATCCGGCAGCACCACCATGGCCGCCTCCGTCGTTGGAGGTCTCCGCGCCCACGTCCTCCAGCAGCTTGCCCAAGTGCAGCCCCATGCGCACCACATCCTGCCTGGCCCGGGCCGAGACTCGGAACTCCTCTCCTCTCTGAGATCCGACGAAGGCGATGTCCGCGCCCAGGGAGAGCATGGACTTGCACACCGAGCTCTCGAAGGCCGAGCCGTGCGATGTCACCACCAGATGTTCGCCGAGCCTCTCGAACCGAAGCCTCTGCGCTCCCTTCAGCTGCGATATCCTCTCCGAGATGTCCTGTTCCATGTCCGTGAGCGAGAATACCTCATCCATTTCGATGCCTTGCACTTCCAGTATCTCACCGAAGGTCTTGAGGAGCGCAGGGGTGGCGTACTTGAAATGTCCACTGTCCGTCAGCATGCCGGCCAACAGCGCCAGGGCGACGTTCCGGCTCAGCTTCACCTTGCCTGCATTGAGCAACTCGTACACCACTTCGGCGCAGCTTCGCTTACTGTCATCGCAGTAGTAGGTGCTCCCTTCCCACCGGTCGGAGCGAGCGTGGTGATCGATGACGATGCATTTCTGTGGTGGAGTCAAAGGCAGCAGCTGGTCTGGAGAGGAGGTGTCTAAGACCAACACCTTATCGAATTGCTCGGGGTCCGCGCTCGCCAGGACCTCGAAATCAAGCTTATCCGCAATGACCTTGGAGATGCGGTCCATGCCGCCCGGCGTGACCACGGTCACTTCGGGAAAGCTTCCGAAGATCGCGTAGGCGCAGCCGAGCGCATCCGGGTCGGCATTGCCATGCACCAGGACCAGTATCGATCCGTTCCTGAGCTCCTCGGCGATGGCCCGCAGCATGAAAGCTGGCAAGGTTGAGATCGATATAAGCTAGTTTCGTCGCTCCCGCCTAGAAGCAGGAGAATTGTGAACGAAAAGGGGTTTCAGTTCTCGTCGATGGGGGCCGGGGCTGCCCCGCTGCCCAAGGCCTTGGAGAGCTGGTCCTGCATCACCTGGTACTTCTCTCGCAGGGATTTCTCCTGCCGGTCCAGGGTCTTGATGCGTATCTCGAGCGTCTCCTTGTCCTCCTCCACTTCCTTGAGGACGGAGGTCTTGTCGCTCGCTTTTATCAGCAGAGAGCCTACGGACTTGTAGATGATGACCTTGTCCGGCGACTTTCCTAGCTCTTCCACGGTCATCTGCGCCTCGCGCAGCTGCGCCTCCAGCCTGAACTTCTGCGAGAGCACGGATTGCAGCTGCTGCTGAAGCTGCTGGAATTGGGCTATCTGGTTCTGCAACTTGGGGGAAATCTCGTTCATCTCACGCACCTGCCAGTTTGTTGACCTGTTCTGCCACCATGATCCATCTGAGATATGAGTTCAATGCCGCCCTCAGAGCGGATAGGTCGCTCGCCTCCACCCGCAATACCAGGTCGCCGTTCTCCAATGAAGCGCGAACCCGGGTGCGAGGTATATCTCGCCCTGCCTCGGGCGCAAGCGCGCCGAAGACCACGGCGGCGTCGGGCGTCGCCAGTCTGAGGGTGGCGGCGGGCATAGGCTCACTTGCCCTTGATGACCTTCTTGACGTTCGGCCGTTCCTTGTAGAAGATCTTGGACCCGCAGTTCTCGCACTGCATGCCGACCTGGTTCACGTTCGAACGGATCGGCTTGTTGCAGCAACCGCACTTGTACATCTACTGCTCCTCCGCGACCTTCTCCTCTGTCTCCGACTCTTCCCTTTCGGCCACGCGCTTGCTCAGGGGTGAGTAGCAGCCCGCTGCGAACTTGGCGTCGCAGTGGCGGCACTCCCAAATGCCGGAAGCTATGCGTTTAACGCTCTTATGGTGGCAGGTCGGGCACTCGTACTTGGTGCGCTCCGCCTTTTCAATGTCCCGAGTGAGCTTCCTCACCACCACGCCGTAGCGCGCTCCAAACCTACCGGCGCTCCCGGCCTTGACTGTTCCCTTTGCCATCGATCATCACCCTAACATGTCCCGGAGATCTTTGCCGAGCCTCTGCGAGGTCTCGATCATTTTGCGAATCTGGTCCCAGGTCAACGCTCCGGTCAGACCCTTCTGCATCGCCCTCAGGTCACCGTTCTCATCGGTGGTCACCGTCAGGCGAGCTGCTGCGACCTTTTCTTCGTCGAGAGTCGGGTCGACCAATATAGAGTTTTCTATCTGTGCGGCCGTCACGCTGATAGGCAAGTGACGGATGGGGAGCGGATAGTCCTCACCCTTCCCAGCCGCCTTGGCCGGGACGATGGTGGAGCTGAGCGCCGCCACCGCACCCAGGAACGCGGCATCGAAGAGATTGCCGTCATAGTCGAGCACATAGATGTCCGTGAATAGTATCCAGACCTCCTTACCCGGTTCGATGCACAGCTTTTCCAGGTCGATCATCTGGCTCTCGCGGATGCCGCGGTCGCACACCCTGGCGAGTTCGACCGAGTCCTCGTCCGGCGGGCCGGACTCGAAGGTCGGCGATGCAAGGGGAATGAGCTCAGCGTTGGTGGTGAGCACTCCCTTGTCCGGAGTATCGGCGAACGGCTGACCCACGGTCATCTTCACACCCACGAGCACGTCCGTGTTGCCCAGCTTCACCCGGGCAGAGCCTTCGGCGTTCTCGGCGAAGTTGATCTGTATGCTTATAGGTCTGAATTCGTCCCAGGCCCTTCCGTCCACGCGCTTTCCGGTTGCCAGCAGCTTGTGGATATGGTCTCTCTTTATCTCTGACATGACTGAGCGGCTCATCTTCATCCCTCCGTTCTCTGCGCCGTCTGAGGCTCATCTTCCGATTCCTCGCTGCCGCCTTCCACCGCATACCTACGGGCCAATGCGTCCCTTTGCAGAGCGTAGATCTTGTGCATAGCACCCGTACCTAGCTCAACGGCCAGGTCGAACTCCGCTCTGGTCAGATGGCCATCCATCTGCAAGAGGAGCACTTCACCGGTGCGGGGGATCATGGCCATTGGCAGGTCCGCCTGACCGAAGTTGTCCTCTTCCTTCTGCAGGTCCAGGACGACCTGGTCGTTGACCTTGCCCACGGCCACCGAGGGCACGAGGTCCTTCATCGGTATGCCCGCATCGGCCAATGCCACCGAGGCTGCTGTGAGCCCAGCGCACCGCGTGCCTGCGTTCGCCTGCAGCACCTCGATGTAGACATCGATCGAGGTCCGGGGGAAGTTCTCTGTGAACACTACGTACTCGAGCGCCTCGGAGATGATCTTGGAGATCTCCACCGACCGGCGGTCCGGACCGGGCCGCTTGCGATCCTCCACCGAGAACGAGATCATATTGTACTTGCACTGCACGATGGCCTTTGAAGGGTCTTGCATATGCCTTGGATGGCACTCCCTCGGTCCGTAGACCGCCGCCAGTACCTTGTTCTTTCCGAACTCTACGTAGGCCGAGCCGTCGGCGCGCTTGAGCACACCCGCCTCGATCTTTATCTGACGGAGCTCGTCCGCCTTCCTTCCATCCATCCTTATGCCGTTGTCATCGATCAGTTTGACGTTGCTGTTTCCACCCATGTGATCACCCTATCATCCTGAACTGGCGCCTTCCTGCTTGGTGACCGACTCCAGGTATTCCTTCACCCGTTCGGTCAGGTGCAGCATTTGCGCGTTCTCCTCTATCATCTTTATGGCCCGGATAGCGAACAAGATGCTCTCTATTTCGCCATCGAACCATATGCGTCCGTTCTGTCCCACGAAAATCCTCGTGTTGGTCATTCCCTTGATCAGCTGGACCATGGAGCCGCCCTTGCCTATCACCCGTGGCACCTTACTATAGGATATTTCCATGACCTGCCCACCCTGGAGCTTGCGTAGCCCCTGCTCCTTCATCGTCACCTGCACCCGCATGGTCTCGTCCACCATCAGGATCTTGGCCAGAAGCGTGTCGCCCACGTTCATGAAGCGGGCGGTGTCCCCGAAGTCCACTCGCCAGGGGACCTCGTTGACGTGCAAGGGGGCTGGGTAGGGGGAGTTGATGTCGATGAGCCAGTTGGAGGGGCCGATGTCGATGACCTTGCCGATCACCGTGTCGCCCGGGCTCGGTATGTACCTCCCGCCCAGCGGAATGACATTCACGAAGTTCGATTTGACGCTCTTGATCCCCAGCAAGGCGGCGTACACCTTTCCATCCTGGACGTAGGTGCCGCTGCCGGCCTTCAGTTTGCCGGAGTCGAGCAGGTCGCCGGGGATGACTATCTCCCTCGACGGATGTTCGTTCTCTCTATTCATGTATCTCACTCTCTCTTATTCCTGTATCACACAAGGAAATGCATCTCGGTATCATTCTATCTCGGAGAGCGCTCACTTGAGCTGCTTGGTCTCCGCGTTCCCTTTGGTCTTCTCGTTCAGCTTGGCGTAGAAATCATCCCTCGTTCCCGCGGGGATCTCTACCACGCCGATCCAACTGCCGTTGGGCTGCCACTCTTCCTTCTGTATCTTCCCAAAGTGGACGATGTCCTCGTAGCATCGTCCGTATTCCTCTCCAGACAGCTTCACGGCGATGCGCATCTTGTCGAAGCGGATGGGTATGAGGGGTCGGAGCTTGTCCAGCACGTCCTTCACCTGCATCTCGACAGGCTTGAACGGGTCCACGTGGACCTTCGCCTCCTCCATGGCCATTTCGATGCGCTGGGGTGTGTGCGGCGCCCCAGTCTGCGGGTTGATGGAGTTGCGGGCGATCTCGGTGATGATGCGAGCTCTCTTGCTCTCGATCATCTCCTTGCGCTGCTGCGCGGTCAGCTGGACCTCGCCTTTGAGGACGATCTGTTTGGCCACTGAGATCGGGTCCGTGGTCCCGAAGACTTCTTTCATCTTGTCCTCGGGAGCATGCGTCCCTTTCTTGGCGTTCTTGAAGATGGCATCCACTACCATATAGTCCGAGAGCTCGACATCGTGTCCCTCCCTCAGAATCTTGACGACCTTGGGGTCGATGAGCACCTCGAAGCTCTCGCCGTGGGACTCCAATCGGGCGACTATCGCGTCCTCGATGTCGACCATTGACACCTCGCCTAGCCCGCGTTCACCTTTTCGATGTACGTTCCCACTTCGGAGTCGTCCAGGCGCCTAAAGGTCTCGCCGCGCACCACCACGCCGATCTCCACGGCCTTGGGGTTGAGCTTCTCCTCTTCGGTGGCCTTCTTCAGCGCCTTGAGGCCGAGCCCGATGGCTCCTTCCATGTCCATGCCCTCGGCGTACTCTTCCTCGAAGACCTCCATTACCGCGTTGCGGCCCGCGCCGATGCTGCCCGCTTTATACGATACGAGCGCTCCGCTGGGATCGGTTTCGAAGAGGTGTTCGCCCTGGTCGTCCACGCCTGCCACCAGCAGGGCGGTACCGAAAGGCCTCACTCCGCCGTACTGGGTGTAGTTCTGCTTGTAGTCGCAGACGCGCTTCACCAACTCCTCGACGCTCATGTCCTCGTCGTATGTGATCTTGTTGATCTGGGCGATCACTCGCGCCTGGTCCACCAGAATGCGCGCATCCGCCACCAATCCAGAGGTGGCACAGCCGATGTGCCCATCGATCTTGAATATCTTCTCGATAGACTTGGGCTCAATGAGCCGGCTGGCGATGCGCTTGTCCACGATCAATACCACACCGTTCTTGAACTTCAGGCCGACCGTGGTCGTGCCTCTCTTCACTGCTTCCCGAGCATACTCGACCTGGAACAGCCTCCCGTCCGGTGAGAACACTGTTATGGCCCTGTCATATGCCATCTGTCCCGGTTGCATCTTAACACACCTTTCGCAAGCTATACGGGCTTCACCTAAAGAAGTTCCAATATATATTTGTTAGGGGAGATGGCGAAGCATCTGTTAAGCAATCTGGCTACGCCCATTCCAAGGCGTTTCGGCACGGCTCGTCTTAGCGGCTCGGACGAGGGGATCTTGGCAGGTCGAGCTCCTCCCTGAGCGTTCGGAGCGTGCCCGAGGAGAGCAGGGTGCGCAGCCCGAATCCCATCTCGTCGCTCGCTCCCAGGGCGTTCAGGGCAAGGATGACCTTCTCTTGGTCCAGATGCTGGCAGCGGATGATGCCTACGTCCCCGTGCACCTGAATGACCTTCAGACCCCTGGCCCCGGTCCTATCCTGAGCTCGATGCATCAGGTCGGACGCCCTCTGGAAGGAAAGGGATTGTGGGGGCGATGCCTGGAAGGCGATGTACCGGCGCCGGCCCCGCTTGGACTTTACGACCATCTGTCTGGCCTCGGCTCAACACCTGGCTCCGTAGCGGCTGAGGAAGCTGTTGGACTTGACACCCGTGCATACGACCATTATTTTGAGCTTGTGCTCCATCTCAGGTTCGACCGAACATCCCCAGATGATGCGAGCGCTGGGGTTGATCTTAGCCCCCACGAACTCCGCCGCTTTCTCCGCCTCGGTGACGGTCATATCTGGACCGCCAACCACTCGTATCAACGCGCCTCTGGCCTCGCTCGTATCGATATCCCCTAGAAGAGGGGAGCCCATGGCCTCCCCGACCGCCTTCTCCACTTTCTCCATCTTGCCATCGGAGTCATCCCCCTCACCTATGCCGATCATGGCCACGCCTCCGTTCTTCATTATGGTCATCAGGTCGTTGAAATCCACGTTCACCAGACCGGGCTTGGTGAGCACCTCGGTGATGCCCTTGATGCTTTGCATGAGCATCTCGTCAGCCACCTTGAATGCGGCCTCCAGAGGGAGCTTGGGGACCATTTCCAGCAACCGGTCGTTGGGAATGATGATGGTGGTGTCGCAGTGCTCGCGCAGTCGGTTCAGCCCTTTGAGGGCGTTCTCCGTACGGACGCGCCCTTCAGCCCTGAAAGGCATGGTCACCACGCCCATAACCAAGGCGCCCCTCAGCCTGGCCAGTTCCGCCACCACCGGTGCAGAGCCTGTGCCGGTCCCTCCTCCCATGCCAGCGGTCACGAAGACAATCTGACGATTGTCGATGAACTTCATCAGCTCATCCCTGGCCTCCTCGGCAGACTGCTTGCCGATCTCTGGGATTGCCCCTGCCCCCAGCCCCTTCGTCGTGGAACGGCCCAGAAGGATCTTGTTCGGTGCTTGAATGGACAGCAGATGACGCGCATCGCTGTTGGCCGCCACCAGCGTGGCTCCGGTGATCCCAGACTGGCTCAGGCGGCGAATGGTGTTCGAACCGCCCCCTCCGCATCCTATGATCGAGATGTTGACCTTGATCGACTCGACCAACTTTCTCAGCTCATCGTCGTCGGGGTTATTGGAGGGCGCCGGCGCTCCTCCAGTCAAGGCTCCATTGTTCGTCGTCGAACCTCTAGCGTTTGCGCTATCCAAGTATGACCTCATGTGCACCCATCCTTGGGCGGAGGTATACGCGCATGAATATATAAATCCATTTTCTGACGATGGTCGCATCGAGTCGAGGGCGGATCAAACGAACTCAAAGGCGGTGCCGCACTGAGCACAGAAGATGTCGTTCTCTCCCAGCGAAGCTCCGCATTCCGGGCAGTTCTCCTCCAGCAATGCGCCGCACTCGCACACCAGGGCATCCTCAGGAATGGTCCGGCCGCAAATGGGACAGACCCTGGAAGCGTAGAGGTCGAAGCGCTCCCGGCAGTTCGGGCAGTCAGCTCGATCCGCGGGCACCCTCGTCCCGCATGAAGGACAGTCGAACTCCTGTCCTTCCTCCACCACTAACGCTCCGCAGGCACACTCATCCACCCCGGACGGAAGCCCTTCGCCGCATAGGGGGCAGAGCCGGTTCGTGCTCGCCTCCCAGATCATGGAGACCGCCGCGCGGCTCGTCTTGGACCGATCCGGTGGTCTCGGTCTCACCATGCGCTCCTCGGTGAGCGTCTCCGCGGAGTAGGCGGTGCCACAGTAGGGACAGGCGCCGGTGCGCAGGAGGCAGACAGGATGGAAGACCTTGCCACAAGAGCACTTGGCGTACTCCAGACCGTCTTTGACACGGCCCAGGCATATCTGACAGACGACAGGCTTGACCTTTGGACCGGATACCACCACCCGGGGCCGCTCCGCCGAAGGACGACCAAGGGAGCGCAGCAGCACCTTCTTGATCCGCGCTACCGGGAATTCCACGTTCACCGGGAACGCCCGTCCTTCCCCCAGCTGTTTCGTGACATAGAGCACGATGGCCAGGCAGAGAGCCCCTAGGATGGCGGCGACGATGAGCTCCACAAGCACATCGCTCTGAACCCTGTGCCGGTAAAAGCATTTTGGCTACCTGCTACTAAACTTGATATCGCCGCACTTGAAGGGACAAAGCGCGTTCCTATCCCAAGGACCGACGTCCTTAGAGTCAAGTCCTCTTTTCAGCTGGCATCATTTTCCCGCAGAGACGCGCGGAGTATCGAAGCCTTTATTTACTTTCAATGTTAACGGGGTATAGATGCTTTCATCTAGGCATCGCAAAGCAACTGACAAGACGTTGAGATTCGAAAACCTTATCGAATGGTAAGCCTAATGGTGGACAAATGGGAAGATGTGCCTTCCCCGGTTGTCTCGCTTCGCACCGGGGGTAGCGTCGCAAGCGCCCTATCATCAAGGGGTACGAGGCCTGTGCGCTCCTCGCTCGGGTCGGCCGAGAAAGCGCGATGCGGACCGACCGTGGGAGGGAGCGAGATGGCAAGAATGCATAACCATCGAGGCGAGATGCGAGGTCGGTCAAGCTCCCGCGTTCATTTTTGTTCCAAGATTGGTTCCTGGTGTTCGTGGTCAAGACTGATTCTCGGTGAGGAGTAAAGGGAGAGTAGGAATGACAGAGAAGACTGGTGCTGTGATGGTCGTCGGAGGAGGCATCTCAGGCGTCCAGACCGCTTTGGATCTCGCTGAGTCGGGATTCAAGGTATACTTGATAGAGAGAAAGTCTAGCATCGGGGGCGTCATGGCCCAGCTGGACAAGACGTTCCCCACGAACGATTGTTCCATGTGCATATTGTCCCCGAAGCTGGTCGAGGCTGCAAGGAACCCAATGATTACGATGATGGCGCTGACTGAGGTGGTCTGCGTCGAGGGTGAGGCGCCCGAGTTCACGGTCACTCTGAAGAGACACCCTCGATATGTCCGGGAGGACCGCTGTGTGGGTTGCGGCAAGTGCGCGGAGAAGTGTCCCTCCAAAGTGGGAGACGATTTCGAGTGCGGGCTGTCGCAGAGAAAGGCCATCTACGTTCCCTATCCTCAGGCCGTGCCAATGAAGTACAGCATCGATGCGAAGCATTGCCTGTTCCTGACAAAGGGCAAATGCGGCAACTGCAAGAAGGTGTGCCCTGCCGATGCTATCGACTATGATATGAAGGAGAGCATCGAGAAGGTGTGCGTGGGCGCGATCGTCCTTGCTCCTGGGTATGAGGTCTTCGATGCCAAGTTGAAGAGAGAGTACGGCTACAGCGAATTCAAGAACGTCGTCACCTCGCTGGAATTCGAGAGGATGCTATCCGCGAGCGGTCCATTTGAGGGGCATGTGGTTCGGCCCTCGGACAACCGTGCCCCAGAAAAGATAGCTTTCTTGCAGTGCATTGGCTCCAGGGATATCACTGTAGACAACAACTACTGCTCGAGCGTGTGCTGCATGTTCGCTCTCAAGGAGGCGATTATCGCCCAGGAGCATATGCCGAGCCTCAAGGTCACGATCTTCTTCATGGATATCAGGGCGGTTGGAAAGGAGTTCGAGGACTACCGCGCCCGTGCTGAGCATGTGCACGGTATCCGAACTAATCGGAACGTGAGGGCCGCCTCCGTCCGAGAAGACCCAGAGACAAAAAACCTCAGTGTGCAATACATGACCCCCACGAGCGTCATGAGCGAGGAGTTCGACATGGTGGTCCTTTCCACTGGATTCGAACCGCCTTCTTCCGCGATGGATTTGTCCAAGACCATGGGCATTAAGCTGAACAAATACGGATTCGCTGAGACCTCGACCTATGCACCGTTAGAGACGAATGTCCCTGGCATCTATATAACCGGAGCGTTCTCCGGTCCGAAGGATATCCCCCAGTCAGTGGCAGAGGCATCGGGCGCCGCCGCCAAGGCGGGATCGCATGTCTTCAAGAACCGCATCCTCTTCAAGGCCCAGGAGGTTCCAGAGACCGACGTCAGCGGGCAGGAGCCAAGGATCGGTGCGTTCGTTTGCGATTGTGGCAACAATATCCGCGCCATCGTGGACGTGCCTGCGGTGATAGAGTATGCCAAGGGGTTACCCAACGTGGTCCTTGCTGAGGAGAGCAAGTATACCTGCTCTGCCGACTTCCAGCAGAAGATCAAGGAGAAGATCAGAGAATCCAAGCTCAATCGCGTGGTCATCGCCTCATGCACGCCGCGAACGCATGAGCCCCTCTTCCGAAACACAATCAGAGAAGCAGGGCTCAACCCCTATCTCATCGAGATGGCCAACATTCGGGACCAGTGCTCCTGGGTGCATATGCATGAGCCGGAGAAGGCCACAAAGAAGGCTAAGGACCTGGTGAGGATGGCCGTGGCAAAGAGCAGGCTGGTCGAGCCCCTTGCCACTCCGACCTTCGCTGTGAGGCAAACAGCCATGGTCATTGGGGGAGGGTTGTCAGGAATGACCGCCGCACTGGATCTAGCCGCCCAAGACTTCAAGGTCGACTTGGTGGAGAGGGAGGCCGAGCTCGGAGGGAACCTCAAAAGGGTCTTTATCGAGCAGGATGGCAAGACCGGACCTCAGGTCGTTTCCGAGCTTGTTGCCAAACTCGGTCAGAACAAGAACGTCACGGTGCACTTGAGCACTAACATCCAGAAGATCACGGGGTTCGTGGGCAACTTCGAGGTTGAGACGAACAAAGAGCCCATCAAAGCGGGAGCGATAATCGTTGCCACAGGGGCGCACGAGTACAAGCCGAGCGAATACTCCTATGGTCAAGACAAAAGGGTTATGACCCAACTGGAGCTTGCCCGCCATTTGGCCGACGGGCCCCTGGACGCAAAGACCGTTGCCATGATACAATGTGTCGGATCAAGGACCGTGGATAACCCCATGTGCAGTCGGATCTGCTGCACCACCGCCATGATGAACACGATCAAGATCTTGAAGACCAACCCCAACGCCACGGTATACATGTTCTATAAGGACATCCGCACGTACGCGTTCAGAGAGGACTTGTATTTAGAGGCGGCCAGGCTCGGCGCGGTCTTCATCAGAATGAGAGAGGACACCATGCCGGAATTGGTCAAGGATGGCAAGAGCCTCAAACTGAGCGCATATGATGCCACGCTCGATGGCCTGGTAATGTTGACGCCTGATGTCATCGTCCTTTCCACGGGAATCAGACCGAATGAGGACAACGAGGTACTTTCAAAGATGCTGAAGGTCCCCCTCAGCAAGGATGGGTTCTTCCTCGAGGCTCACATGAAACTGAGGCCTGTGGACTTCGCCACTGAAGGTATATTCTTGGCAGGCCTCGCACACTGGCCGAAGTCAGCTGACGAGAGCATCGCCCAGGCCTCGGGAGCCGCGGCCAGGGCTATGACCATCATATCGAAGGACATCCTGGAAGCCCAGGCGGCAATAAGCATCGTAGACGAATCCAAGTGCAGAGGATGTGGTAGGTGTGAGGCTGTATGCCCGTTCTCCGCCGTCACCCTTTCTGAGGCCTCACCAGGCGTATTGAAGGCCAAAATCAATCCCGCCCTCTGCAAGGGCTGTGGTGCCTGCGAGGTGGCCTGCTGCAACGGCGCCATCGCATGCAAGCACTTCACCAACAGGCAGATCCTGGCCTTGGTCGAGGCTTGTCTGGAGGAGGAACCACTGTGACCGACTTCGAACCTCAGATCGTGGCGTTCTGCTGCAACTGGTGCTCATACGCCGGCGCCGATCTGGCGGGCGTGAGCAGGATACAGTATCCGTCCACTGCCAGGATCGTCAGGATAATGTGTACCGGCCGTCTGGAGCCTCAGTTCATACTGAGGTCGTTCGAGCTGGGAGCGGACGGGGTCCTCGTGGCCGGATGCCACATCGGGGAGTGCCACTACATCAGCGGAAACGAGAGGGCCAAGGTGAAGATAGCGGCGACCAAGGAGCTATTGGACGTCCTTGGCGTGGATGGCCGACGATTGAGATTGGAATGGATCTCTGCCTCCGAGGGGATCAAGTTCGCCAGAACGATGGAGGAATTCACAAAGCAATTGATCGAGCTGGGCCCCAGCCCTCTAAGGGGGGAAGTGAAATGACCAAGATCAAAGAGATCATAGAGGATACGGGGGCGTTCGATTGCGTGGAGTGCGGAAAATGCACCAGTCTCTGTCCAGTGGCGAAGATGAACCCGGACTTCGCGCCCCGGCTAATCGTGGTCAAAGCTCAGGAGGGCATGGAGGCAGAGATCAAGTCAGACAAGGACATCTGGTCTTGCATCACCTGCGAGATATGCAATGACATGTGCCCTTACAAGGTGGATTTCACTGGCTTCATTCAGAGGATGAGGGTGGAGGCCATCGAGTGCGGCAATCTGCCCACCCGCTCACAGGCCGGTGCGGTGCATTCGATGGAGCGCTTGACGGGAAGAGGGCAGAAGCAGAACCGGCTAATATGGCTCACGGACCAGCTCAAGGTGAAAGAAAAAGGGGACGTCTACTACTTCACGGGATGCGTCTACCAGCTGGGCATCCTTTACCAGGACAGGGCTCCGGAGCTGAAGCAGGTCCCGGCCAGTGTGGTCAGGATCCTGAACGCCGCAGGAATCGAACCCGTCGTCAGCAACGAGGAGGTTTGTTGCGGTCATGACCTGCTTTGGTCCGGCGATGAGGACAGCTTCATGAAATTGATGGACAAGAACATCAAAATGATAAGGGATACGGGAGCCAAGACC
>Ga0315277_10002500_pt1 | contig 25621 bp, 34 predicted proteins | sample YL17G05_15_MG_FD_203695 | JGI IMG/M metagenome (GOLD analysis project Ga0315277, IMG submission 203695) | Sediment microbial communities from Yellowstone Lake, YNP, Wyoming, USA - YL17G05_15 | ecosystem: Environmental > Aquatic > Freshwater > Lake > Sediment | place: USA: Wyoming | collected... | reverse complement strand
CCCAGGCCTGCCCGGGGGCGCCTTCGGCCGCCATTCACGCCCGGGAGCGGCGGAAAAGCAGCTCCTGAATCGGATTTCATGCCCGTTCTGTAAGGCTTTTCCGCCGCTCCCGGGCGTGAATGGCGCAACGCGAAGCGTTGGCCCCCGGGCATGAATATCGGCATTGCCCCTCTGTGTTCTCCGTGTCTCGGTGGTGAAGATGCGATCGAATCTGGTTCCGCAGTTGCGCTCTGGTTCTTGATTTTGGTCGTGCATTTATGACGGCATGTATAGCTGTGCGGGCGGCTCTGGACAAGATAGCCTCGAAAACGAAGATGGCCATGGATCGCGATCCGGGCTCGAAGCTGCCGAACACACTGGGACTATGCTGAAAGCTTCTTCCTTGCGGCGAACGAAACGACCTTATGCTCCGATTTCCGCTGTCGTTTCCTGGCAGCTGCAAGTATCGCCTTGATATTGAATCTGTATTTGGCAGCCTGATCCTCCCGGATACGCCGGATCTCGGCAACAATGTAATCCTGCGTCATGTTAAACTCTCTCAGAATAGCTCCTGCGTGATGTCCAACAAAGGAAAGGCCCTGATGGCATCCAACCTTTCCCTCGCTGCCTCCGCATCCCCCGCGCTCGCTTCATCAATGACGAGCTGTGAAAGATAAAGGTCGAATTGGTCTCTTTGTCTGCTCCACCATTCTTTGGTAATCTGCTGGTGGCCCGCGATTATAAGGTCCCGGCTTGGTCGTGAAGTCAGATAGCTCGGAATCGTTGTCTCCAGGTAGAGTTTCGGCTTCATCTTAAATGAAGGATACCACAGCCTTACGCCAACTCGGAGTACAACGACAAGGAAGAAAATCAAAACCTCCGCGTTGCGGGTCTGCGCCGCATGGCCCATCGTTCTGTAAACCGTGGGGAATGGGGTTCGCCGGGCTCAAGAAGCGCTACGCCTCGCAAGTGGGCGCGGGCGCTTTCTCACCCTCGTCTGAATTGCGCCCGAATCGGCCGCGGCCCATATGGCGCCTCGGTCCCCAATGCCGTCCACCCCATGACTTGAACAGGATGTGGGAAAGCAGCACCACCCCCCACGCGTGCCAGTAATCAATTCTCGGCAGATTGAAAATGTCCGGCATGAGCCAGTTCCAGAGCAGCATCACGATAAGTCCGTAAAGGAACGTGAAGCCCGCCGCCAGCGCGATCATGCCTGATACGATGAGGATCTTGAGCGGAAGCCGCAATTCCCTGAATTTCTTATGCATACCTACCTCCCTTGCCTTTCGGGCGATCAATCTTCCAGATATTCCTCGAGCGCCGCGCGGAGCCGTTTGATCGCGTAGCGCTTGCGTCCCATGAGCGTGTTGATGGACGTGCCGGTCGCTTTGGCCATGGCTTCGAAAGTCTCGCCGTGGAACACGTTCCGCTCGATGACCTCGCGCTCCGGCGCGGGAAGCGCTTCGAGCGCGAGTTCGAGCTCGTCCTCGAGCGCCGCGCGCCTGAGGGATTCCAGCGGCGAGAGCTCGCGCTCGTCCACCACCTCGTCGAGGAGTTTTTCGGATGGGGACGCGGTGATCCCCTTGCGCCGCTGCTTGTTGCGATACCAGTCCGTGATCCGGTTCTTGAGCGCGGCGAAGAGCCACGCGGCCACGTTGTGAATGGGCTCCATGCTGTTGAGAGAGCGCAGCGCGTTGAAGAAAACGTCGTGGAGGATATCTTCGGCCTCTTCCCGATTCACGTGGCGCTCGGCGTAGCGGAGCATGTGTTCCCGCTCCGCCCGGTACGCCATCTCAACCTCTTTCCGCATCTTTCGTTACCCTTCGCTATTAATGACGCGGCCGACGCGTTTTTCGTATCGGGAACGCGGCGTCACTCCGCGGACGGTGTTTCCGAGGAATGGTACTCCGCAAACCGGGTCCATACTATGGTTCGAGGCTCCTCCGGCTGCAACCCCGGTGGCGCCACAAAGCATTTCCGAGTTTTTAGGAACACACATGGACATTCTTGCTGATTTGCAAAACTGGTACATCTCCAATTGCAACGGAGAATGGGAACATCAACATGGCATAAATATCGAGTCGCGCGATAACCCCGGATGGTGGGTCAAGATAGATTTGATGACCACGGAATTGCTTAACAAGCCCTTCGAACCAGTGGTCCGCGGAGATGGAATCGGCAATTCGGATCCCCAACCTCCCTGGCTTCATTGCTATGTTAAAGGTGGTATATGGAACGGCTGTGGGGATGCAACCACATTGAAGGAAATATTGGAAATATTCCTGGAATGGGCAAAGGGCCGCTGACAATTCGCGCATCCGCACGCGTCGTCGGAACCTCGCTATCCCTCGGCCTGTGAAGCCGCGGAGGTTGATCAATCCACATATTACATGGATCGGACCGATTCAAGGTTGGACGGACGTGAGGATGCTGAAAGAAGGTAATCGTGGGTAACCCGATAGGTACGACAACCGGCTTGTGTGTGGTCACGGGCGCTTTTGGCTACTCCGGCAAGTACATTGCAAGCCGGTTGCTCGCCGCCGGCAGTCAAGTTCGTACGCTGACCAACTCCCTGCGGCGAAATAATCCGTTTGGGCCCGCCGTGGAGGCTCATCCCTATAATTTCGACAAACCCCATGAATTGGTGCGCTCGCTCGAGGGCGCACGAGTCCTCGTCAATACCTACTGGGTGCGGTTCGACCACACGGACTTCACGCACGAGCAGGCGGTCCGAAACACCATGCTCATGTTCGAGGCGGCCAAACAGGCAGGCGTCCCGCGGGTTGTTCACATCAGCATCACCAACCCGTCCCTCGAATCAGCCTTGCCCTACTTCCGGGGCAAGGCCGAGCTCGAAGCCGCGTTGCGGCAGTCGGGGCTTTCATACGCAATTCTCAGACCGACTGTCCTCTTCGGACAAGAAGACATCCTCGTCAACAATATCGCATGGATGCTCCGGCGGTTCCCCGTGTTCGGCGTGTTCGGAGACGGGAAGTACAGGCTCCAGCCGATATTCGTCGATGATCTCGCGCAGCTTGCGGTTGAAGCTGCGGACTCGGAAGAGAATTTCGTGCGGGACGCAATAGGCCCCGAGACTTTCACGTACCGCGAGCTCGTAGCGATAATCGGCGAGGCCATCGGGCGACGGAGACCCGTCGTCAGCATTCCCCCAGGGCTCGGCGTTGCGTTGGGTCGCCTCATAGGAAAGATCGTCGGCGATGTGGTGGTTACTCGGGAGGAGGTCGCCGGTCTGATGCAAAACCTCCTCGCCACCTCTTCACCGCCCGCAGGTCGCACCGCCCTATCCCAGTGGGCGCAACGCCACGGGGCCACTCTCGGGCACAGGTACTCGAGCGAACTTGCGCGGCGGCGGGATCGTAAGAAAAGCTACGAAGAGCTCCGAACAAGCGCATAAATCAGAGGGGCGGCCCAACCTACGGCATGCAGCTGACGGCGACTCGTGCCGCAGCTGATGTCGGATCAACTCATCCGGCCGGGATATTACCTGAGATACCCGGCAGTACCCGACATTGCCGCTTTCCCCTAAGAAGGCCAGCTGGTGCCAGTTTCATTCTCGGTTTCGTTTCGGCTGTCGCGCTTCTTGCGGAGTACCTCGCTCTGTGCGATATTGCTAAGGTATCAACTCCGGTGACTGAGTGGTACGTCGTTGGGGTCTGCATGATCGTGACGGCCGCTTTCGTGATCTCTGCCTTGATCTCCCTGGGATTCGTGCTCGCCCAGCCGCGGCTCTCGTCGGAGATCCGGGCAACACGGGCCGAGTAGAAAGCAGCGGGAATCACCGGGCGATCGGTTCTGATTTCGCTCCTAAAAGATGGCCTGTACGCCAGTAGTTGGAACTTGGCTGACAGCGAGGAGGTCGATGCTTCCGCCTAACCAGTCGTTGCAGCGGACCCGAAAACAGCGCGGGCCGCTGAACTCGGGCCGTTCGGTGATGGAATGATCTCCCGATGAAGAGAATCACAGAATCGCACGTTATGCGGGTGGATTTTATGCGAGAGCTGATGGCACTTGTGGCCCTGCTGCTGGTGACTGGGTGTTCTTCGCCGCCCGCAGTGGATCAGACAACGGACAGCAGAGACAGACCGCCCATCGTCGACATGCACCTGCACGCGTACAGCTTGGCCGATGGAACTGCCCCACCGGAGAATCCGGTGACCGGCCGCCCGGCCACTTCCCGCACGACCGCGGAACTTCGCGATGCAACGCTGGCGGCGCTGGCGCGCCACAACATCGTAAAGGCCGTGACCAGCGGCCCGGCGGAGACGGTCGCCCAGTGGCGCGCGGCGTCGCCGGCTCGCGTGTTGGGGGGCGCATACGTCGATGAGAACAATCCGCTACCCAACCTGGCCACGCTCCGAGCTGACATTCTCGCGGGGCGCGTACAGGTCCTCGGCGAGCTCGTCCTTCAGCACATGGGCATGGCTCCGAACGATCCGCGGCTGGAGCCATATTTCGCGCTAGCCGAAGAGCTGAACCTCCCCGTTGGTATCCATACGGGAATCGGCCCACCCGGAACACCCTATCTTCCCGGCCTCCAGGATTTCCGTGTAACTTTGGGGAATCCGGCTCTCGTCGAGGAAGTGCTCGTCCGTCATCCGCGTCTGCGCGTATACCTGATGCATGGGGGTGCTCCCTACCTACAGGAAACGAAGGCCATCCTGGCGGTGTATCCGCAGGTTTATCTGGATCTTGCAACGATCAACTGGATCCTGCCTCGCCAGGAGTTCCACAACTACCTCCGCGAGCTCATGGTAGCGGGATTCGGCAAGCGGCTGCTTTTCGGTTCGGACCAGATGTTCTGGCCCGAAGCTATTGGAATGGCGATCGAGGGAATCGAATCAGCTTCGTTCCTGTCAGAACAGGAAAAGCGCGACATCTTCTACAACAATGCCGTCTGCTTCCTCAAGCTCGAAGGGAAGTAGTGCTCGGACTTCCGCGCAGGACTGGGGCTGCCGAATGAATTTTTCAAACATGATCAAGCAGCCGAGCGCGTTTATTCCGGTGGCAATGTCATTGGCCGCCCTCGCCCTGGTTCTCGGTCACATTGTCATGTTTGGCATTGTCCGTGAACCCGATGAGGGGGCAGCGGCCCATATCTTTCAGCTGCTCATGGTTGCAGAGGTGCCGATCATAGCGTTCTTCGCGATCAAGTGGCTGCCGCGATTTCCACGACAGGCTCTGCAAGTACTGGCTCTGCAAGCTGCCGCCGGACTCGCGGCGCTTGCTCCCGTTTTCTATTTCAATCTTTGAGCCGGGCTGAGCACGTCTGCATATCGCACCGGGCGAGAATATATTGAATGAGCACTGAACCTGCGGAGATGCCTTCGATATCGGTAATCATCCCGGCCTTTAACGAGGCCGGCTACATTTCCGAGACTCTCAAACGCCTCAGCGCTGCAGGACAGCACTTCAAAAGTATCACCGCATTTTTTCAGGCCCAAAGACGCTCTCTCTGAAATCTATCGTGGGTTGCGACCAGGAGGCCGACTGCTCGTGTTCGATGCCTGTATCTTTCCGCCGGTGCGCCAGATACTCAACTCGGTTTTACGCATTGTTCCTCACGATGGGGATTATCGCTTTTACACGGTGAGGGGCGCGGGGCGCTTTTTGGTAGAAGTCGGTTTCGAGGTCCGGCAGATGCGGCGCGTGGGATGGGCCTGTTATCTGGCAGAAGGCATCAAAGCGGTCAGCAGCAGTCGACTTTCTTTCCGAAAATAAAGCGATACAGGGACGAAGCGAAACACCACTGGGTTATTGCCGCAAGAAACGCCAGCGGAATAATCACGAGAGACGGAATAAACGACAGCAGCGGGCGCTGGAGATGGAAGCCGGTGCCGCTGAGCAGGAAAAGCGTGGCACCGATTGCGCAACCGAAGCGGCGTGGAGCTCCGTGTGCGGGCATGTCGCCGAGACCGGTCAAAGGCCGCAGAAAGACCTGATACAGGTAGTCGTAGAAGCTTCTCGAACCGATGGCGCCGAGAAGCGTCAGAATTCCAAGCGCCCAAAAGTATGACGGCGACCCAAGGATGAGTCCCAGCATCCCGAAGCATCCGCAGGCGAAAGGCGTCCATCGCGCAAGCAGATTCAGGTTTTGATTGTGAATGACGTCATCCTGCTGATAGCCCTGCACCAGCAGCATCCGATAGGTGTAGGCGTTCAAGAAACCTCCAGCGAGTCGATTGTCTGCTAAGAAGATTATTACGTTCCATTGGATTTGACCAGACGCAGCATCAGGAATTCTCCCTGAATCTTAATCATCAATGATCACCGCGGCCTATCGCTCTCGGTTTTTGAACGACTCAAGAAGTTGCATCTGCTGGAGCGCGACCGTCCGACGGGCAAGATGCTCATCCGTGAACGCGTGTTCGGGCCGATGACACTGGCGAATGGACAAGATTCCAGGCCCTACTGATGGCCTCCTTCACGTTCGGCTTATGTCCGGTCTTTTTGAAACCTTACATCATGGCTCGCCGCAAAATGTAGATTCCGCCAAGCACCACGAGAATCCCGCAACTTCTCCTGCACCACTTGAGCCCCTGGTGCCCTTGTGTCCAGTTCAGGTATCTTTGCACGGATTGAGTGAGCGTGCCGGCGCAAACGATCACGCCGCAATGACCGATCGCAAACGCACCCAGCAGGATTGCTGCTAGAAATGCAATGCCTACATATTTCTTCATCCATGCCCTCGGCAGATCCTCGCCCTGATCGCGCCCTGCTTATTCCTGCGCCGCCATGGCGTTTGTCATCCACGTGGTCACCTCGGCCAACGTGGGGATGCGCGCTGCGCAGACCACCTTTTCGTTGATGACGAGCCCCGGCGTTGCCAGGATTTTGTACTTGCGGATCTCGGCAAAATCAGTCACTTTCTCGATGCTTGCTTGTGCGCCTAAGGACGCAACGGCTTTGTTTGCCACATCCGCGACCTTGACGCAGTTGGCGCATCCAGGACCCAACACTTTAATCGTAATCATTGCAACTCCCTGAAAATCAGCCTTTGAGTTTCTTGTATAGGGGCTCGAGTCTTGCCCGATACATTGCTTTGATGTTTGCTTCCTCTTCGCCCAGCGGCTTTACGGGGATCAGGTCCATGACCTCGTCAGCCGGCATGCCGGATCCGACCAGGGTTTTGATGGCACCGGCGACCATCTCGGCAACACCGGTCTCCGCCTCTTTGGCAGACATTCCAAAGGACTCGGCGAGGTTTCGCAATTCGTGCCACTGGAACCACAGATAGGTCGGGCCCATGGCGGTCACGACGGCGTAGGCCTCCAGTTTGTCTTCCGCGACTTCCGGACATTTGCCGAGCGGGCTCAGCAGATGCACTATCTGTTCCTTCTCCTGCAGGCTAAGCGCTCCCGAGAAAGCCACCGGATTGTAGCCTTCGCCGATGATAGAAGCGGCATTGGGGATCAGGCGCGCGATCCGGTCGAATCCCGCAAGACCTTCCGTGAGCCTGGCGATCGACAGCTTGGGAGCAAGCGAAATCACGATCGCGCCCGGCCTCAGGGAATCCTTGATTTCGGCGAGTGAGCCCGGCATGGCCGGCGGATGCAATCCCAGAAAAACCAGATCCTGGGATGCAGCCTCGCGGTTGTTATTGAGAACTGTCTGTGCCTCTGGAAATGCGGACTTCAGTTGCTTCAGGACATCCGCATTTACGTCGCTGGCGACAATTTTCGCGGGCATGCGCCCGGCCTTCTTAAGCCCACCCAGGATAATTCGGGCCACCCTGCCTGCTCCCACGAATCCTATGGCTTGTCCGACCATCGTTCCCTCCTTGTTAACGTCCCGTTCAGTGCTTCAGTCTGCGACTTCGATTTCAGGTTCAACGGCGAGTTTCGATTTGATCGAGTTCGCCACCAGGCTGTATTTCACGGCGCTTTCGAGCGCACGATGCGCCCGTCTGAGGATTCCTTCCTTTCCGGCCGCGTCGGAGAGCACGACGATCCGCGGATGCAGCACGACCTCCGTGAAGATCTCCGTGCGGTCAAGTTCAATCCGTTTCACCCCCTCCGCGCGACATTCGTATGAAACAAGGCCCAGCTTGAAACGCTCGGCCGACCAGATGAACATCATCATGACGCAGGTGTTGACGGCAGCCACGAAAGCATCCTCAGGCGTAAGCACTCCGGCATGGCCATGAACATCCGGCGGGGCCGAGAAATCCATCTCGGGGCCGTTTCCCATCCGGATATGCCCCCAATGCTCCCCCTTCCAATGAACCGTTGTGTGATAAGTTGCGGTTTGGGACATCAGCGTGCCTCTTGCGTAAAGTAAGTGGCGTATTCCCGTTCGATTGCTTCTTTCCAGGAAGCCTGCTCGTGTTCCGGAATGCTGTTATACAGGCTCACGGTTTTCATCAATTCAATGCTGGTACCCGTGCCCGGAGTCTTGCCGGATTGGCGGAACATGTCGAAGATCAACGGCAGCGCAAGGACCTCGACGTCGCGTCCGTCGATCCCAAGTGCCGTCACAGGAATGCCCGATCCGCAGGAACAGGTCGCCGCAGCGGAAGCTTCCTGAATCACTGAAGGAGAATCCGCCGCCTTGCCCGCTCGCCGGTCCCAATTGCCGGAGAGCAGCCGGTCCACATTCCGGGCAATCTCTTCCGCGATAGTTGTCACCGCATCCATCCCTGCATCACTCAAACGCCTCGCGGTTCCAAGCCCGCCTGACGATGCATGGCATAACTCGGTCACCACAATGGAAGCTGCCGGTTTCCCGCTGTACCGTTCGGTACCCTTGGCTGCACAGCGTTTTTCACAGCCGTCGATCGTGATCGTCGGATTGAAGCGGGCGAAAGCACGGTCTCCTTCGCCGCCGGCGAGGAACAACGGCAGGCAGATCGTGACCGTTTCTCCCGGGCGCAACGACTCCAAGACTCTCAGGGTGGCGAGCCGCGTGACGGTTCCCTCGGGCATCTCTTCCCCGGAACACGACACCAGGCCGACCTTCCTTTTGGGCAGTTCAGGCATCGTGTTTCTCCTCCATCGAGTCGACAAGCGCCGCCACCTTCTCGGCAAGAACCGCCGCGAGCCTTTTCCCGCCTTCGTTGAGTTCCGCGATCCCCGCGGGCCTTAATTCCCGATGCGCCCGGTAAACATCCAAAACCTGAAGCGCATACGCCACGTTGCCACCCGTTTCAGCTACGACTTTGGCTGCGCAGGCCAGTTTGCAGCCGTCGATTGTGATGCTATCTGCCTGTCTGATATCCGGGCGGACATCACTGTCGTCCGGCACCAGACGAGAAAGGGCCATGATCCGGGTCTTATCGGGGCGAAGATCCTCCGTGACGATGAACGCACTCTCGCGCGCAACCGAACCGTAGGTTTTTCCGATCCCGCTGCAGGGGACGATCCACACATTCCTTTGTGTCACGACTTCAACTCCGTTTCCGCCTGCTCCCTGACCAGGGCGACATAAGCTTCCGCATCGAGAACCCCGAAGAGTGGCCGTTCCAGGCCTTCGGGCTGCACGAAGGCGATCCAGCCGCGGCCATAGGGATCCTGGTTGATCAGCTCGGGAGCCTCCTGGATGGCCGAATTGACCTCCAGAATGATTCCTTTCACCGGAGAGGGCAGGCTGATGTCCACCTTCACCGTTTCGATGCTTGCCACCTCATCGCCAAAATTGAGTGTGGTTCCCGCCGGCACCAGGTTGGCAAAGGCGATGTCGCCGTTCCTTTGCTGCGCGAAGTCGGACAAGCCGAGCCGTACCAGGCTGCCTTCCTGCCTCATCCAGAGCCCGGCCTCGCTGTAGTGCAAATCGCGGGGAAACCGGAAGGTGAACTTGTCGACCGTCAATTCCAAATGAGTCGTATCATCTGCCATGCAGGTATTTCCTTCAGAAAGCGGACGGGATATTTGCATTAAAGTACCGGCGCTGGAAATACAGGGCCACATTGACAAGGCCGATCAGGGCCGGCACTTCCACTAAAGGCCCGATTACAGCAGCAAAAGCAGCACCCGAATTGATACCGAACACCGCTACTGCCACGGCTATGGCAAGCTCGAAGTTGTTGCTGGCTGCGGTGAAAGCAAGAGTCGCCGTCTTGGAATAATCGGCGCCGGCCTTCTTCCCGAGCCAGAAACTCACCAGGAACACCTTTCCGGGGAACACCGGACAGCTCTCATTCGCGTGATCGCACACGGTCACGACGTAATCGAATGGGACGTTGATCAGCTCATCCACGTGCTTCGAGAGCTGGCCTGAAATGTCGATGCCTGCTTCCGCCATGACCTGCACGGCCTTGGGATTCAATCCGTGGATCTCGATGCCGGCCGCGTAGGGTTCGATCACCGCGCCCTTGAGCCTGCGCGTCCAGCCTTCGGCCATCTGGCTGCGGCAGGAGTTGCCGGTGCAGAGGAACAGGACTTTGATTTTCCCAGCTGCCGCCTGCATATTTCCTCCGGGTCTTCTTTCAAAATGATTTTCAGCCGCCTGGCATCCTCCATGATCCTGGAGTCCTTCTTCAGGGCATCCTGGAGCCACCCGATCGACTGGCGGGCGGAAACATCCGGCTCGCTCGGAATGGAGTAGAAGATCCAGCGGCCCTTTTTCTGCGCTTCCACCAGGCCGCCCTGCCGCAAGATGGACAGATGTTTGGAAACGGTCGAGGGTGCCAGCTGCAAAAGTTCGGCAATCTGGCAGACGCACAACTGGCCGCGCGTCAAGGCCATCAGAGCACGGACCCGGCTTTCGTCCGCCAGAGCATTGGTAATGGCAAGCACTTCGCGCATGGAGTCACCTCTATGGTTATTTCGCCAGATAACGAAATGTACTTGGGCATCATGCCCCTTGTCAAGCGAGTTCTGGGCACCGGAGCTTCTGCAACTCGGCTTCGAGATCTCAGAGCGTACCGTCTCGCGGTATCTCCGGCACCTGTCTCCTGCCGACGACACCCGCAACCGCTGCTCTGCTTTCCTCTGTAACCACCGCGACGTTATCGCAGCCATGGACTTCTTCACCGTGCCGGCCCTCACCTTCAGAGTCTTGTATTGTTTCTTCGTCATCGAACATGGTCGCCGCAAGATCGTTCATTTTAATGTCACGGAACACCCGACCGGCCCCTGCGCAGACTCCCGCGTCAACTGCTTGAGTCTGCCGCCTTACAGAATATTGGCGACACACAGCCTGTGAAATTTGATAATGCTCTGGATGCGTTCCTGAAGGAACTGGGCCGCTTTGAGTATCACCTTTCAGGTTCCGACTTCGTCTGGAATCTTCTTTTCCCCGATGGCGCGGACAGGTGGAACCACGTGGCGGTGACCAGGTACCGGCAGACTTTCTACATCAGCCATATCGATGGCAGGAGCGTTGGATTGGAGGTCGTGCCCGGGAAGAGCGTGCGGGCCATGGCATCGTTCGGATTCTTGCATTCTGAGGAAGGGCGCGGTGACCTGCCGCGTGTGTGGGGGCCTTTGGTAGCATCTGCCCGCGCATGGCTGCGGATGGTGAAAACCGATTGGATTCGTGCCGGCAGGTGCGTGCAGCAGCAGTACCCGCTAAACCGCCGGTTCGGCATTGTACCCCATTCCGTCATCAGGGCCTGCCTTCCGAACCTCTATCGGATCGACAAGGAACTGGGCAAAACCGACAGCAGGAAATTCCTTGCGCTTGCGGAAGACGGATACTTCCTGAAGGACGCGAACATCACCGTGGAATCCATGACGGCAAGGCAGTACTTCGACTATTGCAGGATCGCCTACATCGCCGGGCAACGCAGAGAGGATCGTGTGGACGAGGGCCTCTCCGGACGCGAGATGTACCAACGGTACGCGGACGGGAGGGATGACGGATTGCTTGACATCGACGAGAACTCAGAGCAGGAGTTCGCAGACTGGATCGATGGCAAGCATGAGAAGAAGTCGAGCGGAGGGCATCCCTGGGAGATCAAACGCGGGGGAAACACGACCCATATCGATCTCAGCGTGTTTCGCCCCTTCTTCCATAAGGAGGGATTCAGAATTGAACTATGCGCCGCCGCCGCCACCAGGCTGGTGGAAACGATCCGGATGTTTCTGGCCATTTCCGATGCGTCCCTGCCGATCTCCATCGCAGATCCGGAAGGGATTCGCATGAGACTGCTCGCTCAAGACAACATCGGCATTGTCCCGTGCAACCACACGCTACACCGTGCCGACCAGCATTTCAGCCGTGACCAGCATGTCTACGATGTGCTGCACTACAATGATCTGGGGAGAACCAAACGCAGGCTGGATCCCTTCATCGCGTGGGAACCGCTGCCGCTGCTGAAGCCCAGGGATGTATAGATGGCATCATCAACGTCGGCAAGCCCCCGCAAGTTGGAGCCCCTGAGCATTCTTGCATTTTTGGAGATTTGGCGAAGCGTCTAATTCTATTGGAGCCAGCGCCCGGACTTGAACCGGGGACCTACTGATTGCGAATGGAAAAATGACAAAACGGAGAGCACCTCCGAAGACCTCAAACACACATTTGACGCGGGTTCCAGCGTCATGCTCCTGTTCTCAGGTGCTCTGAGATTTTCTGAGTTTGCCACCACGATTGCCACCAAGAATTGGGGGAACAGAATTCCACATAACTTCTGATGATTTGTGCATTCCGAAGCCGCTCCAAACGGTCAGGGACATCCAGATCAAGTTTTTGGCAGGCACAGGACAAGGGCGCTGCGTCGCTTGACTTCCGGCCTGACCGCGCCTAGAATCGGCGTAAATGGAATCATATCGCTGGTAGCCTGGAATGAAAGGAGGAGAATCTATGTGGAGTAGACGTCGGTTCCTTGGGCGGGTAAGCGCAGGAGTCGGTGCGATGGCGGTCTTGCGCCCCGATGGCATGGATCGTGTTCTGGCGGCCGGTCGCAGCACCGCAGGCCTGTCGCCGCAGGAGGTTGCGAAGGACGAGGACTTTTGGTTCGATGTCCAGCAGGCGTTTACGGTCGACCGCAACGTCGTCAACCTGAACAACGGCACCATGCAGCCGAACCTCCGCGTCGTCGAGGAGCGGATGCGCAAGGCCTATGAATACTCAGCGGGCGTCGGCGCGCACACCAGTTCCGAGCTCAACGAAGAGATCGAACGGGTCCGGAAGCGCCTCGCGTTTCACGCGGGTTGCGACGCCGAGGAGATCGCCATTGCCCGCGGAGGGAGCGAATCGGGGCAGATCGCCATCATGGGCTTCGACCTCAAACCCGGTGACGAGGTGGTCACCACGGAGTACGACTACCCGCGGTTCATCACCTCCTTCAAGCAGCGTGTGCGGCGTGAGGGCATCGTGTTGAAGCAGGCGCCGATGCCGCCCCCGTGGGTGGAGCAGGATGATTTGTACGACCGGCTGGTGAAGGAGATCACCCCGCGCACTAAAATGATCATGATCTGCCAGATGACGCACTGGACGGCACAGGCGGCGCCTGTCAGGCGAATCTGCGACATGGCACACCAGCGCGGGATCGACGTTCTTGTCGACGGGGCTCACGGCTTCATGCACTATCCGGTAAACGTCCGTGATCTCGGCGCCGACTACTATCTGGCCAGCCTGCACAAGTGGTGCATGGCGCCGCCGGGAAACGGGTTCCTCTACGTCAGGAAGTCGAAGATCGCGGGGCTATGGCCCCTGACGCCGTCCGACGAGAAAATGGCGGGCGACATCCGGAAGTTCGAGGACGTCGGGACCCGCACTTCCGCCAACCGGGTGGCCATCGCGGAGGGGCTCGCGTTCAACGAGGGACTCGGACTGGAGCGCAAGGCTGCCCGCCTGCGCTATCTCAAGGAGCGTTGGGCGCTGCGCCTGAAGGCTCAGCCGAAGGTCCGCTTCCTGACCAGCCTCAAATCCGAGGAGTCGTGCGCGATCGCCACGATATCGATCGACGGCATGGACATGGCAAAGCTCACATCCAAGCTGCACGATGATTACGGGATCATCGTGTCGCACATGAAGCATCCCAAGTTCGACGGGATCAGGATTGTGCCGAACGTGAGCAATACGCTCAGGGAGATGGATTACTTCGCGGAGTCGATCGAAGAAGTGATCAAGAAGGGACTGGCCTGAGAAGCCCGGCTGGGAGGTGTTTTCTTACGCGGCGGGCGGTGAATCGGTTGCCATCTCCTGGAGCAAAATTGTTGGGGGATGGAGTGGTGAGATAGGATCTCAGTCCGAGAGGTCACTAGGATGCGATTCTTTTTTGCCGCTCATCGTTCATATGCTTCCTCCAAAAACGCAACCCAGAGGCAACCAATGTTGGGATACATGGAGTTGGCTTGTCTACGTAAAACTGCAAATTATGGAGATTATGTAAGATGATTGGTTGAGCTGGCGAGGATCGAACTCGCGACCTCATGACTGCCAGGCATGGCAATCTTACAAGCTCCATCGTGGTAACCATAGGCGGCGAACACGAAAAAATCGGTCGAAAGACCGCAGCTTGGAGCCAATATGGTACCAAATGAGAAACTAATGCATTGCAGGATTGGATATTGTCTGTAAATTATTGATTTTATTGGAGCCAGCGCCCGGACTTGAACCGGGGACCTACTGATTATGAATCAGCAAATTGCGTTCATTCTGCACTATTTAGCAACTTCCAGAAACAACATTTCGCCGGCTGCAAAATCTGGACAAACCTTTGATTCCTTTGTATTATAAGGCTTCCAGTGAGTTCGTATTGTTTCTGAGTGTTATAGGAACTTAGTTTCATGAAGTTAACGCCAGGTGGAACCCCAGTGGAACCCCAGAAAAAACCGGTGCTTCTTCGACTGCCCTCCGGAAAGCCATCGCTGGATCTCAAATCGAGGCTGGGAAGCACCCTGACATGGCATCGAAATGTCGAGATTTTCCATCGGAGTGAGGGTCAGACGTGCCCATAATCAATTTCACCGTGAAAAAGTTGGACAGCCTGAAGCGCCAGGCAACCCGTGTCGACTATTAGGACGATTCTCTTCCCGGCTTCGTATTGCGGGTGACTCCCAGCGGTGAAAAACCCTTTTCCGTTCTATATCGAATCGGCGGGCAACGCCGGCGATACACGCTTGGGGCATTCCCTGTCTTGAAACTGGCCGCAGCTCGGGAGCGGGCAAAAGACGCACTCGGGCTCGTGCGGCACGGCATTGACCCGGCAGAGGAGCGTGAACGGCGTGTGGAAGCGGAGGTCGCACGGCGCGTGGAGGGCTTTACCTTCGAGTTACTGGCGAAGCAGTTTATGGAAGCGCACGTCAAGAAGTTGCGCTCTGAATACGAAGTGAAACGGTCCTTCGATCAGTATCTCCTACCGCAGTTCGGGAAGACCAAGGCGCGTGAGTTGAGGCGGGCCGCGGTGCGCGAGTACCTCGACAATATGGCGAAAACCAGGCCTGTGATGGCAAACCGGTGCCTCGCCTATATCCGGAAAATGTACAACTGGGCGCTGTCAAAAGACCTGGTGGAATTCAATCCGGTCACTGGAATCCCGCGACCCGGCACCGAACGGCAGCGAGATCGCGTCCTATCCTGAGATTCTTCAGGCCTCAATATTGCGGGGATGCGGTTCATTCAACTGTCGCGGAGCCAACCGCTCCCGATTGCCGTTTGTGGCTCTGGGGCGAACAACGCTTGAGTATTCGCTTCCAACCGTTCCGCGCGGAAATCGCCTCTGCAAGAATGTCTACGATCTCATTATCATCCGCCCGCTGGTCCCCTGTCAGGGAGGTAACTGCATATTCATCCAACAGAGCCTTTCGCTGCGCGCGGCTGCTGCTCAATTCGAGAATGCGACTGTAGGCTTCGCAAGCATAGGCGAACGTTTCCCTTTTTCGAAAGTCGATCTCCAACAGCCACTCGCGGGTGCGCGTATGCGGAAGGCCAATCGTCTCGCGCTTGCAGTTGTGGAAGATGTGGGCTGCTTCGTGGACGATGAAGTCGGCGAAGCGGTCGTTTTGAGAGAAGTACCTCATCGAGACGAAGCAGGTCGTCTCCTGGCTTAATCCTTCAAGCTGGATTGCCTCTTCGCTCAGGCACGGCGCCCCAATGCTTGTAAGATACAGGTTAGCAAGGTCCCATGCAGTGCTCAAAAAACTGACTTTCTCGAGCACCTTGGCAATGTTCTCCGGCGTCAGAAACACCACGGATCTTTCGAGGACATCTACAACGACATCGCATTCTGCGCGCGGGAAAAGACCACGGATCATGGGCAGGATCTTGACGCTTGTCAACGCTTTGAGATCCATTTCCGGGACTGATAAAGGGGCTGTGGCGTCTCGCGCGTAAGTTTGGACCTTTTCCATCAAAGACTCCCGAAGGGCAGCATCCATCTTCTGTGCACGATGGAGCATTCCTCCTTCAGGCCATGCCCGATAATATTGGTCGTGATCCCCTGTTTTGAGATATCGTTTTATCTCGCTCTCTAAGGCGGGATTCTCTTCATTGACACCCATTGCAGCGCGCTTCTCCGTGGCATTTCCGAAAGGACTGCCCCTTGAGTTCCTCGTCCTGCCTTAGCGAGGCCATGGCGAAAACTGAATTTACAGTCCGGCCTTTTCCATTTTACGAAGCAAGCTCGGTTTCTTTTCGTGCTTTTGGCAGAGTTCACGATAGCGCGATTGAAACCCATCGATCTTCCCCTTGCGTGCCGCGAGATCACGCAAGTCGACAAGCAACTTGACGGCTTCATCATACCTGGCTGGTTGTTTTGTCGAGATCAAATCCTCGACCTTCAGCCAGATTTTGTCTGCCTTCTGCGCAAGATCCTCCAGGTATTTTTCGCGGGCGGCTGCCCTCTCCTTTTCAATGCGCCGCTCTTCGGCAGCAGCCTTTTCGGCGGCCTTGCTCCTCTTCTCTTCGGCGGCCGAGAGCAATTCGCCGACCGTCCGCCTGTTCTCTGGCTTTGCAGCGGGGTCCGGCAAACTGTTTGTCCGTGTCTGCTGCGCAAACTTGATCCGCAGTTCAGTTCCAAGCTTGGGATCATCGTCGAGCACGCGCAAAAGCAGCGCATTCTTCTCAGCCTCTGGAAGCCTGCGCACCCATGATTCGAATTCCTTGCGATTGCCGGCATCCTCGATTGCCCTTGAGCTTTCCCGCGCTGCCACCTCCATCAAATCGCCGTCAATCCCAAGGAAGTCGGCGAAACTGCTTTCCGAAGCGCTGAGTTGATCCAGATTAGGGGGAACGCATGGTTCCGGTTCATCGTCGTCGATTTCCCCATTTTGCGCGCAGAGGAGCCAGGCCAAATAGAGGCAGCGCAGGTCGCCGCGCAATATCTCGGAGCGCAAGGGAATCAGGGACGCGAGCCAACCTTCCGATTCGACCCAATCCTCATCCTCGATTTGCGATTCGAACGAGAGGATCACGTAATCTCCACTGGATCTGAGAGAAGCGCTATCTCCCACGCAGAAAGTTGCCGCGGTCTCAGAATCAAGAAGCCGTTTGGGGAATCGCAGCATGAGACGCCGCGTACCCCAATTCGCCAGATAGAGAAATGCGTCGAAATACTTCTCCATCCATTTGTCCGGACTGCCCTTGAAATCCCCCCAGTTGTATTCATTGGTGAAGCTGGTGGGAGTGATCACTGCGCGGCTCGATACCGCCCGCAGTTCGCGCATCTGACGATCATCCAAAGGCCTGTCGACGGCTCGAAATTCATAGTACTGGTATTCGCTCATGATCCCTCACCGCAGGCACATTTCCTGGCCATAAGGCACACTCTGACATAAACGTTTAAAAAACTTGAACCTTTATGTAGATTAGCGGCAAGCAGAACGAAAAACACCGCACCTCCGTGGGCAACAAACGAGAGATCCCGTCATTCCTAGCGGTTTGGCAGGTCGGAAAACAGATCGGCATAGGCTTCTTCAGCGGAGGCAACCTCTCCATCGGACATTGCTGCCATTTCGCCCTCGCGGGCTCGCTTGGAAAGACGGCCGCCATTTTGCCGGAGAAACCGAAACAAGAGCTCGAGAGTGCGGTCCGGCATATCGACCATGGCTTCGATGCGCGCGCGAAACTGGTCATACCGCGCCAGGAAATTGGTTTCGCGCGGCAGGTCCTCCTCGATCGTCTTCCTGACACAGCCGTAGAGAAATTCGGCGTGCGGCGTGGCGTCGAAGAAGCGGTAGAAGTCCACCGTATCGTTAAGCGTGCGAACGTTCCCTTCTGCCGTGGGCTCCCATTCGACCAGCGGCAGCATGCGCCGCGAGTAGTCCTCCAGAACCGCGCGATATTCCTCCATTCGGTCCAGGATCGACGCCGAGATTGGGAAAACGACACCGGCTGGGTTGAAGCCGCGCCGGGCCAGGACAGGATGGATCAGGTAGCGGTGAATCCTTCCGTTTCCGTCCTGGAACGGATGAATGTAGACGAATCCAAAGGCCAGCGCCGCCGCCGCGATCACGGCATCGAGTCCGCTGACTGCGTCGGAGTCGAAAGCGCCCAGGCCGTCGATCAATGAATCCAGATCTTCCGGGCGGGCGCTGATGTGGTCCGGGATCGGCATGCTGGATTCCCGGTCGTGTTCGCCGACAAATCCCCCTTCCTGCCGGAGTCCGAGCCGCACAAAGCGCGCGTCGCCGATGACTATTTGCTGCAGGCGCAAAAGTTCGTGGCGATCGATCCGATGCCGACCCGCCTCCCCGATGGCACGCCCCCAGCGTTGGATCCGGCTCTGTGGAGCGTGCTCTCCCTCGATGGCGTAACTCGACTTCGAATCTTTCAACAGTAGGAAGGCCGCCGTGCGTGCCAGCAGATGGCGCGGAACATCGGCAACCACGGCCCGAGCCCGATTTGCCAGATCCATCGCCGCGAAATCCTCCAGCGTCTTCGTGCGGAAGACCAGGGGGCAGAAAGACGGCGTTCCCGGCAAGTTGTTCACAACATGATGTCGCGGCGAATTCTCGCCCTCGACCGTCCACTGCTGCTCCGGATCAATAGCCGGAACATAACCCCCCATGCCGGCATCGGGAAGATCGAGCCGTGTGCCGGTCAGCCACTCATACAGGAACCAGATCCGGCGCGCATATCTTCCCGTCGGTTTGGCGCGGACGAGATCTTCAACCTCGCCAGGCCCCGCGGCTATGAAGAGCCGCTTCAGCACAGCAAGGTCCACCCCTTCATACTTGAGGGCAAAAGTCAGATGCCCGCCAAAATCGGGTGATGGCGCATGCCTTGGGCTTAGAATTCGCCAGCCGCCTTCGATACGGATTCGATGGTGTTCACCGGTTGCTGATAGCGTCCTTGGCAATGGGACTTTCAACCCATACGCCTCTATCAGTGCAGCGTACCCCGCGGGTGTTGCCCTCTCCGGCAGGTTCTGTTCATGAAAAATCGTTACCGGTCCTGAAAAAAGCTTGTTCTTTTTCATAGTATCCGAAAAAGGGGAAGCACTCGTGAAATATGACTACGGTACTACATGTTTCATGAATAGCGATAATACTCCATGAAAAATAGTTTTTCCAACAACAAATCACGAAAAATAGTTTATGCGGCAAGTTTGAAATAAGTGGGGAACTGGAGGGACTCGACTTGAGGCTCACAGGAAGACTGAGGCCGCTGAATCCGGATTTCCCGACCATCGAGCTTGCGGGTTCGGACGAAGGTGATTTTCAGGTAATTGCAGAGCTGGTTGAGGTGCTTGGCGACGGTCCCGTGCCTACCCCGGTCGGTTGAAAGGATGGCGATTTCGCCGATATCAGCAGCACCTTGACGAAAGTGGAGACAGGCTGTCCAGTGCTCGAGAAGCAACAGTAGTCTGCCAATGCGGCCATTGCCATCCAGGTATTATGGAGGGTGGATCAGATATCAAGGAAGTCCTTAAGGGCGGCAGTTACTTTCTCAATCAGGGCATCGGGGAGCAATCCCAGTTCCTTGTGAAAAAGTGAATTATCCCAAGCGAGGACCTGGTCCACTAGAACATCGCTGTCGCGCTCCAGACCAGCGGTTCCCTTCGGGATCCGTACCCGCAAAGGAAAGGCATCCTCTTGAGATACCTTGGTTGTAAGCGGAAGAACAACCGTGCTTTCAAGCCCTGCCTCACCCAATTCAGACGGCTGGATTGCCAGACATGGGCGCTGCTTGCCCGGTTTGGTCCCGATTCTCGGTTCCAGATCGACGATATAGAGATGCCAACGGCGGGGGAGCAAATTCAGATCCTCTTCAGTCTGGAGTGCGATTGAAACTCGGCATTTACTTCACGGCTGGTTTTGACTACCAGAGCCGTAGCTCGTTTCCAACGCCTGACTCGTTCTTTACGTTCCGCTTCCTTTTCGAGCAGGTCGATTCCAGCCCTGAGGACATCGACCTTGCGCTGTATGCCCAGCTTCCTCTTGAGGTTTTCGATCCGACGCTCGTCCTCTTCCTGAATCATCAATGGTTTGCCCATATAAATCTCCAGATATACAAGAAAATATATCATACGGGAGCGGCGCGCAACCCGCAAAAAGGTTTTATAAAAATATGATCAAATGGCCGAGTGCGCTCCTTAGTTCCTCTTTGTTGCTGGCCCGCCTGCCGATCTGCAACCTCTGCCAGGGCACTGCGTCGGTGCGGTTCGCTTTATTGCTTTCGAGGGCAAGCAGCTTGTCTCCGTCGATCTCGATCCGCAGGCGTGTCATTGTTACCTCCCTCGCGCCCTTCCACGTCCTCTTTTTGGGACATCACGTCCTCGCGCGCAGGTGGCTCGCCGCCTCTCCGTGAAGTGCATGGCCAAGATAACGTTAGACATTGCGTTTATCAACTACATCAGGCACACGGATTCCGTGGATTCAGCCTTCGGGAGGATCGCTATACGGGCGGCAGGCGCCTTGTTAGTTCGTTGAGAGGTCGCATCGTCCATTTCCAGGGGAGGATCATTCGGGGGAAGTGGCGCCGGCAATTGTGACCATACCAGCACCCATGAGGGTTCTCGTCACATTGAGGATCCGTTCGAAAACGATCTTTGATTAACCCATCATATAAGTAAAGCTCTCTTTTTTATGCGTCCCCGATCGGACCGCCAGCTTTTGCATTTTGAAGTTGTAGCACTCTGGGTTTACGCCTTCCGCCGAACGCTTCGGTGGACGATTACGACCGGGACGCCCGGGTTGTTACTCCCAGGGAGTGAAATTGATAGAGCGTGGCTGTGCGGAACGACCCGAGCAGTCATCTTCCCGGTCTGGCGTGAAATCCCGCCGGCTGGCAGCTCTTTGGAATTGGAGCCCGACAGCGGTATTCCGCTTCCTCCGGCTGCTTGAAGACAACCTGATGATCTCCAGGCTGAAACACGAAGCGGAACAATCAGCGGAACAAGCAGCGGAACGCTTTGCCGTCTGCAATTACAACACTTACAACCCGGAACGAAAAACAAAGCGGAACACCGAGCGAAACGCTCCGCGGAACACATATAAAGAAGGAACTAAAGAAGGACTAAATGCAGTAGAAAAAGACACACAGGATCCCGCTCCGCGGGAGGCCCGCGTGTCTCCCCAGGTCCTTCTCGAAATTTACCGGCAAGAAAACCAATCGCTGCCCGAGGTGAAGGCGCTGACAGCCGAACGGCTGAACAGGTGCCGGTCAAGGATTAACCAGGCCGTTCGCGACGGATGCCTTGAACAATACCTCAGACTCTTGCATCCCCACGCCAGTGCAAAACTATCATAGTAAGTCGACAAAATGTCGACATACTATGCTGAAATGTGGTATCTAGGTTTGGCCAATCTTGCGGGGAGACATCATGATTGAGGATCTGAGAGGACGAATCGAGGGGGAAGAGTTTGATTATCAAGCCCTTCTTGACAGCCTCAAGCAATACGAGCGTCCCCGAGATAAAATCACAAACCTCCTCCGGCAAAAGGCGATCATCCGCGTAAAAAAGGGCATCTACGTTTTCGGGCCGAAGTATGCCCGACGTCCATTCTCCCGGGAAATCCTGGCAAACATGATTTACGGACCTTCCTGTATCTCCCTAGATTTTGCCCTGCACTATCACGGTTTGATCCCGGAACGTGTTGAAGCCGTAACATCAGTAACCAGCGGTAGGGGGCGGCGTTTCGTTACACCCGTCGGATTGTTTATTTACCGTCAGATTCCGCCGCCGGCGTTCCCCGTCGGAATTGATCAGGTTCAGCTCGAAGGCGGGCGCTCTTTCCTGATGGCCGTGCCGGAAAAGGCGCTCGCCGACAAGATACAGGACGATCGGGGGACTGGCATCCGCAGCCAGGAGGATATGCAGCGGTATTTGACCCAGAACCTGCGCATTGATGCCGAAAGTCTCGAGAAGCTCCGGATCGAAACCCTCTCCATCCTTGCAAAGCGCTACCGGTCCCGCAAGCTCCGACTGCTCAATAGAGTTGTAGCCCGTCTCCAAGAGGAGGGTGAACATCATGAATGAAGCAGTAATGCGCATGCTGGCGCGGTACGAACGGAGAAGAGTTGAAGACGATGTGAAGGCGCTACGCGAAATCCTGCAGGAGATTGCTCTCCTGGGGCTGTGGCGAAGCCGTTTTTTTGAGAGGGCCGCGTTCTACGGCGGGACGGCGCTTCGAATCCTCTATGGATTGGATCGCTTTTCGGAAGACCTTGATTTTTCCCTGTTGGAACCCACAGCGGAATTCGATCTCTCGCGTTATTGCAATGCTCTGGAAAAAGAGATCCGCTCATTTGGATTCGAGGCAACCGTGACCGGGAAGGCAAAGAGCGCCGGGAGTGCGATTCAGTCAGCTTTTCTTAAAGCTGATACCTTGAAGCCTCTCCTCGTTATCAATACCACTGAGACCTTAACCCGGAGCATCCCACGCGGCCAGGTCCTGAAGATCAAAATAGAGGTGGACACCGATCCGCCGCCCGAGTTCGACACGGAGACTCGTTTTCTATTGCAGCCCATCCCGTTTTCAGTCAGGGCGTTCGCTCTTCCAGACATGTTTGCCGGCAAGATGCACGCTGTACTTTGCCGGGGATGGAAGGGCCGGGTGAAGGGCCGAGACTGGTATGACCTGGTCTGGTATGCGGCCAATCACCCACAGCTGCACCTCAAGCACCTCGAGCAACGGATGATTCAGAGCGGTCACTTGAAAAAGGAAGAGAGCTTGACTCCGGAAAAGTTATTTAATGTTGCGGAGACAGTTATCGAAAGGCTGGATGTGTCACAAGCAAAAAGAGAGGTGGAACCTTTCGTGAAAGATCCCGAGACGTTGACGATATGGTCCCGAGATTTTTTCCGCGATGTCATCCGACGAATCGTTTTTGTGCAAAGATGAATCTCTCGAAAAAAAGAAGCGCCTTTATCGAATTGATGCCTGAATCCTGGTGTCGTTTCCGAAAACTGGGTCCACATTGAAGTATTGGGAAAATCTGGCGACCGCTTACACAGCGAAATAAGTCCCGACAGTTTTTATACATGAGTGGAATCGGCCCCATGCAAACTTGAACCACAGAGACACCGAGAGCAAGGAGAAAACCGTAGCCTGCCCGGGGGCGCCTTCGGCCGCCATTTTCGTTCGGGAGCGGCGGAAAAGCCATTGCGTGTCGCATATTAGCCATATGCGTTTCTGCTTTTCCGCCGCTCCCGAACGAAAATGGCGCAACGCGCAGCGTTGGCCCCCGGGCATAACGAGTTGCTGTGTTTCTCTGTGTCTCCGTGCTCTCTGTGGTTTAAAAGCATTTTTCTTTTCTTACGCCGCTTTCACTCGGGTCAGTCTTTGACTGTCAATTTATGTCGCTGTGTATAGCGCTTTGGCGTCGCGCACCCTTGCAGCTTGTGCCGGTTGCTGCAAGCGATTACAATCCGATGCACGGAGAACTGGGAGAATTGGAAACATGAAAGCGAGAATCAATCTTGTGCTAATGCCCGCACTGGCGCTCACGCTGATTGGCGCCACATTGATGATGGCCACACAGTCCGGAGCGGGACGCAATGCTCCTCCGCCCAGGCCGAAAGGCCCATGTGACATCTACGCCGCCGCCGGCGATCCCTGCGTGGCCGCCCACAGCACCACGCGTGCGCTGTACGCCTCCTACAACGGCCCGCTCTACCAGGTCCTGCGCCAGTCGGACGGCAAGACCTTGGATATCGGCATCGTCCAGCCCGTCGCGTCTCTTTTGCCGGATGCGGGCGGATACGCCAACGCGGCCGCGCAGGACGCGTTCTGCGCCAACACGTACTGCTGGATCACCACCATCTACGACCAATCCCCCAAGCACAACGACCTCATCCAGGCGCCCCGCGGCGGATTCAGCGGCCCGGCCATGGGTGGGTTTAACAACCTGCCGGTCGCCGACATGGCGCCGATTACGGTCATGGGCCACAAGGCCTACGGCGTCTTCATCGCGCCGGGCATGGGCCTGCGCCAGAACGACGCGAAGGGCACCGCGGTCGACGACCAGGCGGAGGGGCAGTACTGGGTCATCAGCGGCCACCACTACAACTCCGGCTGCTGCTTCGACTACGGCAACGCCGAGATCGACAGCCGCGACGACGGCAACGGCACCATGGAAACCACCTACTACGGCAACGCCACCGGCTGGTATCGCGGGACCCCGCCCGGCCCGTGGATCATGACCGACCAGGAGAACAACCTGGTCGGTTGTGTCAACTCGGATGGATCCAAACTCTGCGCAAACCTGCCGAGCATCACCTGGCGATTCGTGACCGCGATCGCCAAGGGCGAACCGCACCATTGGACCTCCATGGGCGGCGACGCACAGCGGGGCGCCCTGTCGGTCATGTTCGACGGACCGCGCGTCGACCTCACCTATGACCCGATGCGCAAGCAGGGGGCCATCCTCCTGGGCAATGGCGGCGACAACAGCAACGGCTCGCAGGGCACCTTCTATGAAGGCGCGATGACGGCCGCGGGCACCTTCCCGACGGACGCCACCGACCAGCTGGCGCAGGCCAACGTAGTGGCTGCCAGGTACGACGCACCGCGGCTGCGCCTGGCGCCGGCGTCGGCAACTGCCACTCCGCCCGGACTCCAGACGTTCTCACCGGGGTCCTCGCAGGACACCACCGTGACGTTCACGAACACCACGGGCGCGCCCGCGGTGGGCGTCCAGTTGAGCATTTCCGTGCCCAACAAGCAGTGGACCTCCGTCGTTCCGGGCACCACCCAGACGTCGGTGACGGTCGCTGACCCGGTCGCGCCGGGTGCGAGCGTGAGCGCGACCTTCAAGGTCACCTCGGGGCCGGCGGCCTTCAACGGCGACCTGGTCGGCAACGCCCGGTGGACGAACCCGACGCGCGGCGGGACGCAATTCGAGACAACGGCCGAGAAGGTGCGGAACGTCAGCCCGATCAAGCTCAACGAGTTCCGCATCAGCGCCGGTTCTCCCACCAACTCGACGAACTCGTTCATCGAGCTCTACAACACCGGCGCCAGTGCCGTCGATATCTCCAACTGGACCCTGACCCAGCACCCGACCCAGCAGGCCATCTTCTCGTCGGTGAAGATCCCGGCCGGGACGAAGCTCGCGGCTCGCGGCTTCTACCTGCTCGGCCTCTCCAACTCCGGGCTGGCGGGCCCCGCGCGCGCGGGCGATACCGCCATCAACGTCAGGAGCACGACCGACATGAAGGCCGGCGATACGATCGGCATCGACACCGGCTCCAACGTGGAGACCCGCAAGATCGCAAGCATCGGGACGGCGGCCGGCAACAGTACGACGCTGTGGCAACCCCTCCCCGACGGTCCGGTGATCACGATCCCCG
>Ga0315277_10002499_pt1 | contig 25623 bp, 22 predicted proteins | sample YL17G05_15_MG_FD_203695 | JGI IMG/M metagenome (GOLD analysis project Ga0315277, IMG submission 203695) | Sediment microbial communities from Yellowstone Lake, YNP, Wyoming, USA - YL17G05_15 | ecosystem: Environmental > Aquatic > Freshwater > Lake > Sediment | place: USA: Wyoming | collected... | reverse complement strand
CGCGACGGGAGGGCTCCGCAGGCGTACTTGACAGTACGTCGAGGAGACCGACCGAGCGCAACGCAGTAGACATGCCCGGATCCGCCGCCGCAGTAGAAACCTGGTGAGAAATGCGAGCTAGCAAATGCCGCAGTCGAAAATCGTCGTTTGCAGCCGGATCTGGCGGGCGAGACGCCCGCGCTCCCAGGGCCCAACCGTTGGCCGGCCTCGTCAGGCCGGGGTTGCGAATCGACCGAGGAAAGGTTGGACCGCGGATGTATGTCCGCGGGCCAACCGGCTTGCATTTCGCAGCATTACTTCTTGCCGATGTAGATCTTCTTGTCGACCACGCCGCCGCGCGTCGAAGCATAGCGCACCGTGCACTCGGTGCCTGGAATGCCGTTGAGACGGACCTTGAACGTGACCGACTTGCTTTCATTGCCTGCCAGGCGGTCAATGGCAACCATGGGCTGTTGCGGTTCCACCATGACCACCTTGCTTGGCGCCTGGGGCGTCTGCGGCTGACCCGGCGGCATATCGCCACGGCCTCCGCCACGGCCTCCGCCACCGCCGCCACCCCGGCCGCCCATACCGCGCCCCTGCGCCGGCATGATCCCCTCGGGGAACACAAGGGAAACATTGTCGGGCCGGACGATCTTCACCAGCTGGGCCTGGCGCAGAGCCGTGGGAATAAAGCCCTGGTTCTGCACACTCACTGCAATCGTGTATTCGTCTCCCTGGCCGGTAACCTTCGGCTCCTGCATTTCCACGTGAGGGAGGCTGGCGGCCAGCATGAGGTTGAAGCGCGCCTCTTTTTCGATCCACCCTTCCAGCTTTTCCGGCGGCGGATTCTGGCTCATGAACTTGCCGTCGAAGCCGCCGATTTCCACTTCGCCGTATTCCGGGTGAATCGCCTTGGTCCATGGATGGAAGCGCGGCATCTTGAGTTCCTTGTCGCAATACTGCAGGCGATCAAGGTCGTCTAAGGTTACACCGTCTTTGTTATAGTCACCGATGGACCTGCCGCCGTCATAGAGCTCATCGCCGTACCAGATTGCTCCATAATACCAATAGCCGAAATCGGGACCGTGGCCGAAAAGGGGGCTGCCGCGGCCGCCGCTGTAATCCAGGTACACATCCCCGGCACGTGCGTAGCCGGTGATTTCCTTGCCTTTTTGATCAAACGTTTTGTACAGAGCAAGATCATCGGGGTACATGCGCTCGTCACTGGGCGAAGTGGAAGGCGGCCTCAGGAGCATGGGAACCGTCGTGTCCATCGAATTGGCCACCGACACGTTCGGATGCGTCAGCAGGAATGTGACTACCGAGCGCGTTTCAATTTCGGAGAGCGGGTATTCGCCGGCGCCACCCTGGGTCAGGCCGCGCCCGGTCTCTTCCCTCATCGGACGCCAGTTTTCCACGTAATTGCGGTGCAGGTCGAGGCCGCCGATGCCGTCTTCGTTGACCCTGCCGTCCTTGTCGTTATCGATACCTTCACCCACAACCCGATAGTCGCCCTGCTGGCCCTGAGTGACAGGACGCATAAGCCGGCCGCTGGGGTCACGAGGATCGATAATGTAGTTTCCTTGTCCCATGGGAACCTTGTAGCGCATCTGGGTGATGAAACCGTCGCCGTTGATGTCTTCGGCCGGGTCTTCGTCCAACAATCCATCGCCGTCATCATCGTAAGGGTGGATCGTACTGCGCAGCGTTTGCGCCGTTTCCAGATACAGCAGGCTGCCGTCCGGATTGTTGCAGGGCCGGAAATAGAAGGCGAAATTGTCCAGCAAACGCGTGACTTCCTTGTCCTTGCCGTAGTTGGTGAGCATGTAGTTCATCATCCAAAGCACGGATTCCGCGGCGGTGACTTCCCCGGCATGCCGGTTGCCCTCGACGTACATCGCAGGCTTGTCGGTAGCCTTGCCGGTGCTCTTGTTGGTAACGGTCAGCTGGTAGATGTCCCTGCCGCCATAGCTCTGAGCGACGACGTAAAGGTCGACCAGGTTGGCGTACTGCTTCTCCCATTTTTTGAAGAATTCCACCTGTTCCGTGTACTTGTGGTAATGCTTGAAATCCATGACGCCTTCCTGCAGGGGCGTGGTTTCCTTCAGGAAGTTGCGGGGAAAGTAGCTCGGACCGTGGCGCAAGCCCGGAACGATCCAGTTCTTGGCATCTCCCTGCCCGGGCGCCTGCACCTGGGCCGGGGTATCGCCCAGAAACGCGAGCACGGTGATGCAGCTGGTGAGGATAATGGCTCTCACAGTCTTGTTCATTGGCGGTCTCCTTTATTTTTGAAAGGCCGGAAGAGGCTTGGCCAGGGCACTGGCATCCTCGGCTTGAAAAGACAAGATAAAGCTCCCCGCGGCGGAAAGCTACAAATTTCTGAACCGCCACGGATCCGCACCCCCAAAAACATCCCTCCAGTGCAACCTACCCCGCATCGAGATTTTTCAAAGCAAACCACAGAGGACACAGAGACACGGAAAGCGCGAAAGGGAGAGACGGCCTTCCGCGGAAGGCCGTCTCTCCCTTTCGCTCGCGGAGATATTAGGTCGTGTGCCTCTGTGGTGCAAAAATCCTTTCCTATTTAATCAGGGATCTTTGCGCGAGTAGCACGGGGAGTTCAGCGCGGCTTGCGGCGGCAGGCTTGATTTTCTTTGGCCGCATCTGATTTTCTAAGTATGATCAGGGCGTTTCCAAATTCTCAGCCTGCTAAAGGAGAGGCAGTGCCCAGCGCGCCGCGCCATTCATCCAGACATGCCGCCCTGGTAGCGGCCGGTATTTTACTCAGCCGGATCGCGGGCCTGATCCGCGAACGCGTGTTCGCCCATTACTTCGGCGGCACGTCCATGGCGGCCGGGGTGTTCCGCGCGGGAATGCGTATCCCCAACTTCCTTCAAAATCTGTTCGGTGAAGGAGTGCTTTCGGCCTCTTTTATTCCCGTCTATTCACGCATTTTATCAGAAGGAGATGAAGAACTTGCCGGCCGGGTAGCCGGCGCCGTGGCGGCCTTGCTCGGCCTTTTCATCAGTGTGGCGGTGCTTCTCGGCATGCTCTTGACTCCCGGGCTCGTGAACCTCATCGTCCCGGGCTTCTCCGGTGAAGCCCGGCAGCTGACCATCGAGGTCGTCCGCATCCTGTTCCCTGCCGCCGGCATTCTGGTTTTGAGCGCATGGTGCCTCGGGATTCTGAACAGCCATCGGAAGTTCTTTCTTTCCTATGTGGCGCCTGTGCTCTGGAACGCCGCCATGATTGCCACCATGGTCGCTTTCGGGACGCGCTGGAGCCAGACTTCCCTGGCTGTCGCCCTCGCATGGGGCACGGTAGCCGGATCTCTCCTCCAGTTCGGCTTCCAACTTCCCTTCGTCTTCCGCTGCGCCGGCAAGATCCGCTTTGCTCTCGCGACTTCCCTGCCACCCGTGCAGACCGTGCTGCGCACCACCCTGCCGGCTGTGCTGGGGCGTGGCGTGGTGCAGATCAGCGCCTATATCGATCAGTTCATCGCCAGCTTTCTGCGCAACGGCACCGGGGCTGTTTCCATTCTCGGCTATGCCCAGACGATCTACCTGCTGCCGATCAGCCTGTTCGGCATGTCGGTGGCCGCCGCGGAACTGCCCGAGATGTCGCGCGTGACGGGAAGCGGAGACGAAATCGCGCACAGACTGCGAAAACGGCTGGAAGCGGCTGTCCGGCAGGTGGCGTTTTACATCATCCCCACGGTGGCGGGTTTTCTTCTCCTCGGCCGTTTTCTGATCGCCGCGCTCTACCAAACCGGCCACTTCGGCCGGACCGACAGCGTTTATGTCTGGTATGTGCTCATGGGTTCCACGATCGGCATGCTGGCCGCCACCCGGGGGCGCGTTTACAATTCGGCTTTTTATGCACTGCACGACACGGTCACGCCGCTCCGGTATGCGGCCATCAGGGTCGCGCTCACAGCCGCCCTGGGATACCTCTTTGCATTTCCCCTGCAGCCCGGAATTGCCTGGCTGTTCGGCGCCGTCCTGGGATTGCCCGCTCCCCGTCCGGAAGATGCCGCCCTGGTATTCGGTTCGGCCGGACTGACCGCTTCCGCCGGCATTTCGGGCTGGGTGGAGTATCTGCTGCTGAAATCGGCAATGCACAAGAGAATCGGCGCGATCCGCATTGAACCTGGGTACTACGGCAAACTGGCAGCCGCCGCGCTCTCCGCCGGAGCGATGTCCCTGGCCGCGCTTCATTGGATACCGCCGCTGCTGCATGCCTTGCCCGCGCTGCGCGTCTCCTGGCACCCGGTGGTCGACGGCATGCTGGCGCTGGCCGCGTTTGGCGCGGTCTATCTTCCTGCAACCCGGCTGATGGGAATACCGGAAAGCAGGCGGCTGCTGGGAAAAGCCGGCGAGTGACCCGCATCGGGGCGCAAATGGAAGTGGGACTCAATGGCTTGACGCGGCTATCGGAGAGAGTTGGTCCAAAAAACAAAAACGCCACGGATTCCACGGATTCCACGGATTCCAAAAGCCTGGCAGATGATACTTTTAAACTGGAACGACTTGCCCTAACACATGATTGAGAATTTTTTGACAAATCAGTGAAATCCGTGGAATCCGTGGCGTTTTTTTCTCAGGAGTGAGCCGCGCTTCCGATTACACCCCGCGCGGGAAGCTGCACGCACCGGCGAATTTCCTGTGTTATGATTGACTCGGTCACCTCGCAGGGAGGCTCTCATGTCCTTCAGGGAAAACAAAGGCTTTTGGCTGTGCACAGGGGCGATTGTCATTGCACTGGTGGCGCTGGTCTGGCTGTTGCTGAGCGGCGGCCCCCGAACTCTGGTAGTCCTTCTGCCCGATGCGGGGGAATTGAAGCGGTCCGACCCGGTCATCTGGCATGATTACGTCATCGGCCGGGTCACGGCGATCTCCCCCCTGGTGGACAACCAGGTGGGCGTCACGATCAGTCTGAATGAGGATTACGCCTCCAGAATCACGCGCGGAGCGCGTTTTACGATGCGGCGCTCAGCCCTTTTCGGACTGGTCGGCAGCAACGCCATCGAGGTGGAGACTCCCGAGGAAGGCGGGCTCCCCTTCCTTGACGGCGAAAAGGTCCAGGGCTACAGCCCCCCAAGGCAGACCCTGGTGGAGCAGAGCAAAAGCGCCGCCCGGGATTACTGGGAACAAATCAAGAATCGTACGAACGACCTCATCCGGGAGTACGAACGCTCGCCCTACAAGAAAGATGTCGAAGACGCCCTGACGGATCTGAAAGCCCTCACCGAGAAAGGGATAGCGCAGGCCAAGGAAGGGCTGGAGCGCTTCCGCACCAGTCATCAGAAAGAATTCGATGCGGTCAGGAAAAAGCTCGAAGAGGCGCGCGACTGGCTGCGAAAAAAGGGGGATGAAGCGGGTGCGCGCAAGCTCCAGGAAGAGCTCGACAAGCTGATCAAGAAATAGCGCCGAAGGCGCGTCCCATATCAGCCCGGGGCAACGCCCCAGGAACGGATTTGATAAAAAAAAGGGCTGTAAGCCCGCTCCATAATCGATTATAGGGCGGGCTTACAGCCCTTTCATTCCTTTTGGGGATCGTCTTGATCCTGGGGCGTTGCCCCAGGCTGGTATGAAATGGGCCTTCGGCCCTATGTTTTGGCCACCATCATGGGTATTGTGCATGCCTCGATGGGGGCCGGATGATGTGGAATTGTTTACTTGCCCAAGATCCGTATAAGGAACAGGCCCAGTCGCCGCACTCCAGGCGGTTTTATCCTTTCGCTTCGGGTTCCGCGCTTTTGGCGCCGGTCTTTAGTTGGGGAATGAGCCCGACGAGCTTTTTCAGATCGATGCCGGCGAGGCTTTCCACGACCGGCGGCAGTTGAGCCATGATCTCGGTCACGTCACGGGTGACTCGGCTCGCACCCGCCCCCCCTGAGGCGCCTTCGCCGCCGGTATTCACGATCGTGATCGATTGGGTTTTGCTCAGCGGTTGCGCGATCGCCTGGGCGATTTCCGGCAGCGCCTGGATGATGAGTTGAATGACCGCCGCCTGATTGTAATCCTTCCACGAGGCGGCTTTCTTAGCCATCGCCTGCGCTTCCGCAGTGCCCTTGACGGCCACCACTTCCGCCTCGGCGCAACCGGTGGCCTTGACCACCTCCGCCTTCGCGAAGCCTGTGGCTTTTTGCGCTTCCGCCTGGCCGCGCGCCTCGGTCTCATACTTGAAGCGGTTGGCTTCGGCTTCCGTCTGGATGCGGTAGCGCTCAGCATCCGCCTGGCGTTTTACCGTGGCTTCGAGTTCCTTTTCACGCCGCAGAATCTCGCGTTCCTGAACAACAATCTGCTGCTCCTTTTCCACGACCGAAACCTGTACCTCTTCGCGCTTCAGCAACTGGTTTGTCTTGTAGCGCTGCAGGTCGTAAGCGAGATCCGCCTGGGCTTTGGCTTCATTGGTGACGGCATCAAATCCCGCTTTCTTGAGCAGATAATTTTTCTGGGCTTCGGCAATCTGGGTGTCCGCCTGGTAGGTGGCCGTTTCTCCCGCCTGTCTCGCCAGCGCCGATTTGATCTTGGCATCCCGATCGGCTTCCGCCTGCGCGATGGCGGCGTCGCGCTTGACCTCCGCGGTGCGCGGCACGCCGAGGGCTGCGAGATAGCCATGACTGTCCTTAATATCCTTCAGCGTAAACGACACGATCTGAATGCCCATATTCGCAAGATCGGAGACGGCAACCTCCTGGACGGAAGAAGCAAACTGGTCGCGGTTGCGGTAAATGTCTTCGATGGTCATGGTGCCCACGATGGCGCGCAGGTGGCCTTCCACCGTCTGCATGGCGATTTCTTTGATCTGTTCCGGCGTTTTGCCCAGGAACTGTTCCGCGGCCGTGCGGATCGACTGTTCATCGCCGCCGACCTTCACCTGGGCCACGCCATCCACAATGATCGGCACGCCGGGCCTGGTGTAGACCTCCGGAGTCGTGATATCCAGAGTGATGATTTCCAGGCTCAGCAGGTCGATCTTCTCGATCAGCGGCATGATGAATGCTCCGCCGCCGCGCCGGATGCGGAAACCGACCTCCTCGGTGCGGCCGTCGGGAGTCTTGATCCTGTATTTGCGCCCCGAAATGACCATGACCTGGTTGGGGCCGACCTTTTTGTACCGCCGGGCCACCGCATAGACGGCCAGCATGAATGCGAGCGCCAGGCCTGCAATCACAGCAACTACGTTCATATCTGCGAACATATGGTCTCCTCAAAACCGACAGGGTTGAAGGCCGATTGCTACTGGGATGGACGGGCGTTTTTCCCGGCGCCCTGCGCCGGAACAGGGGCCGCCGGCCGCACAAAATACACGTTGCCGACGACGCGCACGATCTCCACCGGAGCGTTGCGCGTTACCGCCTTGCCGTCTTCCGATCGCGCGGGTCCGACCACCCGCGTCCCCTTGACACTCAGGGCCACCTCGCCAGTGCCATTTTCCGGAATCGGCGTGATTACCTGGGCCACGCAGCCGATCAGTCCGCTCAGCGAGTATTCGCTGCCCGCCTGCGTACTTCTGAACAACAAGGTCAACACGGCAAATGTGCCGCAGCTGAGCAGGATCGCAGTCAGCAGCGCCACCAGGACGCCCTTGCCGACCGACAGCTGGAAATAGGAATTTGCCAGCAGACCGCCGCCGCCGAATCCGGTGAGAAAAGTGGCGATCACCGTCGGGCTCAAAGGCGAAACGGGCAGGTCCGTGCCGGCATCCATGTGGACGTCATGGCCGTCACCCCCGAACAGATGCCCCGCCACACCGACGAGCAGGGCATAACCAAGGCCGAGGACAAAACTGGCAAAATAAACAATCCCGACAGACATGCGCATTTCTCCCGAAAGCAAATTGGATGATTCAGAGAGCAGCAGCCGGTCTATTGTATTCAAAATCGGTTCCATTGTGTATCATTTAGTGCGCCCCGGCGGGAGCCGGCACCGGCTGCCCGCTTTTGGCCGCAACTGTCCATCCCTACCGGGCCGAGGGATTGCCTATGGTTTTGCGCATTCTGAATTGGGCCAGCCGCGTCATCCTGGCCGCAATCTTTCTCTATAGCGGATATGTCAAGATTCGGCAGCCGCTGCAATTCGCGGCGACGCTTGAGTCCTATCGCCTTTTTCCCGACGCCCTCATCATCCCAATCATGGATTGCCTCCCGTGGGCGGAGGTCGCGCTGGGGGTTGCCCTGCTGATTGGCTGGAAGCTGCGGTTTTTTGCTTTGGCCACGGCCGGATTGCTGGCCATGTTCATGGCCGCGCTCACGATCACGTACGCGCGCGGCATCGAAGCCGACTGCGGCTGCTTTGGCCCGGGAGACCGAATTTCGCCGCTCACGATCATGCGCGACGCCCTGTTCCTTGCGCCGGCATTGTACCTGCTCTTCGAATCCCGGTTGCGCGCCCGCTGGAAACGCGGCAGTTACGAGGGAATCGGACCTGAAGGGAGCGCGGGCGTCCCGCCCAATGCCGCATAGTTTTTGACGCATGGCGCCCACGGTGCGTTTGGAGTGCGGCGACTGGTGGCCGCTTTCAACAGCCTGGTGCTGCCCCACACCGGCAGCTTGCTGCCGGGATTGTTGGTGCGCCTGTGGCCAAGCATTGGTCTCTCCTGAATGCGGCAGCAAGCTGCCGTTACCTGGCCAGAACACGATTTCCAGAGCGGCGACCAGTCGCCGCACTCCAGAGGCGCCTTCGGCGCCATGCACCAAAAACCATCCAGCATTGGGCGGGACGCCCGCGCTCCGCAGCAAAAGATTCATCATTTCTCCGCCGCATTGATTTAGAATAGGGCTTGCATTTCTACCAATTCACTGGGGAAAGGCCTCGCCATGACTGAATCTGCTTTGCTGCGCCAAATCGAGGAAGCTAACAAGAGCTATCGAGCGGGGATTCCCCGGGAGCTTGATCCCGCCGGAGACCCGTTTCTGGTGGTCGCCTGCATTGATCCGCGCCTGACCGGATTCCTGGAACCCGCACTGGGCCTGCCACGGCACAGGGCCGCGGTGATCCGTACGGCGGGCAACCGGATTTCCGCAGGCAATCCTGATGCGCTGCGCTCCGTTGCGGCGGCGCTGTTTGTGAAAAACGCCCGCGAGATTCTGGTGGTAGGACACACGGATTGCGGCCTTGCCAGCTTTTCAGCCGCGAATGTTGCGGAAAATTTCCGGAAGGCCGGCATACCCCGCACGGTCTTCGGTGACCAGGACCTCCGGTCTTGGTTTGGCGCCTTCGCCAGCATCCGGGAGAATGTGCTCGCCAGCATCGACTGCCTGCGAAAATCCGGGATTGTACCCCGCAGCGTCAAGATACACGGCCTGATTTTCGACACCGACAAGGCTTCGTTCGAGGTCGTGGTGGATGGCGACGTGGTGCGCGAGAGCGCAGCGCCGTCGCCGATCGAATCAGCGGGCACAAAACCGGCGCCCACGGTCTCGGAAAGCGCCCCGAAAGAGGAAGCCCTACAGGAGGCGCCCGCAATCCCGGCCGCTCCGGCAGCGCCCCTGGCCACATCCCCGCCGGAACAGGTCCAGCGGAAAGGCCCGGTCATCGTCGGCGAGCCGGCCCCTATAAGCCCGGCCGCCCCCGGATCCCTGCTGGAGGCGGCTCTGGTTCTGCGCGATTTTTTCCAGCGGGAGCGCCAGAATCAGCAGATGCAGAAAGTCGTCGCAAGTCTGCGCATGATCTGGAGGCAGGAAAAAAGCCCGGTCCGGATCGTTCAGGAACTGCAGAGGCTAGGTCATGCTTACCGGGAAAGATATCCGAGTCTGCCGGGCGCAATCAAGTATCTGGAAACCGCAGTCAAGACCGGAAGTGCCGACAGGATCGGCTTTGGAGACCTTCTGAGGCGTATGGTGGACTGAATCTCGCCACGAGATACGCGTGGATCCTACGCGTACCTCGTGGTTTCTTGTGCCATTCGGATTGCACTTTCCTGGCACCGTACAACTTTAAGGCGACGCGCCTAACGGCGCACTCCGGGCGCGCTCATGACCACCCGTCCGGTCGGGCGCGGCGACACCCTGGAAGGAGTGGGCCCGGCCCCTGCCAATGCAAATCCGCTCACCTGCGCGTTCGCCAGAATATCGAGATCCGAGGGAATCCTGCGCTCATCCGCCCCAATGCCCGCCATCACGGACCCATAAGGAACCTGCAGGACGTCGAAGTGGGATGTGATACCGGCATTGTTCCGGGCCAGCGGAATCACCGTGCCCGCGAAAGGCAGACCATCTGAAATCCGGATGACACCCTGCCCGGCGATTCCCATGAACGCCTGGTTCGCCGCGGACATCCCCATGGCGTGCCCGATCTCATGCAGAGCCACCGAGAGAAGATCCGTGGTCCCGACGGCATCCCCGGTCGGGCCACTGTACAGGCGCGCCACGTTCATCATGCCGCCGCCCAGATCCTCGAATTCCTCGGTGCGACGACGATACTCATCATGGGAATTGGGGGTTGGGTCAAGGTAGAAACGGACGGCGCCGCTGTTGTCAAAAAGTATGATTCCGGAGATCTCGCGAATGGGCGATCCCCCCTGTTCAACCAGTGAATGAGTACCGGCATCCCCGAGCGGAGCCCAGCCAAATTGCAGTGTGATGGTAACCTGATCGGGATAGACTGCCTCCCACATCCGCGCCGCCGCATTCACGATATCCATCAGGTTGCCCCCACCGGCGGCATTGGCTGGCGGATTGCCGCCAATGAAACTGGTGTTAATCTCAAGAGCCGAAGCCTGGGGAGCTTGCAGAATTACCAGAACCAGGGAAACCAACAGGAGCCTTGCCGCGCTTTTCATGACCGCCTCGACAGATATCGTGGTGAAAAAAGCCGCGGCACCTTGCGTGCAGGAAAAGTGCCGCGGCATGCCTCAACGGGGCTTTTCGAGAAAGACAGCTTTGGGGGATGCTTCCTGTCGTTTGCCTTCGATTCGCTTGCCACCCTGCTTATAGCAATCGCGATGCCAGACAAATCCGCAGACACGGTTCCAGCCTGGAAATTTGCCCGCAATTGATAGTAAAGTTTATGTTTAGAGTTTTGTGACCAATATCACAGCCTTGCTGCCGGCCAACCGGCGCAATAAGCGAAACTGTAAAGCTTCCCGACACTATGAGTTGGCACAAATGTCCCATAAAGCTTGCAAATACAGACACTTATTCAGTTACAGGCAACCCGGGCTGTAAAGCAAGCCGACACTCGTTGGAAGCTGCCCGGTTTTGATATAATCTCCCTGGGGAGACAACGCCATGAAGATGGAATGCCTGGTCACCCGCTTACTATGCCCGGCAATTCTCACTTGCGCAGCTTTTGCGGCCGGCCTTGATCGGCAGGCGCCGACTACCATAAAAGTGGATGTGAATATGGTAATCGTACCCGTGCTAGTGGCCGACAAGGGAGGGAAACCGATTCCCGCGTTAAGGAAGAGAGATTTTCACGTCTTCGAAAACGGTAAGGAACAGAAGATCGCAGAGCTGATCCCGGGCGCCGATCCGTTTCACGTCGCGTTGATGATCGACAGTTCAGGAAGCACTTTCTTCCGGCAGGATGAAATGCAGAATGCCGCCATCGCCTTCTTGGGGGCGATGAGGCCGCAGGACCGGATCATGATTGTCACTTTCGACCGCGAGACCCGGTTCGATACCGGATTCACCTCCAACCGTGAGTCTTTGCGCCGCGCCATCCGCCTGCCCCATCCTGAAGGCGGCCAGACCAGGCTCTTCGATGCGCTCGAACAGGTGCATGAGCGGCTGAGTTCCGCTTCCGGGCGCAAGGCGATCGTCCTTTTCTCCGATGGCGTCGACAATACCAGCCAGCAGGCGGACGAGGCCGGCACGCTCCGGATGGCGGAACAGTCCGATGTAATCATTTATGCCGTTCAATATGATACCCGAAGGAGCCGCCTGCCCGACCGATTCCAGGTCCCCATGCCGCCGGGTTATGCCACCTTCAACGAACTCTACAGCCGGGCCGTCCGATATTTGCGCAACCTGACTGCCCAAAGCGGCGGCCGCGTTTGCAGCGCCGGCAGTTTGATCGCCCTCAAAGATGCTTTCGCACAGATCGCCGGAGAGTTGCAGCGCCAGTACACGCTCTGCTATTACCCTTCCGATCCGCCGCGCGACGGGTCCTTTCGCCGCATCCGCGTCAGCGTCGACTATCCCGGGGTGACGGTGCGTACACGGGCCGGCTACCGGCCCGTTGCAGGGGAAAAAGAACGCAACCCCTGATGAATGCGGTTGGGATTTCCGCGGACGGCGTGCTATACATGGCGTCATAAATGCGCAACCAAAATCAAGAACCAGAGCGCAGCTGCAGAATCAGATTCGACCGCATTTTTACCACAGAGACACGGAGAACACAGAGGGGCAATGTCGATATCCATGCCCGGGGGCCAACGCTTCGCGTTGCGCCATTCACGCCCGGGAGCGGCGGAAAAGCCTTACAAAACGGGGATGAAATCCCATGCAGGAGCTGGCTTTTCCGTCGCTCCCGGGCGTGAATAGCGGCCGAAGGCGCCCCCGGGCAGGCCTGGGACGGCTCTGCGGTCTCTGTGTCTCTGTGGTTCGTTTTTCGCTTTTTCCATGTGCACTTCGATCTCAACTACTGCTAGGACTTATGTCGCTGTGTATGATATTGGATTGCCATGAAAATGAACGGGAAGTTCGGGATCTGGATTACAGTCCTGCTGGGCGGATTGCTGATATCCTATGCGCAGCAGCAGCCGTTCAGCTTCGTCCTGCTCTCCGACACGCAGCTCGGGATGTATACGGGGGACAAGGGTTTTGCGCAGGAGACGGCCAACTTCGAGTTCTGCGTCGCCGCGGTGAACCGTCTCAAGCCGGCATTCGTCGTCATTCTGGGCGACCTGGTCAACAAAGCCGGCGATCCGGCACAAATCAAGGAATACAAGCGCATCGCGCGTCTCATCAATCCTGCCATCCCCGTCTATGAAGCGGCCGGCAATCACGATGTCGGCAACGAGCCGACAGAAGAATCGCTCGCATTGTACCGAAAGACCTTCGGCCGCGACTACTACAGCTTCCGCGCCGGCCCGGTTTACGGAATCGTCCTGGATTCCGTCCTGATGCACACGCCGAAGAACGTGCCGGGCGCCTGCCAGGAGCAGCAGATCTGGCTGCAGAAGGAGTTGGAAAAGGCGAAAGGATCCGGCCTCCAGCACATCGTCCTGTTTCAGCATCACCCGGTGTTTCTGCAGGATCCTGAGGAGCCGGACCGGTATGAGAACATCCCGCGCGCACAGCGGCAGGTTCTCCTGGAACTGTTACTCCAATACGGTGTGCATCATGTTTTTGCGGGGCATACCCATAAGAATATCGCAGCCCAGGCCGGATCCATCGAAATCGTCGCAACCGGTCCGGTGGGCAAGCCGCTGGGGAAAGACGGATCGGGAATCCGCGTGGCAGCAGTCACCGATTCCGGCATGGAGCACAGGTACTACGAATTCGGCATGATGCCCGAAAGGCTGGCCCCGCTCCACAAGTAGGTTCTGAGGTAACCGACGACGCCTTCCAGGCGTGGCTTTGTCCTGCTCCGCACAAAGGGGCGAACCGAAACACCCGTCGGGGTCGGTATCGGGGTCGGTATCGCTATCGGTATCGAATCGAGGTTGGCAGCGACCATGATGTCCATCGTTCCACCTCAGGTTCCAACGCCGATTGCGATAGCGACCCCGATACCGACCCCGACCCCGAGGATTCTTGGCTCATGCTCCCGCACAGCTACGGCTCGCCGGAACGGCTGAGTCTTTCATGGTCGCACAGCCGAAGGCCGTGGTTTTTGGTTGAAATCACAAATGGTCCGCAGTGCTTTGCAGCATTCCTGTGCTGCTTGGGACGTCTTTTCTCCTGACTCCTGACTCCTCCCAACTGAATCTGCCAATCAAGCCAGGAAATCGGCTGTGGCGAAACGTCGCGCCCTGTATTCCTTGGATCACATTTCCAATACGCTTTTCAGCAGTGCCACCAGTTGCTGCAGATCATCGAGATCGATGGTCTCCACCAGCGTACCCGGGAAAACCACGGGAATCGCGATCGGAAGCATCTCCGTGCGCGTGCCGAATGCGCGCGCTTCCGCGATCGTGCCGGCAGGCGTACGCGTGATCTTCACCTTAGCCTCCAGTGCGCTCAAGAGCGCGCCGAGCAGCGCGCTCGCACCTCCGGGAGAAACCGCGTCCGGAACCAGCACGCCGCTGTCGAGGATTTCCACCGGGTCTTTCACCCCCCCTGCCGTGGAGCGCTGAAAAGCGCCAACGGTCAGAACCTGTTTGGCTGTGAAGCGTCTCGCCAGGCGGGCCACGCCGGAATTGCTCATTGCACTCTGGGCAGCCCAGGCAAACACTACGTTTTTACCCGATTTTGGCGAGTGACCTTTCAATGCTTCCATGAGTGCAAAGGCGCCGAATTTCCGGCTCAGCATCGGACCCGCAATCCGATTCTCCGCGAGCAACGCAATATCCTTGGCGGCGGTCACGGGCTGGAGCATCTCGATCCCCCGCGCCACAGCGTCGGCTCGAGACCGCGCTCCGATTTCAATCAGGAACCGGTCCAAAGTCAGGCTTTCGCGACGCCCCCTGACCAAATGCGAGGAAGGAAGAGCGACTACGCCCCGGATCGTCTCGCTCTTGCCGGCGATGTCGACATAGTGACCTTCGTGGAACTGGGCGAAGAGAGCGTTGGGCGCTCTGCCGCCGGGCGAGGCGACGCGTAGAAATCCTTCATCCGTGATGTCGGTAACAAGGTAACCGGGTTCATCCACCGACGTCATCAGCAGCAGGTCCGGCTGCCCCTCGCCCAATTGAACGGTGAGGTTTCCCATATTGTCGATTTCAGACTTCACTCCCGGGGGCAGCTGACTCTTCAGGAAGGCGATGAAGCGCTCTTCCCGGCCCGAGACGGCCTGCAGGCCGGCGTACTGGAGAAAACCTTCCTTGAATTTCGGCGGAGTCTGCGCGGGTACGGCAAATACGCTGAGGAAAACGGCATTTGCGAGTGCGAGAAGTTTCGCGGTTTTCACAAGTCCTCCAGTCGATGCGAGCCGGTCAAAAAGACTCGGAAATTGCGGTGATCAGGTCCGCCAGCGCCAACATGTCGCGAATGTCCATCACCGATACGTAGGAATGCGAGTAAATGCCGGGCCAGGAAAGCGGGATATCCACCGAGCCTTCCACCAGAAAAACAGATCCGTCGTTGCCTCCGCTGGTGATTCCCCATTGCACCGGAATCTTGCGGTCCTCCGCGATCTTCCGGATTCTCAAGAGGGCATCCTCGGGTGCGATGTTGCTGCTGTCAAAGGCGCGCAGGACCGCCCCTTTTCCCAAGGGGGTATACCCGATATTCCGCGGATCAAATGGCGCGTCGGAAGAGACGAAGGTGTCGACCGCAAACACGTACCTGGGAGAGTACTTCCGGGCGAGGCCGCGGGAGCCGCTCAGCCCGGTTTCTTCCTGGACTACCCACGCGAATGCAACCGTTTTGGGCAGCGGTTTGCCCAAAAGCCGGCGCACAGCTAGAATCTGGGCCGTGCATCCACCCCGATCGTCGGTTGATCCGGCAGCGGACTTGTACCTGCCCATAGGGGTAACCCTCTTCGGCTGCACGATAAAGTCACCCGCGGCGATGCCGAGCGCCTGGGCGCCGGCTTTCGAGTTCGTCCCCACATACACAACCAGGTCGGCGGCGGAGTGTTCCGCCGGAGCCTGCTCCCGATAGCTCTTCCTGGGGCCGATGACCCCATCCACGACTCCCGACTTGGTGTGGACCTTTACCACTTTGCTTTCCCAAATTGTGGAATAGGATCCACCGCGTACCGTGGTCCTAAGGGTGCCGTCCGGATTGATGTCGGCAACCTCGAGTCCAATTTCATCCATGTGCGCAATGAACAGGATCTCCGGCTTTCCCGAACCCAGGATCAGCACCAGATTGCCCATCTCATCCACGACAGGCTGGGCGGCTTTGGGAAGCAGCCCTTGAATCTCTTCCCGGACCTTGTCCTCGTGAAAGGAAACTCCGGCCACCGAGATCAGCTTTTGAAAAATTTCCCGGGCTTCCTTCTCCGGCGAAGCCTGGGAAAAAAGAGAAACGGTCAGCGCCAGGGCCGGCAGTACCCCCGGCCACAGGCGGCGTCGAATGGCATTTCGATGCATGCGCAACTCCTGAAAATAAGTAATCCTTGCCAGTGTAAAACCAAACAAGTACATTAAAAACCAAAAAGCGAGCGTGCGGTCTGACAAATCGGGCTGTGTTTTTTGTATACTTTTAAGTATACACTTACGGATTATGCAGTGCTTTTCATGTTGCTTCACGTCACGGAATGACCTATAAGCAGGGGATTTTGGCGAGCAATTCACAGAGGCGGGCGGTCATCGCGGCAATACCTTCACGTTCGCCGAAAAGAAGTACGAAATCAATCCGAAGGACCTGCTGGTGGTGGCTTTCGTACAGGACGAGAAGACCAAGGCGATTTTGCAGTCCGCCATGCTTAAAGTAAAGTAGAGGACGCTCCTCTGGCCCTTTTCACCTCGAAGGCTCGAAGGGCTCGAAGGGGCTCCAGGAAGAGAAGCAGCTCTTCTTCGAGCCCCTTCGAGCTCTTGGAGCCTTCGAGGTCCCGTCAAGGAACGGCGGATCAAACTGCCGAGAGCCAGGAACTGCGCGCCACCGGGGCAGCCTTCAGCATCTGCACAAGGGTGTCGCGCGCAACTTCCACCGCCACCGCCTGCTCCGGGAGGTAGGCGACCAGCCAGGCTGCTTCCGTTTCCGCCGTGATCTTCACCCGCTCATTTCCGGTTATCGGCGTATCGAGAGGCCCTTTCGCATCCGCAAGCAGCGGCTTCCCTGCGGCGTGAAACGGGCCGCGCAACGATTCGTAATTCTCCCCGTCGCGTCCCGCCCGCAAAACCAGCGGAGCCGAGAAAGTTCCCTCGGTCATGACACAACACGGAACCGCCAGCTCGACCGAAAGACAGTTATTGATGTCGATCAGCGGGTGCAGCACGGGCAAATCTTCTCCCTTCAGGATACGGCGCAGCAAAGCTTCGGAGGAAGGCCGGTAGCGGCTCGGGTCACATCCGGCAGCCCGGAAGAGCCTGCGCAACGCCGAGATCACGGGATGCTCCGGAAGACCCTCCATGGTCAGCCGGGAGCGCACGCTCCGCACCGTGTCCTCGCGCAGCGCCGCCAGATCTTCTTCCCCTCCCGGCAGCACTTCCAGGCGCGCCCAGAACAGGAGCCACCCGGTTAATTCCTTGGTCACCTCAAAGGGAGGATTCTGCATAGGAGCTCCTCTCACCCGCCGATTGCCTGTTTCCCTTCAGGCATGCGGCGACACGCCGCGGCGGCGGATTTTCTATTTTTCCGCAAGCAGTTCCGCCAGATACTTGCCCCAGATCGCCGGATTGGAATGGGTGCCGTGCCCGCTGGTCTGGTCGCTGATCGGAATCAGAATATACCGTCCGCGCCTGACGCGCTTGATCTCCCGGTCCAGGATGCCAAGCTCCGGCGGATTGACCTGATCATCCGCGGAATTGATCGCGTAAAGCGGCGCCTTGATTTCCTCCAGGCGGGGCGCGGGATTGTAGTCGCGCGAAGCATCATACTGATAGATCATGTCGTTGGGTTCGAGTGACTTGAGATAACCGTTCGTCCGGCTTTCCAGGTACTTTTCCGCCGCGGCGCGCGTGGGGGCTGTCTTCTGCCACTGCAGCGGGCTGCTGACCATGAAAAGCATCACATTGATCGCGCTGATCATGCCGAGGCGCGGCGGAGCCGTGTATTCGCCGTTCTTCCACTCCGGATCATTCCTGATGGCGTCGATCATCATCTTGCGCATCATCCGGTTGCGGCCGGCGATCTCGACCGGCAGGCTGGCCAGGGGCATGAGCGCATCCATGAAATCGGGGTACATGGTACCCCACACCCAGGTCATCATGCCGCCCATCGAGGTGCCCATCACCAACCTCATGTGGTTTACACCCAGCCCCCTGGTCAGCATCTCGTATTGCGCCCTCACCATGTCGTCGTAGGTGTAGCGCGGAAATTTCATCCGCAGCCCGTTGCTCGGCTTGCTCGACCTCCCGTGGCCGATCGCATCGGGGAGGACAATGAAATATCTGGTTGCATCCAAAAGCTGGCCCGGGCCAAACAGGCCGCCGGCGAACTGGTTCGAGAGAAAGCCGCGGCCGTTCCCCGTGGTCCCGTGCATGATGAGCACGGCGTTGCGGACGACCCCGGCAGCATCCTTTGCCGGCGTGCCGATGGTCGTGTAATGGAGGTTCAGCCGGAGCAGCGACTCGCCGCTGACAAACTTGAAGTTCTCGATGACGTAGTCCCCCTCCACGGGGGTCGGATAAGCAGGCCCGGCTTGTCCGGCAATCACTGGCGCCGCGAAAAAACAGATCAACAAAGGAAGCGACGACATACGCATTGTCTCTATCTCCTTGCTCGAACTACTTGGAAACGAGCCTGAACTGCTTCACAGCCATTTCCACCAGGCGTCTCAATTCCGCAATTGGCGCCGGATTGTCATCCACCTGGAGCCTGAGTACCACGTCATTGTTCAGCCAGACGCCGCCTTTCTTCTTCACAATGAGCATCGAGGCAGACTGCATGCCGCGCTTGTCGCCGCCGGCTTTCTGCCCCGCTTCCAGAGCCGCCAGCAACCTGAGCGACAGGTGCCCCGTGGCCTCCTCGAAGGCTTTCACCATGTCCGCGGGAACGGCTTCCCCGGCGAGGATATTGCCCTGTGCGGTACAGTATTTGCCCCCTTTGTGGCCGGCCCATGGCGTCGCTTTGGGCCCGGTAAACGCAGCGTATTCCCCTTTGGCATTCATTACCGCGAACTGCCTGCCCTGCTTGGTCCAGTTTCCGGGCCGCGGATCGGGATCGTCATCCCAGATCTTCTTGATGATCGCCGCCGGCGCCATGCCTTTCCTGAGCAATTCGAGCGCCTGCGGCCCATAGCTTACATCCACAATCGCCTGCGTCGCCACCACCCCCACGTCCGCCTCGGCCCAAAGAACTCCGTTGCCGACGGAAAAGACCCGCGACTGGACTGCGCCCCCGACTTCCCCAGTTGCCGGATCATAGCCCAGAATTGAAAAGGTGGCGACCGGAGTCCACAGCGCCGGCGAGACGCCGTTCCCAGCTGTTGATAGCGTTGCCACACAAGCGATAAGGCCGGCCAAGACCGGAATTGCTGCCTTTGAAAACCTGCAGAGCATAACACCTCCCGGATTCAAACACCCTCTTCGGCGCCGTTCGAAATTCCGATTGCGGTCGCCGCGTAGATAAACTTCCATTATTGTCGCATTATCCGGCAAGACATGGGAAGCGTTATCCGCCGCAAATAGGCAGCCGGATCCCGAACCTTATCCGCCCCGTCGACATCCAATCAAATGAGGCTCGCAAGCCGCCTGAAATCAGGGTCTCAATTGCGTCCCGGTTACAGGGCGGCGGCTTGCCGCGGCGTTCAGCGTCCTGGGGCGATGAGGTCAGCGCGACTTGCCGCCTTTTTTCTGCGGCCGTTTGGTGGACGGCAGTGGCGACATTGAAATTCTGAACTTCCCGACCGCAGCCTGCACGGTGCGGCCGCAGATCGTGCGTGTAATATGCGACTCGCCGCGGTACTATGCAACCTGACAGCTCGAGGATCCATGAAAGGCAGGATGTAAATGAAAAAAGCACTTTGGTGTTTGCTGCCGGTAGCTCTTCTTATTCTCTGTGTGCCTGTGACAGCACAGGATTTCCCGAAATACGAATTTTCCGCCGGCTACGGCTATTCCCGCATGAGCGGGGCAAACTGGGGCGGCTGGCACGTCGACGGCGTGCGGAACATCGGCGCCAATCTGGGAATTGTATTGGACTTCAGCGCCCCGCACACCTCCGATTCCCTGGCAACTGGCGGAATCTCTTATGAACAAAAGCAGAACGTATATGCGATCATGGCAGGTCCTCGGGTAGCCCCAAGGGGAGATTATCGATTAATGCCATTCGCGCACCTTCTGTTCGGGGCCGCCGTCAATAAGTATCACTATAAGGAGACCGCCGGCGACACCTCCTATGTTTACGATGACACCAGTACGCAGTTTGCCATGGGCGTCGGCGGCGGCATCGACTACAAATGGAAGGGGCCGGTTTCATTCCGTGGCCAGATGGACTACATCGGATTTCACACATCCGGGAGTGAAGTCAATCCCGCTTATTGGCAAAAGGGGATTCGACTGTCCGTGGGAATCGCTTTTCGCTTCGGCAGTACGCAATGAAGAAGGGGTAAAGGGGCGAAGGGGAGGCGACCGGCTGAAATGCTTTATCTTGATTGAAGCCCATGCGAAGGTCCCTTCCGGCGGCCGGGACCTGCCTGCCCCTCTATTCCCCCAAGCCCCGTGAAAACCAGCGATGTTGGCCATTCAGCTGCTTTGGCAGGCCGAACAGAAGGGTTTCACCGTGCCACAGCGAAACCAGGCGGTGGGCCGGAACGCGCAAGCGTCCGCGCACGGGATCCAGAATGATGGCCGCCTTCTGAAGGCTCTGCAGCACCACGAAGTGCTTGCGGCACAAAAGAAGCACCGCCGGAAGCGGCGCACTCAGGAAATCAGGGATAGCAAGACGCCAGCCCGCGCATAACAGACCGTGTGCTTCCGCGAGCCTTTTGATGCTCAGCATCGTGGTCCCTTCTGGACCGATCGGCAATTGGCGCCGCAGACGGCGGTAATCGACCGGATTCCCGAAATGGTCCAGAATCATTTTCAGAGACGCCCCGCCACAATCGTTGAGTTCCTCCTGAAAGAACACTCCATCGTTCCCGAGATACTCGGTTCCTTCAAGAAAGTGATGGGGGAACCATAAGGCCTGCACTCCTGCTGTCAATTCCGGCATATCGCACCCTGAATAGCTATGGACGGCGATATAAATCGCCGCCTTTTTTGAACCTCGAAGACCTCAAAGACCGCAAAAGGTTCATGGTTTCGCTTCCTCCGCCGCAACCGCGGGGGAGGCAAGTGCGCAGGCATAAAGGGCTCCAAAACCTTCGAGGTCTTTGCGGTTCAGTTTTTTGTCGCGCACTTATGTCGTCGTATATGGTTTCGCGAAACTACCTTCACAACCGCATCTCTCAAATGGCAACCGTATCGTTTCGCGGAGGGGCAAAATATTTCAAACAATCTGAAATATTTTTTCGATGCATGCCGGAGGCAAAAGGCGGATGGTTGCTGCGGCGCCACGAAACCCACAAAACACACGAAAAATCATCGTGTATTTCGTGTGTTTCGTGGCCAGAAAAAAATGTGTCGCTATTTGAGGGGCACAATATGAACTGTGCCGTCGCCGTATTTTTTGGCCAGCCCGTCGATAGTACGGCCGCCGAATTTCGCCGCCATGGCATCGATGGTCGGCTGGTTCGGGAGCAGCTTGTCGGCTCCGGCCCTGCACTCCTGGATGTTGCCGGCAACCATGATAATCATGTCGCTCGGCCGCAAGTACTTCTGTGCCACGCGCTTGACGTCCGCGAGCGTGACCTTCTGGTATTTGGCTATGTAGCTTTCATAGTAATCGGCAGGACGCCCGTCGAATTCCAGGCTCGCGAATGCCTGCGCGATGGCGCCGATATCCTGGAAAATCTGCTGGGACGGGAACGCGTTGATGCGTGCGTTCTTCGCCATTTTGAGATCGGCTTCGCTGACATTGCCGTTGCGCATGTCTTCGATGATATCCAGCATGAGCTGAGTGGCGAAGACCACGGTCGAATTCTTGGTCTGGCAGGATGCGGTGAACGTCCCGGGAAACAGGATTCCTCCTCCGCCGCCACCGCCGCGCCCGCCGCCGCCACCACCGAAGCTCGAACTGGTCGAATAGGCCAGCCCGTTGTCGGTGCGCACGATCTTGGTGATGCGCGAAGAGAATGAACCGCCGCCCAGGATGTAGTTCATCAGATCGACGGCCGGGTAATCGGGATCATCCGTTTTCAGGCCCAGATGCCCAAGGCGGATAATGCCCTGGTTCGGGCTTGCACCCTCCGGCTGCACCATGTACACACCGGCCTTGGCAGTCTGCTGGACCTTCGGAACCGGGATCACCGCCTTTTCGGCAGTGCGCCATTTGCCGAAGGTAGCTTCGAGTTTCTGCAGCATTTCCGCTTTTTTGAAATCGCCGGAAACTACCAGAATGGCGTTATTCGCGCCCCAATATTTCCTGTGCCACGAGACCAGATCGTCGCGGGCGATGCTGTTGATCCCCACCTCGGTCCGCTGGGCAGTAATGGGGGTGTCTTTCCCGTAGATCAGCTCTTGATAAACGCGGCCGGCCACCGTGCCGAGCTCGCGGTTTCTGTTCTGGATCGCGGGAAGCGCGCCGTCCTTTTCGCGTTTCAGCCGGTCTTCGGGGAAAGCCGGATTGGTGATCACATCCATCCAGATTTTGAGGCCTTCGTCGATGTGGCGCATGTGAATGGAGAGGCTATTGGCGTTTCCGCCGCCTCCGCCGCCTCCGCGGCCGCCTCCTCTGCCACCACCGCCGCCGCCGGCGCCCAGCGTCCCGCCGAGGAAATCCAAACGCTCGGTGATGGCGTCACCACTCATCGTGGTGCTGCCGCCGGAACGCATGACCGAAGAGGTGAAGGAATCCACTCCCAGTTTTTCATTGGGTTCCAGAAACGGCCCCGTCTTGACCATGAGCGAGCCGTTGAACCAGGGGATGTCGTGATCTTCCGCAATGTAGACCACGAGCCCGTTGGCAAGCGTGTGCCGGAAATCCGCGGCCTTGGGAATCTTATAGTTGAGCGGCGGATAGGTGAGCGACTCCGGCCGCGGTCCTTTGGGCGTTGGTTTGGCAGGCGCCTGCGCGGCCTTCGCGGGCGCCTGTCCCGTCTGGCCCGCCTGAGTAAATGCCCCGGCCGCTACCGCGAATGCGAGCAGGGCCAGGATCAGCGACAATGAAAAGTATCTTTTTAACATCGGCATATCCTTTCCGAAAAGCGCGGCGCCGCCGCTACTTTTCCCGCTCCATCACGCCGGTCACGCTGTTGTCCCGGGTGAAATATTTCTTGGCAACCCTCATCATGTCCGCCGGCGTCACGGTCATGCGCTGCTTAAACTGCTCGTCGATAAACTGCCACTTGTAGGCAATCTCCATCCGTACCAACTGGCCGCCGATATTCGTTCCTCCGAGACTCTGCAGGAAAGACGACTCCGTGCGGTTCTTCACACGCTGCAGCAACTGGGGATCGCACGGTGTGACTTTGGCGTCTTCGATGTAGGTCCACAACTCCTTCTCGAGCTGTTCCAGAGAGATGACGGTTTCGTTGCTGACCTCTCTGGCCGAGGCACGGAAGGAAAACCTGCCGTCGTACTCGGATTCCGATGCGCTGGCGCTCACGGAGGTGGCGTGGTTGTTCTTCGTCACCATCTCCGCATACATCTTGCTGGCCCGGTTGCCGAGCACCTGGCCAAGCATGTAGAGAGGGGCAATGTCGTCATGCCAGATCGGCGGAATATGGAATAGCACGGTTACATAAGGATTCGTCGCGGCTCTCCCGAGCACCCGTTTTTCAATGTAAGGCACCTTGAAATCGGGGCCGTTGATCTTCCGATAGTATTCCGGCGACGGTTCTTCGGTGCGCACGCGCGGCGCCGCACCCGGAGGATTCTTGATCGAGCCGAAATACTTGTTGACCAGAGCCATTGCAGGCTCGATATCCACGCCGCCGGCCAGGACAAGCACGGCATTGTCGGGGCGATAATACTGGTTGCGATAATTGACGACATCCTGCTTGGTGATGCGGCTGAGATCGGACATCCAGCCCACCACTTCCCAGGAATATGGGCTGGCTGCATAAAACGTGGCATTCAGCTGCTCGCTGAAAAAGAATCCGGCGCCGTTTTCGCTCATGCGCCGCTCTTCCACCAGGACGTCGCGCTCGGAATAGAATTCGCGGAATATCGGATTCACCAGCCGGTCCGCTTCGAGAGCCATGAACAGCTCCAGCTTGTTCTTGGGAAGGGTCACGTAATACTGAGTGAGTTCACTCCCCGTCGAAGCATTCAAGCCGGTGCCGCCGGCTTCCTGATAGGCGCTCCAGATTTCCTCGCTGACGATGCATTCTTTCCGTTCCCGCTCGATCAGGTCGGCGACCTGCTTCTTGAGCGCGATGATCTTGTTCGCGTCGCGCCCTTTGACCTTGGCGTCCTCCGCCGTAATCTGGGCTTCCAGGGCGTCGATTTCCTCGTTCAGTTTGGTGTCCAGCTCAAGCGTTCCCTGTTTGATGCCCATCGTCTGCGTGCCCTTGAACATCATGTGCTCGTGCATGTGGGATATGCCGGTGATGCCGGGGCGTTCATTTACGGAACCGACGCGAAACGCGAGCGTGCAGCGTATCGTCGGAATATCGGGCCGGCTTACGATGAGCACCTTGAGCCCGTTCGCCAGGACCCTTTCTGTCACCTGCCTGGTAATGCTCAGATCCTGGGCCCGCAGTGGCGCCAGGGACAGTACAAAGGTCAGTGCAAATAATAATGTTGCGATTGTGAATTTTCTTCGTGTCATACCAACCTTCTCCTCGAAAGCGGATTCATGGATTTGGCCGGTTGAGCCTAACGCTTTCATCCGCGGGCTGCAACCATTTTCAAGGGCTTCAAATCGGACCGATCAGACCGATCGGCCCGATCCGGTTTTTCTTTGCCCCCTGAGGCGATAGTTGAGGTACTATCGAGCGCACATTGTGAGGAGCATCCCGATGAAGAGATTATCCCTCCTTTGCCTGATCCTCACCCTGCTTGCACCGTGCCTCTGCGCCCGGCCGCGGAAGCCGGGGCGCAAGCCGGGCTTGTACGCGATTTTTCAAACTTCGATGGGGACCTTTGTCTGCGAGCTTTACGAAAAACAGGCGCCCAACACGGTTGCCAACTTTACGGCGCTGGCACAGGGGACCAAGGAATGGCTGACCACGAAGGGCGATTTCGTCAAGAAACCGTTCTACGACGGCCTCATTTTCCATCGAGTCGTCAGGAGATTCGCAATTCAGGCCGGAGACATAACCGGGACGGGCGGCAACTTTCCCGCCGTGATCGCTTTCGAAAACGAGATTGTCGCCACGCTCGTTTTTTCCGGTCCGGGCATGCTCGCCATGGCCAATGCCGGCGGCACCAAAACCAATACTACACAGTTCTTTGTCACCGTCGCGCCTGCCGCGCATCTCGACGGCAAGCACACGATCTTCGGCAAAGTCGTCGAGGGATACAGCGTGGTGGAAAACATCTCGAATGTCCCGGTCCTGGGCAGCAAGCCGGTGAAAGACGTGCGCATCCAGAAGGTAACCATCGAGCGCGTCGGCAGGAAATAGTAGCGCAGGCTTCCAGCCTGCGGTCACTGATCGATATGGAGGCCCTGTGCGATCCTTGCGGGCGGGACGCCCGCGCTCCGCTTCAAGCCGGCCCTTATAGCCTCTCCGGAAGCTTCCCTGTTTGAATGCCACTGTTTTTGAACCACAGAGACACAGAGAGCAGAGAGGTGGCAACACGCGCTTAGGGTCTGTCACAGAATAACAGGTCCACTTTGGCGCGAGCGCCGGGCGGGCAGATGCAAGGCGCCGCGACGCAGGCGATGTGAGGACATCGTCGAGGAGCGGCAACGCCGCAGATGCCCGCCCG
>Ga0315277_10002498_pt1 | contig 25633 bp, 20 predicted proteins | sample YL17G05_15_MG_FD_203695 | JGI IMG/M metagenome (GOLD analysis project Ga0315277, IMG submission 203695) | Sediment microbial communities from Yellowstone Lake, YNP, Wyoming, USA - YL17G05_15 | ecosystem: Environmental > Aquatic > Freshwater > Lake > Sediment | place: USA: Wyoming | collected... | reverse complement strand
CCTGGCCGGCGCGAGCATAGCGGTAGAGGGGCACGCCCTCGCGCTTGACGGCGCTGTACATGGGCGGCACCTGCCATACCTCGCCCACGAACTCCCGTAGGGCCTCCGCCGCCTGCTCCCGGCTCACGCCAGACGGGTCGGCGGTGGCGGTAACGCTGCCCCAGGCGTCATAGGTGTCGGTGGAGACGCCCAGGCGGATGGCACCGCGATAGGTCTTGGGCTCTTCTACCAGGTACTCAACGACACGGGTGGCCTGCCCCAGGCAGACGGGCAACACCCCTTCGGCGGCGGGATCCAGGGTGCCGGCGTGGCCCACGCGACACCGCCGGTCGCCGGTCGCCTCCCGCGCCAGGCGACGGACCAGGGCCACCACGTCGAAGGATGACCACCCCTTAGGCTTGTTGACGTTCAGGATGCCGGCGACGGTCACGAGGACGGCGTCTCCTCCTCTGAGCCTTTCTCCCGAGCAGGCGGAGCCGCCTCCTCGATGAGGGAGAGGAGGTGAGCCCCCCGCTCCAGCGAATCGTCGCGGCGGAAGCTGAGGTCAGGGGTGCGGCGCGTGGAGAGGCGCTTGCCCAACTCGCGGCGCAGGAAAGGGCGGGCCGTTTCCAGGGCCCGGAAGGCGCCTTCGCGCTCCTCCTCGCTGCCCATGACGCTGACAAACACCCGGGCGTGACGAAGGTCCCCGGAGACCTCCACCTCGGTTACCGTCACGAGGCCGCCCAGCCGGGGGTCCTTTACCTGACGGCGCAGGAGGTCGCTGAGCTCCTCGCGGAGAAGCTCGTTGATACGCTCGGTGCGGCGTGTCATGGCAGGTCCGAGGAGCCTGCGCGCAGACGCGCGTAGCGCCGGCGCTCCGTCCAGGACTGGCGGGGTGGTTGCATCTGGTTTCCTCTCGAACGGGGAATAAGGTCAGAGCTTCAGGTGGCGCCCCGCCTCATCCGCCTGAACGGGCGGCCGTCTGGCTGCCTTTGGCGGAGGACGTGCGCGAGCCTGCCGGACGGGCAGGCTTGGCGGCTGCCGGACGGGCAGGCTTGGCGGCTGCCGGACGGGCAGGCTTGGCGGCTGCCGGACGGGCAGGCCCGCCTGCCGGACGGGCAGGCTTGGCGGCTGTCGGACGGGCAGGCCCGCCTGCCGGACGGGAAGGCTTGGCGGCCGCAGGGCGGCCGGCCTCGCGGTGGTAGAACTCCAGAACGTCGCCCTCCTGGAAGTCGTCGAACCCTTCCAGGGCAATGCCGCACTCGTAGCCAGCCTGGACGTCGCGCACGTCCTCGGTGAAGCGACGCAGGCTGTCCATCCGGGTCTCGGCCAGCACCTGCTCGTCACGGAGGACACGCACCAGCGAGCCGCGGCTGACGGCGCCGTCGCGGACGTAGCAGCCGATCACGTTCCCCCGACGGCTGATGCGGAAGATCTGCCGCACCTCAGCGTGGCCGTCGATAACATCGCTGTAGACGGGCTCAAGCAGGCCGAGGAGCGCCTTCTGGATGTCATCGACGAGGTCGTAGATGACTTCGTAGTAGCGGATGTCGACGCCCTCAGCCTCGGCCAGGCGGCGGGCACCGGGCTCCGGCTTGGAAGAGAAGCCCACGACGATGGCCTTAGAGGCCGCCGCCAGCATGACGTCGGATTCGGTAATGGTGCCGGAGGCAGCATGGATGACGCGTACCTTGACGCCCTCGGTGCCCAGGCGCTCGATGGAGTTGCGCACGGGTTCGATGCTGCCCTGGACATCGGTCTTGAGGATCACGTTGAGTTCGCGAATCTTGCCCGCCGTGACTTCTCCGAAGAGGGCCTCCAGGGTGACCGCCCGCTGCTCGCGAGAGGCGGCGGCCTCTCGCTGACGCCGGCGCTCCTCGATGGTGGTGCGGGCCACCCGCTCGTCTTGCACCACTGCCAGGGTATCGCCGGCCAGGGGTACCGCCTCCAGCCCCATGATCTTCACGGGCTGCGAGGGGCCAGCCGACTTCAAGCGCTGGCCGCGGTCATCGAACATGGCTTTGACCTTGCCCCAGGTGTCTCCCACCACCACCGCGTCGCCCTGATGCAGCGTCCCCGTCTGGACAAGGACGGTGGCCATGGGCCCGCGCGTGCTGTCCAGCTCCGCCTCTACAATGGCACCGACCGCCGGACGGTTCGGGTTGGCCTTCAGCTCCTGAACCTCCGCCACTACCAGCAGATTCTCCAGGAGATCCTTGACGCCCTCGCCAGTGCGGGCGGATACGGGGACGCAGATGGTGTCGCCGCCCCACTCCTCTATGACCAAGCCCCGTTCGGAGAGCTGTTGCTTCACCCGGTCCTGGTTGGCGGCGGCCAGGTCCATCTTATTCAGGGCGACCACAACAGGGACGCCGGCGGCGCGGGCGTGGTCGATGGCCTCCACGGTCTGCGGCATAACGCCGTCGTCGGCCGCCACCACCAGCACGGCGATGTCGGTTACCTGGGCGCCGCGGGCGCGCATGGTGGTGAAGGCCTCGTGGCCGGGCGTGTCTATGAAGGTGATGCGGTGACCATCCACCTCCGTCTGGTAGGCACCGATGTGCTGGGTGATGCCCCCCACCTCCTGGTCGGTGACGTTCGTCTGGCGGATGACGTCCAGGATGCTGGTCTTGCCGTGGTCCACGTGGCCCATCACAGTGACCACAGGCGGGCGTGGCTGGAGGCTGGCTTCATCTTCCTCCAGGGGACGGGCAGAGGGCTTTTCCGGCGTGACCTGGGCCACCTCCGGCATGGTCGCCTCCTGGGGCTCGAACCCCAGGTCATGAGCGACGATGGCCGCCGTGTCGTAGTCAACGACTTGGTTGACGCTGGCCATGACGCCGTTCCGCATGAGCTCCTTGATGACCTCGACGGGCGATATGCCCAGGAGACCTGCGAACTCCTTGACGGTGAGGGTGCGGGGGATTTCGAGGACGCGGGCGGCGGTACTAACAGTCGAGGGTTCAGCCGGGGCTACGGCTGGGCCTTCGGGCTGAGCCTCAGGCCGACGCCTCGCCGAAGCCGACCGGCCACCCGCTCTCTTAGTGCTGCCCGCCCGTTTAGGGCTCATGGCACTCCCTTCATCGTCCTGGCGTCCCACTGGCCGATGCCTCCATCGGCAGGGTGGCAGCGAAAGCCTGCAAGACCGCCCTACTTTCCTCCGTTAGCGTGGTGCGGAGCGCCTTCGACAGGCGGTTTCGCTTGAGAGCTTCCTCCCAGCACGTCACCTGACGGCAGAGGTAGGCGCCGCGCCCCGACTTCTTGCCCGTGGGGTCCACCTCGACGGCCCCCGTGGGGAGACGAACGACGCGCACCAGCTCTCGCTTGGCTGTGGTCATCCGGCAGGCGACGCAGCTCCGCTGAGGCAAGCGCCGAGGCCGGGGTTGCGCCTTGGTGCTCATCAGAACCGGGCCAGCGGCATGGCCCGGGCTACGGCTCCTCCTCAAAGCCTTCGAGTTCTTCCTCTTCCATGATGACAGGCCGACGGGTCCGCCGAGCCTTCTTAGGCTTTACGACCTCCGCTTCCGGCTCCGCGACGCGGCCGCCCTTCTTGGCTTTGCCGCGCTTGCCTTTGCTTTCGCCCTGGACAGCGCGCGGGGCCAGCAACTCCTCTGCGAAGCGGATCTGGGGCTTGGCCGGCGCCTCGGCTGCGGCGACCGCCGCGGGCTCGGCCGGCGTCTCCGGGGCTGCGGCCTCGCCTTGGAAGGCCATGACGGCCTCTTCCTCAGGCGTCAGGGCCTTCGGCTTCTCGATGGTGGTGATGCCGACAGGTTCGGGCTTGGCAGCGCGCGCTCGGCCCGCCTTCGGCGCGGCCGGAACCGGCTCGGCCGGGACCGCAACGACCGCCTCCTCCGGCGGCCTCAGGGCCGCCTCCTGCTCGGCGATGGTCTCGCTCTTGATGTCGATGCGCCAGCCCGTGAGCTTGGCCGCCAGACGGGCGTTCTGCCCCTCTTTGCCTATGGCCAGGGAAAGCTGACGGTCTGGCACCACCACCTCGGCGGTGTTCTCCTCGGGCCGAATGACCACGCTGAGAACCTGAGCAGGACTGAGGGCATTGGCGACGAAGCGCGAAGCCTCCGGGTCCCACTGGACCACGTCGATGCGCTCGCCGTTGAGCTCGTTGACGATGTTCTGGATGCGGATGCCGCGGAGTCCCACGCAGGCCCCTACTGGGTCCACGCCCTCCTGGCGCGACGTGACGGCCACCTTGCTCCGGTATCCGGGCTCGCGGGCGATGGCCTTCAGCTCCACGATCCCCTTATAGATCTCGGGCACCTCCAGCTCGAAGAGACGGCGGATGAGGTTCTTGTGGGTGCGCGACACCAGCACCTGCGGGCCCTTGGTGGCCTTGAACACGTCCAGCAGGAAGAGCTTGAGGCGCTGGCCCGGACGGTAGTGCTCCGTCCGTGCCTGCTCCGGCGGGGGCAGGACGGCCTCCGTCTTCCCCAGGTCGATGATGACGTTCCGGCCCTCCAGCCGCTGGACGACGCCGGAGACGATGTCACCCTCTTTGCCCGAGTACTCCTCGAAGACAACCTCACGCTCGGCCTCGCGCAGCCGCTGGAGGACAACCTGCTTGGCCGTCTGGGCCGCAATGCGGCCGGCGCTGTGGGGCGCCACCTCGATGTTGATGACGTCGCCCGACTGGGCGTCGGGCCGGAAGCTACGCGCCTCCCCCAGCGTCATCTCCACCTTGGAGTCCACCACCTCCTCCACCACCGTCTTCTGCATGTAGACGTGGATAGCGCCGGTATCGGGGTCTATCCTCACCGCAAGGTTGGCGGAGGCCAGGTTGTCCTTCTTGTAGGCAGAGGCTAACGCTGCCTCCACTGCCTCGAGGACCACGTCCCTGGGTAGGTTCTTCTCCGCGGAGAGTTGTGTTATAGCCGTCAGGAATTCACTCTTCATGGTCCAGGCTAACCTCCGGGCTGGCGGTGCCAACAAAAAAGTGGGTCACGCCCACTTCCGGAAGACTCCTTATGGCACGGTGAGTATAGCACGAGCATTAGGGGCTGACAATACCCTGGCCGCCGCCTTCTTTCATCGCCGGAGCGTCCCGCGTAGAATATGGCTCTCAGTCGGCGCCATGGAACACTCAAGCCAGCAGTGGATGCTCAAGGCCCTGCATGAGGCCGCCGACGAGCTGCAAAGCCAGCTCCTGGGCCTCAGCGAGGAGGACCTCTGCCGCCGGCCTGCCTCCGGCGAATGGTCGCTGAAGGAGATCGCCGCCCACCTCCGGGATGCCGAGGCCTGCTTCCTGGAGCGCCTGTGGCTCATCGACAGCCAGGACGAGCCCGACCTGCCCGACATCGACGTTGACGCCTATGTACTGGAGCGAGACTACCAGAGCCTGGACCTATACGAGGTACTCCTGGAGTTCTCGCGGCTCCGGCATCGCAGCGCCAGCCTCCTCTGGAGCCTGGAGCCCTCCGAGTGGGAGAGCGAGGGCCTGCACCCCTATCGCGGCCGCCTCTCGATCATGCAGGTGGCCCGCGACATGAACGAGCACGACCTGAGCCACCTCTGGCAGGTGCGCCGACTCCGCCGCCAGCTCGAGGACGAGCACAGGGCGGACGAAACGTAGGGAGCGTAGCCGTAGGGGCGTAGCTTTAGCTGCGCCCGCTCCGTCCGTTGACGAGCGGACAGAGCTTGCGCCAGAGGCGCATCCGCCTCCGGCGGAAAAGCTCTGTCCCTACGGCGGCATTCCCACACCTCGTTCTCCCCTAGCCCCGGAGCGCCTTCTCCAGGTCGTTTAGGTGCTCCGCCTCGTGGTCAGTGGCCGATCCCTTGATCAGATCGGCCAGCGCCAACATCCCACCGGAGAAGTCGGGGACCTGCTTCATCATGAGGTCGTCGGCCGCAGACTCAACGGCCCTGATGCTGCTTTCGTGGCCGGCCCGGAACTCGGCCATGATCTCCTCCACGGGCCTGTCCCGGCGCGCCGCCACCTGCTCGGCGTTCCAGCGATCGATGTCGAAGCCGGCGCCCATGCCCTGCCCGGACTGGGCCATCGTGATGAAAAAGGCGGCGGAACCGGAGAGCGAAGCAAGGTGGCAGAGGACCTGCTTCGCGGTCCAGCCCGGATAGACGACCTTCTTCAGTTCCTCCTCAGACCTGCCGGCGACGATCCCGTCCAGGCGGCGGGTCGACTGCTGGTAAGCGCTGATGATCTCCTGCGTGCTGGCGACCATGACACCTCCCCGTCCGGCGGCGTCTGCCTGCCATGCGGCCCGCCGCCGGCACCTCAGTCGGCCGCGTCAGGATCGGCCGACACGTGATCGCCGACGTCCCCCATCCGGCCCGCCGCTCTGCCCATCCCATCCACCGCCACCACGAGGTCACCGGGCCTCCTGCGCCGGTGCCGAGCAGAGGGCGCCACAGCAGACGGAGGCGGCGGGCGACGGCTCGGCGGGCAGGATCAGAGCCTCTAGTCTAGCTGCGTCCGGCAAAGGGCGCAACACATGCACGGTGCGCGCCGCCACCGGCAGGGCAAGGGCGGCGGTGTGGAGCGCGGCCCTCGCCGGCCATCATATCCCTCTCCCCCGGCCGGTTGAGGCGGATAGGCAAGTCTACATTGGGTACACTTCCCGAAGGGCGGGCTGGGTCAAATTGGACGCCTTTCTGCGTGCAGGGTCACAGCACCGTGGTTTTCAGGCCCATGAGGGAGCACCATGTAGCGGGGAGCTTTAGCTCGCCACGAGCTTCGCGTGAGAGTAGACATGCGGCAGTGGCGACCTAAAGGTCGCCGCTACTTGATGGACTCCCGGAGCTCGCCCAGGAGCTGGGCCGCCACGTCGTAGCGGCCGAAGGAGGGCATGATGTAGACGCCCTGGACACGCCCTCGGGCGGCGTCCAGAAGCTCGCGGGCCAGGGCCATCCCTTCCTCGAGGCTGTCCTCGCCAGCGCGACGCATGCGCTCCCGCACCGGCTCCGGCACAACGACGCCCACCAGCTCGCTCTGCAAGAAGTCAGCATGACGGAGGCTGTGCAGGGGCATGACCCCCAGGAGGATAGGCACCTTCAACCCCGAGGCCGACTTCAGGAAGCGATCCAGGGCCTCTACGTCGTAGACGGCCTGGGTCATGATGAAGTCGGCGCCTGCCAGCACCTTCCGCCGCAGCAGCTTCATCTCCGCATCAAGAGAGGAGGCCGTCGGGTTCGCCGCCGCCCCGATGAAGAAGGACGTCGGCTGGCCCACTGAGTTGCCCACCCAGTCCATGCCTTCGTTGAGGCCTTTCAGCACCCGGATGAGACCCACGGTGCTGACGTCCCAGACGGCCACCGCGCGGGCGTAGCCGCCGCCGCTGGGCGGATCGCCGCGCAGGCAGAGAATGTTGCGCAAGCCCCAGACGTGGGCACCGATGAGGTCGGCCTGGAGGGCAGCCAGGTTGCGGTCGCGGGTAGTGAAGTGGACGATGGTCTCCAAGCCCACCCGTTGCTGGACAAGGAGAGCGAAGGCCAGGGGGCTCATGCGGGTCTGCGCCCGGGGGCTATCTCCCACGTTGATGCAATGGACGCCAGCGTCCTTGAGCATGGCCGCCGCTTCGAGGGCGCGGCGCGGGTTGAGCCCCTTGGGCGGGTCGATCTCCACGCTGACCACAAGGCGGCCGGCGGCCAGCTTCTCACGGAGGGTCTCCCCCGCCGCCGGCGCCTCCGGCTCCACGATCACGGCTGGTGCGCCTGGGGCCGCCGCTGGTTCCGCGGTGGCACCGGCCAGGACGGCGCGCATGGCCTCGATGTGGTCAGGCGTGGTGCCGCAGCAGCCGCCAACGATGGCAGCGCCGGCCGCCACCAGCCGGGGAACGTACTCCGCGAAGGCCTGGGGCCTCATAGGATATACGACCCCTCTCTCCAGCAGCCGGGGCTGGCCGGCGTTGGCCTGAGCGGAGAGCTTGACGCCGCTGGCGGCCGCCATCTTCTCGATGATCTCCAGGGCGGCCTGGGGGCCGGCCACACAGTTGACGCCCGCCACATTGGCGCCTTCCCCATGGAGGGCCCGCACCACGTCGCCGGGCTCCTCGCCGGCCCAGGTGCGACCGTCGCGCTGGAAGGTGAGCTGGGCCACCACCGGTACCTCACCGGCCTCGCGCACGGCGGCCAGCGCCTCCCGGATCTCGGCCAGAGTGGGGAAGGTCTCCAGGATTATCAGGTCGACGTTGGCCTCCAGGAGCGCTTCCACCTGCTCACGGAAGATACTGCGGGCCTGCTTCAGGCTCACGTCGGCGGCCTCCGAAGAGGGGATGCCGACGCCGATGGGCCCCACGGCGCCAGCGACAAAGACGCTCCGGCCCGCCTCTCTCGCCGCCTCGCGGGCGAGCTCGACGGCGCGCTGGTTTACCTCCCTGACGCGGTCAGCCAGGCCGTAGCGATTGAGAAGGAGACTGGTCGCCCCGAAAGTGTTGGTCTCGATGATCTCAGCCCCGGCCTCGACGTACTCGCGATGGATGGCGGCCACCAGGTCAGGGTTCTCAAGGTTGACCGCCTCCAGGCAGGCCGAGAGGGGCACGCCGCGGTCGTGCAAAAGGGTGCCCATGGCGCCGTCGCAGAGGACGACGCCCTTCTCCAGGGCCAGAAGCAAGGGATGGCTCACCGCCTGCAACATCCCGCCTCCCGTCAGTCTTTCCGGCAGTGTGCTCTAGCATACATGGGCAGTGATCGGGGGCGCAAGGAGGGAGACGCACCCCGTCGATACGATGTCACCAATGAACAGGCCTCGAAAACAGGCCAAATGGCCCTCTCAAGAGGGGTAACTTGCACCGTGTCGGCCTGGAAGCTGCGGGATACGTTTACCCTAGCCAGTGGCGAACTCGAATCACCTTGGGGGTGCCGTGCCGGGAGCCAAGACCGCAGGAAGCAAGGACCTTCCAGTGGACGTCTATGCCAAGACCGCCGACGGCGTCTACGCCGTCGATTCCCGGCAGCGCATAGTGTACTGGAGCCCCTCCGCTCAGCAGATACTGGGCTGGAAGCCCGACGACGCAGTGGGGAAACACTGCTACGACGTGATCGCCGGCGGCGACTACGAGGGCCAGCGGTTCTGCCGCCGTAACTGCCCTATCATCACCGCCGCCAGGAGGGCGAAACCCGTCGGCAACTACGATGTCTTCTCCCGCCGAAAGGACGGCTCCCCCATCTGGCTGAACATCAGCATCATCCTGCCACCCGAGGGCGGTCGCAACGGCATCTGCGCCGTCCACATCTTCCGCGACGTGAGCGAGCGGCGCCGCTCCGAGCAGCTTGCCCAGACAACCCTGGAGACGGTAGCCCGGTTCTCGGCCGGCGAAGAAGGCCAGGTAGAAACGAAGCCCTACCCGCCACCGGGGCCGCCTCTGACGCAGCGAGAGGTGGAGGTGCTGCGCCTGCTGGCCGCCGGCGTGCCCACAGAGGACATCGCCACCACCCTGGGGGTCAGCCGATCCACGGCCCGCAACCACATCGAGAGCATTCTGGCCAAGCTGGGGGTGCACAGCCGACTTCAGGCCGTGGTCTACGCCTCTCGACACGGTCTCATCTAGCGGGTTGCCGCCCACCACGCCCGAAAAACAGGTCCGGCGCCCTCACGTGGCGCCGGACTCGCTTGCACGGACGAATTAGAAAGGCCCGCCTCGAAACGCTAGCTGACGCCCGCCTCCTGGGCGGTCTTCTCCGTCACCCAGTACGCGCAGTAGGTCTCCTCGTCCACCGTGGCGGGCTCCACAGGCTCCACCTCGGCCCGCAGGAGGGTGACCAGGAGACGCTGGTCATGGGAGCACATCTGGGTGTGGGCGTTGGCCACCCGGCGGCACGGGCAGCCGTGGCCCAGCAGGTAGTAGCCGCCCTCTCCCCGGCGCCACTCCAAGATGATGCCCTCACCCGACAAGAGGTTGACCACCTCTTCCAGACGCTCCTCCAGGGTGGCGCCCATGACGCGAGAGGCGTAGGTCTGAGCCATCCGCTCCGCCATCTTCTCGAAGACCAGCCCCGCCAGCTCCAGGCCGCTGCGGCCGCGGGTCTCCTCGGCATCCAGACCCACGATCTCCTCGATGAGCCGGTTCGTAAGGCGGATGTAATTCTTGGGGAAAAGGTCTTCCCCGACTTCCGTCAAAGAGAAGACGTAATGGGGACGGCCCGTCTCCCGTCTCACCTGGCCCACGCTGACCGACGAGTCGCGCATGAGGATGTCCAGGTGGCGGCGGATTGTGGCCGGCGCCAGCCCCAGGAGATGCGTCAGCTCCTCAATGGTAGCCTGCTTGCGCCGTCTCAGGATCTCGAGAATGGTCTGCCGCGTGGTCTCCACTTCGTCTCACCTCCGGCTCACCGGCGTAGCAACAGATGGCAGGGAAACGGGCCCGCGCCGCCGCGTACGGCTGGCTGCGGCGCCCACCGCGAGTCCAGAGTAGCATCCGCCGAGATGCGCTGTCAATGATTGCTTGGCTTTTCGTGCTAATTTAGCTAATTTCTTATTGACCCCCTGATACCACTGTGCTACCGTAGGAGTTGCCCGCGGGCTTTCTCCGCCATGGACTACCGCATATACCTGGACCACGCCGCCACCACGCCCCTGGACCCCCGGGTGCTCGAGGCGATGCTGCCCTACCTCCACACCTTCTGGGGCAATCCCTCCAGCATCTACCAGGAGGCCCAAGAGGCACGGAAGGGCCTCGACGGCGCCCGCCGCACGGTGGCCGAACTCCTCGGTGCTCGGCCCAACGAGGTCATCTTCACCAGCGGCGGCAGCGAGAGCGATAACAGCGCCCTCCGTGGCGTGGCGCAGGCGGCTCGCCGGCGCGCCCGGACGGACGGACGCCACATCATCACCTCCGCCATCGAACATCACGCCATCCTCCACGCTGCCGAGGAGCTGGAGGGTGAGGGTTTTCGCGTCACCTACCTTCCCGTGGACAGCGTTGGCCTGGTGGACCTGGGCGCCTTGGAAAGGGCTTTGGACGACGAGACCATCCTGGTGAGCATCATGTACGCCAACAACGAAGTGGGCACCATCGAGCCGATCGCCGAGATGGCCCGCCTGGTGAAGGCCCGCCAGCCCCACGCCGTCTTCCACACCGACGCCGTCCAGGCGGTGGGGGCCCTCGACATCAACGTGGACCGTCTGGGGGTGGACGCGCTATCGATCGCCGCCCACAAGCTGTACGGCCCCAAAGGCGTGGGCGCCCTTTACCTGCGGACGCGCACCCCTTTCCAGCCGCAGCAGTTGGGCGGAGGCCAGGAGAAGAACCGGCGCGCGGGGACCGAGAACGTAGCGGGCGCCGCTGGCCTGGCCACCACCATGCGCCTGGCCTATGAGGAGTTCTCGGAGCGCAACGCCCGCCTCCGCGCCCTTCGCGACCGCCTGCTGACCGAGCTGCCGCGCCTGGTCCCCGGCACCCACATCACGGGGCCCTCTGACCCCGAGGCGCGTCTGCCCAACAACTTTAGCTGTTGCTTCGAGCACGTGCAGGGCGAGGCCGTCCTCCTCCAACTGGACCTGGCGGGTATCGCCGCCAGCAGCGGCTCCGCCTGCACGTCCGGCTCCCTGGAGCCCTCCCACGTCCTGAAGGCCATGGGCGTCCCCGACGACCTGGCCCGCGGCAGCCTCCGTCTGACAGTGGGCAAAGACACCACTCAGGAAGATATCGACCGTCTGCTGTCCGTGTTACCGGGCATCGTCGAGCGTCTGCGCAGCCTGTCGCCCCTGGCTGGTCGGCAGGCCGGTCTGGCACCCCCTACGGCGCCGGCGTCCAGATAATCGCGCTCGCCGGCCTGCTGGCAGCCGTTGCCCCCTAGGAAGCGGCTCCTGTACAATATCAACAGGATTTGCTTGCGAAATTGCATTAGCCCCCGGAGGGCCACGATGACAGAAGTTCAGCCCCTCGGCCTCCACACTGACATCGACCAGGACCTGGAGCGGAACCTGCTGCTCAGCAGTGTGGACACGGTGATGAACTGGGCCCGCAGCTCCTCGCTATGGCCGGTCATGTTCGGCCTGGCCTGCTGCGCCATCGAGATGATCGCTGTTGCCACCTCCCGCTACGACATCGCCCGCTTCGGCGCCGAGATCTTTCGCGCCTCGCCTCGCCAGGCAGACCTGATGATCGTGGCAGGCACGGTGACCTGGAAAATGGCACCGCCCGTGCGCCGCATCTACCTCCAGATGCCGGAACCCAAGTGGGTCATCTCCATGGGAAGCTGCGCCAACATCGGCGGGCCCTTCGCCTACGGGTACAGCGTCCTCCCGGGCGTCAACAACATCGTTCCAGTGGACGTCTACGTGCCCGGCTGCCCGCCGCGGCCCGAGTCCCTCCTCCAGGGGCTGATGATGCTCCAGGAGAAGATCAGGCGGAACGACCGCAGCCGCCCCGAGCCGGCGGGCGACTTCAGCCAGCATCTCCCGCCCAACGACCCCATCCGCTTGGAGCTCGAGTCCCTCTTCCCGCCCTTCGACGCGTCGAAGCGCCACCACGTGGGCCAGGGTACGGAAGCCTGAGGTCCTGACGACTCGCCTAGCGAGGGCGCGGCCCACGCACCTTGCGCAGGCGACGGGGCGGCCAGTAGACCAGCCAGGCGCGGGCCTGGATGTCCCGACCGCTCACGGCGCCGAAATGACGGGCGTCGGTGCTCAGGTCAGGGGCATCGCCGAGAAGGAAGTACTCGTCCTCGCCCAGTGTCCAGACCTGCGCTCCAGCAGCGGCAGCGCCCTCAGAAGGAAGAACACCCTGGCCAGGAGCCTCCTCGACCCGCCAGTCGTCGCCCTGGGCCGTGACCCTGTCGCCGGGGACGGCCGCCACTCGTTTCACCAGCTTCATCGAGGGACGTTTGGGATGTTTGGCCAGGACCACGTCGCCCCGGCGCGGACGTCCCAGTCGGTAGGCGAGGGCGTCGAAGAGGACTCGTTCGCCGGGGGCGAGCGTCGGGTACATGCTCCATCCCCGAACCACCACGCGCCGCGCGAAGCGCCGCGCGAAGAGGAAGGCGATAAGCAAGGCGATAAGCGGATAGACGAGCGGAGATCGGAAAACGGATCTCGGCATCAGTTCAGGCCCCGACAGTTGTGCTGGCTGTGGGCGGCAACCGTTCGGCCGCCACGTTCGGCATGTTATCATATAGATAGAGTATTCTGATTCTAGTTTTCTTGTGCTAAGGAGGGCCAAAATGATCCTGTCGCGCGTTTTCGCCGTGTTGAACCGCCTGCTCCCGGCCGAGGAGGCGTTCGCCCACTGTGACATCCCCTGCGGGATCTACGACCCCCATCCGGCGCAGATCGCCGCCCAGACAGTGCTGCGCATGAACCAGCTCATCGACCAGTTGCAGCACCCACCCGCCGGTGCGGGCAAGGCGCAGCACGACGCCTACATGAACTCCCTCGCCCGTTACATCGCCGTCAAGGAGCAGCACGCCGAGCTCTGCAAGCGGGAGCTCCTCATCATCTGGGGAGACTACTTCAAGCCTGAGCACCTGGAGAAGTTTCCGGACCTGCACACCACCTTCTGGAACACCATCAAGCTGGCCTCCAAGAACAGGCAAGAAGTGAACATGCAGGCGGCCCAGGACCTGCTTGCCTCGGTGCAGAAGGTAGCGGAGATCTTCTGGGCCTCCAAGGGGGCCTCGGTCCGACGGCAGCCCTCATTGCAGACCGTCGGCGGCGAGGTGGTCTACCCAGCCGCCTAGCAGGGTGCTGAAGAACTTCTCTGTTCGCCCTTCGACGGGCTCAGGGCGAGCGGTTTCCAGTTCCGCTCGTGGTGAGCCAGTCGAACCACGAGCGGCCACGACAGCTTTTCCAGCATCCTGCTAGAGGCGCTCCGTCGCCGAGCGAGAGTGCAGGGCTCAGGGCTGTACTTCCCGGGAAGAGCGGCCCTGAGTCCTATGCGCCTGGCCCGCGGCTGCCAGAACTGCACGACCCTCGAACCTTACCCACACTGATTGACGTAGAACAAGGGACTCTCACAAGGGCGAAGGCCGGGCTTCAGCCCGGCGCCCCCGCCTCGCCAGCCTGAAGGCTGGCCTTCTTGTTATGAAAGACGCTGGTAGAACGTCCCCCATCGACAGACGCCTCATGCGTGGGCTAGAGTGGCCTCGTCGCCGGGCCAGGCCCGGCCCAACTTCTCTCCCAGCGAGGAAAGCCACGAAAGCGCTCTCTCGCACCCTGGCGGCCCTTGCCTTGCTCACCGGCCTGGCGGCGGCTGCCTGCTCCCAGCACGCATCCAGCCCCTCGGAGACGCCCGTCGCCGGGCCCCTGCGCCTGGCGGTGGCGGCCGGCGTGCCCTCCGGCACCGAGGGTCTCGCCCACGCTCTCGGCCGTCTGCTGGGCGTGGACGTGACATCCGTCGACCCCGCCGCCCGGCCTCATCTCACCATCTCCCTGGAGCCGCCACCCGCCACCGCAGAGGACGGAACGCCCTCTGAGGAGGGAACATCGACTGCAGTGGCCTATCGATACTGGGTGCCCGTGGCGCCCTTCTGGAGCCGCCTGGAGGGGCTGGCCTGGAGCGACCTGCGGGCCGCCCTAACGAGCGGCTCCACCGCGCCAGCCGGCGCCTCGGCCCTCTACCTGCCCTCAGACCTGCGGGAGGAGCTGGAGCGGGCCATCGGTGCGCCGGTGCCCGCTTCGGACGCCGCGGGCTCCGTCCGCTGGCTGCCCCAGTCAGAGATAGCGGCCGCCCTCGCCAGCGATGAAGGCGCCCTGGGCCTCCTGCCTCTGGAGGCCGTCGATTACCACGTGCGCAGCCTGGCCCTGGACGGCATCGACCTGGTGCGGGGCACCGGCCCGTTCGAGGACTATCCCCTGGCCAATCGCCTCTGGCTAACCACAGACCAGGAGGCCATCGAGGGGGCACCACCGTCACTGCGAACCGCCGTGGAAGGCCTCGCCGACCTCCTGCGCCGCCACTTCCAGGCGCAGGCCACACCGCGGCCCATCCGCCTCCTGGCCACGGGCGACATCATCCCTGCCCGCTGCGTTTACGCGCAGCACCTGGCCTACGAGGACTTTCGCCATGCCTTCCTGGCCACGGCCGACCTGCTGCGGGCGGCGGACATCACGGTGGGCAGCCTGGACGCCTCCCTCTCCGACGCCGGCCAGCCCATCGGCTGCACGCGTACCTTCAACCTCCTGGCGCCAGCACGCAGCATCGAGGGCCTCGCCTTCGCCGGCTTCGACGTCCTGACGGTGGCCTCCAACCACGCCAAGGACTGCGGGGCCAGCGCCTGCGGCGACCAGGCTCTTCTGGACACCCTGGCTAACCTGGAGGCGGCAGGCATCGCCGCCGTGGGCGGAGGTCGAAACCTGGCGGAGGCCCGCTCGGCCCGCGTGCTGACGGTGAACGGCATCCGATTCGCCTTCCTGGGCTACGACGATATCGGCTCCTCCGACTACGGGGCCACCGAGTCCAGCCCGGGCACCGCGCCCCTGGCGTTTGGGACGCTGGGCGAGGATGTGGCCCGGGCCCGCCAGGAGGCCGACGTCGTCATCGTCCTCAACCACTGGGGGGAGGAGTACACGTCTGTCCCCACCGAAAGACAGAGGGGGCTGGCACGGGAGGCCGTCGACGCCGGCGCGACGCTGGTCATCGGCAACCACCCGCACGCCGTGCAGGCGGTAGAGTTCCTGGAAGGGGGCTTCGTCTCCTACGCCCTGGGCAACTTCGTCTTCGACCAGGACTGGTCCCTGGAGACGCAGCAGGGCGTCGTGCTGGAGGCGGTGTTCCACGGCGCGCGCCTGGTCAGCGTCCGCTTCCTTCCCATCCACATCTACGACCAGCACCAGCCCCGCTGGGCGGAGCCCTCGGAGGGCGACTCCATCCTGGCCCGCATGGAGGAAGCCTCCAGAGGCCTGCCGCCGGGGCCCTAGAGCAGGTACTCATCCAGCCCCTGCAGCAGGAAACGGACGGCGAAGGCCAGGATGACTACGCTCGCCGCCGCCGATGCCCACCGCAGTGCGACATCACCGGCCAGTCGCCGGCCCCAGGCGGCCGCTCCCGACAGGAAGGCGAACCAGGTCAGGGTGCCCGTGCCAATGAAGGCTGCCGCCGTCAGGAGCCGGAGCAGGTCGCCCTCCGACACGGCCAGGCTGCCCGCCACCGCCAGCCAGGCCGCTATGGTCAGCGGGTTGGTCATGGTGATCAGGAGGCCTTGCCCGAGGGCCAGGCGCAACGTACCCGACGCCACGCCGACCTCGCGCCGTGCCGCCTCCTTGGCGGTCAACCCTGAGAGCCCCAGGTAGACCAGGAAAGCTGTGCCGCCCAACCAGAGAGGCACCCCAAGCCAGGGCGTTCGAAAGGCCCTCTCCGCACCGGCGGCCGCGGCCATGAAGTAGGTGCCATCGACCAGGGCCGCCCCGGCACCCACCGCAAGCGCCGGCAGAAAGCCGCGCACAAGCCCCGTGCGGACGACGGTGGCGCCCACAGGGCCCAGAGGCGCCGCCACCAGCGCCCCCAAAACGAAAGCGTTAACAAAGAGTGGAATCTGCCTACCCCTTAGTCAGCGTTGCCAGCGAGTATGGCACTGCGGTCGGCACGGGACAACGGCCGCCGGTCGCTGGCCCTTCAGGTCTGGTCAGGGGCCAGCTTTTGTAGCGGAAGGCTTCTCCGCCAGAGGCGGATGCGCCTTCGGCGCAAGCCTTCCATCTTCCGCGTCGGAGGTTTGTGGAGGGCTAAAGCCCTCCGCTACGGCCCTCCGCTACGTCTGGGTTGCTGCGGCGGCGTCCCCACGAGTCCAGCTGACCGGCAGCGGCTTAACGGCCTGCATCCCGATCATAAGAACGAGCCTGCAGGAGAAAGATCAGAGCCTTCTTTGGCCCCTACTTGCCCGCCAGTGCCTCTCAATGCCCTTGCGTGCCTCTGGCTTCACGGCTAAATTATGGTTAGCACTCTATCGGAAAGAGTGCTAATCTTCTCAGGAAGAGGGTGCAGGAATGGCCAAGCAGCTCATCTTCGACGAGGAGGCTCGTCACGCCCTAAGGAACGGTATTGACGCCCTGGCCGACGCGGTGAAGATCACCCTCGGTCCCAAGGGCCGCAACGTCGTCCTCGACAAGAGGTTCGGCGCCCCCAGCATCACCAACGACGGCGTCACCATCGCCAAGGACATCGAGCTGGAGGACCCCTTCGAGAACATCGGCGCCCAGCTAGCCAAAGAGGTGGCCTCCAAGACCAACGACATCGCCGGCGACGGCACCACCACCGCCACCGTTCTCGCCCAGGCTATCGTCCTCGAGGGGCTGAAGAACGTGGCTGCCGGCGCCAACCCCATGGCCCTCAAGCGAGGTCTGGAGAAGGCCTGTGAGGTGGTGGTGGGAGCCCTCAAGAAGGGATCCACACCCGTCACCACCCGCGAGCAGATGTCTCAGGTCGCCGCCATCTCCGCCAACAACGACAACGAGATCGGCAACCTCATCGGCGAGGTCATGGAGAAGGTGGGCAAGGACGGCGTCATCACCGTCGAGGAGTCCAAGGGCATCCAGACCGAGACCGAGTACGTCGAGGGCATGGCCTTCGACCGCGGCTACATCAGCCCCTACTTCGTCACCAACGCCGAGAAGATGGAGGCGGAGCTCGAGGACCCCTATATCCTGCTCACGGACAAGAAGATCTCCGCCGTCAACGACATCCTCCCCATGCTGGAAAAGCTCCTCCAGGTCAGCAAGAACCTCCTTATCGTCTGCGACGACTGCGACGGCGAGGCCCTGGCCACCCTGGCCGTCAACAAGCTGCGCGGTACCATCAACGTGGTGGCTGTCAAGGCCCCCGGCTTCGGCGACCGCCGCAAGGAGAACCTGGGGGACCTCGCCGCCCTCACCGGCGCCGAGGTGATCAGCGAGGAGTTGGGCCGCAAGCTGGACTCGGTGACAGTGGATGACATGGGCCGCGCCCGAAGGGTAGTGGTGGCCAAGGAAGAGACCACCATCGTCGAGGGCAAGGGCAAGCCTGAGGCCATCCAGGGCCGCATCGCCCAGGTCAAGAGCGCCCTGGAGACCACGACCTCCGACTGGGACCGCGAGAAGCTCCAGGAGCGGCTGGGCAAGCTGGCCGGCAGCGTCGCCGTTATCAAGGTGGGCGCTGCCACCGAGGTGGAGCTGAAGGAGAAGAAGCACCGCGTGGAGGACGCCCTCTCGGCCACCCGGGCCGCCGTCGAGGAGGGCATCGTTGCCGGAGGCGGTGTCGCCCTGATCAACGCCCTGCCGGCCCTGGACAAGATGAAGATGGAGGGCGACGAGCAGACCGGCGTCAACATTCTCCGGCGCGCCCTGGAGGAGCCCACGCGGCGCATCGCCATCAACGCCGGCCGCGACGGCTCCGTCATCGTTCAGCAGGTGAAGAGCCTGAAGAAGGGCGAGGGCTACGATGCCGCCCTGGACGAGTTCGGCGGCATGGAGAAGAAGGGGATCATCGACCCCCTGAAGGTGACGCGGGCCGCCCTGGAGAACGCCATCAGCATCGCCGGCATGGTGCTCACCACCAACTGCCTGGTGACCGACATCCCGGAGAAGAAAGAGGCGGGCCCTCCCATGCCTCCCCAGTACTAGCGAAGCGGGTGAAAAAGGGGCAGTTCAAGCCGCCCGTCCTAGACCTGTTCGACACACCGGCAGGCACGTAAGAAACCGGGGGGGCCGCTCTCGCGGACCCCCGGCCTGCTGGCCTCTCGCCAGCCACATCATCACGCCGTATCCGTAGGGACAGAGCTTCAGCTCTGTCCTTATTGCGGGCGGACGGAGCTTCCGCCGGAGGCGGACCCGCCTCTGGCGGGGAAGCTCCGTCCTTACGGCTTCCACCGCCAGCTTGAAGGCCAGCCTTCCACCCTGCGACTGTATCAGCGCGTTGACACCGACGGGCACTCGTGCTAGCATCACGCTCGACGGGCAGCCTGCCGGGCTGCCTGTTTCATGCAACAACGGTCGCGTCGCCTAGGGTTGGGTCGGCGGTTCGGCACGGCAGGAAGCCAGAAGGGGAACCCCTAGACGGACCGTAGGCGAGAAGCCTCTGGTCCGTCTTTTTTGCCGTCCTGGGCCCGCTGAGGAGACATCGTTCGTGGGGAACGGCCTGCCCGTCCTGATCACCGCTGTCGAGATGAGCCCCCTGGCCAAAGTAGGGGGCCTGGCCGATGTCATCGGCGCCCTCCCTCGCGCCCTGCGGCGCCTCGGCGTGGATGCCCGCGTTGCCCTGCCCCTGCACCGTGTCATCGACCGCGAGGCCCTCAACCTACGCCCCCTGGCCGCCGTCCCGGTGCTCACCCCGGACGGGCCGAGCGTCGCCCGCCTGTTCGAGACCTCACTGCGTGACGTTCCCATCTACCTGGTGGAGAACGAAGCCTTCTTCGGCCGACCACGTATCTATGCAGAAGAGGACGACCTGGAGCGCTGGCTCTACTTCTGCGATGCCCTCCTGGCCGCGGCGCCCCGGCTCCCCCCGCACCGCGGCTCGGCCGATGGCTGGCGGCCTTCTGTCCTCCACCTGAACGAGTGGCACACGGCCTTCCTGGGCTCCCGCCTGCTGGCGGCGCCCTCCCATCCCTGGGCCTCCTGCGCCCGCGTCTACACCATTCACAACCTGGCCCTTCAGGGCCCCTTTGACCAGGCCTTTGGTCGCCGCCACGGGCTCCCCATCGCCGCCCTCATGGCGCCCCCCGACCTGGAGCCCGATATCGCCTTCAGCGGCATGGCCCAGGGTATCCTGTGGTCCGACGTGGTGAGCACCGTCAGCCCCACCTACGCCCGCGAGGTCCAAACACCCCAGTTCGGCGCCGGCCTGGACGGCCTCCTGCGCAGCCGCAGCGACCGCCTGGCCGCCGTGCTCAACGGCCTGGACTATGACATCTTCGACCCGGCCTGTGACCCTCACATCCCCGCCAGCTTCAACGTGGACACGCTCGACCGCCGGGTGGAGAACAAGAAGGCCCTTCAGGAGCGGGCAGGCCTGCCAATCCAGCCCCAGGTACCCCTGGCCGGCATGGTCACCCGCCTCTACGACCAGAAGGGCAGCGACCTGGTGGCCCTGGCCTTCCGGCGCCTGCTGGTCGAGCGCGACCTGCAGCTCGTCGTACTGGGCATGGGTGACCCTGCCCACGAGCGCATGCTGTCCGACCTGCAGCATGCCTTCCCTCAGAAGATGGCCCTCGTCCTCGACTTCGACGAAGCGCTGGCGCAGCTCATCTACGCCGGCTGCGACTTTTTCCTGATGCCGTCACGCTTCGAGCCCTGCGGCCTCGGCCAGCTCATCGCGCTTCGCTACGGCGCCGTTCCCGTGGTGCGCCGCACCGGGGGCCTGGCCGACACCGTCCAGGACTGTGACCTGCACCTGAGCTCCGGCACCGGCTTCACCTTCGAGGCTGCCACCGCCCAGGAGTTGGAACACGCCGTGGAACGCGCCCTGGCCGCCCACGAGAACCCGACGGCCTGGCGCAGCCTCCAGATACGGGGCATGAGCCAGGACTTCTCCTGGGATCGCGCCGCCGGCCTCTACCGCGACATGTACGAGCGCGCCCTGAACCTGCGGCAGGAGACCGCCTCTGCGGCGGCGGAAAGAGATCAGCCGTGAGCCGCAGGGGACCCCATACGGCCGGTGTAGACCTGGGCGCCACCAAGATCTTTACCCTGGTGGCACTGCCCGATGGCCGCGAAGCAGGCTCCGACAGACGCCCAACCCTGGCCGACCAGGGACCCCAAGCCGTCCTCAGCCGCATCGTCGACTCAGTGCGAGCAGCGCTGGCGGCAGCGGGCGCCACGAAGGCTGACCTGGCGGCCGTGGGGGTGGTAGCGCCCGGCCCGATCGACCACGAGAGAGGCGTCGTCAGGAACCCCCCGAACCTGCCCGGCTGGGAAGCGGTGCCTGTGGTACAGATCCTGAAAGACGCCCTCGGCGTGCGGGTGATCCTGGAGAACGACGCTGACGCCGCCGCCCTGGGCGAGCACGCCTTCGGGGCGGGCCGTGATTTTCGTAATATGATTTTCATCACTGTCAGCAGCGGCATCGGTGGGGGTATACTCGTGGACGGCCGCCTCTACCGAGGAGCCGCCGGGGCCGCCGGCGAGGTGGGCCACATGGTGCTGGACGAAAACGGCCCCACGTGCGGCTGCGGCCAGCGGGGGTGCCTTGAAGCCCTGGCCTCAGGGACAGCCATCGCCGCCCGCGCCGCCGCTCTGGCCGCCGAGGGTGAAAGCCCGCTGCTGGCGCGGCTGGCTCGCGAGTCACCGCCGCTGACGGCGGAGGACGTGCAGCGGGCCGCGCTGGAGGGTGACGCAGTCGCCCTGAGAGTCATCAAGGAGGCGGGGCACTACCTGGGCCTGGGGCTGGTGAACCTGGTGCACGTGTTCAACCCCCACGGCATCGTCATTGGCGGCGGCGTCTCCCACATGGGCGACCTGATCCTGGAGCCAGCACGGGAGGTCGTGCGCCGACGTTGCTTCCCCCTCAGCCAGGAAGGGCTGAGCATAGTGGCCGGAGTGCTCGGCGACCGGGCGGGCGCCCTGGGGGCCATCGTGGCCCTGGGCGAGACCCGTGACAGTGAGGGCGCCGGAAGGTCTTAAAGTTTATGGGCCAGCCGGCCGATCCTATATGCGAAGCCGAGGCTGGATCCCGCTAGATAGAGCAGTAAAGAGCCTCTTTCCCGCCACAGTCTGGTGCGAAGTGTTTAGACGCCTGACATCACCCCTGCCGAAGCCGGCTCTCCCCGAGAGGGCCACCCTCCTTGAGCTAGCTTTCACCGTCCTTCTCTGGCAGGCTTCTGTCGGCATCTTCCTTCTTTCCTTGCTCCAGAAGTACCTTCCTGAGGAACTGGGGGCCAGCGCCGCCTTCCCCGGCTATGCCATGGCCACCTACGGCCTGGCGAAGTTCGTCTGCCAGACGCCGGCTGGCTGGCTGGCCGACCGCATAGGGCGACGGCTGACCCTGAGCCTGGGCGCCTTCCTGGCCCTGCCGGCCGTCCTCCTCATGATGGAGGTACGCGAGGTACATCTCTTCCTGGCCTTCTCCGCGCTCTACGGCTTGAGCGGAGCCGCCATCTGGCCCGCGCTCATGGCCCACGTGGGCGACACCCACGAGCCTACCCAGAGAGGCCAGGCCATGAACAAGCTGAACATCGCACAGCTCGTAGGGCTGGGCCTGGGCACCGTGGTCGGCACCTTCCTGGTAGACTACATCTCCTACCTGGCGGCCTTCATCGCTGCCCTGAGCCTGAACGGCCTCGCCTTTGTGCTCACGGCCCGCCACGTGCCGCGGCACCGGCCGGCGCCTTCGACCCGCAGCACCGAGGCCAGAGACGTGGTTGGCGAAACCGGTGGCACCTGGACAATGAGCATTCTCATCCTTGCCGCCATCAGCCTCTTCCTGAGCCTGGGGATCAACTTCTACGCCCCGGCCCTGGGGGCTTACACGCACCAGGTCCTGCAGGTGGAGATGTCGCAACTGGCGCTGATGATCATCGCGCCGGCGCTGGTAGCCGGGCTCATCATCTCTCGCGCAGGGCACCTCTCGGACCGCTTCGGGCGTCAGAAGCCCCTGATGGTGGGTCTTGCCGTCTGCGCTCTGAGCCTCTTCGCCCTCACCAAGACCAGCAGCTCGCTCCTGGCGGTGAACCTGGCGGTGCTCGCCGGCCTCTCCTACGCCGTGGCCGTGCCCGCCTGGAGCGCCGCCGCCCTCGACGCCGCCCGCGTGGGAAGCCGGGGGCTACTGCTGGGAGCACTGGCCGCTGTCCAGGGGTTGGGCGGCGTCCTGGGGCAGGCCCTGGGCGGGACCGTGGGGCAGGCCTACGGCCCCCTGGCGCCCTTCCGGTTCGCAGCCATCATGCTGGGGGTAGCCCTGGTCCTCACCTTTGTCCACATGCACCACCACCGGCTGCTGCCTATCTGGGTGTCGCTGCGGGAGCGGCCATAGTCTTAGGGAACCGCACCTGGCTGCCATGACAGCGGCGGCGGAGTAGCTTCCTGCCGCCGCTGCGCTTCTCTCGAACAGGTCAGTCGAGGCTAGCCGGAGACGCGGACCGCCTCCTCCGCCAGGATCGGCTCCATGACCTGGATGAAGAGCGCCAGTAGCTCCGCCACCTCGTCTGCCAGCCCGTCGTCCAGCTTCCGCAGCGGCACCGTCTGGTGCAGACGCACCCAGGAGCGGGTCCACTCCTCCAGCTCCACGCCGGGCCCCAGCCGGGCCCGCAGTTCGAGCACGCGCCGGCCCAAGACCTCGGCCCAGCGGTAGTTCGTCTCCCTCTCCCCTTCGAAGTGAAGGCCTACCTCGATGCGCCCGGTCTTGCGCTGGATCCAGACCTCGTAGTGGAGGCGCGGGTCGTGCCGATAGAGCTGGATGAGACTGGGCCGGAGCCGCCCCCGCAAACGAGGCGCATCGGCAGGGAGCCGCGCCTCAGCTAGCTCTCGCACCCGGAGTAGGAACTCGTGGAAGCGCATTTCTCGGTACGTCCCGGCGTCGGCCCATGATATCCCCCAGTCTAGCAGCCCGACAAGGCGCCAGCGCCCTTCTCCCTTACTGGTCGATCGGCTATCCTGGGCCGCGGGTCACCCTTACCCTGCCTGCTGGCAGGCGAGGCCGGAGCACTGACGACGGGAGGACGTGTGGTCGCACGCCAGAAGCGGAGACCGGCAGGGCAGGAGCCATCGCCGCTGGACTGCCTGGACCGCGAGGCCGAGGCCTTCGGCTCTGCCCTGACCCGCGAGTACTACCTGAACCACTCCGGCCAGAAGGACGACCTGGAGCTGGAGCCCATCTTCCGCCGCCATGCCCACCTCTTCACGACCGAGACCATAGACGCTCTGCGCCACGCAGACCCAGCCGACGTTCGCCTGCCCGCCCTCCGCGAGTTCGCGGTGTCGGGCTACCTGGAGAATGCTGCCCGCTCCCTTACCGAGGAGATCTCCCGTCGCGAGACCACCGACACCACCCTCTGGGACGGCGAGCAGGTGCCCTATCGTGCCCTCTCTTCGCTGATCAGCAACGAGGCCGACCCCGAACGTCGCCACCACCTCGACCGGCTGCGGGTGGAGCTCACAGCGGGGCAGAACGCCCTCCGTGAGGAGCGCTGGGACGTCCTCTATGCCACCGCCCTCACCCTGGGCTACAACAACTACGCCGAACTGTGCGACACCTTGGGCTCGCTCTGCCTGAAGGAGCTGGCTCGCCAGATGGAGAGGTTTCTCTGGGACAGCGAGAGGATCTACCGTCGCCGTCTGGAGGCCTACCTGCGGGGCCTGGACCTCGATCCGGGCCTGGCCGAGCGCAGCGACCTGGCTTACCTGTTCCGTTCCCCCCGCTTCGACGTCTTCTTCAGACGAGAGCAACTCATCGCTACCCTGCTGGCCACTCTGCGTGACTTGGGGATCGACGCGGAGCGGCAAGACAACGTTCACCTGGACACCGAGCCCCGGCCACACAAGTCTCCCCGGGCCTTCTGCGCCCCCATCCGCGTCCCTGACGAGGTGATGCTGGTCATCAACCCCCACGGCGGCCAGGAAGACTACCGGGCCCTCTTGCACGAGGCTGGCCACGCACAGCACTTCGCCCACGTCGACCAGCAACTCCCCTACGCCCAGCGCGGCCTGGGCGACAACTCCGTCACCGAGGCCTACGCCTTCACCCTGGAGCACCTCGTCTACAACCCGGCCTGGCTACAGCGGCACCTTGGCGTTGACGATCCATCGGACTACCTGGAGCTGGCGCGCTTCCACAAGCTCTACATGCTCCGTCGCTATGCCGCCAAGCTCCTCTACGAGCTGGAACTCCACAGCGGCGATGATCCCCGTGCCAAGTCCAAGCGCTACGCCGACCTCTTGACGGCCAGCCTGGGCGTCCGCTACTCGGCCGAGGACTATCTCTCCGATGTGGATGATGGCTTCTACTGTGCTCGTTACCTCCGGGCCTGGATCCTCGAGGCCCAGGTCCGCCACCACCTGGAGCAGGAGTTCGGCGACCGCTGGTTCGAGAGCTGCGAGGCCGGCGCCCACCTGCGCACCCTCTGGAGCTGCGGCCAGTCGCACACGGCCGGCGAATTGGCCCGCAGGCTGGGCTACGAGGGCCTCGACGTCAAGCCCCTGGCTCAGGAGTTCCTGGGCGCGGACTGGCCCAAAGCCGGGCCTTCCGATGGCGGCGGCGAGTCCAACCGGGGGCAATTGACCACTAGACATGGGTAGGATAGCGTTTAGGCAGCAGTCAAATACACAGCACCTAAGGAGGAACACTCACCATGAGGGAAGCGGTAATCATTGACGGCGTGCGGACGCCGTTCGGTCGCGCCGGCCGAAGGGGAGTCTTCAAGGCAATCACCCCCAGCGAGCTGATGGTCCCATTGATCCCGCACCTCCTGAAGCGCAACAAACTGGACCCCAAGGACATCGACGAGTTCCACGTCGGCTCGGCCGGCCTGGTCACCCCCATGAGCAAGTGCCGGCAGTATCTGTTCGAAGCCGGCTTCGGCGACAATATCTGGGGATCGGACGTCAACACGCAGTGCGCGAGCGGCCTGCACACCACGGTCGAATCGTGCCAGGCGGTGATGGCCGGATCCGCCGATATCATCCTCGCCGGCGGCATCGAGACGATGGGCCGGACGGGCGTCGTCTCCCCAGAAGAGGCGGCGGGGCAGCCCGGGCCCGGCCTCGGCGCCTTTGCACCCCAGGTGTCGGACACGCCCTACCCGCCCGACTGGAAGGACGCGGAGCTCCTGGCGCCGTGGTACAGGATCAAGA
>Ga0315277_10002497_pt1 | contig 25634 bp, 17 predicted proteins | sample YL17G05_15_MG_FD_203695 | JGI IMG/M metagenome (GOLD analysis project Ga0315277, IMG submission 203695) | Sediment microbial communities from Yellowstone Lake, YNP, Wyoming, USA - YL17G05_15 | ecosystem: Environmental > Aquatic > Freshwater > Lake > Sediment | place: USA: Wyoming | collected... | reverse complement strand
CGGAACCCTCCACAATCTTGGTCGAGGAAGCGCGGGTGTTCCACTGGCTGAGCCAGGGCGCGCAGCCGAGCGAGTCGGTGACCCGACTGCTCACCCAGGTCGGGACGCTCGCGCGCTACGACCGCCTGAAGAAGGGCGAGAACCTCGAAACGCTGGTGGCCGAGGCCGGGCAAGCCCAGGCTGCGCGGGTGGTTAGCCCGCTTACGCGGCGAGTGGCCAAGGCCTCTGGTAAGTCGAAGAAGGCCAAGGCGGCCATGGCGGCCGCGGCGGCCGAAGCACCCAAAGCGGAGTGATATGAGCGAACCTCAACGCAGGCCAACCCGGGGGCGTACGGACTCGGGCCCGCTCAAAGAGCTGGTGGAGTACATCGCCCGCTCGCTGACCCACGACCCGCTGCAGGTGCGCGTGTCGGAGGTGGTCACCGGACCCAATGTGCACTTGGAGTTGATGGTCGGCCCCGAGGATCGCGGGCGGGTAATCGGCCAAGGCGGGCGGATTGCCAACGCTATCCGCGCGCTACTGCGCGCGGCCGCCGCGCAAGACGGCAAGCGCGTCACGTTCGATATCGTCTGAGACTTCGTGGGCGCCTCCACTCCCAAGCCACCTGCCAAGCCTCGCCCGAAGAAGGCCCACCCCCTAGGCGCAGCTCGATCGACGACGAAGCGCCCCGCGAAGCCTGGTTCTCGCGCATCTCCCAGACCCATGGCGGGCTTGCCTCATCCGAGAGGCAAGCCCGCTCGCGCGCCTGACGTCGCCTCCGCACCGCCTGCGGCCGCACCGGCCGGCGCCGGGCGGCGCGCGGTCGCGCACATCCGCCGTCCGTTCGGCATGAACGGTGCGGTTCTGGTGGACCTGCTCACCGACAATCTCGACCTGCTCCTCAGTGCGGGCGCGATCACGATGGGTGAACACGCTTCGCCGATTGTCATCGAGCGCATAGCCCGTCACGGGCAAGACATCGTGGTGCAGGTCGCCGGCTGTCGCTCGCGCGAGCACGCCGAGCAGCTGCGCGGCCAGGTTCTGTGGCTGCGAGCCGATCTTTTGCCCGCGCTGCCCGAAGGGGTGTACTACCACTATCAGATCCTCGGCTTGCAGGTGGTGACCGACGACGGCCGTGTGCTGGGCACGGTCGCGGAAATCCTGAAGACCGGCGCCAATGATGTGTACGTGGTGCGGGGCGAGGCGGGCGAGATCCTGCTGCCGGCCATTGAGAGTGTCATCCGGCGGGTCGCGCCCGCGGAAGGAACACTCACTGTACACCTTATCGAGGGCCTCCTGCCACCCGCCTGAGGTCAACCGCCATCGCCATTCAAGTGCGCACCAGCCCCCGCATGCTGTGAGTCAAACGCTGCGGACGTTCATCGCCATCGAACTTCCTCAACCCGTGCAGAGCGAGCTGCAACGTCGGCTGGAGTCTCTCGCGCGGGCCACTCCGCGCGGAAGCGTGCGCTGGCTGCGGGCCGACTCGATCCACCTCACGTTGAAGTTTTTGGGCGAGGTCGAAAGCGCGCGAACCGCGGCTGTGACCGCCGCCCTGGGCGAAGCGCTGCGCAGCGTGCCGGCGGTCGAGCTGGCCCTGGCTGGGAATGGTGCCTTCCCGAATCTGGCACGGCCGCGTGTCGTATGGGCTGGGGTAGAGATGCATGGCAGCGGGCTGGCCTCGATCCAAGCGCGCGTCGAGGACACGATGGCCGGCATTGGGTTTCCGCGCGAAGCGCGGGCGTTCGCGCCCCATCTCACCCTTGGCCGAGTTCGTGAGGGTATTGGCGCAGCCGATTTGCGAGCGGTAGGTGAGGCCGTCGCGGGCGAACCCGCCGGTCCCGCTCTCACTTTCGTCGCGTCGAGGGTGGTCTTCTTCCGCTCGGAATTGCGTCCGGAGGGGGCAGTCTACTCACCCCTCGCAGAGTTCCAATTGGCGTCTGCGTGAGGATGATCGGGGTCATCGGCGGCTCGCACTGCACACCGCACCAAGCGGAGTTGGCGCGAGAGGTGGGCCGTCGTCTGGCGGAGCAGGGCGTGGTTCTCGTGTGTGGCGGAGGCGGTGGCGTGATGGAAGCCGCCTGCCAGGGTGCGCTCGAGGCGGGCGGGTTCACGCTCGGCATCCTGCCGGGAAGCGACCCGGCCGCGGCCAATCGGCACGTGCGCCTGGCCATCCCGACGGGGCTTGGGGAGGCGCGCAACGTGCTAATCGTCCTCACCGCGCAGGCGCTCATTGCGGTCGGTGGGGAAGGCGGAACGCTTTCCGAAATCGGCATGGCCTTGCGCCACGGCAAGCGGGTGATCGCGCTCGAGAGCTGGGCGTTGCGCCGGCCGGACGGCAATCCGCCCCCCGGGCTGGTGGTGGCGCAGAATCCCGAGCAGGCGGTCCGCCTTGCACTCGAAGTTGAACCCGCGGCCGGGACGAACTGAGCCCCGCCGCACGCAACAGGAGGTGGCTTCTGGACGATCTTGAATTGTCACGCTCGCTAATCGAGGCCCTCGAGGCCAAGAAGGCCGAGGACATCGTGCTGCTCGATGTTCGCGGCCAGTGCATGTTCGCGGACTACTTCATCATTGGCACCGGCACGAGCGACCGCATGCTGGGAGCGCTGGCCGAGGGCGTGCGCGAGGCGGGAGGCGAAAAGCGCCATGCGAGAGGTAAGACAGAGGGCCGCCCACACAGCGGGTGGATCCTGGTGGACCTTGGGTCGGTCATCGTGCATCTCTTCTCGCCCGATCGGCGTGAGTACTATGCCCTCGAAGAATTGTGGCACGAAGGCAAAGTCGTCCTGAGGGTGCAGTAACTCAGATCATGCCATGCCGCGCAAGACGATAAAGAGAGAAGCACCCGCGCGGGTGCTTCTGTGCTTGAACGTCCAGGTGATACCGTCCGAGCTACTCGAGTATCCAGCGCTCGACCTCTCGCGTCCAGCCGATCAACTCGGAGTCCTTGAAGAACAGCGGTATCTCATACGCGGCGGTCTCGGGGCCGTCGGAGCCGTGCACCAGATTGCGCCCGACGACCATACCGAAATCCGCACGGATCGACCCGGGCGCCGCCTCGCCGGGCTTGGTCGAGCCCATCGTCTGGCGGGCCAGGGCGATGGCGTTGGGCCCCTCCCAAACCGTGGCGGTCACCGGTGCAGAGGTGATGTACGAAAGCAGTCCTTCGTAGAAGGGCTTGCCCTTATGTATGGCGTAGTGGCGTTCGGCCAGCGCGCGGTCCATGAGCAGCAGTTTGAGACCGATCAACTTGAGTCCGCGGCGCTCGAAGCGGGCGATGATCTCGCCGATGAGTCCGCGCTGCACGCCGTCGGGTTTGACCAGGATGAGTGTCCGTTCCACGAAGACCTCCGCGAGGGGGTTGAACGATCACGTGTGTGCGAATGCGGGCCGATTGTATCAGAACCAGGAGTGGGTCACGCTATCAAGGGATAGGTTGGACGCGGTTTCTCCTTCTTCGGCATCCGCGAAGTGCTCTTTCATCCGGGCCCATGACATCACCCGCGATCGAAACGGTGAGGCCATGCCGCGCCGCCTCTATTCATATGTCAGGTCGGCTCTGCGGGGCATCCTTGGTCTCATTTGACTCTCTGGCCGAGTGAACAGACTCACGCAAACGCTGTTGGGCAGTCCGGAAAGTTATATGATGGTAAGATGAAACGCCCTGTAGGGAGGTGACACCCCTCGAAAGCAAGTCCAGTCCTGCCCGTCGGAAAACGTCAAGCGTGTACCGCTCAGGGCACCTCCAACAGAGAAAGGACCCGCCATGAGTCTATTCGATGATATCCTTGAGAAGCTCGGCTTAAAACGACCCGCCCCCATGGCAAGTGTCGATGTCGTCGCCAAGCTTGAGGCCCTCGCCTCTAAGAATCAGCAGGCCCTTAACTGGAAAAGGTCAATTGTTGACCTCTTGAAGCTCCTGGGTCTTAAGAGCGATTTCGAGGCGCGTAGAGCGCTGGCGACCGAACTGGGATGCCCCGCCAGCATGATGGGCGATTCGGCTCAGATGAACACTTGGTTGCACAAGACAGTGCTGCAGAAACTCGCCGCGAACGGTGGAAACATTCCAAAGGAACTCCTGGACTAGTCGGGAGTGGCAGGCCGCGGGGAGATGGGCGGCACGATCTATCAGGGGCCCGCGGTTTACCGCAGCGGCACCCACCGTAGTCAACCCCGGGGTCTGCTAATAGGCGGATCCCTTTAGGCGAGCGTCGTCACGACACATCCGAAACATGCAAGCCTGGCGGACAATGCACTCCCGCATGAAGAGAGAACCGAGGCCACAACGGCCTCGGTTCTCTGATTCTGGCGCGGGAGGGTATTCGATTCGCCAGGGGGATGCACTTCGAACAAGTCAATATGCCCTGTGGGGCATGGCGCCTCCGGCCTATAACACCCGATCGGCATACGGCAGCTTGCGAACCAGCGCGCCCAGCGCGAAGCACAGCGGGATGACAACCAGTGCGAAGCGTACCCATCTGAGAGGGAATAGGTGTCGTGAAGGCACTCTCAACGTCAGCTCGCGGCCGGTAACGCGTGGGCCGCACACCCGCGCATCGAGGCACGCGCCGGCCTTCTCCGATGCACGATGCTAGGAGAATGCGCTCGTCAAAAGGACTGCCTCTCCACGTTCCGCCGTAACCCCGGCCGTGACATTCCATGAGGACACGTGGTAGGATGGGCCCAAGAGGCAGCCCGGCCGAGTCTCGCCCTCGGGCGCAGAGTGAGGCAGAGGGCTGTCGTTCCAGTCCTCACCACGGGTTTAGTCTGACAGGGTCAGGCCCTCACGAAACCCACGGCACCCCCGGTCTTTGCACGAATTGGCAGATCGCTCGCGTCAGGGCTCCACCCAAAGGAGGGCCGCCATGCTTGACCGAATTCTCCTCCCTCTGGATGGCTCCGCACTGGCGGAGTGCGTCCTGCCGCATGGCCTCTCGCTGGCCAAAGCCATGAACGCCACAGTGACCCTGCTGCAGGTTGTAGAGCAGAGCGTCACGGGTGGCCGGACGCGTTCTGTTGATCCGATGGAGTGGCACTTCAGTAAGGCAGAAGCGGAGGCCTACCTGGCGGAGGTGGCCGAACGGTTGCGGGCCGCGGGCTTGCCAACCGAGCAGGTCCTCCTGGAGGGCGACGCCGCCGTGCGCGTGATCGATCATGCGCAAACCCATCAGGTCGACCTGATCGGTCTCAGCTCGCATGGCCGCAGCGGGCTCAGCGGCTGGAACGTGAGCAGCGTTGTGCAGAAGATCTTGTGGCGGGCCCACTTGTCGATGTTGCTCATCCCGGCCTATCAGCCTGCGAGCGCGGAGCTCTCGGGATTACGCTATCAGCGCATCCTGGCACCCTTGGATGGCTCGCAGCGCGCGGAATGCGTCCTGGCGCTTGCCACAGCCCTGGCCGTCAAGCATGGTTCCCAACTCACGCTTCTACACATTACCCGACGGCCCGAACTGGCGCGCCGCGCGCCACCCTCCACAGGGGACCTGGCGCTCGCCGATCAGCTCACCGAACGCAACCGACTCGAAGCTGGGCGGTACTTGGAAGAACTCCAGTCCCGACTCCCGCTCCCGGTGGAGAGGCGAGTGGTGGTCAGCGACAGCGTTGCCACGACGATCCACGCATTCGCTGTGCAGGAGAAGGTCGACCTTATCGTGCTGAGCGCTCACGGCTATTCGGGTGGATCGCGTTGGCCCTACGGCAGCCTGGCGAGCAGCTTCATTGCATACGGCGCCACGCCTGTTCTCATCGTTCAAGACCTCCCCCACAACGAGATCGAGGCCACGGCCGCAGAGCGGGCGGCACGCGAGAACTCGAAACACTGATGCCCGATCTGGAATCCGGCCGTATGGACACAACTACTGGAGCGGTCAGCCCAGACAACCCGGACGGTCTTGCGGTCGGCTCGGAGGAGGCCGCACGCCAAGTAGCCTCGGGGCATGCCGCCACGAGACGGGCCGGCCCTCCGGGATTCCTTCGCCGTCTCGACGAACTTGAGGCGCTCCTGCGCGAGGCTCACGCCCACGTTGCGAGCTCGACGGATCCCAAACTCGGGCTATCGTACGCGGGAGAGTGGCTGCTCGACAATTTCTACACGGTGAACCAGGCCGTGCGCCAGGTGCGGCAGGATTTGCCCCCGGGGTTCTACCGGGAACTCCCCAAGCTTGATGCCTCTGCAGAGCACGATCTGCCTCGCATCTTCGCTTTGGCGCGAGAGCTGACCTCGAGCAGCGAGTCCTATCTCGACCCCGACCGTATGCGTCGCTTCGTCGCCGCCTACCAGACCGTGTGCCCGCTGACGATGGGCGAACTCTGGGGGCTTCCAACCATGCTGCGGTTGGCGACGCTTGAGCGGCTGGCGCGGGCAGCGACCGCTCTTGTCGATCAGGCCCAGGGCGGTGCGACTCCCTTGGCGGCCGAACGGCGGAGGCAGGTCGAGGGGGATCCGTCGGCTGTTGCCAACAGCATCCTCAGCCTGCGCGCCCTCGATATCGAAGACTGGCAGATGTTCTTCGAGAGCGTGAGCCGTGTCGAGGCCATCCTGCGCCGCGACCCGGCCCGCGTCTATGCCCACATGGACTTTGAGACGCGCGATCGGTACCGCAAGGTCGTCGAGCACTTGGCTCGGGCCACGGGCCAAGCCGAAGAATCGATCGCCCAGGCGGCTGTGGATCTTGCGGTCGAGCAGAGCGGAATGCCCGTCGAAGACGGCGACACAGCTACCGCCTGGCCATCCAAGAAGCCGTCGCGGCTCCGCCAAGACTCTCAGCGGCCGCGTCGGTTTGCCGACCCCCCGCCGCAGGCAGCCGAGGGCTCGAAAGCAGAAGGGCGCGAGCCGCTTTCCGATCGGAGTCATCATGTTGGTTTCTTCCTCTTCGACCGCGGTCGCGCGCTGCTTGAGGGCCGCCTGGGCTATTCTCCCTCGGTGCGCACCAGGTTGCGCCGCGGGCTGAAGGCCCACGCCCTGGCGGGCTACCTGGGAGGCATCGGGCTGCTCACGCTTCTGGTCCTGATCGGCGTGGGCGTGCTCAGCGTGGCCTGGGGCGGGTCGATCCTCCAGGTGGTCGTCGCCTCGATGCTGGCTCTGGTTCCTGCGGCGACTATTGCCGTGAGCCTCGTTCATTCGCTCATCCCCCGCCTGGTTGCACCTCGCCTGTTGCCCAAAATGGATTTTGATGAGGGCATCCCGCGAGAGTTCAGCGCCTTGGTCGCGATACCCGCCCTGATCACCCGACCCGAGGAAGTCCACTCGCTGATGCGTCAACTCGAACAGCACTATCTCGGCACGCTGGATGCGAACCTCCATTTTGCACTCTTGACGGATTTTGGTGATGCCCCGCAGGAACATATGTCCGGAGATGAGTCGTTGCTGGCCGAGGCCCACGAGGGAATCCACGCCCTTAACCTCAGGTACAGACGTGGGAGAAGGGAGTGTTTCCACCTCTTCCACCGGTCCCGGGCGTGGAACCTGCAGGAGGGCGTGTGGATGGGCTGGGAACGCAAGCGAGGCAAGCTGGTCGAGCTCAGCGAATTGCTGAGCGGCGGCAAGAGGTCAAGGCACATTCAGACCAAGGTCGGCCAAGCGTTGCCGCGCGTCCGCTACGTGATCACTCTCGACGCGGATTCGGTCCTCACGCGCGGAGGCGCACGGCGTCTCGTGGCGACGCTGGCTCACCCGCTCAATCAGGCGGAGTTCGATCCGCGCAGCGGTGTGCTGCGGGGTGGATACACCGTGCTGCAACCTCGGGTGCGGGTCAAGCCCACCAACGTGCGCAGATCGATCCTGACCCGCATTTTCGCCGGCGACGTGGGATTGGATCTCTACACGCAAGCGGTTTCCGATGCTTATCAGGATCTCTTCGGCGAGGGCATCTTCGTCGGGAAGGGAATCGTGGACGTGGCGGCCTTTCGGCGCAGCCTGGCAGGCCGCGTCCCCGAGAACGCCTTGCTCAGCCACGACCTCTTTGAAGGAATCGTCGGGCGCGCGGGGCTGGTCTCCGACGTGGTCATCCTGGAGGACTTCCCCGACCAGTATCTTGCCTACGAGGAGCGCTTGCACCGCTGGATGCGGGGCGACTGGCAATTGCTGCCCTGGCTGCTCTCCCAGGTTCCGGTCGAGGGCGGCGGCAAGATCCCCAATGATTTCCCGCCGCTCGATCGCTGGAAGATCCTCGACAATCTCCGGCGCAGCCTGCTTGCGCCGTGCATGCTGACACTGCTCGCGCTGGGCTGGACCTGGCTGCCCGGCCCGGGCCTGGCTTGGACGGGGCTGGCCATCCTTGCACCCGGGGCCTCCCTGCTGGCCGGGATTGCACAAGGGATTCGATTGCGGAGTCCGGTTCCGCTCTCCGTGCACGCTTGGCGTCCGCCGTGGGCCGACCTGGCCCGCTGGTTTTTCGCTCTTGTCTTTCTTCCATTTGAGGCACTGCTCGCTCTCGACGCCATTGGAACAACGCTCGTTCGCCTCGCCTTCACCCGCCGGCGGCTGCTCGAGTGGACGCCGGCCGCGCATATTGCCCGTTCCCTCGGTCGGCGGGCGGGATCGGCCCTCACCTGGAGGCGCATGGCACTTGCGCCAGCCCTGGCGCTCGCGCTCGCGCTGCTCACTGCATGGGTCAAGCCCTCCTCCCTGGCGTTGGCCTCACCTTTCGTACTGGCCTGGTTGGCCTCCCCGCAGATCGCGCTGCTGATCAGCCGTCGCCTGCGGCCGACTCAGCAGCTGCTCACGCCGATGCAGCGCGGCGAGCTTGGCACCATCGCGCGACGCACCTGGCACTTCTACGAGCGGTTCGTCGGCCCCGAGGATCATTGGTTGCCGCCGGACCACTTCCAGGAATCGCCCGGAAGCCAGGTCGCTCACCGCACCTCTCCGACGAACATCGGGTTTCTGCTCCTTTCCAGTCTGGCGGCCAGCGACATGGGGTATGTCGGCCTCATGGGACTGGAACTGAGGCTCGGCTCGACTTTCGACTCGCTTGAGGTGCTTGATCGTCATCGCGGCCACTATTTCAATTGGTACGATACCCGCACGCTGGCGCCGCTCGCGCCGCGGTACGTCTCAACAGTTGATAGCGGCAACCTGGCCGCTTCCCTGATGACCGTCGCGCGGGCCTGTGAAGCCATGCCCGAGGCGCGCGTCTTCCCGTGGCAGCGCTGGCAGGGGCTGCTCGACACCCTGGCCGTCCTGGGCGAAGGATTACCCGAGGCGGGGCCGGCGGCTGCGGCTGTGCGAGGAGAGCTGGCGGAGATAACGCGGCGGATGCTGGCTGTCGAGGCCGAGCCCGATCGTTGGGCCGATCTCCTGGCAACTCTCTCGGGCCAGGAGCTTTCGAAGTTGGACCAGCTGCTCATGCAGATGATCGAGGTCAGCTCGCACGCGCTCACGCCCCAGGCGCTGAACGGCCTGCGGCTGAGTTCTGAACGGGTTCGCCATCACTTGATGAGCATGCGCCGCGAACTCGATCTGCTGGCCCCATGGGCTGATCTCGTCACTCACCCGCCGGAGTTGTTCAGCGGGCCGGAGAGCGACCCACTCATGCAAGGCGCATGGCGGGCCATGCGCGAGGCCTTCCCGATATCCCCCCGTCTGCGCGAGGTGCCCGAGATCTGCAGGTCGGGTGAGAGACTGGTGCAGTCGCTTCGTTCCTTGACCCAAGACCATGCCCTTGACCCGCGAGAAGAGCAGGAGGGTGTCCGCCGCATCCGCGAGGCCGCGGAATGGTGTGAGCGTTCGGCCTCTGCGCTGCAGGGGTCGCGCCTCGCCGCAGAGGCGCTGATGCTTGGCTACCAGAAGCTGAGCGCGCGGGCCGAGGCGATCCTTCAAGCGATGGACTTCGGTTTCCTGTTCGACAGGCGGCGGCAGGTATTCCACATTGGGTACAACGTGGCCGCCGGGAAGCTTGATGACAACCATTACGACCTGCTAGCTTCGGAGGCGCGCCTGGCGAGCCTGGTGGCCATCGCCAAGCGCGACGTGCCGATGAGTCATTGGCTTCATTTGGGGCGTCCGATGACTCGAGCGGATGGCTCGCTCGTGCTTCTCTCGTGGAGCGGGACGATTTTTGAATACCTGATGCCGCTGCTGCTTGAGCGCAGCTATCCCGGGACGCTTCTCGAGCAGAGCGCTCGCGCGGCCGTGAAGCTGCAGATTGAATACGCCCGCAGCACGAACACGCCCTGGGGAATCTCCGAATCGGGCTACTACGCATTCGATGCCGGATCCAGCTACCAGTACCGGGCCTTTGGGGTGCCGGACCTCGGGCTCAAGCGCGGGCTGGATGAAGACCGGGTCATCGCGCCCTACGCCTCGTTGATGGCGGTTTCTCTGGCTCCGAAGGAGGTGCTCACCAACATCCGTCGTCTCCGTCGAATGGGAATGCTGGGGGAATTCGGGTTCTTCGAGGCGATCGACTTCACACCTTCTCGACTTCCGTTGGGACAGTCCCAGGCCAGAGTCCAATCCTACATGTCCCATCACCATGGCATGGTGATGGTGGCTCTCGCCAATGCCCTGCACGACGAGGTGATGGTACAGCGGTTTCATTCCGACCCTCGCATCCAGAGCGTCGAACTGCTATTGCAGGAGCAATTGCCGGTGCGCGTCCCGATCGAAGTGGCGGAGAATCGGATCGCGACGCCGGCCCGGGCTATACACCGAAGAGTTAGTCTGACCCCCTGGCGTGTCGCCGCCCAAGCGCCGACACCCCAGGCCCACCTCCTTTCCAATGGCCGCTACGCGGTTGTCATCACGGCCGCCGGCTCGGGGTACAGCGAGTGGCGCGGCATGGCGCTCACCCGGTGGCGCGCCGATCCGACCCTGGATGATTGGGGAACCTGGGTTTACATCAAAGACCGCGAGTCCGGAAGCCTGTGGTCGGCCGGCTACCAGCCCACGGCCACACCCTCCACCCGCCAGGGCGTCCTCTTCTTCCCATATAAAGCCGAGTTCCACCGCGAGCAGGATGGTCTCGCGCTCAAAATGGAGGTGGCGGTCGTCGCGGACGAGGACGTGGAGGTCCGCCATCTGATCCTCACCAACAACAGTGACCTTACACGGCGGCTGACCGTGACCAGCTACGCCGAAGTGGTCCTCGCCGCTCAGGCTGAGGACCGGCGACACCCGGCCTTCAACAAGCTGTTCATCGAAAGCGAGTTTCTCCCGGAGCTCAATGCGCTCATCTTCCATCGCCGCGCGCGATCAGCCGATGAGCCTCCCGTGCACTTGGTGCACATGCTGGTTGCCAATTCCGCGCGGCGGGGGGCGGTGGCCCACGAGGGCGAACGGGCCCGTTTCCTGGGCCGCGGTCGCTCTCCCCGGTCCCCGCTCTGCCTGCTTGGGCCGGGCGCGGCGCTGACCGGGTCGACTGGTGCGACGCTGGATCCGATCATGGCTCTTGGCCAGGAGATCGACCTAGCCCCCCGCGCCACGGTCCGCATGGCCTTCGTCACGTTGGCGAGCGAGTCTCGCGAGGAGGGCCTGGCACTCGCGGGACGCTACCAGTCGATGTTGGCCATCGACCGCTCGTTCGGGCGAGCGCGGAGGGAGGTCGAAGCGGAATTGCAGGAGCAGTCTCTGTTGACCTCGGACCTGGAAAGCCTCGACCAGTTGCTCTCGGCGTTGCTCTATCCGAGTGCACGACTGCGGGGTGAGGCGGGGACCCTCGCCTCCAATCGCAAGGGCCAGCCGGGATTGTGGGCTTTCGGTGTATCTGGCGACTACCCTCTCATGCTGGTGCGGCTGAACAGCGAGGACGAGACGCCGCTGGTGCACGACGTGCTGCGCGCGCATGCCTTCTGGCGAAGACGCGGGGTGCGGAGCGATCTGGTGCTGCTCTTGCAGAAGGAGAGCGGATACGGACAGGAACTGCAGGGAGAGCTCTACCGGCTGATGGTGCGCATGCAGCTCGCGCCTTGGCTGAACCAGCGCGGCGGGATCTTCATCCTGAGCGCAGACCAAATGGCCGTGGAGGATCGCACGTTGCTCGAGAGCGCCGCCCGCGTTGTCCTGGATGGATCGCGCGGCACCCTCGCCGAACAGCTGGCCCGGCCCTTCGAACAGCCCCGTCACCTGCCAGCCTTTGTACCCACGCTCGGCAGCCCCGAGGAGATTGAACCCACGCCGGAATTGGCCCGGCCCACCGCGCTGCTGTTCGACAACGGACGTGGCGGCTTCAGCCCGGACGGCAGCGAATACCAGATCTACTTGAGGCCGGGAGAACGGACGCCCGTGCCCTGGATCAACGTGGTTGCTAATCCCGGGTTCGGCTTCGTCGTGTCGGAAATCGGGGCGGGCTTCACCTGGGCGGAGAACAGTTCCGAAAATCGCCTGACCCCCTGGGCCAACGATCCGGTGAGGGACTCTCCCGGCGAGGCGCTTTACATTCGAGACGAGGAGACGGCCGCCTTGTGGTCGCCGACGCCGGGGCCGGCCCCGGCCTCCGCTCCCTACCTGGTGCGTCACGGGGCAGGCTATTCGGTCTTCGAACATCACAGCCATGGACTTGGGCAGAGCCTGCGACAATTTGTCGTGCCGGACTCGCCGGTCAAGGTGATCGCGCTGCGTTTGGAAAACCTGTGGACTCGCCCGCGCCGACTGACCGCGACCTACTATGCACAGTGGGTCTTGGGTACGGATGCGGAGGCCAGTTCGCAATTTCTGGTGCCCGAGTATGAGCCTGAGGCCCACGTGCTGTTGGCCCACAACCCCTACAGCACGGAATTCAACGGGCGGTTCGCATTCCTGGCAGCCAGCCAGCCGCCGCACGGGCTGACGACGGATCGAACCGAGTTCCTAGGGCGCATGGGCGACATGCAGCGACCGGCTGCGCTCACGCGGGTCGGGCTGGCGGGGGTCGTTCGAGCGGGGTTGGATCCGTGCGCGGCACTTCAGCTGCATGTGGAACTCAAACCCGGTGAGTCCAAGGAGGTCTTCTTCATCCTGGGTCAGGTCGCCCAGCGCGAGGAGGCGCTGCGCTTGGCGCGGCGCTATAAAGAACCCGCCCAGATGGAGGCCGCCTGGCGCGACACCCTCGCTCACTGGAATGAGGTGCTCGGCTGTGTGACGGTGACCACGCCCGATCCTTCCATGGATCTCATGTTGAACCGTTGGCTGCTGTACCAGGCGCTCTCCTGCCGGATGTGGGGACGCTCTGCGCTCTATCAATCGAGCGGCGCGTTCGGCTTCCGCGATCAATTGCAGGATGCCATGGCCATGGTGCATGCCGCGCCTCAGATTGCGCGCGAGCATTTGCTGCTGGCCGCGCGGCATCAGTTCGAGGAAGGGGATGTTCTGCATTGGTGGCACCCGCCTTCGGGGCGCGGCGACCGCACCCGCTGCTCCGACGACCTGCTGTGGCTGCCCTTCGTAACCGCGCACTACGTGGAGGCCACCGGAGACGAGGCCATCCTGGCGGAGGAGTTGCATTTCCTGCGGGGTGCCCCTCTTGCGGATGAGGAGCAGCAGCGCTACGGGCTGTATCCGAGCACGGACGAGACCGCCTCCCTCTTCGAACACTGCCGGCGAGCGCTGGAGAAAGGGTTGACCTCCGGCGCACACGGACTCCCCCTGATCGGCAGCGGCGACTGGAATGATGGGTTGAATCGCGTCGGGATCGAGGGCAAAGGTGAGAGCATCTGGCTGGGCTGGTTCATCTGCGACGCACTCAATCGCTTCGCCGGATTGTGCGACCGGCTCGGGCGGGCGGAAGATGCGGCCGGATATCGCGATCGCGCCGCACGGCTGCGCTCGGCCGTGGAGTCGGCGGGCTGGGATGGCAAATGGTACCGGCGTGGATACTATGACGATGGACAGCCGCTCGGATCGGAGCAGAATGAGGAATGGCAGATCGACGCGGTCGCCCAATCGTGGGCCGTTCTGTCGGGCGCGGCCGACCCGGGACACGCCGAGCAAGCTATGCGCGAGGTCCAATCGCGGCTGGTGAGCGCCAAGGAGAGGCTGGTCCTGCTGGCCACGCCGCCCTTCGACAAGACGGCGCGCGATCCGGGCTATCTCAAAGGCTATCCTCCCGGCGTGCGTGAGAACGGCGGGGCCTATCAGCATGCGGCGGTGTGGACCGCCTGGGCCTTCCTCAAGCTGGGATGGGCCGACGACGCCCATGCCCTACTGCACATGCTCAACCCCATCAACCAGGCCAACGCCTCAGGGGGCGTGGGTCGCTATCGAGCTGAACCGTATGTCCTTGCAGCGGATGTTTCGAGCGTCGTGCCTCGCGCCGGGCGGGGGGGCTGGACGTGGTACACCGGATCGGCCGGCTGGATGTACCGATTAGGGTTGGAGGGGATCCTCGGGCTGCAGCGTGTCGGAAAGGCGCTGCGCTTCGCTCCCTGTATCCCAGGCGATTGGCGTGGCTATCAGATACGTTACCGCTATGGTCGCAGCGTGTATCAGATTGAGGTCACAAACCCCGAAGGAGCCGGCCGCGCTGTCCGCGAGGTCCGGCTTGACGGGCAGGTCGTGCCCGACGGGACCATTCCCCTATGTGATGATGGAACCCCACATCAAGTGACTGTGCTCATGGGGTGAGACCCACCAACCGGCAACCGTACTGCGTTTCTCGCCGACGCCCTGTTACTTCCCCACCCACGCCCGCATCATCGCCCGCACCGACCGGTTCATTTCCTGCGAGAAGCCCGCGTTGAATTTGCGGGAATACATCCATTGACCGGTGTTCTTCACGCCTTCGGGCAGGCTGCGGCTTCTCGCGGCTTGCTCTTCGTCGCGGCGATACATGGCCGCGAATTCATCCGCGCTCAATCGCCGGTATCGGTCCTCGAACACGACGAATTCCTTCTCGAAGCGAGTGGTCTGCAGCCGGTTCTCTTGCTGCTGAGTCGGATAGCCGAAACACAGCAGGCAGATGGGGAAGACAAACTGAGGCAACGAGAAAAGGTCGCGATGGGCTTCGTAGTTCTCCATGATGTCGCCGATGTAGCATGACCCGATCCCGAGCGACTCCGCCGCGATGACCGCGGTCTGCGCGGCGATCAGCGCGTCACAGCAGGCCAGCATCAGGTCGCCCTCCTCCGGCCGGCGCATTGAATCGCCCCGTTCGGCGCACAGCTCTTCGACGCCAGAATGGATGAAGTAGTCGACCCACCGCTGGTAGTCCGCCAGGAACAATAGAACCAGGGGCGCCTTGGCGATGAAAGGCTGGTCGTCGCAGGTCCGGGCCAGGGTTAGCTTGGCCGCCGGGTCGCGAACTTCGATGATCGAATACAGCATCATATTGCCGGCGGTGGGAGAGCGCATCGCCGCACGCAGGATGTCATCCTTCGCGGCATCCAGAATCGGCCGGTCTTCGTATGTGCGCACCGACTTGCGTCCGAGGATGACGTCCATGACCTGGTTCATCTCAATCGACTCCTGGAAATGCGCCGAGTGGACGTGTGAGCGCCCCCGCAACACGCTCCTATCGTATCCCAGGACGGACGAGAACGTGCCGCGAGTGAAGGCTGGCTGGGGCGAGTCCGGCGCGAGAATCCGGCACGTCGCCAAGCAGACTCAGGCTATCCGACGAGCCGGGCGGGGCGCAGCCAGCTAGTGCGACCCGCCCTGATATGCGCCGAAGCCTGGTCTGTGGAACGCGCCTTCCACATTGGATGCTTGTGCGCATCCGACTATGTGGTTTTGTGCTCGGCTTCTTGAAGGGGCCTAGCCCGCAATCACATCGGCCAGGAAGGGCTCGACCAAATCCGGATCGAAGTGACTCCCCGAGAGCGATCGAATATGGTCAAGCGCCTTGGCGAGCGGCCACGCCGGGCGATAGGGGCGGTCGGAGCGCAATGCGTCGAACACGTCGACCAACGCAAAGATGCGAGCCGCCATGGGGATTTGCTCGCCCTTCAACCCTCGCGGGTAGCCGGAGCCGTCCCACTTTTCGTGATGGCAATACGGGATGTCGAGCGCCGGGTGGAGATAGGTAATCGGGGAGAGCATTTCGTAGGCAAAGGCCGGGTGCTTGCGCATGAGGACCCACTCGGCCTCCGTCAACTCGCCGGGCTTGAGCAGAATGCCGTCAGGGACCCCCAGCTTGCCCATGTCGTGCAACAGTGCGCCTCGCCGAATATGGACCAGTTCTTCTTCGCCGAAACCGCTTCTACGCGCCATATGCAGCGTCATATCAGTTACGCGCTGGGTATGGCCTTCCGTTTCCTTGTCGCGCATGTCCAGCGCGCGCGACCAGCCTTCGATGGTGGCATCGTAGGCCAACATGAGCCCGACATTGGATCGTTCCAGGTTCTCGAACAGCTGCGCGTTGTCAATGGCGATGGCCGCCTGCCCGGCCAGCGTTTCCATGTAGTTCACCCACGCCTCGTCGTCCTCACGCCTCGTGCGGTGGAAAACCTCCAACACGCCTTTCACCTGCCCCTTGGCGATGAGCGGGACGCAATGATAGGACACAAAGCCCTCCGCCAAAACGAGCGGCGAGCGCAGAATATCGGTCCCTCTTAGGCGCAGGTCTGGGATGTGGGTGGGTTCCCGCTCCAGCGCGGCGCGCCCGGCATACCCCTCCCCCAACCGCAAGTGGATGTCCTTCGGAATGCCTGTACGGAATCCGCGCCCAGCGACGCACTCCAGCGTGTGAGAGTTCGGGTCGAGCAACAGCACACTGGCGGCGTCCACTTTCAGTTGACTGGTCACGTGCTCCAGCACGACGTTGAGTGTCAACCGCATATCCATGCTGCCGGCGATGGCCTGGTCAATGTGGTGCATCGCCTTCAATTGGCCAAGTTGGCGAACCGTCTCCTCATGCAGCAGGGCGCGCTGCAGCGAGCTGACCGCCTGATCGCCGATGCTGGAGGCCATGCGGAGTTTTTCCGCGGTAAACGGCTCGCGCGTCCCAGCCCGCGTCTCGCACAGCATCAGAAGTCCAAAGGGACGATCGCGGACGTAGAGCGGGACAATGCACATGGATTGGAGAACGCCGAGGTAGAAGGGCGCACATTCGCTTCCTTCCAGGCTGTCAATCTGAAGGACTCGCGGGGCGTTCTCCTCCAGGACGCGCTGTAACAAGGGATGCGCCGCTAGCGGCGCGCGCTGCCCCATTTGCAGATCCTGGTCGAGCAGGCGGACTGGAAAAGCCGCCCGCAGGACGAGGTCATCCTGCTCCAGGAGCAGAACGCAGGCAAAGGTGACATGAGCGCTCTCGGCTGCGTGGCGGGTCACCAGATCGAGGATTGCGTTGAAATCATCCATCGCCGAAAGCGTGCGCGAGAGTTTATAGAGCACGCCAAGGGTCTCTACCTGCCTCTGGATCCGTTCCTCCGCCTGCTTGCGGTTGGTGATGTCGTGTGCCACCCACATGATGGTGTTTTCGGCAATCCGCGAGGCGCTGCTGCCAAACCATACCTCCTTCCCGTCGACTTGCAGGGCATACTCGCCATGGACAACCTTGTCTGTAAGTAGGGCTTCGCCGATCTTGGCGAAGATGTAATCGGCCTGTTCCTTCGGGAGAATCTCATGCACGGTCTTGCCGAGCATGTCGTCTAGCGGACGGTAAAAGCTGGCGAGATTGGTGGGGGCGATCTTGAGGTAGCGGCCATCTGCGTCGTAAACAATGACCACGTCGGTCATGGCCGCAAACAGGGCGCGCAGTTCGGCCTCGGAGGCCGCCAGTTTTCCCTCCGCCTGCTTGCGCTCGGTGATGTCGCGGATAGTGGCGGTATAGAACTTCTCGTCACCAATCTGCCAATCTGACAAGGACATTTCCAGCGGAAACTCGCTGCCATCCTTGCGCCTTCCTCCCCCTTCAAGGGTCTTTCCGATGATACCTGGCTCTCCGCCGGTTTGTATTCGCGACACGCCAGCCAAGTGTCCGCCGTGGTGATGGTCTGGCAATAGTAGCATGAGCGGCCGGCCGCGGACTTCGGTTTCTGTGTAGCCGAAGATGCGTTCAGCGCCGGGGTTCCACCCCACGATGTCGCCCGCGCCGTCAGCGCTGATGATGGCATCGTTGGCGGAAAGAATCACGGCCCGGAAGCGCGCCTCGCTCTCGCGGAGTTCCAGCTCTGCCTGCTTGCGATGGGTGATGTCCGACAGCGTGCCCTCGAAGGAGGTGACCCGCCCAGATTTGTCGCGAACCACTCGGCCGCTGTCGCGGGCCCAGATCAGCGTGCCGTCCCTGCGGCGCAGGTGGCTCTCAGCGTCATGGAGCACACCTTCCTGCTCGATCGCCTGGCGCCACCGCGCCCGGTCCTCCGGCTCGACGTAGAAATCACCGGCAACCAGCCCCGTCAGCTCGCCCGGAGAGGCGTATCCGAGCAGCGCCGCCAACGCAGGATTGGCATCCAGGATCCGGCCTCCCTCGCCGGTTTGATACACGCCGACCGGCATCTCATTGAACAAGGTCCGGTAACGTTCCTCGCTCTCGCGCAACGCGGTTTCCGCCCGCTGGCGCTCGAGCGCGTAGCGGATGGCGCGGCGCAACGAGAACGCGTCGAAGCGGCCTTTCACCAGGTAGTCTTGCGCGCCGGCTTTGACCGCCTCGAGTGCGATGTCCTCGTCGTCGAGGCCGGTGAACACAATGACCGGCAGGGCCGGGTGGTGGGCGACCACCTGCGCCAGCGTGTCCAGACCCTGGCTGTCCGGCAGGCCAAGGTCGAGCAGGACGACGTCGACCTCACCGGAGGCGAGATGCCTCTCGGCCGCTGCCAGGCGGTCCACCTCAGCCAGCGTGATATCGGAGACCCCCCGCAGCATCTCGCGCACTAGACGCGAATCGCCGGGGTTGTCTTCTACCAGCAGAAGTTGTATCCCCCCGAGTTGCATGCTGGACCCCCTCCCTCGTGGATCAGGTGGTGCTGTTAGGTAATTTGACGATCGTGAGCCAGAAATCCTCAATCGACTGCACAACCTTCATGAACTGCATCAGGTCGAGAGGCTTGGTAATGTAGCAATTGGCGTGGGAGTTGTAGGTCTTGCGGACGTCTGCCTCATCGCTGGATACGGTCAGGATAACGACTGGGATGCGCTTGAGGTCCGCGTCGGCCTTCATTTCTGCCAGGACCTCCTGTCCGCTCTTGCGGGGCAGGTTGAGGTCTAGCAGAACCAGGTCCGGGCGCGGCGCGTCGGCGTACTTGCCTTCCTTGTGGAGGAAGGCCATGGCCTCATCGCCGTCGCGCACGTGATGCATCGTGTTCTTGATCTTGCTATCGCGCATCGCCTCGCGGGCCAGGCGCGCATCGCCCTCATTGTCCTCGACCATGAGAATGTCAATCGTCTTGCCTTCGATTGCTCGGTTCATCGGGTCCCTCCTGTCTCGGCGGGCTGCCGAGGGTCAGGCTTTCAACGCGAAGAGGAATTCGGAGCCCTGGCCGGGAGCACTTTCCACCCAAATCCGTCCCCCGTGCCGCGCGACGATGCGTTGGCATAGCGCGAGGCCGATCCCGGTCCCAGGGTACTGTTGCCGCCCGTGCAGCCGCTGGAAGATGACGAACAGGCGGCTGAAGTGCTTGGGGTCGATTCCGATGCCGTTATCTTTGACGGAGATGATCCACTCCTCCCCCTCTCTACGGGCAGAGATGTGGACGCGCGGGGACTCGCCTTCATTGTGGAACTTGATGGCATTGCCAATCAGGTTCTGGAAGACCTGCACGAGCTGCGTGCGATCCGCGTTCAGCGACGGCAGATCGCCATTGGAGACGAGCGCGCCGGACTCGCTAATGGCGGTCTGCAAGTTGGCGACGGCTTCGCCCAGCACTTGGTGCAAGTCCACGAGTTCGTATGCGCGCCCGCGCGTCGTCACTCGAGAATAGACCAAAAGATCCTGGATTAGGCGCTGCATGCGGTTGGCCCCGTCGACCGCAAAGCCGATGAAGTCCTGGGTGTCTTGGTCGAGCTTACCCTCAAGGCGCTTGGCCAGCAGCTGGGTGTAGCTCGACACCATGCGCAGCGGTTCCTGCAGATCGTGCGAAGCCACATAAGCAAACAGCTCGAGCTCCTTGTTGGAGCGTTCCGCGTCGGCCAGGGTCTCCTTCAGCTTCGTGTCCGCCGCCTTGCGCTCGGTCACGTCGCGCGCCATGGCAAAGATCAATTGCTCACGCGGGTCGGAGGAGGCGTTCCAGAGCAGCCACTTCCACGAACCGTCCTTGCAGCGATAGCGGTTCTCAAACGCGGCCAAGGTCTGCCCTTCGGCCAAGGTTGCGACCGCCGCCTGGGTCAGTGCGCGGTCGTCTGGATGGACCAACTCGATGAAGGGCGACATCAGCATTTCATCCTGTCGGTATCCGAGCACGTGCTCGAAGGCCGGGTTGACTTCCTTGAAATACCCGTCGAAGCCCGCCGCGCAAATGAGGTCCGTCGAGAGGGTATACATGCGCTCCAGGCGGTGGCGGAGCAAAGTCTGCTCCCGCGAGAGGGCGGCCGCCATGAGGTTGAACTCGTGCGCCAGCTTGCCGAGTTCGTCGCCGGATGTCTCCGGCAAGCGGACATCCAGTTCCCCGCGGCCAAAACGGGCGGCGACCACCTGCATGGTCCGCACCGGGCGGGTGATCGTCCGCGCCAGCGCCACGCCAATACCTGCGACGACGAGCAGCGCGATCCCGCCCGCCAGGATGACCCATCGACCGAAAGTTGCCACCGGCGCAAAGGCTTCGGCCTGATCCACTTTGACAATGAGGCACATGTTTCGCGCCGGCATCCAGGTGAAGTTGGCTATGGCCGGCACGCCGCGGTAGTCGTCGGCTTGGGCAACGCCGGACTCACCCAACAGGCAGGGCTGGGCGGCAACGCTGTGAATGCCGCGGCTGAGCACGGCGGGGTCGGAGTAGAGACGCGGCTGGGTGACGAAAAGAGCGGAGGTGTTGACCAAAAAGGCGTCATCGGTGCGGCGGTCGCCGGTGCGCCGCTGGATGATGGCATTCATCTCGTTGAGATCGAGGCGGGCGGCCAGGACGGCCACCAGGCGGCCCTGAGCATCCGTCAGGGGGGCGCTAATTGTCATGGCCGGGGCTTGCAGGGCTGAGGAGTAATACACGTTCTGGACGTATGGTCCCAGCTTGCCAAAGATGAAGTAGGGGCGGTCTTCGCGATACATGCCTTCTTCAATCCCATCGCTGTCGATCACGACCCTGCCCGCGATGGGTTCGATGACTAACCACCGCAAGTAAGGTTGGCCCTCCCCGACCCGCGTGCGAAGTTCTGCCTGAACCCGGTCGTGGGCGGCCTGGGCTTCCACTAAGCCCGGCGCTGCGGCAAGCAATTCCTGCACATCCGAGACAAGGGCGGGCGACTTGGCCTTGGCCACCACGTCCGTCTGCAAGGTGACCACCCACTCGTCCAGCGCGGCCTGCTTCTCGGAAGAGGCAATCCGGAGTTCCGTGAAGATGTTGCCGAGGATGAGTTGGCGTCCCGCGAAATAGGCCAGCGCACCACCGCCAGCCAGCAGCACGGCGGCGAATGCTACAAAGACCAGCGTAAGCTTGAGGGCGATTCCCCGGCGCGGCATCACGGCGCGTAGATCTCCTGCAGGAATTCCATGGTATACGCCTGCGTCACGTCGAGCGGTGTGTTCAACAGGCCTTGCTCACGCAGCGTCCGTTCTGTTCCGGTCCAGATTTCGGGTTTCATCCAGCCAATGAAATCTTCGCCGGTGTTGATCAGGGGCAGGCTCGCCGTCATCCTGGCTGTCTCGAGATCGGCGTCCGCGTTGGGCTGGTATCGGACAACCATGGTCCCCACCTCGCCCGGGTTTTCGACTGCATACATCCAGCCCTTCAGGGAGGCACGTGTGAACCGTAGTACCAGGTCGGGATCCGTCGCGATCAATCCGTCAGTCGTGATCAAGACATCGCCGTAGAAGTGAATGCCATAGTTGTCGGGGTAGATGGAGTTGACCTGATAGCCGGCGCGTTGCACAGCTATCGCGAAAACGTTGAGGAAACCGCCCCACACCGGAACTTCGCCCGTCGCGAACAGGGACACGTCGGAGGGCAAGTAGACGGTTTCGTACTGGTCGGGGCGAACACCGACGCGCGCCATCATCGCCTGCAGAGTCTGATCAAGGGTCTTCGTACTGCGTATCTTCTTGCCGGCAAAATCCTGCGGGCGGGTGATACCGGTGCTCGCCAAGGCGATAAACACCACGGGGCTGCGGCGATAGATGGCGGCAATGCTGCGCAGCGGCTTGCCGGCCGAGCGCGCCAGGATAAGGTCAGCGGGTGGCGCGACGCCGAATTGCGCGGTGCCGTTCACGACCGGTGCGAGGAAGTCGATTTCTGGGCCACCCTCCAGGAACGAGACCTGCATGCCCTCTGCGGCGTAATATCCAAGCTGTTCCGCAGCGTAGAAGCCGGCGAATTCCGCCTGGTGGGTGAATGCGAGTTGGACGGTGACGGGGGTCGGTGGGGGAGTGGGGCTAATGCCGCAAGCGGCCGTGAAGATCAGAAGGCCCCCTAACACTAAACCGGTGGTGGACCTGGAGAGAGCTGATTTCATGCTTCGCCCCTGTTACAGTCAACCGCGGCGCATGGACAGGCCAGGTTGGAAGGGCGGTGCTCGGCCTCGAGCGAACTGGTCCAGGCCGCGAGCCTGGCAAGCTCAGCCAGAGCGGCCTGATACCATCTATTCTATAGTCAATTGGCCTTTGCGCAAGTCACCGTGACACGCACCCTCCGCAATCCGGACCACGGCCAAGGCAGGTCGCGTTCAGCCTCTTGGGACCGCGGGTTGTCGGAACCGAATACGGAGGGAACACGTCCGGATTGCGTGTAGGCCCTCTAAGCTTAGTGTGGAAAGGCGCGTGAGGTGCGGAGAGTATCCGCGAAGTAGGGCACCTTCAAACGTTCGACCCAGGAATGAGGCCTTGACGGATGCGCCATCGTGCAGTGAGGCCTTGCCGCACGCTAATCCCGATGGGGCAGGTGGCGTGCTCACTCCCATATCGACCCGAATTCGGTAAGCGCCGACACCAGTTCGGCCAATCCAATGAGCGGCACCACAATTTCCGCACTGTTGCCGGCTGTGTCTGGCGTCCGCGGCCCGATAGGGTCCGCCGAGCGCGAGTGAACTGGCGCTCGCATCACCCCGCGAAAGCTCTCAGCAATCCAACAAGTGCCCCGCCCAGCACCAGCCACGTCGCATTGATGCGGAACCGGGCAATGAGAACGAGCGAGACAAGAGCCATCGCGATCGTGAGCGGGTCTATCAATGAGGCACGGCCCAACTGCATGGTCACGGCGCCCATCAGTCCGAGAGATGATACGTTGACTCCGTCCAGTAGGGCGCCCAACCAGGGTGAGGAGCGCATCTTGGGGATGAATGGGTTGGTGACGGCGACGAACACGAAGGATGGGAGGAACATGCCCAGGGTTGCGAGAATGGCGCCTGGAAGGCCGCCCAGGACGAAGCCCACGAAGGTGGCAGCGGTGAACAACGGGCCGGGGGTCACCTGCCCGATCGCGATCGCGTCCACCAGTTGTTGGTCGGTAAGCCAACCGAGGCGTGTGACGAAATCCGCGCGCATGAAAGCCAGCAGCACGTAGCCGCTGCCGTAGAGAACCGCTCCGATCTTGAGGCATGTGAGAAAGAGAACCGAGAGAGTGAACGGTGCCGCCAGCAGGGCGGGGGCGCTCAGCGCGCCGAGGGGCAGGAGGATGCCTTTCAGTATGGATCGATCGAGGCGGTGGAGGTTGGCGGCGATCATGACCACCAGGCCGCCTGCGAAGAGCAGCGCTATTTCGTTTACGCCCGCGAAGTACAAGGCGAAGACGGTCAGGCCAACCAGAATGGACAAGGGCCCTTTGGCAGCCTTTCGGCCCAGGTCCCAAAGCGCTTTGGCGATGATGGCAATGACCGGGGGCTTGATGCCGTAGAGCAGCCAGGTTGCGGCGGGGGTCTGGCCCAGGCGCACGTAGGCCCAGGCTAAGGCCGTCACCATGAGCGCGGCCGGGAGGACGAAACACACGCCGCCGATCACCAGCCCCGGCCATCCGGCCCGCAGAAACGAGAGGTGAATGACCATCTCGGTCGAGTTCGGGCCGGGAATGAGGTTGGTCGCGCCCAGCAGGTCGAGGAACTGCTGATCGTCCACCCACTTGCGCCGCTTGACCACCTCCTCGTGCATCATGGCGACGTGCGCCGCCGGGCCGCCAAAGGCCGTCAGGCCAAGCTTCAGGAAGAGGCCGGCGACCTCGGCCAGCCTGTGAGGTGCGTGTCGATCGGCTGCGGGAGAACCTCCAGTGGTCATGTTTGGGGGAAGTGCCTCCAACCTCGATCATATCCCGTCTCGCGAGGCTAGTTGAACTCGACCAACTCAACCAGGTTGCCCGCCGGATCGTGGAACATGACCCAGCGCGAGCTGGCCTCTCCCTGGATGCCCCACGGCAACGGCACACCTGCCGCCTGGAGCCGGGCAATCGCTTGCTCGAGGTGAGGCACTCGGAAGGCAACGACCGGAAAGCGCGCCGGAACGGCATCCTCGGCCGGATGGGGAAGACCTCGAAGGATCGTCAGGTAGGTGCCGCCCAGATCGAAATGTGGTCTCTCCCCATGGTGGGGCATCAAGTTGAGGCCGATCACGTCGCGGTAGAAATGCGTGGCCCTAGGGACGTCGCTGGCCCACAATGCGACGACCGCGAAGCGCGGCGCAGAATCCTTGAGGTCCGCCTGCATACCCACTCTCCTCACCGGTCACCAACAACATGCGCAATCTGCGCTGCGCCGCGGGGTCTATGACCGGCGCATCGTCGGTGACACGCGGCGTCGTCGCGGCCATGTGTTCGAAGTGCGCGGACTCGCGCTTCGGCCTAAGTCCGGTTCGCTTTCTTCACTCGCACGAGGTGAGGCGGCGCGAGGGGCTGCGATGAGGCCAATCACGACGAGGATGCAGAACGCCGTTTTCACAGCCTCCTGCTCAGCTGGCGCCTGAGGACGTTGCACCCCGGAAGTCCGTCCATGTCATGGCTAAAGGAACAATGAACAGAGCAAGCACAGCGGTGTTGAGCGCCGCGTTGACCCAGACGTGAGAGAGTAGGGAGATGGCGGTGTCGAGGACGTACCAGAGCGCAAGCGCGGCGGCGAGCGCATCGCGTGCCCACCTCTGCGTGCGGGCAAACCCATTCCCTGCGATGAAGGCGGCCAGCAACCCAAAGCCCGCCACTGTGGCCCCCCAGACCCCATAGACCCAATTCTGGAACTGCAGCTGGCCAGGGTATGCCGTCCCGGCGGGCCAGAAGGCCATATTGACCTGCTGGTTCAGCCCCGCAAAGAGGCGCGTTCCGCCAAACAGTGCCATGAGGACTCCGAACGCCATCATCGTGAAACAGGCAACCAACAGCCAGGTGGTCCAAAAAGCGGATCGGTTCATTTGTCCTCGCTTGCCACATGCGTTCGCCAGGATGGGCAGCCGTTGTGGCAGCTCAACTGCCCAAGACCGGACAGCTCAACGGACACGTCCGGCGCGCTTTCCATTATCGTGCTGCCGACCGATTCGACGCAAGCACGCACAGCCTGCCCGACCCGAGGGCATCCCTATTGGACCTGCGTCAGCACCGCCACGAAATGCGCGAGCGCGCTGCCCTCGCGTTGTATGAGAGGGTTGCATACCGAGCCCCCGAACGGTTATGATGGCGCGACGGGGTCGCAAGGCAAGCAGGCATGTTGAACCTCCGGTAGGAGGACGGCACGTCTCTCGTGCCGC
>Ga0315277_10002496_pt1 | contig 25637 bp, 24 predicted proteins | sample YL17G05_15_MG_FD_203695 | JGI IMG/M metagenome (GOLD analysis project Ga0315277, IMG submission 203695) | Sediment microbial communities from Yellowstone Lake, YNP, Wyoming, USA - YL17G05_15 | ecosystem: Environmental > Aquatic > Freshwater > Lake > Sediment | place: USA: Wyoming | collected... | reverse complement strand
CTTAGCCGATAGGAGCGTTCCCGTCTGCGTATGAATAAGCCAGTATGGGTCGTGGATCGGACTCCCATGCAATCCGTGCCTCTTGGCGTAAGGATGTCCCATGGCGGCCAATTCCTTCTGCGTGTGGTCGGCCACGCTTATGTTCTTCGTCACTTCCTTGTCCAGGGAGACCTTGACCTTGACCATCGTCTTGTTGACGTGCTTCAGGAAACCGCCGCCGAATGACTTTATATTCCTTCCAACTACGTCCGCCCCCTTTACCGGCATCAGACCTCCAGTCTCAAGTGCCCGAAGCTATGCTGTTCGAGGTATTCCAGTAACGCGCAGGTCTCGTTTTTGAACGGGTGATTCTGCGGTATGTTCTCAAGCGTCCTGGCGAGGAATTCCTTGGCGCTTTGGATGTTTAGTGCCGCCATCTGCGCGTTTGCATGCCAAAAGCTCGGGTTCAATTCCAGAGCCTTCGTGAAGCACTCTATGGCCTTCTTGCGTTCGTTTTCCTGCATCCAATGCAATGCTAAATTAAAGTACGGCCGCGGATCCTTACCTTCTGTGATCTCTATCTGCCGCTCGTTCAGCTTGACGTAATAGTCGAACTTCTCCTTGACTCGGTTCTTCTGGCGTAGGTATCCGTAATGGTGCAGGACCACTGGTGACATTTCGATGGACACCTTGCGGCGCATCTGCAACGCGCTGAGCGAGTCTTCGATCGTCTCGTGCAGCAGACCCGCAAAGAAGAACTCCGGAATGTTGCGGAAGAGCCTGGCTGCTTGAGTAGAGGCATAGACCGGCTTCTCACCCATTCTGGTCTTCTTCATATAGTTTATGACATGGAAGATTATTACCTCGGCTTCTCTCTCGATTAGTGCTTGAATCTTGCGGAGATCATCATACTCGAACCTTTCGTCGGCGTCCATCATCAGGAGCCATCTTTGAGTAGCGTAATTCTTGATAAAATTCCTGGGTATGGAATAATTATCGCACCAGGGGAGGTCAAAAATCTTCACCGGCACGGGGGAATGCTCCGCGAAACGTTCCAGGATCTCCTTCGTCCTATCGGTCGATCCGGTGTCGACTACCACGAACTCGTCGATGATCGGGGCAATACCCTCAAGGCAGGCAAGGATGGCATCTTCCTCGTTCTTCACCATCATGATCAGGCTGATGCCGTTGTCGGGTACGTACTTCTCCAAGGTGACATTTCTGTCTATGAGGTGCGTGTAGTCGTCGTTGCCGATATCGGTTTTGGTTTTGAAGTGATCGTTGGCCTGGTAGAAGTCGAACTTCCTCTGCCTTTGTTCATGCGTGTCGTAGCCCATGTGCTTAACCCGTATGTTGCACCATTTAAGATTCTCCTCCGCAATAAGCGGCGCCGATCCGCAATGGTGTCCCTCGGGATGCCTCGAGAGGATCTCCTGGCCTTTCATGAGCCTAAAAAACCTATAGTTAGAGAATCGGCCGAATGTCGAATCGGTCCTCCAGTATTCGTCGTCTCCGCGCCTGTCCCATATCGTGCGCCATTGACACCAGTATCCTATGATCTCGGGATTGCGCGGGCACATCATCTTCTGGACCCGGTCTATAAATTTATCTTCGTACAATTCGTCATCGTCAATCGATATGCACCAGTCGGCCTCCCCCTTGGCGTGCATCTCCAATGCTATCTCAAGCAGCCGGCCGCGTTCGTAGTCCTCCTGGAAGATGCCGTCGTAGAATTCGGTGTGCGCTATCTTGGGGAAGTCTTTCAATATCTTTTTAAGCCTCTCCTTGTCTACGTTCTGCCGGGCCCTGCAGAAATGTATCACGATGGAGTCGGCGAACTTCGATGTCTGCCTGAGCGATTCCTCGAGCCATTTCCCTCCGTTCGTCCTGTATACGGCCACGAGTTTTCTGGGCCGCGGACTGTACCATTTGTCGTAGAATACTTCCCTGTTGACCTTCCCGTTCTCTATATATTGCTTCTCTGTCTGCGTGCTTCTCAGGGTGCCCTGGCCGGCGTGGTAGATGTAGGTGTCGTAGGCGATGGCCATCTTGTAGCCCGCCAGCAATAGGCGCAGGCAAAGGTCATTGTCTTCGTAGGCGTTGACGAATCGCTCGTCGAATCCCCCTATCTCATCCAGTGCGCTTTTCTTTATCAGCATGCACCATCCGAAGAGCTTCCCGGCATGCGCCCACCTTCCTCGGTTTGCCTGGTACCAGGCCTCGGGATCCTGGAGTCCCACCATCTGCCGGCCGTTGGAGCAGCCGGAAACCGGCCCGATCATGGCCAGGTTGCTTAGGGGAATGTTATAAAGGTGATCGCAGAGCCTGTCCAGCCAGTCCTTATTGACCACGATATCGTTGTTAATGATCGCCACGTGTTTCCCCTGGGCCAGTTTCAGCCCCACGTTGTTCGCCTTGGAGAACGTCATGTTCTCATCGATCCTGATCAACCTGATGCTACCGTTCTTGGCCGCTATGCTCTCGAGGTACTCCTTCGTGCCGTCGGTGCTCCCATTGTCGACGATGATAAACTCGAAGTCCTTGCTGTGCTCGAGTACGCTCCGTATGCATTTGGCGGTTATGTCCACGCCATTATAGCAGATCATCACTATTGAATATTTCATGAGGCACCTCCGGTCGGGTGTACCTTAAGGAAATCTTTGAGTGCCTTTCGGTACATCTTCACGGACGGTTTGTTGTTCTTTAGGAAAGCCATCTGCCCTTTCTTTACTTTGCCGAAATTAGCCTCGTCAATCTTCAATGCTTCCCTGAAACGGTCAAGACAATACCTAAGCGCGTTACCCCATTGCCAATAGTCTCTTGCCCGCATAGCGCAGATATCTTTTTCCCGGGGATTTTTCGCGCGCCTGCCCATCTTAGCAAAAAATAACTCATGCTCTTTGACATGTTTTATTTCTACCTTAATTACCAATCCGAATATTGCTTCCTGATACCTTTCCATATCTTTCCTCCTCAGGCCTCCAAAGGCCTCTATAAACATTATATCTTAATTACCTCAGCCTCGTAATGATGAGTCGCCCCGTCGAAGTCCAGGCACCCTTCCACAAAACTCACGCATCCCCGGGTCAAGCCGGCAACGCCCGACAGGGCGTAAACGAAATCGTTGACCTGGATATCGGGGTAGTTCGGTCCGGCCATGAATTTATGCCTTGCGATATCCTGCTGCCCGGCCGCCATCATCTTCACCACATTGCTCATCTTCACTGGATAGAATCTCACCGGCATATTGCTATAGATAGTTTTTTCCTGGTTTATGGCCTGGCCGGTTTTCGTGGCTGCGCGCACCTCAATAAAGCCGTTGGATATCCCGGCCACGGTGATACCCGACAGGCTCGTGAAGTTCTTCTCTCCGACCGTCACGCCGTCCGCGCCGAAGGAGAACGTCTCGTTCGTCGAGCCGGCGATGACCACCGTCCCGGCCAATATTGTGGCCCCTACCACTTCGACCACCAGCCTGCAACTCTTCTCCGGTTGCCTGTCTACGGACGGCGCCGCTATGGTGGCCTTCCTGTCCACAAGGTTAGCGGTGAACCTCTTAAGGTCCGCCCTGCCGTTTAAGATATCAGTAAGGTCGCTCAATTTGCCCCTTTCGTTATCCTCTCATATAAATCCTGGTAGTCCTTCGACATCCTTTCGGCGTCGAACTGCTCCTCGACCCAGCTCTGCGCGAGCGGAATTATCGCGTCGCGCACATTCACGTCCAGGGCCTTCATCACCCCACAGATCAGCCCGGCAATGTTGCTACTTTCCAGTACCGCGAAGCCCCCGGCGACTTCCCGGGTCACGTCGTTGTCGTAGGTGACCACTACCACTCCGGCATGCATCGCTTCCACAAAAACCATGCCGAAGCCTTCGGTCGGCGAAGGGTAAAGGAATACGTCCATCGCCTGCAGGTAGTTCGCCACGTCGTCTTTATGCCCGGCCCAGATCACGCCCTTCACCGGGAGCGATTCGGCCATCAACTTCAGCTTGCCGATGTAGCCGTTAAGCCCCGACGCTTCCCCTCCCACTATCAGCGGGATGAATTCAAGTCCCTGTCTTTGCAGGTAATAACAAGCAAGTAGCCACTCTTCTAAGCATTTGTCTTTGCCGACTCTTCCTAATCTACCTATGACAGGGACGTTTTTTCTGATGCCCAACTCTCTCTTTATTTCCTCAACGCTTCTGTTCGCCTGCAGCGTGGAGAAGTCCACGCCGTTGTGTATGGTGACGCAGTTGGCATTTATCCTTGAGACGGCATCCGTCACCCCCACGCGCTGCCTGATAAATTCCCCGGGCATGGGCGATCTGATGGGGGAGTGAATGGTCTCTATCACCGGGAACCGCTTTCCCATGCTGAGGGCCATCTCGCTCATTGCGCCGCCCGAATGTATATGGATTAAGTCTATCTCGAAAGATACCTCCTCTTCTTTTTCCTTCGGCGCGATGATCACCGTCGCCCCTGCGGCCTCCAGTTCCTTCCGGAATGGGCCGTCCTTGTAGGCAATTACGGTATGACTGTTCTTCTTATCGAACTTTGCGATGTTGCGAACGACCTTCTCTGCGCCGCCGTAGTCTAATTGACATAATTCGTGGATTATATTTAGCATGATTCTCCTTTTAGGCCTCTTTGGGCCTCTTTTTGAATTCCACCACCAGTATCTTTTTGATCAGCTCCTCCTTGGCCCCGTGATCGTGTTCTATCACGGCCGCGTCCACCTGCCACTTATGGCTGTCGCATCCCAGCCAATATGCCCCTATCGGGATTGATACGATTATTCTTCCCTTGGAAACCCGGAACATTTCCTCGAGCCCCTTTCCAGGATTGATTAAATGCTCGAGCAGTTCTCCTCCAATGACCAGGTCGAACATATTGTCCATGTACGGCAGGTCGTTCACGTCCTCCTTGATGACCGTTATCCCAAACAACTCCTTCGCCTTCGCAATCATCGCCCCGTCGTTATCGATGCTAGTGACGTGGAATCCGGCCTCGATGAGCGCCTGGGAAAGGAACCCTTCGTTGCATCCGCAGTCGAGCACGTTGTGCGCCCCCGCCGCACGCCTGACTATCTCCTCTATGCGCGCCCGGGCGCATGTCACTGTGTACCAATAATGTTCGGTCCAAGACTTAAGCATCAGTCGGTTTCGCTCCTTAGGGTCTTGTTGACCAGCAGCTCCCGGTATGAGAAGTCGGTAAAGAATTGCTCCGCCACCGCCTCGGCCGGGACGTTCTTCGCCATGTCATCGTATATTTTGGCCGTCTCCCGGCATTCTTTTGCTATTGCCGTCAAGTCCTCGGAATAGTTACCGGCTACCTTCCTCTTGGCCAGGAGCGCCTTGCTGGCCGCCATCGCATAAAGGGCCAGGGCCGCGGTGGAGAACAGGTCATTGCTCTTAAGCGCCAGGAGTGCATTGATTTTCGTGTCCGAAAGTGCGTAACTGCTCGAGTCGGCGTCATTGATAAGCACCCTGACCTTTCCAAGGTTAGTCCCGGTATCGAAGGTGAAGTCCGTCCCCCCGGAAGATATCGTCTGCCAGACTACGCAACTGTTTGTCTTGGTTATCGCGTCGGCCGTGGAGTTGGGCGTAAAATACCATTTGTCGTATATGGTCTTGGCCGTGGTGATGGCTGCCGCTACAACGTGATATTGTCCCGTGGCGTCCTTGACTATGCCCGCCCCAACAATCGTCTCGATTACCGTCGTCCCGTTACTGTCCAGGATTTCCACTTTGGGCATGGCGTAAGGGTCGAAATAATCACTGGTTGAGCTATATTGGAACTTTATTCTCAAGATTATCGTATTGTTAATTACCGCGCTTTCCCTCTCTACAGACATCTTAGCTCCTTTTAAGGCCCTACATCGTATAATGTCGGCATCTCACTTAATTTCTTACCGGTCGTATTCGTGGTCGTATGATTAGCTAAAACCTCATCCCACACGCCGTCGACTATATCCTGAACGGTCAAACCTCCGCCGCCGGCCTCTGAAACCTTACTATCAATATAAAGCCCAAATGAGGCTGCTGTCGTATGCCCGGTCTGTACCTCATCCCATACACCGTCGACTATATCCTGGACCGTCAGGCCGCCGCCGCCGGCCTCTGAAACCTTACTATCAATATAAAGCCCAAATGAGGCTGCTGTCGTATGCCCGGTCTGTACCTCATCCCAGATGCTATCAATGCCCGCGGCGCTTAAAGTATAATTAGCCTTATCCCAGGTCGTCAGGCTGCCTACTGAACCGCTGAGGCTTCCGGTGATGTTACCAGTAAGGTTGAAGACTTGGGTCCCCGTCAGTTGCCTTGTCGCTATGGCCCAGACGTCAGCTGCCGCGATATCGTTGAAGCCGGTTATGCCCGTGCCTTTTGCCAGGGCGATATTCGTGCCGGCGGTTAAGGTGCGCGTGGCATTAGCCCAAGTGATATTTGAGATATTCTGGTAATCCGCAACTACGAGGTTGTAACCGGCCTTGTCATAGTTCGTCCCTACGCTTACATTGCCGTTAGTCAACGTGATATTAGCCGTAGGCAGCCGGCTTGAAACGGCTATATCTAAATAGCCGGCCTTAGTCGAGTCCCAAGTTCCGTTAAAAGCGGTGACAGTTGTATTGATATTCGTCAGTTTCGTCGAGTTAGCGTCTATCTCTGCCAGGATTTCATAGACATTCGGCGCCGAGCCGCTTCCGATAACTTGATAATTAACCAATTCTATCTGATGGTCTTTATAAGTGGCATTGGAATTTTCAATCAGAAAAGCATATTGTTCGGCTGTGGTTTCGCCGGCTGGGGGATTAAAGATATAATAATAAAAATCTTCGTCTGTGTCTTCACTCAAGGTAATTGTTTTGTTGCCCCACCCGGATGCCTTAAATGCCAAATCATCAAAATCTAACCATTGATTATTCGAAGCCCTTTGTATCTTCACCGTAACTTCTTGACTGGTTACAGGAGTGCCATCGCTTTCAAGAATGGTATATATCAACTTATAATTGTCTTGAATATTCCTAACCTCTGCCTGAACAGGATTGCAAAACAATGTTAAAATTAAAATCATATATATCTGGAATATCTTATACACTTTGCTCCTCCAATGCTTCTTATCTCCTTTTTATGGGTATATATTCGCTTATCATTTAATTTCTTTTAGTATAAAATACACTTCTCGCATTTAGTTCTTCTTATATCTTTATCTAAGTGTGCCTGTCGTAATTGCTGAAACTCTTTTGAGTGCCAACACTCCATAAATGTATTCTTCTTTAAATCCCCCATTACCCAATTACCTACCCCATCCAAACAACAAGCAGTCATTCTGCCATCAATCATAATATGTGCTGCAGTAAAGAGCGTCCAACAAGGAATAGGTTCTGACGGGTCATCTAACCTGCCCGTGTTTCCCACTATGGGTTGCATACCAAGTTCCGCTTCCTTTTCTTTTGCCTGCCCGCCCGCAGTGTAAAGAGGCAACCAATAATGCTCGTCAACATAGGGCAAAATATCTTTTTGTAATAAATCAAACATCCGTTTGGGTTGTTCTGGAGTATAAAGTATTGACGAAGCATAGAGTTTAGTTTTGTATCCGCCATTATCTCTTATCTCTTTTGCCGATTTGATATTCTGTTTTGCTAAATCAAAAAGTCTTGGGGTTACTCCCATCAAATTTTGGAATTGTTCATTGTCTGCGGCATTACAAGACCACTTCAAACTATCAAGCCCCGCCTTCATACACTCCTTGATATGTTCTGGAAAAGCCAACGATGCGTTGGAAGTAAGGAATATATAAGGTATCCTTAGAACATTCTTTAAGAAATAAATCGCATCTATAAGTAATTTGGAATTGGTAAAACTCTCACCAATATAGAATACGCCGATTTCTTCTACCCCCGAATCTTTCATTTCTTTCGTTATTCGTTTAAATAAATCCCAATCCATATCTTTCTCCTTTTCACCATTTCTGAAAGATATAGCGCAATACTGACACTTGTAGTTACATCTTGAGGTCAACTCTATCTTTACTGACTTAGGCACAGGTGGAGTTATGGATAATCGCTCTTGTGAAATATGAGTTATGGATTTAAGGCGTTCTTTTATACTCATTTCTCCACCAGAATAAACGACTCCCTATTCTTTGCTTTCTTTAATTGCGGACCAACTACAATATGCAATTCTTTGTCCCTTTCCATAAGTCCTTTTTTGGGAATAACAAAATATTTACTGATTTCATTCTCCCACCAATATTTGCCCTTTTGAATTAAATGGGTATTTCTTCCATCGGGCAACAATTTAACTGCAGGTTGGGTATTGATTATAAAATAACCTACTTTTAATAAACACCTTGCAATATCTTTTAAGGTAGTATCCAGATACTCTGGTTCAATATGTTCTAATACATCTACGCACACTACAAAATCAGCGGCTCTTGGCGGTTTATCCTTGCCTTCAATAGCAGGGTCGTATTCCCAAATAGGAAAAGGAACATTCTTTGCTAATAATCCCTTACCGCAACCATAATCCAATAAAGAAGATGAACCTGTTTTTAAATACATTTCGTTAATGACTTTTAAATGCTTTAATACACTTACGCCATATTCGGCGTTAGTTTCGTGAAGTATTTTATTCTGTTTAATATATCCTGCACTGATAGTAGAGAGTTGCTTGAAAGCAATCTCTGATTTGGGTTTTAGTCTAATTGAACCTTCCTCTAATTTCTTAATTGCCATCCTTTGAATAAGTCCATCACCATAGAAATGAACCTTGACATCTGGAAGTGTGGCAAGTTCGTGGAAAGTTCCTCTGGCACACTCCAAAAACGCTGTGGTTGTGGCGTATTGCTTTCCGTCAAACTCCGCTAAGATATATTTCTTCTGTGTGTGCGGATGTTCTGCAGCGTGTGAGTTACCGCCGGCAGGAAAAGAACCATCCATCCCGAATAAATGTATATCAGTAAACCCTAATAATCTTGCCAATGACAACGCCCTCAATCCTACATTCGCCCCGCCCATAGATACCCATTCGCCTTTGGGAAATATAAGCGGTATCTCTGCCTCTGTTTCGCCAGAATAAGTATGCCATAATACAATCTTTGCATTGTGTTTGGTTAAGTGTTCTAATACTTTTGGATGGACGCAAGAAGCCATTAGAAACTCTGTATCTGGTGATATATCATCGCCGATAAGTTGTATCTTATGTGAGCGAGGATCAACCTCGCAATGGTGCGTGGGAATAATACCTTTTTCTTTTAAATATTTGTGGCTACCAGAACAGGAGAATATATATTTAAATTTCTTTATCTCTGTCCAAGTATCGTTTAGGGACGGCCCAAAACACACAATCGCCATCGGCTCGTTTCTCAATTCGTGGGATTGTATTCTATCCGAATATTTGGCACAGTTAATTTTTATCTGAATATCCCGAAGCCAAACGGGAATACAGTATTCTACTTTTAACTTTTCTTTCTCTGCGTCTACTATTTTTATATCGCTCATATTATATTTTTAACCTTCCCACCTGGTGTCCATACACTCGACGCACTCTCCTTAAAACTCGCCATAATCATAGCGACATCATCGGAGGATTGGGTGTAGGAGAGGGTAACTGTTGCAGTGCTTGTATCATCACAAATAATAAATGATAAATCATTGGTAGTGCTGGCTGTCCAAGAACCAGTAAAATACTCGGCTCTATTACCCGCCGCTCCTAAAACTATTGCATCCCCATACCATCCGTAATAATTTGAGGTATTTTTAGTAGTTTCTAATACAATAAAATAATTAGTCCCTACTGATAAAGCATAAGGAGAAAATTCAAATGTAACTAATGTTGGGACAGTCGTTAAATTAGTGCCAGAAATAGTATTGATAGAGGTGGCTATTGCAGCACCAGTCGGAGTTCCAGTTGAGCCAAATGTTCCAGTATGGTTATAAAGTTTGCAAGTTATATTTTGAGTAGGACTCCCCGTAGCTTTATTTAACCAACATTGGGCATATTTCAAATTTTTATTCTGTCCAGCAAACGACATTCCTACTTGTAAATGATTATCAGCATCCCCTAAAAAAAATTCACTTCCTCCCCCTGTGGGTCTTGTATATTGGTCAATTACTACCCCGTGAACTTCTGCCCTTGTTTGCCCCGCATCATCCCACGCAGTCCCATCTATGGCATATAAAAGTATCCCTCCAGTATTGCCAGTCGGCACAGAAGCATACCCATCAGCCAAACAATCAACTACTGCCGAACCGTCGGGGACATTGTTTAAGGTGCAAGAAGGGTTTGCTCCTGCCGCACCGCCAGCATTAGTTGAAGTAGACTGGTCTAAAACGCAGGCGGTAGCACCTTTATAAGCGGAAGCAATGACATTTAGGACATCAGAACCAGTATTGGGGACACTTAAAGTATGAGCACCAGAGGTGGGGGCAAGGAGATACCACATCTCCGCTTGGCACTCTTTGTAGCCAGTTATGGTAGAACCTATTTGGGTAAGTGCTTCTGTGGTATTCCAAGTAGGAGCACCGCCAGCACGGTTGGCGTCGCTTGCGGCGGCGGCAATACCTGCAACTAACACTTGAACCGTAGCGTCAAGTGTAAGGTTTATATTTATTGTGCCTGAACCCGCCGTGTTTCCTTTTGTGTCATACGCAAGAGCCATTTGTTACCTCAATATAAATTCTCAAACCTTATTACTTTTCCAACCCCGTCATAGATAACCTTCTCTTTGGCGATTATTATTTGCCTGTCATCTTCCACCAAAAAAGTATCCGAGATGATTGTTTCTTTGGCTTTCTTTTCTTCCGCAGTTTTTAAGAGTGCCTCTGGGGTTTCGGTTGTGTTGGGTATATCAACCTTGATTATTCTTTTAATGAAGATGTTATACATTTTTCCTCCAATTCCTTTGCGGTTTTATCTACAATTTCTTGCAAGTTATGTTCTTGACACCACTGGTCTTTGCAAATCTGGGGTCTGTTTTTATAAATTTTGCAACTATAAAAGAAATCATCTTTAATTTCAAGGTGTTCACATTTGCTCGGTATCTTAACTGCCAGGACATCTTCTTTTCCGTTGAATATCTTTAGAGGTTGTAAACCGTGATATTGAAGCCACCTGCCCAATTCTTGTTTATCATTAGCAATAGGGGTATTGTGTAGAGCAAGAATCGGATTGATACAACATTTACCACACCTAAAACATTCCATATTATTTTATATGTTAAGGAACCACAGCAAGGGTTACCACAAACAACGCAGGCGTTCCCGATGTTCCCGAAATATCCACCACCAGATAACTACCAGCAGTTAAAACAGAATTGGTTATTGTAGTGGTATTCGCTGCATCTATTGAGGCAGTCTGTTCATCTGACATTAAATTAGAACCTGCCGTATTTATACTTACTCTTTTTTCTATATTATAAGTTACGGTCGTATTAGCCGAGACTGTATTACCGCATATTTGTTTGGCATTATGTTGAGCATAAAGTTTTGGCCCTGCTACCTGCCCAACTGCTGGAGCTGAAATTACCCAAGTATAAGTATCTCCTATTGAGGAAAGAACAGAAACTTTGTTAGAGATAACCGAAACTTGCTGAGATAACACCGAAATAGCCAGAGATGCAACGGCTGCAACTGATGTAGCAGCGGCACTTGCTACTTGCACTGCACTATTCCTGTTACTTATCTCAGCGTCTCTAACCGAAGTTACATTTATAGATAAGAGAGATACAGCAGCAGAGGCGGCTGAAGCGTGAACTTCGGCAGCAGCAGCGGCGGCGGAAGCAGCAGCTTGTTTTATGGATAATGCACTAAGTTTTTGTGAATGGGTTGATAACTGTTGTGAATGAATACTCCATTGTCCTGCAGAAAGAACCGATAATGCTTGAGAGATAGCACTTATTTGGGTTGATAATGCTCCAACTGCTGATGTGTGTTTTGACAAGACATCGGCTGCGGCAGCACTCGCAGCGGCAGCAGCAGCTGAAGTGGCAGCTTGAGCCACACTTAAAGTTGAGGTATTTTGGCTTAATGCCGCTAAACCTGAAACATACCTCGCCGATAAATCGCTTATCTTTGTGTCTAATGCCGCAGAAGCAACACCTATTGCAGACATTGCATCCGTTTTTATCGCTCCTGAAAGCACGGTATCTGCAGATACTAAGTCTGCGTGAACTTGAACAGAAACAGCATTAGCAACAGAAACATAATCTAATCTAAGTGCGGCTGAAAGAACCGTATCCGCGGACACAAGGTCTGCGTGAACCGCGGCAGATGTTCCCGCTGAAGCACCACCTGCTACGGCACTATTTACAGATATTCTATTAACGATTAGATTTATCGCCGATTGCAGACCTTTTACTGAAACAGCATCACTATGTGCAGAAATTGTAGAGTGTATTGCCGAATGGACTGATAAGGCAGACCGAGCATCCAACATCACATTGGCAGAGGTATCGGCTGAAGCTCCGCCACCTGGCGCGGCACTTAATACCGATACTGCTTGAGAAAGGACAGAAACTGCTTGACTTAATACCGATATTGCATTTGCGGTAGAAGTTACCCTTGTGTCAACAGAAACCAATTTGGCAGAAGTAACAGAACCACCGCCAGAAGGAATTAATGTATCGCCAACTTCCCCGATAATTTCTTGACCAGTTGTGTTATCTATCCCCTTTACTTTTATCGTCCTTGGCATATTATCTCCTATAACAAATATCCTATCAAGTCCACCGTAATCGTCATTGTAGTTGCTGTCGCCCCTGTATCAATTCCAAGTTTTATCACTTCTGTCGCTACACCCGAAATTAAAGTCCCAGAGGAAGTAAATTTATAAATTTCATTACCAGCATCAAGTCCTACGAGTTGAGTAGAAGCAAAAATGTTTTCTTCTCCTGCTACAATGCCGATACCCAATGTAGGTGGCACAGTAATAGTATCTGCCGTCGTAATTCTAATTACCGCACCTGTAATAACAGCAGTCTTACCTGAGGGAACAGTATAAAGATTAGTAGTGGTTGCTATTTTGGCATCTATTCCTGTGGTAGTAGAAAGAATATAAGATGCAATAGCTGGTAAAGAAACTGAACTATGTAAATGGCTGTCATCGGCGACTACCGATACCCCTGTATTATTTATTGTAACATCACCGGACATATTTACGGCGGTGGTTACATTGGTGGCGTTGCCGGTGAGGATGTAGCCGGAAAGTAATGCCGGATGTTCTGACCAGGTGTCTAAATCTGTATCAAGGATAAAATCACTTGGAACATAGCCGCTGTCTTTAATCTCGGTTTCTGCCACACCAAAGACGGTGATATTGCCTTCGGTGGCTGTGCCGTTGTTAGTGACATTGGCGGCAGGAATTTTTCTATATTCCGCTGCAAACGCACTTATCGAAATCAAGCACAACGCCACAGCAAAGATTAGTTTTTTCATGGATGAGTGTTTAGGCATTAAAAACAGGACGAGGCCCTTTTAAGGCCCCGCCCCGCCTCGTTAACTAAGCACTGCCTCTACAGATACCCTGATAATACGCGAGTTTCAGGGCGCGGTCATGACGGACCTTGTAGCGGATATCGTCGAACTCATAACCGTACGGATCCTCTACCCCACCGGCCAGGCTCTGCATCTCTGCCTTGGATACCAGTAAATCAGGTTCCACCTTCCCGTCCAGAAAGCCCACTTCGATGACCGGGCAATCCGCCGGGTTGGCGATAACGGCCCACCATGTCGTGCTGAGCACGGTGTCGATAAGCGGTTCCTCGATAACGCCGAGGTATGCTATCTCGTTGTAGATGCCGCCGCCGGTGGTTGAAACAGGGAGAATCTGCGCTGACCTTGTCAGTTGCCTTGCCACCGGGGCAAGGGTCGAGCCGGTCAGGATGGCCCAGGGCTGAATCCCCATAAGCTCTCCGGAGTCCGGGTCGGTCTGCAGTCTCATGCGCGATGCACAGGCCTGCACCGCCGCCATGCCGGCCACGGTGTTCGCTAATGCCACGTTCGCGAAGTAGTTGCGGGTGCTCGCGGTCCTTAAATGAAAGAGCACCTTGCCGTCGTAGGCGAATGAAGCGTTGCCTAACGCCCCGACTATCGCCTTCACCATGGTCCTTACTGCCGCGCGCCCGAATGCCGCCGGGAAGCGCGTGATGCCGTTTAGGTCGTCGTTGATGATTGCCTGGCGCCCTACGGTGAAGGTCTTGCCGTATGTTTTGAGCTGAATCTGATACGTGGCATCTGAGAACTTAGCGTCCTCGTATTTGCCGTCTTCTTCTATCTCATCCAAATCCGGCGCTTCGGATAAGATGACCCGGTCGTTGAGCTTAAAATCGGCCAGATCTCCGATCATTACGTACTGTCTCCACGGCGATGGGAATCCGTTGAAGCGTGTCAACAACTTCTTGTACATCGTGTTGGCGAGCAGGTTGGGGAAGTCGCTGGAACTCGCGGATTCTTTCAGCTCGTGGTAGATGTTGAGCAATGATTTTCTCATGCTGAAATCTCCTTATCTTTTTTTGAGGATTGCTTAACTACGCCTGCATCTGTCCGTAAGGACGGGTCTGAGGCAAAAGCAAACCTTGGAACGAACCGTCTGTTGCGCTTGGTGCCGTGACGCATTTTACCGCGGGATAGTCGTCGTTCGCCGCGCCGATAGAGAGCGCCGCGCTGGTCGTATCCCAGTACATAATACTTCCTGCTGTCGGGATGCCCCCTGTGACCATGCCGCCGTATGCGGCGAAGGTCATACCCCACACGCCTTCGAGAGCGAACGAAACGGACTCTCCTACGGCCCTGTGGTTTAAGGGTATGCCGATGAAGCCTTGCACTCTGCATAATACTCCAGCTGAGACTATCGCAGCCGGCGCAAGGGTGACTCTCTTGCCTGAAAACTTATAATTATTTGCCATTAGATATTTCCTCCTTTGAGGTTTCTCCCGACTTTACGGGAGCGGGGTTATTTCTTCTCCGGTTCTTTCTTCTCTTCCATTCCGGCCCTCTTGTCGAGCGTGGCCTGAAGGGATTCCTTAAGTGTGGTGCTTTCGCCTTCACCCCCGAGCTTGATCTTGCCCTTGCCGGTGAGTTTGTTGGCGAACTCGAGTTCAGATGCGATCATCTTGCCGATCGCTTCCTTGAGGTCGGTCTCGATCAAGGCGCCTTTAACCTGGGAGCGGATCCTGTCCTTGCACGGCTCAGGTATCTTGGCTTCCTTGAGGATTACCTCAACTTCTCCGTCCTGTTTGGAGAGCTTCTGGGCCTTGTCAGATGCCGCGATTTTGTCGTTGGCTTCCTTCAGGTCCTTCTCGAGCTTAGTCACCTTCTCGGTGTTGCCGGCATTGGTCTCGCGCACGATTGTGTCCACGAGGTCCTGCCTTGTCTCTTTTAGTTCCTTCAACGTTGCGTTTTCCAGTTCCATTTTCTTACCTCCTGAGTAACGGGACTCTAAGAGCTTCGAGACGCGTCCCCGGGCTCCGGCTTCTGTCACCCAATCCACTGAGGGAGGGCCGCTTTTCCGGAACGGTAGTATCGCCTCGACTATCTCATAGCCGTCTTTGCCGTTAACCTTGCCATGCGAGACTCTCCCGCCTGACAATACTGAAAGACCCAGCTGCGACCTGGCCACCGGATCGGCGAGCCTTTCGCGCAGCCACTGGTCGTGTATAGCTATCTTGCCTATCGCCATGCCGTTCTCGTATCTTGACTCCACTATCGTGGATGCCCAGTCCTTCAAGCTTCTCTCTGGGCGCTCCCGTTCCTGTGTAGAGGTCGGATGGTCGATGTAATTCTTCCAATTCTTGAATATCCCCGCCGCCTCGCGGATGGTCTTGTCGGGGTAGTAGCGCTTCTTGTCCTCGTTGACGCCGGCCTCTATCAGCACTACTTCGACTTCGCTGAAGTCGGTATTGAATTTGGCCTCCTTGAGAGAAATGAATCTTGAAACCTCAAAGTCCCGGGTCATGCTGGATTCCCGGATATCGGTAATCTCGTATTTGGCCTCCTTGACCTTCCCGGCGCTGCCCTTGTCGGATTCCTGGACAGGGACGTATTTTTCTATTACTTCCTTAGGCGTCCCCAGGATCACCGCCTCGGCCATAATTGAGTATTCCATTTCGTAGAGGTGCCCCTGGTAGCTGATCACGCATTTGTCCGGGTACATGTCCCGGATATAAGGCCCATCCGCGAACTTCTCCCCGATCTTCTCCGGGAAGAGTGGATGCGTCTTCAAGGCCGCCCTAACCTTATCCTCGATGTCCCCGAAACTGCCGTCCTTAAGCGCCTCCTCGATCTTGGTCGCTATCGACTCCGCCAAGACCCGGGTTTCCTTGTCCTCGATTTTTACGATCATCCTTTTCACTTTTTCTTTTACCTCCTGCAGGAAATGCCTGACCGCCGGCGATCCTATCCGCCCCTTCAGGCCGTCCCGTGCCTTAGCTATGGTTAAATCAATGTCGCTGAGCAACTCGCCCAGCAGGGTCTTTGAGAATACATCGTTCGCTTCTTTGATTGCCGCGTTGGCCGCCTTGAACGCATAGGCCTCGCCCTTGGAAAACGATGCATTGAATACTTTCAGCCATTGCTCCTGCTTGATCTTTGGCTTTTTCTTTATGTAGTCCGGAAGATTCGCCATGGTGTAAGGCATATTATTTTCTCCTGCGTAGTTTGAATTTTGTGAATGGATCAGCCGGGCCAATGTTCTCGACTTCCAGCCTCGCCTCTTTTATCATATCCTGCCATGGCCCCTGCTCGATGTCCGGGCAGTCGAAGGCCCCTTCTTTTATAGGCACTATCTCTATCAGGACGGCACGCCCCCCGGGCTTGAGTACCCGCGCAAGCTCTTTGAGCGCCCTGCGCTTCGTCTCGTTCGGCATGTGCATGAAGACCGCCACCGAATAGGCGAAGTCGACGCTTTCGTCCGGGACGATTCCGATGTCCCCTAAGTCCGCCTCGCAGAGTTCGATATTCTTCAGGTCGCTGCTGCCTATGCGGGCCTCGAGCCTCTTTAGGCTGAAGGAGCTGAAGTCTATGCCCACGACCTTCGCAAAGTAGCCGGCGGTTAAGAGGATGTACCGACCGCCTCCGCAACCTAAGTCCAGGCAGGTCACGCGGCTTGTGCTCGCCATGATCTCCGGGAGGATGTATTTCATCCAGAGCGGGTTGCTCGACTCCAGGGGCGCTCCGTTATCAGCCGTCTTCACGGCCTCCATCTCCCGGGTCGGCGCGTCCCAATATGTCCTGGGGTTCGCTTCGTACTCTTCTTTAGTCATTAGATTGCCTCGATTTTTTATCAATGATGTTGAACATAGAAAAACCCGTCAAGAGCATCAATAATTTTTTCATTCTTCAGAAATAATTTGTAACGCATGGCGGCATCTACCATCGCATTCATGGCTGCCCGGCTCGGGCGCTTCGTCTATCAGGTACGGATTGCCGTTCATCGCTTCCGCGCAGCCGTCGCATGTCGAGTTGTCATCCGCGCCCACGAAGTTAACCATAGCGCCCGTGCCTTGGCCCGCCTCCTTGACCGCCGCCTCCTCCACACTCCAGAAGGCCCCGGCGTACTGCTCAACCCTGGCCTCAAAGGTCCCGACCGCCGCGTTGACCGCCGCCTTAAACTTCTCCGGAGTGTCGTAAGATACGCGCATCGTTTCTACGATCTTCGTCTCGATGTCAGGGATAAGGGACGCCGCAACATACTTCTCGTTCCAATTCAGTTTCCTCATCAGCAGATCCTGGGCCGTGCTATTCGCCTCGAAGAGCGTCTCCCGGACTTGTGATTCCTTAAGGTGCGCCTGGAGATACTTCTTGCCGATGTCTATGGCCACCGGGAAGTAACCCTCGGCCGCCTTGACCATCCCCTGCCTGAATGTCTCCAGATGCTCGGAGAGTTTGTCCACGTTACCTACGACCTTGCCGGCCTCTCCGTCCGTCTTCAGGTTGCTGCGGATGTCATCCTGCAGTTTGCCGAAGTGCCCCATCAGGGCCCTGCGGTAGCCGTTCATGCGCTGGGCCAGGTAGTTGTTCTTCTTGGCCAGCCTGGCACCAGGGTTCTTTTGGTCGCCGATCGCCTCTCTAATAGGCACTTCCGCAGACTTGGCGGGCGGTTTCTTGCCATCTGCCGGCTGCGCTTGCTTCCCGTCTACTGGCAGCCCGCCCGCGAACATTGAGGACTTCATGCGGGTGAAATCTATTTTCTTTATTTCATCCTGGATGTTGTTCATCTTGGCGGCCAAGAGGAATATCATCGCCGCAGTCTCGTCGCTTATGAGGTTATTGTCTTTAGCGATTCCTAAGGCCTCGGCCACGACCTTCATATCCTTTTCTATTATCGGCGGGAAGTCCAGGTCAAAGGTCCGGTCCAGGTCGGTCTTGTAGACGTTGCGCATCGTCTTGATGTCGTATTTCACGCTTCCCGAGATGATGCCCTTCTCTATCTTCTTGTTTATCTGATACTGCAGGATGTCGTTGTAGATGCAGGTCCAGAGCGCCTGGTAGGCCGCGAACTTCTTGATCATCGGCAGCTCCATGTTCGTGGTCGTCGCTAGGTTGCCGGTCTCCGGGTCGCCGAAATAATGGTAAAATATCCCGGCCGCCGCGCAGACCATCAACTGCATCTGTTTCAGGCCCTTCTCCCCTATCACAGCACCACCCGTAGGTGTGGCTATGGGTGAGGTGTCTATCGCCTCATTCTCGTACTGTGTCGAGCCCGCCACTTTTGCCGGGTTAGTCAGGTCCGTCTTCGCGCGGGCCGCGGCCTGCAGGCTGGTTATCTGGGAGGCTGTACCTTTGACCTTCTTCCTCCATGCCAGGGTAGAAAGACTCTTGATAAGTGTTGCCAGGTCCCCGGCCATGTCCTTGTGCGCCTTGATCCAGTCTATGCCGCGGTAGAGCTCGGGGATGCCGAATTTGTCGTTGATGTCGCAGTTTATCTTCACGTGATAGACGGTAAAACCCTCTGCGAGCTTTTCTTTGGGAATACCGAAATCCTCGACGTTGGCATTGCTTATGTCAGGGTAATAGACGAACTTTGAGAGTTGTATATCGTAGGCGTCGTTAAAGAAGTTATAATTCCTGTCCCGGACGGCCACCTTGTAGAAGTTCGACCGCATCCTATCGTCCTTATCTTTGATGATGTCCTCGACCTCCTCGGTGTTAAGGATCCTGACGCGGATGTCCCCCTCTTCGTCCTCGAAAAGCGCGAAGAAAAGGTTGCCCTCATACTGCAATTTATTGCTAAGGAGTTGCTGCGCCTGGAAGCCGGTAAAGGCTTTCTGGTTGTCCGGGTCGTCCCAGAAGTGGTCTATCGTCTCCTGAAGGCTCTCTTCCTTGGCCTTAGGCTTGGAGAGCCCCTCGCCGAAGACGAACTCTGTGGTCAGATGCACCCAATGCCCAGCTAAGGGGTTCTTGGTGTAATATATCCTGCAGGTCCGCAGCATCTTCTTGAAGCCTTCGCCGATGATCTGCAGTTGGGTATTGTCCTGCATGGAGACGTTGATCCAGCCGATATCCTCCAGGCTCCTAGAGTAGAGCGAAACGGTCTCTATGAGCTCATCGAGCTTCTTCTGGGAAACGAACTTTATGCCGAACATGCCTTTTCTCCTTCATTAGGAAAATCTCTTAAAAAGCCGCCTTTTGGCGTGCTTTTATTATTACTCTACTCTACTCTACTCTACTCTGGGTGAGTGCTACTGTAGTAGTAAGGTAGTACTACTGTAGTCTATCCTAATAATTGCCTATTTTGACCGTTTCCAAACCCGCCTCTTCCGCCGTGACGACCTCTTCTTGTAGGGTGTCTTCCTGCGGCTGTAGCCCTAAGGTTATCGCCCGGGCCGCCTCCCTGGCGAACCAGGAAGCCATGACCGTGTCGGATGCCTCCCCTACCGGATGCGAACCCATCTCGCTCTTCCAGACGCAGAAGCCGCACTTGCAGTCCGGTTCATGTTCCGCGTTGCCCATGGCCACAATCCAGGAGTTGTTGGCGAATTCGACCTCCATGCCGGGCAGGCCCAGCATCGGATCCACCTTTTGCTTGCCGGTGGCAAACGGAAGAAGAGGCATCGATGCGTGTCCTTTTTCCAGGGCCCACTGCACGATTGCATCCTGGGCGGCGTTGTTCTCGACCACGATGATCTGATGCCGGTGCGTGTTGTACGCGTCTATGAGCTGATTGACCGACTCGGTCGGGCCCCACTTGCCGCGCCTTATCTCCAAGGGGTATCTCTTGCCGGTCCCGGGATCCACGGCCAAAGTAAAGATGACCACGAACTTGCCGAAGGGGTCCATGCCGCCGACCCGCGGCCAGTCGCGGCGCACCACATCGAGAGGGCTCAGACCGTACTTAAAGATTTTAAGATACGAAGGTAGGGTCCTGTCTTCGTCGCTTATGGCTCGCTGCCTGAAACCCCTGTTAAAAGCCGTATTGCCTATAACCTTAAGTCTGTCCAGGAGGTCCGCCTTGTCCCAGGTGTCTTCCCAAAGGGGTATCGTGTATTCGCCCTTAAAAGGCGAGCTACACTCGATGCGGGAGAAATCCTCGGATATCTTCATCACCAGGAACTTCCATTGCGGGTTCTTTAACAACTCATTGGTATTGTCGTCCTGGTGCCAGATAGTCGCGATGTAAATGGCGAAGCCCCCGGGCACGAGTCTGCTCATCCAGACGTTATTGAAGCACTGTTTCACCACCGGGCGCATGGCCGGGTTCTGTATGGCGTTCCTGAGGTCCACCGGGTCGTCGAATATTATGAAGTCGCAGCGGCTGCCGGTGCCGGAGGTTGTTATCCCCCAGGCTTCGACGGAGCCGTCCTTGGACATGGATTCGCGCTCGACCACTATCTTATGCTTACTCCAGTCCCCGGATTGCGCTTCCTTGACTTCGGGAAAGACCTTGTGATAGTCGGCATCGGTCATGATATAATTGCGGATGGCCTGGACGCGGGCCTTGGCGTTGTCGTCGGTGTTGCAGACTATGAAGACGCGGTGGTTGCGGTTCTCTCCCAGGAAATTGAGGGTTCGGCCTATAGCTACCTGTTCGGTCTTACCATGGCCCCAGGGTGCCAAAATCCCGCAGTAGTGCTCCCCACGCCTGCGGCACTCGTCTATATGCCACTGGATCTCGCGATGGATCGCACCTTGGGAGATGGCCTCGCCTTTCTCGGTCTTCAGGACGTAGGAGACGAAGACGTCCGACTCAGTCCTGGCCAGACAGGCCAGACTCGAGTCCAAGTCCGCGGATAATGCGCAGACTTCTTGCGATTCTTTTTCTTGCTGCTGTAGGGTTGACACTTGCTGCCTCCGCTGATGCCGATGCGCTCGCGCTTAAATGCGGCATCGCTCTCTTATCTTTCCACGTGTCCGGGGCCCGGTTCATAAGGAAAAACATTATTAGTGTTGAATTACCTTTGATGCATGCGTTATATAGTGAGTCCTCAACGACCATCACTCGGCCAGTTAAGGCGACTTCCGTTTCAGTATTCAGGTCTTTATCTTCCTGCCGCCAGCGCCAGAAGGTCATCACGTGTATTCCTGCGCCTTCGCACGCCTTAGCGATACTGCTTCCCTTTCGCAGGCTCTCCAGAATAACGTCAGCTCGCGGGTCTCTTTTTTTTATATCCTTAACATCTATAACATTGACTTTTGGTTCTTCCATATTTAACTCACTGCAATTGCTTCGGTTAGCTCTCTGGGGTTATACTTTGCGGGGATGAGGTCCGCGATTAGTCTCTTTTCGGTGTGCCAGTTTGGTTTTGGCATCTCTTGCGCGACCCCTGGTTGTGTGGCGGATATCTATCAAATAAAAAAGCCGACTCCCGCCTGTACAGGAAGTCGGCTAATATCTCAAACAGGGAGCGACCCTGCTCTTATCTAAAGTATGTTATACATTTTTAAGTATTACAATTTATTTTTTCCGAAGATTGTTCCTTCATTAGGCATCTCTCGACGAGAGAATGGCAATGTTGGAGCTGGTTAATTTTTTGCTCAATTTCACGCAGAGTGCGTAGTAATTTGACCCTTTCCGTATAAGGAATTTTAATCTGGCTCAAATACTTTAAAATCCTGCGCTTGGGGATAAAGATATGGATATAAGGGCTAAAGTCCATCAGTTTAGGTTTCATTGGTGTATCTTCTTTTTAAAAAAAATTATTACCCTACCCTACCCTACCTTACCGTACTCTACCTTACCGTACCGCACCTAACCCGACCTTACCAAACCGTACCCTACCTTATTTAAACTCTGTAACAATAAATCTTCCGAATAGAGGCCGGTAATCGCCTATACCTATTCTCTGCCCTGCGAAGTCAAGAATTTCTTTTATCTTTCCCTTATTCGTTATCTCCTGGTCAAACTCAACAGCAAAACTAAGAGCCCATTTATCAAACCGCGGGCGCGCCCTCACAATTCTTGCCTTTATTATCACGACTGACCTCCGGTCTATTTCCCATTTTTGATATTCGTGGTAAATAATTGAGGGCGTAATAAAAACTGAAGACTTAATAACATCTCTATAAGTTCTCTTTTTTTCAAAAAGAAAATTCGTTCCGGCTTTTATCAATGCCCCCAGGATATGCTCCGCCGGTTGATAGATTTTGCCTTTCTCGTCGGCATAAAGAGCTTTTTCGCATTCCTCTTTGGCGGGATATTCTTTTTTACGTTTTATTGATTTCTGCTCTGGATTATCTTCCATCGGAAACCTATGTTGCAACAGCGGAACAATACCTTCAATCCTAACTTTTATTTTTTCCATTGTATCCTCCTTTTGGTTAAAACCTTACCCTGCCTCACCTGACCTGACCCGACCTTATCTTACCACGCCGGACCCGACCCAACCCCACCAAACCATACCTGACCCCACCATACCTAACCCTACTAGACCCCTTCCCTGGACGCCGCGCTCCACGCCATAGAACGGCATGTGCTCGGTCGGTTCCTTGGAAGTGTCTAAAATCATGTTATCTTTTTTTCCCAAACAGCACCTGCCACGCCACCTGCAGATTTTGCCAGAAAGATAATGTCCTGGCGTAATCGTAGAAGTCGGCATACTTCTTGGCCAGGTCTTTGCGCATTTCCTTGCGGAGCTTCTTAAGAACCTGTTGGTGGCTCATGGTTGTCTTAGGTATTTACGGGCTGCTAATATCGATTTATCTTTCCTGACGCCCTCTATCTCTTCCATAATTTTGGCGATTGTTTTAATTTTTAATAGTTCAAGAAAATCTATCACGGCGTTAAAACGATGGCCGTAGTGCAGCAGGTCGAATGACCCCTGAAAAAACACGCGTTTGCGACCGAATAGATGGAGTAAAAAATGATTCATTCCAGCCATCGCAGGTTCTCCTTTCTCGTCATCCACCTGATGGTTTTCTCCAGGCTCTGCTCGAAGGTATAGACCGGCCGCCAGCCCATATCCTTGAGCTTCGTGCCATCCAGGGAATACCGCGGGTCATGCCCGGGGCGCGAGGAGTGAAAGTCTACCAGTTCGTACTTGAGCTCCTTGCCTAAGATCTTGGCGATCAGTTGTGCTACCTTCAAGACCTCCATTTCCACGTTGTCGGTGACGTTGTATTTTTCGCGGATCTCTGAGCGCTCCAAGAGGAAATCCACCGCCGTCGCGGCCGACCGTGCGTGGATCCAGAAACGGCTCGCCGATTTGGTTCTTTCCGGGTTGGAGTGAAGTATTAGGGTCTCCCCGGCCAGGATCTTCCTGATGGCCAGGGGAATGAATTTCTCCGGGTGCTGCCTCTCCCCGTAGATATTTACCGTGTGCGTCACGATGATCGGCATCTTGTAGGTGTTCGCGTAGGCCAAGGCCAACTCTTCCCCGCCGGCCTTGCTCGCCGAGTAGGGATTAGTGCAGTTATAGTTATCCCATTCCTTGAACGCCACGCCCTCTGGCGCCGGGCCGAAGACTTCATCGGTTGAGAAATACACTATCCTCCGGGCGTTCTTCTGGAACTGCCGGCAGAAGTTCAACAGGTACATCGTGCCCAGGACGTTGCTGCGGACAAACGGCTCCGGATCCTGGATGCTCCTTTCGACGTGGCTTTCCGCGGCCATATGTATCACATAATCAACCTCGCCTATCTCCCGGGCCAGGCCCTCGTTTATCCCCTGGGCCAGGTCGCAAGAAAACGTCGATATCCGCCCATGGTCATAGCAGCCGATATCCCTGAGCCGGTCGTAGCCGCAGCTGGCGTAGCCGAGCTTGTCGAGAACCACGATCTTGAAGCTGGTGCTCTTAATGAAATTCTCGACGAAGTGATGGCCTACGAAGCCGCAGCCGCCGGTGATGAGTATTTTCACCTTAATCTCCTTCTGAAGAAAAACTTATCAACGCATTCCTCAATATAATCCAGCATCTCCTTGGTTATCCCCGGCCACACGCCGAGATAAAACGAATTGGTTATAATTGAATCTGCGGCGCAGAGGTCTCCCGATATCCGGTATGCCGACTTTTCGTACGCCGGATGCCTGGTAATGTTGCCGGCTAAGAGCATGCGCGTTTCTATATTGCAGCCCTCGAGATAGTGGACGAACTTATTCCTGAGTTCGCTTTTTCTCGTGGTCAGCGGAAATGCGAAAGGCGACACGCCATCGGGAAACTCCGGCAGCAGGAATTCGTCGGAGTGTTTCTTGAATATCTGATACAGCCGGAGAAAATTCGCGCGCCGCTTCGCTACAATCTCGTCCAGTTTATCCAGTTGCTTCAGGCCGATGGCGCATTGCAACTCCAGGGGCCTCATGTTGTAACCGATATGGTCATAGGTAAACCTGCTGTCGTATTCCCGGGAGAAACGCTTCGCACAGCTGCCGTTGGGGTCTTTCGCCATGACGCAGGTCCTGCAGACACACGCCCGGCCCCAATCGCGCAGGGACCTCACGCGGTCCGCCAGCTGGGGATCGTTGGTGTATACGGCGCCTCCTTCCCCCATGGTGATCTGATGCGGGACATAAAAGCTGGACGTGGCGATATCGCCGAAGGTCCCAGTGAGCCTGCCATTATAGTTAGAGCCCAAGGCCTCGCAGTTGTCCTCGATGACCTTTAGCTTGTATTTGCGCGCGATTTCCATGATGGCGCCCATGTCGCAGGGATTGCCCATGGTATGCGAGATCATGATCGCCTTCGTCTTCCCGGCGCGGATCGCCGGCCTTATCCGTTTCGGGTCTATGTTATAGGTGCCGAGGTTCACGTCCACAACGACGGGCGTCAGCCCGCACTGTAGTATGGGATTGAACGTCGTCGGAAAGACGCATGCCGGCACTATCACTTCGCTGCCCCGGGGAAGTTCCAGTGCCGTCATGGCCAAAAGGTTTGCCGAGGAGCCTGAGTTCACCACGACGGCCTCCTTGACCCCAAGCATCTCGGAGAGTTTGGCCTCAAATTCCGCCGCCTTTTCGCCCAGGGCCAACCTGCCGGACTTTAAACTCTCTATCGCGGCATCTATCTCCTGGTCATCGAAGTACGCCCCGCCGTAGCGTATCCTGGTCTTTCCCGGTATGAATTCCATCGACCCTATCCTCCCTATGTCCGCGTTACGTTGGTCGCCTGCTCTCCCTTCTCTCCCTTAGTAATGTCGAACTCAACCTCCTGGCCTTCCTCAAGCGTCTTATAGCCATTGCCTTGGATCGCGCTGAAATGGACGAACACATCCCTTCCGTCGTCGACCGTGATGGACCCATAGCCCTTTTGA
>Ga0315277_10002495_pt1 | contig 25643 bp, 23 predicted proteins | sample YL17G05_15_MG_FD_203695 | JGI IMG/M metagenome (GOLD analysis project Ga0315277, IMG submission 203695) | Sediment microbial communities from Yellowstone Lake, YNP, Wyoming, USA - YL17G05_15 | ecosystem: Environmental > Aquatic > Freshwater > Lake > Sediment | place: USA: Wyoming | collected... | reverse complement strand
TATTATAACACACAAAATCAACGATGTCACGGTACCATCCCGCGCAACATCGCTCAATAATATCCGACAGCCGCATCCCTCTTTTCGTTCATATTATACCACAAAAATTCCCGCGATGTAAGTTTTTGTAACTTTTTGTAATTTTTATTTTTGGGGGAAAAATACGGGGACAGGTACGGGACAGGTCTGGGACAGGTCTGGGACAGGTCTGGGAGGACCGAAATAATCTGGGAGCGCGGGTGTCCTCACCCGCATGCGAACGGGGATATCCGCGCTCCCTAATAAATGTTGTCTGTGGTATAATACTCCCCGCTTGGAGAGGTGGCTGAGTGGCTGAAAGCGGTCGCCTGCTAAGCGGTTACACGCCCATAAGGTGTGTCGCGGGTTCGAATCCCGCCCTCTCCGTTTATACGAAAATCCAACCCCCCGTTCTACGGACGTTTTAATATCGGGGCAGGGGTTGGGTTTTATGGGGCTCGCAGAAAGCGAGCAGTTTGCGATCAGAGGAATTAGTAAGCGAGCAACTCCTATGTGCGCTGCCCCAAATGCCTGAAACATCCGGTTTACATCGATTGCCCGGTGTGTAGGTTTACAACGGAAGTGAGGTAACGATAATGGAGGAAAACATGGTTGAGTATCCAAGGGGTTCAGAATGGCGAATTTGGGATTTACACGTTCATACCCCAGCTTCCAATGGTTTCGTTGGGTCTTTCGACCAGGTCATTACACAGATCAACAATTCCGATTGCGCCCTTGTTGGCATTAATGACTATTGTACAATCTCTGGTTACAAAACCTTACTCTCTGGGAGGAGTGAAATCAATAAAGCTCTATTACCAGTTGTTGAGCTGAGAATGCATAACGTAATCGGCGATAGACGTAGTAAGTCATCACCTGTAAGAATAAATTTTCATATCGTTTTCAACCCCGATATTGACGATCTCACAAAAGTCGAGGATTTTCTGAAGTCTCTGAGCTTCAAAGATACGTCAGGTAAAGACCGATTTGTAAGTTCTGTGTATGACGACAAAGAACAACTCTTGAAGGTTAGTTTGGATTACTTTGGTGTCCTGGATTCGCTACAGAAAAATGCCGATCTTGCGGGTAACTACCTGGTCATTCTTCCTTATGAGGGATATGGAGGTATAGATGGTATCGATTCATCTAATTCCTTCATTAAACCTGCTATGATAAATCGTGCAGATTTGCTAATGTCTGCTCAAAAGAGTGAGATAGACTTTTTTTTATGGAGGGACCCAAAGTTCACTGAAGAGCATTACCGGAAGTCGCTTATAAAACCTATGGCTTGCATAAAAGGTAGTGATTCGCATCACCATGACTACCCGATTGGCAAACTGCCAGGCTCGGACTCCACTCCTGGTGATAAATCGTGCTGGATAAAAGCTGACCCGACCTTTTTGGGCCTGCGTCAAGTGGTCAATGAACCTGAAGACAGAGTGTTCATAGGATATACACCACCTGCACTCTCCGAAATTGCTAATAAGAAGACGAAATACATTGATGCTATCTCGATAAAGAAAATCGACAGTCATGACTTCAATGAGAATTGGTTTGATTGCGATCTTGTTATTAATCCCGGCCTAGTCAGCATTATAGGAAACAAAGGTAGCGGAAAAAGCGCATTAGCAGACACTATTGCCCTGCTTGCCAATAGTGGTAATTGGGAGGATTTTAGTTTTCTTAACGAAGACAAATTTCTGCACCCAAAATCTGGCAAGGGTCATCATTTCGAAGCGTTTCTTACTTGGAGAAGCGGTGGAAAGTCAAAAACCTTGCCATTGGATTTCAAACCCGATAAATTAGATTACGAGTATGTCAAATATCTGCCCCAGAAATACTTGGAAAAGATATGTACAGAATTAAATACGGGGGAAAGAACCCGGTTTGACGATGAGCTTGAGGCTGTCGTATTTTCACACGTTGCCTTAGACGAACGCTTAGGAGCTCGCAACCTTCAAGAATTGCTTCAGCTTAGGAGTGAGGCCAGAGGCCAAAATGCTTCTTTCCTCGAAGCAAAGCTCAAGGCTATAAACAAACAAATAGCCGATATTGAGGAGCAAGTCAAACCTTCCCGTATCTCGACAATCCAAGAGGAATTAGAAGACTTAAATAGGCAATTTACAACTCTTAAGAAAGGTGAGCCGAAAGAGGTAATACCAATCGAGGATGACCCATCGAAGCAAGAAGCACGTAAAGCCGCAGTTTCGATGATCAATAACATATCAAATGAGATAAATGAGCTTAAGCAAACTATCGAAGGTGAGGAAACCCACTTAGGAGCTATACGGAAGAACTTAAATGAGATTGGTAGGTTAGAGGCAATTCTTGCAAGATTGACTGAAGCATTGCAGCAAGCGAGAGTAGATTGGAAAGCTTTAGGCCAAGGTGCGGCAATTGATTTCGATAAGGTCGTTCAATTGCGTACTGATGATACTCTCCTAAAACAGGCAAAGCTAAACTTCGAGCTTGACATAGCGAAAATTGAGGGCAATCTAAGTTCTCAAGATAAGCAAGGTTTGAAAGCAAAGCTTAAAGCCAAAGAAGAACAACTTGAGAAGCTTAAGGACAGCCTTGAAGTTCCTTTACGAGAATACCAAGCCTATAGGCAAGCGTTTTTAGACTGGCAGAATCGTTTAAAGAAACTTACAGGCGATTCACAAACACCAGGCACAATCGAGTATCTGAAAGCAATACTTGAAAATGCTAATCAATTAGAGATACAGCGAAGACAACTTTTTGATGAAAGAGACGATAAGATACGTCTCCTCTATAAGGAAATTTCTGGCCTTGCAGAAGATTATCGTAATCTCTATGCGCCTATTAAGGAGTTTGTGAGTGGCTTCTCAGCTGACCCTAAGATCGCCCTTGAACTAGAAGTAAGTATAGTTGATCGCGGTTTTGTTGAAACTCTATCGGAGTATTTGAATTTTGGACGTAAAGGTTTTTACTACGGGCGTGACGAAGGGGAGAAAAAACTAAGAGATATGATAGCTAAGGTTGATTTGAACAACGAGGATGAAGTCATCGATCTGATACATGCATTTCTAAGAACCGTAACATTAGATAAAGATAATGTAGCAAAGGATAGGACAATTAGCGACTATTTAAAGGACAAAAAGCCCGCAGAACAATTGTACAATTATCTTACAACATTAGGCTATTTAGAGCCTAGTTACAAGCTGACCTGGGAAGGCGTACCATTAGGCCAACTCTCTCCTGGTGAACGCGGGACAGTATTGTTGGTATTCTACTTATTGATTGATAAGAGTGATAATCCCCTTATAATCGATCAACCGGAAGAGAATCTAGATAATGAAACAGTTTATTTGGTCTTGTGTAAATGCATCAAATATGCAAAAACCAAAAGACAAATCATCGTTGTAACTCATAATCCGAATCTTGCGGTGGTATGTGATTCTGAACAAGTCATCCATGCCAACATTGATAAAGCTGATGGAAACAGAATTACATATCAGAGCGGTTCGATTGAGAACCCTGAAATCAACAAACTGCTCGTGAAGGTGCTTGAGGGTACTCGACCAGCTTTTGATAACAGGGACTCCAAGTATAAATTGGTAATGCATTCTGGGAGCTTACGCAATATTTAACCCGCCAATGGATTGCCGGGCTACATAAATAAAAACCCCCGTCTTCACGGGGGTTTCATAAATTCGATTTTGTTGTTCCTTAACCCTTCATCCTGATATAAATGTTCCAATCGCCGCTCTCTTCCTTGGCGTATGCGGCGACGACTTTGGCGGAGTATGCGTCGCGGCGGATGTGGGTGTAGCTGCAACCGCCACCGCCTCCGCCGCCGCCTTCGCCAAGCATCAACGGCGTGCCGAAGGACAAGCCGCCGTTGTTCGACTCGACATACCACACCTTGCCGTCCGCTTCATAGAAGATGGAAACCATATCACCCTCAACACTTATCGAGTGAAATGTCGGCACCGCAGTTATTGTCCCGCCAAAAATGGTTTCGATGCTTATGAGCGGCGGCCAGCCGTCGAACCGGATATATTTCATCTCATAACCGCTGCCGGTATCAACGGCGATGACGCAATGATAGGGGTCATCCGACTCCGGCGCGATGGCAGGCTCTATAAGCGTATCAGTGCCGGAAATCACAGAGCCTTTAACCCAGGATGTTTCATAAGACGCATAATCAAGCGTCGTCTCCTCGTGGACATAGAAGAATTTGGGGATGGCCGCCCACTGCACGAAGCCATCGTTCATCGAATAGAGGCCGTTATAGAATGCCTCGATTCGGGCTTCGGTCCAGTCGGTAATGTCATAAGGGTTCGTGCTCCTGAAGCCCAATGTGGACCAGTCGTCAGCGAGCATATCGAAAATATAACCGTCCGCGCTGATACCCAGGTCGCAGGAATAAGGCGGGAGCGTCATCCCGTGATAATTCGGGTTCGCAGCCGGCAACCAGGATGATCCGTCATATTCAGTCACATATGTATCCTTCGTATCGGACCTCTGATATTGCGCATAGATATTACCATCCCCGCCAACCACCGCATGAATGGTGTCCACATCCGGGTATGTGCCCACAGTCATTGCCGCCGACCAGGTGTACCCGCCATCGGTGGACTGTTTCGCCTTCACGGTTGTGCCATCCGTATAAATGACCCAGTAATCCTCCTCGCGAAGGACTAACCTCGGCAGGATTTTATCCATCCCCGAGTCGCCATCGATGAGAATCGGCGGGCCCCAATCTCCAGCCCCAGCCGATACGACCTGGATTGTGAACTTGTTATAAAGGGGATAAGCAACTGTGGCATCGTACGCAGCGACCCAGGCTTCATAAGCCCCTACAGGTGCAACGCCGCTGTTTGTGAGCGTTGCCTGCCAATGGGTGTCGTCAATTTTCGTCAGATGAACATCGCCCCCGGTTACCGGGTTGTCCTCGATAACCACATCGCTCGCGGTGACATCCTGCCAGTCCAGCACCTCGACAGTTACATCCAACGAGCCGCTGCCATCGTCATAGAGTTGCCCGGATTGCTGAATATCGACGATATCATAAGGCTCAGGAGCATTGTTAGGCCATGCGGCAGTGATGATGTACTGGGTGTACTTATAAGTGGGGAAATAGAGTTCATAGATTTCCGAATGGACTGCGGCGGGAGCAAATGCCCGTTGCGGCACATCTTTGGCAAACGCCCGGAACGGGTTTGCATGCTTGGGGTTGTGTGTATCGAACAATTTGGTGTAATCGTCAGGATTAACAAGGTCCTCTTCCCCGATACGGTTAATGATTCCCCTGACATCATAACCGGTAAGCTTGGACGGGTTATCAAATGTTGCCTGGATGGTCATGATTTTTGTATTGGGATTCCAGCCAAGGACAATTATGCTCACATGTTCGGGGACAACCATCGCGGTCACGTTGTAATGGTTTGCGAGTATACGATTGGGAATCACATTCATTGTATCGGAGACCCCGTCCCAGCTCAAATCCATCGCATACCACACCTGGTGTCCCGATGCCGCCTGCTTCCCCACGTCAAGGGTCGGGGACGTCATATTCCCCGCGCTCGAACAGCCGATTGCAGCGGTCAAAGCCGCGATAACGATAATCAGGATGATTTTCCGTCGCATCATATCTACCTCCGGATGATTTGCCTTCCTTCCCCGCGTATCATCAATTGTATTTGAAAACCGATCAATAATAAAGGTTTACCTAAAAAATCATTCCGCGAAATCCACGAGGATATCATCTATCAACCAGCCGAAGAACGGCGGGTCGCAGTTCAGGATGTAGTCATAAGTATCAAGCACGAATTCGACGTGAATAGTGCTGCCGTTGTAAGCCGTCCCCAAATTGAATTTACTTTCCATCATAGGGTAATAAGTAGTCCAGCATTTTATCGGGTCGTATGTCCACGGGTAGTAATTATCCTCATACGGCGGTCCGCTTGTCGGGAAAATCTGGACGCCGTCGACTCGCGCATAACACATATCCCACGCGAAATGGCCTAATTCCTCCGGAGGATCGACATCGATGGTGTGATTGATGGTGATAACAAGGTCCTTATCGGAAACCGGGACCGCAATTCCCGGCGATGAGACATAGCTGACATTCGGATTCTCTGCGTCGCTGCCGTTATCTTCTTCGTAGCATGTTCCGCCGCCCTTGGCATCCATATACCCCTCAGCTTTACCCCACCATTCCCCCCCATAAGGCGTCCAGATATAATCATAATTCTCGAAGTCATCATAGAAAGGCCAGCCCGGCTGCTGCGGCGCGTGGTCGGAGACCTTGACCTCGTGCAGCATATATGTCGCCAATTCCTCCCCGGGTAACCTGCCGTCGTATCCCTCACCATCGGTGGCTACCGCTGCAACCAGCACGTCAAAGGTGTCCGCGCTTGTAAGGTCAATATCAGCCACCGTCATTTCAAAGGTCAGATGCCCCCCGCTTTGATTCACCAAAGACATCTCCTCGCGTGGAAATACTCCTGGGGCCTCGATGAAGACTTTGTCCTGGTCGGCATTCTCGAAGTCGCGCACAAGAACCTGCAATGCAAGCTCCCCGCCTTGTTCACCTGTATTTTTATCATAGTACAGGTCATTCGCAAGCTCTACAGTCTCAACCCGCCATGGTTCGCCTGCAACAGTCCCGGGAGGGAAGTCATCAGGCCCCATTGGCGGAATCTTGCTCGGCATCTGCCAGCTTGCAACGACAGCATATTGAAACACGAAAAATTCCTGTGACCCGAAATCCATCTGATACTTCCGCCAGTTTATCGAACCGGCTGAAAACCACGATTTCCTGCTCTCATTCAGGTCCATATTATCGGGGCTGTTGCTCAAGCCGTCGGCGAATAATTTGTATGGGTTGAGCGTACTCTTGTATGAATCCCCATTGGGGTCGCCTAATTTGCCGGGCCAATAATTCAATATCGTGCCGTCATAGGGAAACTCAAATGGATTCATCCATCGCGTGTAACCATCGGCGTTTTCAAGCCGCAGTTCATCAGTCCCCGACATCACGATATCCGTATTGGAAAACCCCGTCCAAGAGCCGTTTGTAAGGACTATGCCGCGCACGCTGAAGCCGGTGTATATCGACATGCCGGCGAAGGGGTGTCTTAAACCGACATTGCATTCTGCTTTGGGCGGAGTAAGTTTCAAGCCGGAAACCTTGAGATTGACCCCCGGCCCCGGTTCCTCGAGGAATTTCAGGACGTTTAATTCAAGTTCCTCTGACCGTAACGGGACCACTTCGACCTCTCCTGTCGCGGGGTCAAGCGAAATATTATATAACCCCCACAATTGGGTCTCCGGCAATGAACCGGCTTCCGGATGAATTATAGGGGGTGTAACGGGCTCCTGTGTCGATGATGAACATCCAATAGTCGGAAAGAATAAAATTGAAAGAATAAGGATTATGAACATCAGCCTCATGGTTCACACCTCGGGAGAGTTTGCGCAGCTTTCAATCACAGCCATAATTATAGATGCCAAGCAGTGTAATATATTCAGGCCCGAAAAAAAAATCATAAGAAATCGAAGATGTGGTGTAATAGTTGTTATTATCAAGCAGCAATGGGGGATAGGGCGCATCCGGCAACTAATTACCGCGTCGTAGGCCAGTTTACACGCACATCACGGCATATGCCGTGCCGCTGCGCGGCAATAGATATGCGCTACCCATTTTTAATATATCATTGAAACAATCCCGACGGGTGGCACCCCTTTGTCTTCAAAGGGGTGGCTAAGAAATAGCATTGCAAGACACTGGATCACCCCTTTGCAAAGCCAAAGGGGTGCCACCCGGGCTTGGAATCCAAGGCTGGAGGATACATGTGCGCTACTAAGCAATAAGAAAATCCATACGCATAGATGAATAGTTAAAATGCAAGTCTTTAAATAAATATAAATAAACTCTTTATTTATTCTTCTTCAGCAACTTCTTATACAGCTTGAGCGGCTCCTCCAGCCCGTGAATCGATTCGGCCCAGAACGCTGGGTCGGTGATATCCGCTCCTATGCTGCGTTTCGTCACATTCTCCACGGTATCACTGCCGGTCAAGCGCAGAAATTCCTCATACCTCGGCAGGAACGACGGTCCTTCATCTTTGAACAGCTTGAAAAGCGCCCTCGCAAGGAGGAATCCGAAGGTGTATGGGAAATTGTAAAAGGTCACCTGCGTGATGTAAAAATGCAGCTTGGATGCCCAGAAATATGGGTCCTCACCATCCTCGAGCATTGCGTCGCCGAAGACTCTGCGCTGTACCTCAACCATAAGCTCCTTGAGCCGGGAGATTGTCACTTCGCCTTTCTGACGCTCCTCGTGAAATGCCTTCTCGAATTCGAAGCGGATGGTTATATCGAGCAGCATCACTGCCGCACTGCACAGGTCGCCGTCGAGCACGAGCAGCTTCTGCGTATCGCTCACCTGCTTATCGCCATAAACCCCTTCCGCAAAGATAAGCTCTGAGAAAATCGATGCTGTCTCGGCCAATGTCATCGGGCATTCCTTGGCCATCGTGCGCAGGTCGCGCATAACATGCCCGTGAAACGCATGGCCGACCTCGTGGGCCAAAGTTGAATTATCCCCGATGGTGCCGTTGTATGTCATGTAAACCCTTTGTTCCTTTGTCAACGGCGAACTCGTGCAGAAAGCTCCGGGACGCTTGCCGGGACGCTTCTCCGACTCAACCCATCTCTTTTTGAGGAATGATTTATAGTATTCAGCAAGTTTGGGGTATGCAGTCCCAAAAGCCTTGCCGACCATCGCAGCCCCCTGGTCCCAGTCGTACAGGGCGGCGTCCTTAAGCGGCAGCGGAGCTTCGCGCTCGAACCACCAGATACCTTTACGCCCCATATACTTCGCCTTGACCCGGAATATCTCACGAGCTACATCAAGGTTGTCGTGAATGGCCTTATACATCGCGTCGAGGCTCTCGCGCTTGATAGATGACTGGTATAGTGCCCAATACAGAAAATCATCAACCCCGCGGTACTTATTCAACGTAAGCCTTATCCCGGCAATCGCGTTCAGTGCGGCGGCGCAGTTGTCCTCGATACTTGCCCACGCTTTGTTCCCCCCATCAAAAGCAGCCTTGCCAATTGTACGGTCGGCATCTGACATAAGCGCGCGCCATTGTGAAATCGGCTTGCGCTCGACCTTGCCATCGGGATAAACAATATCGAATTCAAGCTTGCCGGTAAGCTTGTCATATAGCCTTCCCCAGGAATGGAAACCGTCAACATTAAGCTCCGCAGCGAGTTTCTCCATATCCGGTGACATGGTGTGTTTCGCCCTCTCGCGTATCCTGCGCAGTGTATGCTCAGCCCCCTTGAGCGAGTCACGGCCAATGAAAGCGTCGAAAACATCGTCCGGTGCATCCTTGAATGCACGCAACACATCGACCATGAATTTTTCATTCTCTGCCAAGAGCTTTGCTAACGAACCCTCCTCCTTTGCGTATTCCTCGTTATTGGCATCAGCAGCCGTCAGGCAACCGATATATGAATAAATATGCTCGAACCGGGTATCGATGTCTTCCGATTTGAGGATGATTTCCTCCCATATCGGTGCGGTTTCAGCCGACAATGGAGCGGTCGCGCTTCCCTTCTCCTGCAGCTTCCTTATATCACCAGCAAGCTTTTTTTTCATAGCCTGCATTTCGGGGTTGTTAAACTCAGTGAAAAAACTCGTCAAATCCCAGACAATACCATTCGTTGTGTCAGACATGATTTCCTCCTGAATGTCTTCGCGTGAATAAGAGTCTATGTTATTTCTTCCGTTGAAGTAAATACTCCGTGATATATCCTTCCTCATCCGCTGTTATCCACCCCTGGGAAAATTGGCGCATCCTGTCAACCTTTGCCCTTATATCATCTTCGGTCCCACTTACCCTTTCTACACGGTCCGTCGGATGGCACCTCGAACATTTAACCTGGACAAGGGCCTGGGCATATTCTGTTTCTGTGCGCGTACCCTTTCCACCCGAGTGTTTTATGATGCCATAACCACCCGTCAGAATAAGCAGGAGGAAGGTGCAGAGCAATATTGTCCATCCCATGGTTGCAAGGTGGCTATATAATTTTTTGTAACGACGGTTTATAAATATCTTGGCGATGATAAACGCAATCACCACCTCAGCCAATATCCAGTGAAACACAACTCTTGTCTCGAGGTCACCCGGCCAAAACTTTAATCTCTGAAACATCGGTATCATAATCGCTAAGAAAATAAGCAGGAAAATATATCCGAGGACACGGTGGGCCAACCTCAATGAAGACGCCCGTTTCCCCTCGACCTCATGCCTCCCGATTGCTTCAAGGATTATAATCGCAGCGACAACTCCAATGGTTATCAGGATGATGCCCATGCCGATAGTTATGTTCATACTGATCATCTCTATTCCCCAAGGGACATTTCAGCCTATAACGCCTTGAGTCGGCAGGATTTTCTTCGAGCCTTCCCCGGGCGTGATTTTCTGACATTTGATAAACACGAAACCTGATGTCTGCAAGATTACTTCTTAGCCACTTCCGTCGTTCCCCAGATAATCAAAGTCAAATATTCCTGGTCCGTCAGAGTCCCGCCCTTCGGCATTTTGCCAACGTCCACAAGTTCGCGCACTTTAACTGCTTCCTGTACTGCCGTTTCTTTATTCGTAAGATCCACACCTGCTGCAGGGCTGCTTCCGGAGTGGCATCCGGCGCATTTTGCATTGATTATCGGCAGCGCATCATCCTTGAGCGACCTTGGCACCATAACCTTGAGGAGACCGACCATCGATTTCATTTTCGGATCGTCCTTGTCCAACGCCGTGCCTTTTAGGGGATTTGTTATGCAGAAGTTAACCATCTCATCCAAGGTAATTTCATTTTTCCCTGCCATAGTCACGACCTTGGGAAATGATGTGGCCTTCAAAAGCAGAGTGCCCGTGGCCTTCGCATTGGGGCTTGTATCCTTGCCGCCATAAGGGTGACACGAATTGCATGACAAATCATTCGTTGAACCGGCGAAGGCTGGGTCTTTGAATTCGTTCCAACCTTGATGGGCTACCGTCCATATCGGATTCATCTGTGCAGGTTTGGTTTCGGCAGAAGTGGTAGCGGGGACCTCGGCTGGCTTACCCGGAGTGGTTTCGGGTTTGGCTTCCTTTGCGGGTTTCGAGGCACAGGCCCATAGGCTAAAACCCATAATAAAAATAAGAATAATGACGACTTTTTCTTTCACTATCACTTTGCCTCCAGCTTAATACGCCTTTAATCCAAGCTTACTAAATCTTAAATCCAAGCATGAAGTGAAGTCAAACACGTAATTATGAAGCCGGGATTTTTTCAATCCAAATGTTGATGATAATCAAGGTTTGAGCTAAAATATAGAAAATCTCGACAATTTCGGTCGGAATATAGTACATTATTAAGCCATGCACTTATCATCAAAAGGTGAATATGCCACGCGGGCAATCCTTGAGCTGGCAAGGCGCTACAGGAATGATGAACCCGTCCCGGTCGATGTGATTGCCAAGGCGCAGAATATACCGGCAAGATTCTTGGAACAAATCCTGCTTTCGCTGCGTCGCGCCGGTTTCGTGCGGTCGCGCCGTGGACCACGCGGCGGGTATATCCTTGCCAAACCCCCTTCCCAGATAAGCATCGCGCAGGTCACACGGGCGATCGATGGCCCCTTGGCGCCGGTAGCTTGTGTGAGCCAGCTCGAGCATGAGGATTGCGAATTGTCCGAGACTTGTGAATTAAAATGCCTGTGGCAGGAATTGCGGGATACAATCTCCGATTTGCTGGAGGGGGTTTCATTTCAGGATATCGTTGACAGGACTTGGAAAATAAGGGACACCGGGCAAGGAAAAGAGATTTAGCAGCGTGCTGAGAAACTGGCCTGATCCGGGGACAGGCCCCTTGTATCCGCATAAATGACCTTTTTCAGTGCCCTGTTAGATATATTAATTTTTGCTCTTTCGCATCAGTGTATTTCAGGGAAAACCGAAAAAAGACCAGTCGCCGTTAAAAGACGGCATTGATTTGGAAAATAATCTTGACAAAATCTATCGGAATTATTATACATATTGTTTTTGAAAGGATAATTGCCGAGATGAAAGTATAGGAGAAACAAAATGGCTAAATCTGAGAACAATCGGATACGGATTTTCACAGGGTTGGTCCTCGCCCTCGTATTTGCATCATTGCTTCCGGGTTGTGGAAAAAAGGAGCAGGACACAATCCAAGTATCAGGCGCGTGGGCCCTCTACCCGATGATGGTTCGGTGGGGTGAGGAATTCCAGAAGCTGCATCCGGGGGTCAGAGTTGATATCTCCGCAGGCGGCGCGGGGAAAGGCGTCTCGGACGCATTGGGGGGGCTTGTGGAAATAGGCATGGTTTCACGGGAAATCAGGCCCGAAGAAATCGAGAAGGGCGGTTTCTTTATACCTGTAGTGAAGGATGCCGTCTTCCCGGCAATGAATGCGCAGAATCCTGTTTTCGCGGAAAGCATTTCGAAAACCGGGCTTAAGAAGCAAACCTTCCTCGACCTTTGGATTGAAGGCAAGCCGTTAACCTGGGGGGAAGTCGCAGGGACAAGTTCCACAGATATTGTGAATGTTTATACCCGTTCCGATTCCTGCGGGGCCGCCGAGACATGGGCGAAGTACTTGGGGAAAGCGCAGGAGGACCTTAAGGGCACGGGTGTTTATGGCGACCCGGGAATTGCCGAGGCAGTTAAAAAAGACCCGCTTGGCATAGGTTATAACAATCTCAACTATGCCTATGACCCCAAGAGCGGCCTGCCCTTGCCCGGCATACAGGTCATCCCCATAGACATTAACGAAAACGGAACAGTTGACCCCGAGGAAAACCTTGATACAAAGGAAAAAGCCATTAAAGCCGTTATCTCAGGGGTTTATCCATCACCGCCGGCAAGGGATTTATACCTTCTCACCAAAGGTGAATTTAAAGGCGTGACGAAGGAATTCGTGAAGTGGATTCTAACCGATGGGCAGAAATATGTCGATGAAGTGGGCTATATCCAATTGAAGGAATCTGCCATTAAGGACGATATCGCCAAGATAGGCGGGTAATGTGGAGCCGCGCCGATGCGGGTACGGAAAGTAACAGACAAATTCTACTGCTGGTTCATGCGTATCGCCGTGATAGGCGCGAACGCGCTTGGGGTCCTTATTGCGTTAGGGCTCATCATCAAATCGTGGCCGATACTTACAAGCAAGCCGCTTACGCAACTGCTGTTCTCTTCCGAGTGGTTTCCGCTTAAAGGCAAATTCGGTTTTTACCCTTTTATTATTGGGACGATAGAAGTGACAGCCATAGCAATGGCTATCGCCATACCCATCTGCCTTTTCAGCGCTATATACCTGTCGGAATATGCGCCCAAGCACGTAAGGGCAATCATCCGTCCCGTGATAGATATCCTTGCCGGGATACCATCGGTAATATTCGGCCTTTGGGGTGTAATCGTAGTTGTCCCCTTTGTCCGCTGGCTCGGGGAAAGGCTCGGGGTGCACACTACAGGCTACAGCCTTCTCTCCGGTGGAATAATTCTCTCCATTATGGTTTTTCCCATAATTATCTCAGTATCGATGGAAGTGATGCGGACAGTGCCCATCGAAGCCCGCGAGACCTGCCTTTCGTTGGGAACCACTAAATGGGAGACAGTTAAGTGGGTGGTGCTGAGAAACGCCATGCGGGGTATCATTGCGGCTATAGTGCTTGGCTTTGCACGCGCATTTGGCGAGACAATAGCAGTATTGATGGTTGTGGGCAATGTGGCGAAAGTACCCAATTCGATTTTCGAACCGGCATATCCCTTGGCATCGTTGATTGCCAATAACTATGGGGAGATGATGTCGATCCCGATGTATGATTCAGCATTGATGCTCGCGGCGTTGATTCTTTTCATGGTTGTGGCCGGATTCAACGTCGGGGCGCATTACACATTATGGCGGCTGAGAAGGAGGGGCTTAGGTTGATCCTGAGGCGATTCGAGGAAAAAATCGCGAAGGTGCTTATGCTTGCCTCCATCGTGCTGGTGCTTGCGAGCTTGGCAGGGATAATCGCAGTTATTGCAATTCGCGGAGTTTCAGCCCTCAGCATTTCCCTCCTGATACAAATACCCAAGGGCGGATTTTACCTCGGCAAGGAAGGCGGCATCGCCAACGCGATTGTCGGTTCGTTATATCTTTCGTTGGGCGCATTATTTTTATCAATTCTGTTCGGGCTCCCCATCGCATTCGGGCTCCAGAGGGAATTTACAAAACGGAGGTTGGGGCATATAACCCGCTTGACACTGGATGTCCTTTGGGGAATGCCGTCAATTGTCTATGGCGCCTTCGGGTTCATAATAATGCTGTACCTCGGCTTAAGGGCGTCGCTATTGGGAGGCATCATCACGTTAACACTGCTTATGCTCCCGATTATGATACGAGCCCTGGAAGAAGTTGTGCGCATGGTCCCCGTCGAACTTAAGGAGGTTTCCTACAGCTTAGGCGCAACTAAACTCGAAACGACCCTGCGCGTCGTATTCAAGCAGGTGTTTCCCGGGATAATTACGGCCTCCATGTTGGCCTTCGGCAGGGGAATAGGTGATGCGGCGTCGATATTATTCACCGCTGGTTACACGGACAACATACCACGGTCACTCTTAGAACCCGCGGCGTCGCTTCCATTAGCGGTTTTTTTCCAAATAGGTACGCCGATACCCGAAGTCCAGCAGAGGGCTTATGCATCGGCCCTTGTGCTGCTTTTCATCGTGCTTCTCGCCAGTATCGCATCGGAAATTTTGAAAAGGAGAGCATCGAGGTATACTTTAAGGTAAGAACGAATGGCGCATATAAGCCTGCGAAACCTGAATGTCACTTATGGCCCGCACGGGATACTGCGTGATATAAATGTCGATATCCCGGACAAGAAAATCACCACTATTATCGGGCCCTCCGGCTGCGGCAAGACAACTCTCCTCAAGAGCTTGAACCGGCTTATTGACCTGACCGACGAACTGCATGTCGGCGGGGAAGTTTTGATAGACGGGATGAATATATATGATGAGGATGCTGATGTCCTTGCGTTGAGGAAGAAAGTCGGGTTCATCTCGCAGAAACCCTGCCCGTTGCCCATGTCAATATATGACAACATAGCGTTCGGGTTAAGAATTCACCGGTTAAACAAAGCGCAGTTGCTTAACCAGCTCAAACATCTTGAGGAACATTGCGCGGAGAACAATATCAGCTTAGGGGATACAGGCGGGTCTGTCGGATTGAGCAAAAAAACGGAGATGAACCTGCTTGTCGAGGGTTATCTAAGGCTCGCGGGGTTATGGGATGAAGTCAAGGAGCGGCTCACTTTCCCAGCGTCGATGCTTTCGGTGGGGCAGCAGCAGAGGCTTGCACTCGCGCGCGCGTTAGCGGTTGAACCGGAGATTATACTCGCTGATGAGCCGACATCAGCCCTTGACCCGATATCGGCGAAGGTAATCGAGAGGCAATTCCAGGTTCTGAAGAAGAACTACACGATTATCGTTGTCACCCATATCATGCGGCAGGCAAAGCGCATAGCCGATTATGTAATATTCATATACATGGGGGAACTGGTCGAACACGGCCCGGCAAGCGAGATCTTCACAAATCCCAAAGACAAAAGGACCCACGAATATGTTTTTGGGGAGATAAGTTGAAACGGTGCTTGGCACCTATATGGAAAGGATAGGAATATGGCTGAGGATATTCGCCAGGTTTTTAAAACATCGCTGAAATGGAAAGAGGGGAAGAGGGGAACGTTGGTGCTTAAAGGCAAGCCGGAGCTCGATGTTGCATCGCCCCCGGCATTCGGCGGGCCGGAGGGGGTATGGTCGCCGCAGGAGTTGTTCGTGGCGTCGGCGGAGGCGTGCAATATGACGACATTTTTGTCGATGATGAAACGTAAGGGCATCGAGCTTGAATCGTATGAGTCCGAGACAGAGGGGGTTCTGGAGACGACGGATGACGGGTTGGTAATCACGACCATTGTAATAAAGCCCAAAGTAACGGTGAAAAATCCTGAACAGGCCGAGACCGCGAAGCAGGTCCTGGGACGTGTGCACAAGGTTTGTATTGTTAGCAATTCGATGAAAACGGAAGTGCGGGTGGAGATGGAATAGGAATAAAAAGCTTCAGGCGAAATATTCTCATACTATACTCCGATTCCACTTGCGGGGAATTTGATCTCATGGTATCTGATTAATGACCCCTAAAGCAGTAAAAAATATTTTCGGAGGTAGGAGATGGTCAATGAAGATCAAGGGAAGGAAGGAAGGAAGGAAGGGCAATTCTTGCGCCATGGGTAGTGCTGTTGTTGCAAAGCGTTGGAGCATTAATGTTGACGGGATGTAGCGGGAAAACACCATTAACAACCCCTGATTTAAGTCACAACAAGAACATCGATGTCCCCGGGTCAGGGCTTTTCAGGGGCTTAGCCTGGGGAAATGATGAAGTCATCTGGGACGATGATGTGGATGACGAAAAAAATGTAGACATTAGCAACGTCGTTTACGATTTTAGCTATGGGAATAATGTTGGGCTTATCAAAAAGGCGGGGCTCTATAATGAGTACACTTATACCGTAGCTGTCTGGCAGGAAAAAGAACAGGACGAAACAAAGACTGTGTGGTTCATGGTTCTATACAACCCCGGCAATGGGAAGAGTGCACCAATGGAGGTGGATGACAGTTCTGCGAATGTTAAGGCGGCACCTTCGGTTACCGCATTCATTCATCGGTCTGGAGATTATGAATATTTATACATCAGCATCGTCTATCAGAAGCTCGTTGAAGGCAGATGGCAGGTATGGCACGCCCGTTACAGACAAACTGCGCCACCACCCGGATTTGGGTTTCAGCCCGTAGGTCAACCTGAGGCAATCTTTGAGGATTTATATGTCGATTATAAACACCCAGATATAGTATATGATTACGACCCCTATTTTATAGGACCCGAACGTTTGCATGTAGTGTGTGAACAATGCATCGGAGATTATGAATGGAATATTGCTTATAAGGGTGTCAACGACCATGTAAATTCAGTATCCTGGGACGTATGGTTGCACTCCATATTTGCCGGCGGGTGGAATTGGCGACCGAGGATAGATGTCGGGTGCGATAATACAGGATTCTTGTTAAACGCCTTTGGGCTGGGTTCCCCTTATTACATTGGAGTCGTTTGGCAGCTTGTGAGGCTTATTCCCGAGGGTAACACCGTTGATGTGATGTATACGGGGTTGCCTTCAGCCGGAGCAGTACTTGTACCTCATGCAATATGGTTAACGAGGGCAGATCCTAATGAATACAACGTATTCCCCAATATCGAAATAGAGCCCATTGAAAACGCCGGCCACATAAGAACAACTTTTGTTGTTTGGGCAAAGGCAATTTATGATCCTCAGCAGAACGATTATCCCACAGCGGAAATGCATTCTTTAAACACTTTCCAGATGAAAGTTGCCTGGCCCGACTGGGGCCCGAGTTGGCCGCCGCCGCCAACACAACTATTTATCGGTGATCCACCGGGGGGACGGAATGCTTTCCCCACCTTTGCCATCAAAGCAGCTGGTTCGACAACAGGAAACCTTGCATGGCTGCATGACGAAGGGATGGGGAGCACATATGTTCCGGTATGGGGAGGTGATGTGAATTGGACCCCTCAGTTTATTCCAGATAACACCGTATCGCTAAACCCAGAACCGATCTCCTCAGGTTCTTCCTCATATGAACCGGCGTATATTTTTGGGCCGGAAATTGCGATATTCAATTATGCCAATGCGAAGTGTATCTGGACAGATAAGGAACTTATAAACGGAGGGCCACCACCCGTTTATGATTTTGGGATTCATGGTAATACAAATCCGTAAAGGAATATAGGGTGATATAAGCAATGAAAAAGGCAATAACGATTTTACTCAGTATTATTATTCTATCCGGTTGCTCACATCAAGGAAACATAGCTGCACCTGACGATACGTATGGGTTAACCCCTCAGATTATGCTTCCCCAAGCCAATCGATGGCTGTGGGATGCATCGTTATATCGCGTCTCTGCAGACCACACAGCCATAGAGAAACTCTCCAGCCGCACTGCAGACTGGCACCTTAATGTAACCCCCTTCGTAGAGCCACCGAACTGCAATGACTGCCTCATGGTTGGCAAGCCGCAAATTCAGCCAGATGGGACAATTAAAATAAAAGTGATGCTTACCCATCCTTTCCCAGGGCAACCCCAATATACTGGGTTCGATGTCAGGGGCACGATAATATTCCCAGCTACAAGACACTGGATGATCCACCTACCTCAATATACGATATATAATTACATGGTTTATTGGGAAACCCCGGCATATTTTTCCCGTGCTGAGGATGGGGGTGGGCAGTTATTGAACGCCGATGGTTATACATTTTACCTTTTCCCTGGCCTCTATTTAGGTCCCGAATTCGAGCAACCGATATTCAACTATTCAAAAGGGCAATATGCATATGGCCCCGACCCGGACAGCACAATAAACGGATACAAGCTATTTACAAATGACCCGGAAAGGCGCATGTTCAAGACTACTGACTCAATCAATCGGACATACCATATTGACCCCCCGGATGGTCAATTCACATTTGGGTATGTCGTTGATGCATCATGGGCACCGGCTACCACAACACCAGTCACCGACCCCAAAAACGATTTCCCTTTTTGGGCGAACTGCGAAGATGGTTATGTCCTTGACTCAGAACAAATTGCCCCTTTTAAAACAGGAACTTATCCAAGTCCTGAGAATCCTCAGTATTATGATGTTGTAAGGATGACAATGACAAATCACCCTTGTGTTGAATTATTATCTGGTACACAAGCATTGTTTATGTTTTGTCCCGATCTCGTTCCAACTCCTGAAGGAAAAAGTGCCATAATTGCCACGGGCCAAGAAACTGAAAAATTAGGAGCGGGGATTTACCGGCTTACCGCGGAAATACGCCCGGGGACTTGGGAAGGCCCCCCAGGGGAATATAATGCGCTATTAGTTGGGCAAATCCCTTATTACAAATGGTGGGAAGACAAATATCCCGCGCAACTTCTCCAACCGTATTATTATGATCTTATAAAACTTGAGGTTGTTGATTGAAGTAATTGATCTGAGCTTACAAATTGCTATTATAAAGACAAAGAAGAAATATAAGAACCGCGGGATTCCGCGGTTTTTCTGTAGCAGGTTTTGAGCAGACCCTTTAAATCGCCCCGGTTTTGAATTCGTCGGGGTTTTGGGCGACGGCAAGGGCGGTATCGAGGGATATTTTCTGTTCTTTAAGAAGTCGCTTAAGGTCTATATCGAGAGTACGCATGCCATATTGCGCGCCTGCTTCAAGCGCGGTTACAATCTGGTGCGTCTTGCGTTCGCGTATCATGCTGCGTACGCCGTGTGTGGCAATGAGAATTTCGATTGCGACAATTCGCCCCCCACCTGTTTGCTTCGTTCGAGGAAGAAGGGCCTGGGTCATAATTCCCTGCAGGGTGTTGGCAAGTTGTGCGCGTATCTGCCCCTGCTGGTTGGGGGGGAAGACATCGATGATACGGTCAACCGAACTCGCCGCAGACGAAGTGTGCAGGGTGGCGAAAACGAGGTGGCCGGTCTCGGCCGCGGTAAGCGCCGTCGAGATGGTCTCAAGATCGCGCATCTCGCCTAAGAGGATTACATCGGGGTCCTGGCGTAATGCGGAGCGCAGTGCGCGCTGGAAGCTTATCGTGTCCGAGCCGACTTCGCGCTGGCTTATCATTGCGACTTTGCTGACGTGTTTATACTCAATAGGGTCCTCAATTGTAATGATGTTCACCGGCCTGTTCTCATTGATATGGTTTACCATCGATGCGAGGCTGGTCGTTTTCCCCGAACCGGTTGGGCCGGTGACAAGGACAAGCCCGCGAGGCCTCATCGCCATGCTGGTGCAAATTTCTTCGGGAAGGAACAGCTCCTTCATAGTTGGGATACGCTGGGGAATGGTACGAAACGCGATGCCCAAGTTATCCCGTTCATAGAAAACATTAACCCTGAATCGGCTTATCGCTTCGAGTTGATATGCCAGGTCGGTATCGCCGTTCTCTTCAAGGTTATTTTTCTGATAGTCGTTGAGGATGCTCAGGGCAACCTTGCGTATCGAATCCGGCGAGAATTGTTCGTACGTTGTGTCACGTATAAGGGCACCGTGTACTCGGAAAATGGGGAAATCAAAGCAACGGCAATGGAGGTCCGTGGCTAAGTTCTGCACACCTTTTGCGAGCGCCTCATCAAGGTCGAATTTACGTTTCCCCCCGGATGCAGGTACATTTTTAATCGGTTCAGCACCTTGTGTCATATTACTTTCCACCCGATAATGTTATAAATCCCCCTCAAATCGATTTTTCAAGCTCCCTTAACGACTTTTCAAAATGATTATAATCTTCTTTTGACCAAAGTACGAAGCGTATGAGCTCAAAATCGGGATTTTCCTTAAGGAATTTCCAGGCCGTCTTCAGGGCTATAGGGGCGGCGATATCTATGGGGAAGCCGAATATGCCCGTTGATATTGATGGGAAGGCGATGCTCTGAAGACCATTTTCCACAGCTACTTCGAGCGAGCGGCGGTAGGAAGACGCCAGCAGTTCCCGTTCACTTTTATACCCGCCATGCCATACCGGCCCGGGAGTGTGGATAACATGCTTGGCCGGAAGGTTATAGCCCTTTGTTATCTTCGCATCGCCCGTCTCACACCCGCCAAGCGTTGCGCATTCCTTCGCAAGCCCCGAGCCTGCGATTGAATGGATTGCGCCGCATACGCCACCACCCGGGGCTAACCGGTTATTGGCGGCGTTGACAATGGCGTCCACCTTCTGCTCGGTGATATCGCCCTGCACCAATTCTATACGGTCGAATTTGTAACCGTGCATCGTCATACGTATATGCAAGAAATCGGGGCGGTGAGATTCGAACTCACGACCTCCTGCTCCCAAAGCAGGCGCGCTGAACCGAACTGCGCTACGCCCCGCATGTTGTCACACAAACCACTTACCCGCGCCAGCCCCGGTCCGGTTGTGTAGATTTGTAAATGAGATAAATAATTAAACCGATAACGTTCGTCAGCAGGGTTAATATCGCCCAACCCACACCGGGGATATTGCCGCGGTGGCAATCGTTCCATACATAAATAACGCAACCCGCCGTCAGGACCAGATATAAAATCGAGCAACCCCAATAGAAAGAGGGAAGCCATCCGGTATTAACAGCCATAAGTATATTGTAAAGCATCACCATCTTTCCCCTGTCAGCGTCTTATAACCGACTTTGTTCATTATCGCCGATGGTCGGAAAACGCTACCACAAACAAATATACAAGTAAACCGACTATGGTGGTGAAAAAAACGACAATCGCCCAAAGGCATCCCGGCTGGTCGCGGCGGTCGGCATCGACCATAACAAAAAAGCATATTGCCAGATGCACAATGAACCCGCAGCATCCGAACCCGGCACAGCCCCATCCCCCAAAGGGCCACCCCCAACCGGCAAGTATGTTCGCGAGCAATGTCACAGGCACGTTTTAACCTCCCCCACCATCGTGATCGCAATCAAGGGTCATGCTCCCTTGCTTCTATGAAAGGGATTATAGCAAAATAGGGATTATACTCACAAATAGTGATGCTGTAATAAAAGTGCATTCCTCCCCTTGGAGCGCAGGCTTCCAGCCCTAAAATATACATTGAATAAAGCAGCCAAGGAAGGCTGCGCTCCCATTGGCAAATAGGATTGTCGATGGGCCCAGAATGACCGCAGCCTTTATTTTCCTTTTCGTTGCGCATATAATGCGGCGGATTTCATAAAAAGGATCGGTTCAATGGAATTAAATGAAAATGAATTGAACAGCCTTCAGAACCTGTTTGAAACCATCCCGGGTACGAGACCCATGTTGCCGAGGATACATTTCGGAACCGACGGTATCAGGGGGATATTAGGCAAGGAATTCACGCTCGACCTTTTTCGCGCTGCTGCACAAGCCGTTGCGCAGCATATCGGCGACAAGCCGCCCAAAGGGAAATCGGGGATAATCGTCGGCCACGACACCCGTTTCTTAGGCAGGCGCTTCGCGATGGTCGTTGCTTACGAACTCGCGGCAAAGGGCCAGGAGGTCTTTCTCACGGAAAGCTTCTGCCCTACCCCTGTTTTGGCGCACCATGTCTGGCGCAACAACATGGCCGCCGGAATCATGCTGACCGCGTCGCATAACCCGCCGGAATACCAGGGCTTCAAATTCATCCCCTATTTCGGCGGGCCGGCATTGCCCGAGGATACCGACAAGCTCGATGGAATATTGGCGGGATTCTCCACCGGTGGAACGAGCTTCGGCAAATTCGATAAATCAATACTCGATAAAATCAAAATAGTTGATCCAAGGGCCGGTTATATCAACCACTTAAGTGAGTTCGTCAATTTTGATGCTATCTCCCAGAGCAAGCTGCATATTGTCTATGACCCAATGTACGGTTGCGGGCAGGGATATTTTGACGAGGCGCTTTACGAATATGGTTTCCCTGAAGATAGCATAGAAGTCATCCACGACGACATTGACCCCTTGTTCGGCGGGTTTATGCCTGAGCCAAAAGAGATGTTCTTAGGTCCATTAAAAGACGAATTGAACTGGGGATATAATATCGGTTTTGCCACTGACGGTGATGCCGACCGCTTCGCCGCGGTGGATGCGGAAGGGAATTACTATAGCCCGAATGTATTGCTTTTCATCCTCGCTCACCATCTCATTGAAAGCCGCTCAATCCAGGGGCCTATCGCCCGTACGGTAGCCACAACCGGGCTTCTTGATAAAGCCGCGAAACATCATGGCAGGGAAGTAATTGAGACGCCTGTCGGTTTTAAATACATCTCCAAGGCGTTGCGGGAAGATGGCGCTATGCTCGGAGGTGAGGAATCCGGCGGATTTTCCTCTAAAGGATGGGTTCCGGAAAAGGATGGGATTTATGCCTGCCTGCTGACACTCGAAGCACTTGCATGTTCGGGGCATCACAAGCTGAGTGATTTGCTGAATTCCCTTTATAGGAAATATGGGAAATTAGTTTCCACAAGAATTGACCTGCATATCTCACCAAACGAAAAGGACGCGCTAATGCATCGAGCAGGTGATTTGAAAGGGCCGTTCATCGGGCAGCAGGTTGTGAAGCGTATAACCATAGACGGCATCAAGCTCGTGTTGTCCGATGATTCATCGGTGCTGCTAAGGCCGTCCGGGACAGAACCTGTGGTCAGATGCTACTTGGAAGCACCGGATGATAAGGCACTGGCCTCATTCGAATCGGAAGTGAAGAAAGCCCTTGGCCTTGGGGCGGCTTAAAGCACCCGAATTGGGGACGGTCCTGTTGAACAAGGTCAAAGATATGGGTGACACGGACAAAATAAATGGCGCATGTTTTTTATACGCCATTTTTTTTCCCGTGAATAGCTTAAATAGGCCCACCCAGACACGGGTAAGCCCGAAGACGGGCTTATCCGTGACACCCATACCTGTAAAAGCAGTAAATACGGCTTTTTCAACAGGCCCCCCGTCCCCGATTCGGCTCAACTAACTATCGATTAATCCGATATAAGGTTAATGCATTGTTTTTCGTATTATTAAAATCGATATGGCAGATTTTTCTTTTTTTCCCTCAAAAAGGGTTGACGGCACCGAAGAGCGGTGTAGAGTTATGATATACTTTCGCACGCGGTAGCAAAGACCACGATGCGCAGGGCAAGGAGAACATTTTGGGCGGATGTCTTGTACCATTAATCGTAGTTGTTGTCGTACTCGTAATAGTAATCTTCTGGTGGGTCGGCATCTTCAATATGCTGATCCGCCTGCGCAACAACTGCGACAAGTCCTGGGCGCAGATAGATGTCCAACTCAAGCGCAGATACGATTTAATCCCCAACCTTGTAGAGACGGTGAAGGGTTACGCAAAACATGAACGGGAAACCTTCCAGAATGTCGTCCTTGCAAGGCAAAGGGCGATGGACGCCCGCGATATACAGGAACAGGGACAAGCGGAGGGATTCCTGACGCAGGCGCTCGGACGTCTCTTCGCCTTGGCTGAGGCTTACCCGGAGTTGAAAGCGAACCAGAATTTCCTCGACCTGCAGGGTCAACTTTCGACCCTCGAGGAGTCCATCGCGCAGAACCGGCAGCTGTACAACGATGCGGCGGTGCTTTTCAACAACGGATGCCAGGTATTTCCCAACTCGATTGTCGCCGGGATGTCCAATTTCCGCGCGCGGGAATATTTCGAGGTTACCGAGCCGGAGGTACGCGAACCTCCGAAGGTCAGTTTTCAGTGATTGGCGCGACGTAATATTCGTTTGACAAGGAGCCGGAACTTTGGAAGGAAAAGACCCATTTGACGGCTTAATCAAGAGATTAGAGCAAGCGGACGAAAGGGAATTCGTTGAAAGGCCACGGGGCAACAAGCCCCGTGCCTGCCGCTCCTGCCACGCTGAGCTTGTCCCGGAGGGACATTATTGCGCCTACTGCGGCGAGAAATGCATCGAGGAAGAAGAGCTTGATTTCTTCATACACAACGCCCCTACACTCACAAAGAAATTATTCCAGGTGGCCCTCCTCGAACTCGAAGAGGACGCTATATTCGAGGAGCTTCATTTCACGCGGGTTTATTTGCGTATCAAAAACTTGACCCGTAAGCGGCTCAACCTGAGCTTGACCTACGCCGACAGCGTTATAATCGACAAGACGGGACGGCAGTATTCGTCGCTGTTGAAAGAGGATATTCCCGAAGGGTGGGACCTCGAGCTGTTCGACAACTGGTTCTTCATCTACCCCGGGGCGCATCGCGAGGGAAACCTGCTCTTCAGGCCGGTGATTAAGCCGATACGCAATGTCATCATCTCCTCAACGCCGCAGGACAATGAAGAGGAGTTGTTTATTTTCAAGATGGAGAAGTAGTTCTTTAAGGAAGGTAACCCACGAAATGGGATTCGCGGGTTACATTTATAAATATCTGTGATTTTTGTGGCGCCCACAAGCGAGGTCTTCCGAGCTTGTGGGTGTTTCATATTATAATGTTTACTAACTAATTAAAGCAGAACGGCGCGGGCGAGCAAGCTCGTTGCGCTTCCCGCGCCGGTTAGAACCAGCGTACCCAGTCATGCGCTGAAATCAAGGGCCGCGCCGAGAAGGGGTGTTTCAGATGAAAGGTCGGGGGAATGGCTATAAGGCCCAATATGGTTGACCACCTGGACAAGCTTGGATGCCATATTGACATTCTGGCTTATAACGCCGGAAAGTAATTCGTTCAATTGCGAGATATTTGCACTCAGGCGCCTTATCATCACTTCGTTCAGCTTATGCTGCACGTCGCGCATCTCGGCTTGCATGCGGGCATACTCGGCTTTCAACTGAGAATGATTTTCCTCGTGGGAAGGTTGCTCAATATAAGGCGATATTGATGGATGATCGGCGGGAATGCCGATGTTTGTGTCTTCATATCCAGAATAAGGCAAAGGACTACTTTCTTCCCCCTGGGTTTCCTGTGGTTGAAGGGTAATCGAATCACCCTGATTCGATTCAGCCCGTGGAGGGAATTC